>Ga0315298_1000112_pt1 | contig 155706 bp, 130 predicted proteins | sample WHS_1_MG_FD_203077 | JGI IMG/M metagenome (GOLD analysis project Ga0315298, IMG submission 203077) | Extremophilic microbial mat communities from Washburn Hot Springs, YNP, Wyoming, USA - WHS_1_MG | ecosystem: Environmental > Aquatic > Thermal springs > Hot (42-90C) | place: USA: Wyoming...
TCATCGTGAAATTCCCGCGCAGTCTCAGGGTCAAGGCTCAAGTTGAACTGGTCCTCCCAGCGAAATTCAAACCGGGCCTTGCTCAATGCGTTGTCCCAGTACTGCGCCCCCGGATGCCCCTTTGCCAGGTCGGCGGCGTGCGCGGCAATCTTGTAGGCGATGACGCCGTCTTTGACGTCCTTCTTGTTGGGCAGGCCGAGGTGTTCCTTGGGGGTGACGTAGCAGATCATGGCCGTGCCGTACCAAGCGATCATCGCCGCGCCGATGGCGCTGGTGATGTGGTCGCAACTCGATTTCAACTGGGGCAAAACCTTGCAAATTCAACTGGCGAGAAATTCTCTCTGCGAACTCGGTGAAGGACTTTCTCCGCGTTCGGCAACCGCACAAAGCAAAGTGTCCTTCCGCTCAATTCCATTCCCATCATTTCCGCCGCATTCCTTGACTTGGATCAAATCGCGCACGCCCAATCCAGTCTAGATTGTGAACATGTATTCACAATATGTGACGGAATGAGCGCGAGAAAGACCAGAACCGAAATCCGTCGGGAACAGATCGCGCAAGCGGCCCTGGGCGTCGTGGAGCGCCACGGTTTGCGTGGCTTGAATGTCGCGCGCGTCACCAAGGCCGTCGGCGTGGTGGCGTCGGGCCTTTATCGGCATTACCCGGGCAAAGACGCCGTGCTGGACACGGTGCTCGATCTGATTGCCGCCCGCATGGAAGCCAACGTTGCGCACGCGCAGTCGAACGGCGGCAGCGCATTGGATCGGCTTCACGGATTGCTGGTGCGCCACGTGGAACTCGTCCGCCGCAATTCCGCCATCTCGCGCGTGGTGTTCTCCGAGGAGCTGCTTCATGGCCGCGCCAACCATCGCCGCCGGATGTTTGGCATCATTCGCGGTTACTTGCGGCAGGTGGAGGAACTCGTTCGCGAAGGCCAGCGGGAGGGTTGCATCCGCGACGGGGTTGATCCCGAAGCGGCCTCCGTCTTGTTCCTCGGGCTGATCCAGCCGTCGGTGGTTCTCTGGGCCATGAGCGACGGTGAGTTCGACCTCGAAGCGAATGCCGAAGCTGGCTGGAAACTTTTTGTCGAGGCCGTCGGTTGAACGCCGAGGCTTCGCATCAACACGCAAACAAACACAGAAAACAACAATGAAGGAATGAAAGAATGAAAACCAACATGAACCGGCTCATCGCCGTTGGAATCGTATCCGCCGCCTGGCTGCTGACCGCCGCCCCGGCCTTGGCCCATTGCGACACGCTGGACGGGCCGGTGGTAGCCGCGGCCAAAACCGCGCTGGAAAAGAAGGAAATCACACCAGTGCTGAAATGGATCAAGCCCGAGCACGAGGTGGAGTTAAAAGCCGCCTTTGCCCGGGCGCTTACCGTGCGTGCGCAAGGCAAGGAAGCGCAGGAACTGGCCGACCAGTTTTTCTTTGAGTCGCTGGTCCGCCTGCATCGCGAAGGCGAGGGCGCACCCTACACCGGACTCAAGCCCGCCGGCACGAAACTCGACCCGGCGGTCGAGGCCGCCGACCAGGCGCTGGACAGTGGTAAAGCAGACGCACTGATCAAAACCGTGACCGAAGAAGTCGCCGCCGGCATCCGCCAGCGATTCGCTGACGCGATCGAGAAGAAGAAGCACGCCGAGCACAACATTGAAGCCGGACGCCAGTTCGTCGCCGCCTACGTTGAGTTCGTCCACTACGTCGAGGCGCTGCACACGACCGCGACCCGGTCAGCGCAGCCACACGGGCACGCCGAAGCCGCCGGTCAACCGCCCAAGACCGCGCCCGCGCACAACCATTGAAACCAAGCCCGAAAGCTTATGAATGCTGCACATCTTCACCTCATGTTGAACCATTTCCCCGTCGTGGGACTGGTGTTCGCGCTGGCGCTCCTCGGCTGGGGTGCGCTAAGGAAAAATCCTTCGCTGACGAAAGCCGGCTTTGCGGCGCTGGTTGTCGTGGCCTTGCTCGCGATCCCCGCGTTTCTCACGGGCGAACCGGCGGAAAAGATCGCCGAACGCCTGCCGGGAGTTTCCGACCCCATCATTGAGCAGCACGAAAACGCAGCGAAGGTTGCGTTCATCGTGACGCTGATGGACGGCGGCGCGGCGCTGGTCGGACTGTGGCTGGCGCGCGGCAAAGCTGTCGCCTCGTGGTGCGCCTCGTCGGTGCTGCTCGTTGCCTTGTTGGCGGCGGGTTTGATGGCCTGGGCGGCGAACCTCGGTGGGAAGGTGCGTCACACGGAAATCCACGGGTCTGCGCCGGCGACCAATAGTCACAAGGATTGACAGACCAAACACTGCTTCCCCATGAATGCACCGCACTGGTCCGCCACACTTCGCAAGTCAGCCAAGTGGTTGGTTCTCGTTCTCATCGCGGCCCTCGTGGTTTACCGGATGAAGTTCGCGGCTGTGCCGGTGGAGGCGTTTGAAATCAAATCGGACGTCGTGGTCGGCGAAGTCATGGGCACGGGCACGCTCGAAGCGCGGATCAAGACCACCATCAGCCCTCGCCTCCAGGAACGACTGGCCGAGGTGCTGGTGGATCAGAACGATTTCGTCAAAGCCGGGCAATTGCTCGCGCGGCTGGATGACGGCGAGTTGACGCGCCAGGTTGAAGTCGCTGCCGCCTCCCTGGCCAGCGCCAAGGCCACCGCCGAGCGCGTCCGGGTGGACGAAGCGCGCGCCCAAGCCGTGGAACATCATGCGCGGCAGGAACACCGGCGCATCTCCGATCTCGTCGCAACTAAGGTCAATTCGCAGGCGGAACTGGACAAGGCGGTCGAACAACTGCGCGTCGCGGAAGCGGATTTGAAGCGCGCCCGCGCCGCCACGGTCGAGGCCGAACACCAGGTGATCACCGCGGAGAAGAACCTCGCCTACCAAACGGAGCGCCTCAACTTCACGCGGATTGTCAGCCCCTACGATGGCCTCATCACCCGGCGCGACCGCGATGCCGGCGGGGTGGTCGTGCCGGGAAGTTCCCTGCTGCAGATCGTCTCGACCAACGAGCTCTGGGTGGCGGCGTGGGTGGACGAAACCGCGGCTACGGCGCTGGCCACCGGCCAGAACGCCCGTGTCGTGTTCCGCTCCGAACCGGAACGCAGTTATCCGGGCGAAGTCGCGCGGCTCGGACGCGAAACCGACCGTGAGACGCGCGAATTCCTCGTGGACGTGCGGGTGCGGGAGCTTCCCCTGAACTGGACCATCGGCCAGCGGGCCGAAGTGTTCATTGAAACCGGGCGCAAGTCCGACGTGCTCGCGTTGCCGCAACGCTTTCTTCGATGGCGACAGGGCAAACCCGGCGTGTTCGTCGCGACTTCCGGCAGGGCCGCGTGGCGTGAAGTGACGCTTGGCCTGCGCGGGCGCGAGACGGTGGAAATCACGCAAGGTCTGTTGGCCGGCGAAAAGGTGGTTGTGCCAGCCGATCCCAAACAATCACCGCTCAAGCCCGGTCAGCGCGTAAAGGCAAAATGAACCTCGCCGCCAAGGACATTCGCCACAACCTCGGGCGCTTCGCGCTGACGGCTGTGGGCATCGGTTTGCTGCTGATGACCGTGCTGGGCATGAGCGGCATTTACCGCGGCATGATTGACGATGCGCTGGTGGTGGTGGACCGCATCGGCGCGGACTTGTGGGTGGTGCAACGCGGCACGCGCGGGCCGTTCGCCGAGATTTCCCGCGTGTCCGCCAGCCTGGAACATCGGCTGCGCGCCGTGCCGGGCGTGGCCGACGCGCGGAGTTTTGTTTCGCATAACGTCCAGCGCGAACACCACGGACAACCGTTGCGCATGAATGTCCACGGCCTGGCGTGGCCAGAGGATAACGGCGCATGGGTGACGCTGACCGCCGGCCGGCCGTTGGGGCAGGCGCATTATGAAATGATTGCCGATGCCACCCTCGGGCTGGCTTTGGGCGAAAAACTGGTCTTGGGCAAGGACACCTACACGGTTGTGGGGGTCGCGAAAGGCATGGTCTCGTCCAGCGGGGACGGAATCGCGTTCTTCACCACGCTGGACGCGCTGGCGATTCAATTTGATCTCTCCGGCGAAGCGATCCGGCTGGAGCGCGCGGCGCGCGTCCAACGGGCCGTCGGGCGAGACATCGGACAAGTCCAGCCGCTGCTGCTCGAACGCGGCGCGGGCCTGGCCTCCGGCATTCCCGCGCTCGGCCCGCCGATGGTGAGCGCCATCACCGTGCGCGTGGTGGACGGCGTCGATCCCGATGGGGTCGCGGCCACTATTGCCGCCTGGCCGGACGTGTCGGTTCACACCCGCGATGGCCAGGAGCAACTGCTCGTGCATGGCATGATTGACAAAGCTCGGCTGCAGATCGGCTTGTTCCGCACGCTGCTCGTCATCATTTCCACCATCATTATGGCGCTGATCCTTTACACGCTCACCCTCGACAAGATCCACGACATCGCGATGCTCAAGCTGATGGGCGCACGCAACACGATGATCGTCGGGCTCATCCTGCAACAGGCGTTGCTCTTGGGCGCGCTGGGCTACGGCATCGCGTGGGCCGTGGGTGGCTGGGTGTTTCCCCGGTTTCCGCGCCGAGTCTTGATCGCACCGGAAGATCTGTGGGGACTGGCGGTGGTGGTCGCCTTCATTTCCGTGCTCGCCAGCCTGCTGGGCATTTGGAAAGCCATGCGTGTCGAGCCAAACAGAGTGCTGTCATGACCGCCACTCCGCATTCCCCGGCTGTCGAAGCTCTCGGCCTCACGAAAATCTACGGCTCGGGCAACACCGAGGTCGTCGGGATGAAGAATGTTTCGCTGCGCCTGGCCCGTGGCGAGGTCGTCGCATTGCTCGGGCCGAGTGGCGCGGGCAAATCCACCTTTCTCACCGCCATCGGACTGATCAATCCGCCCACCGCCGGGCGCATCATTATCGGAGGCGAGCCCGTGATGGACGGTCCGCGAGCACTGGTGGATGTGCGCGCCTTTCGGCGGCGGCATTTGGGGTTTGTCTTCCAGAAAGCCAATCTCATCCCATTTCTCAGCGCGGCCGAGAACGTCGCGGTGGCTTTGGAGATCAACGACACGCCGCCTCGGGCCGCCCGCCTCCGCGCCATGGAGTTGCTCGACTATCTCGGCGTGGCCGACCGCGCGAACAATCTGCCGGACGCGCTTTCGGGCGGACAACAACAACGCGTCGCCGTGGCCCGCGCGCTCGCCAACCAGCCCAGCCTAATCCTTGCCGACGAACCCACTGCGGCCCTCGACAGCCATCGCGGACGGCAAGTGATGGAATTGTTCCGCAAAGTCGCCCACGAACGCGGCGCGGCGGTGATCGTCGTCACGCACGACCATCGTTCGCTGGACGTGTTCGACCGGATCTACGAGATGGAAGACGGTGAGCTGCGTCCGGCGACCAACCAGCAGTAAACTGGCTGATGCGAACGCTGGTCATTCTGCTCGCGCCGCGAGGCTGAGGCCGGCGCAGCCCGCAGGCGTCAACCTGTGGACCGCAAACCTGTCCCAATCGCAATCCATCACGCCTTCGCGTAAAGCTCGCTGCCCTTCTCCGTGAACTCGCGAGCCTTTTCTTCCAAGCCCTTGCGCAACGCCTCTTCCTCGCTCAGCCCGTGTTCGGCGGCGTATTTGCGCACGTCCTCCGTGATTTTCATCGAGCAAAAGTGCGGGCCGCACATGGAGCAGAAGTGGGCTGCCTTGGCCGATTCCTGCGGCAATGTTTCATCGTGAAATTCCCGCGCAGTCTCAGGGTCAAGGCTCAAGTTGAACTGGTCCTCCCAGCGAAATTCAAACCGGGCCTTGCTCAATGCGTTGTCCCAGTACTGCGCCCCCGGATGCCCCTTTGCCAAGTCGGCGGCGTGTGCCGCGATTTTGTAGGCAATCACCCCATCCTTTACATCCTTTTTGTTAGGCAGCCCCAGATGCTCCTTTGGCGTGACGTAGCATAGCATCGCAGTGCCAAACCAACCTATCATGGCGGCGCCAATCGCGCTGGTTATGTGGTCATATCCGGGCGCAATGTCGGTAGTAAGCGGTCCCAACGTGTAGAACGGCGCCTCGAAACAGTGGCGCAATTCAAGCTCCATGTTTTCCTGAATTAGTTGCATGGGTATGTGGCCCGGGCCTTCAATCATGGTCTGGACATCGTGTTTCCAGGCGATTTGTGTCAGTTCGCCCAGGGTGCGCAATTCGGCCAATTGCGCCTCATCGTTGGCGTCCGCAATCGAGCCGGGGCGCAGACCGTCCCCAAGGCTGAATGCCACATCATAGGTTTTGAGAATCTCGCAAATCTCTTCAAAATGCGTGTAGAGGAAATTTTCCTGATGATGCGCAAGACACCATTTGGCAAGGATCGAGCCGCCACGGCTTACAATGCCGGTTGCCCGCCGTGCCGTCAGCGGTATGTAGGCCAACCTCACGCCGGCGTGAATGGTGAAGTAATCAACCCCCTGCTCGCATTGTTCAATCAGCGTGTCGCGGAAAATTTCCCATGTCAATTCCTCGGCACGACCACCAACCTTTTCCAACGCCTGGTAAATGGGCACGGTGCCAATCGGCACAGGCGAGTTGCGCAAAATCCATTCCCGAGTTGCATGTATATTTTTGCCGGTTGACAAATCCATCACGGTGTCTGCCCCCCATTGAATCGCCCAGCGCATTTTTTCGACCTCCTCTTCGATGGAAGAGGCGACTGCGCTGTTGCCGATGTTTGCGTTGATTTTCACCAGGAAATTGCGCCCGATAATCATCGGCTCGGCTTCCGGATGATTGATGTTGGCCGGTATGATTGCGCGCCCACGCGCAACTTCATCCCGCACAAATTCCGGGGTGATTTCACGGGGCATAACCGCGCCCCACGCCTGCCCCGCATGCTGGAAGCAGAGATGATCACGCCCCAACTGCGCCCCATCCTGCATGGATATCAACTGGGCGCGAAGCAGGTTTTCGCGGATGGCCACAAATTCCATCTCCGGCGTGATAATGCCTTTGCGGGCATAGTGCATTTGCGTGACGTTCATGCCCGGACGCGCACGCCATGGCCTTCGTTTGGGCGGCTCCGGCGGCAATTGTGTTGTGCATGATTCTTTGGCCCTCGCCCCTGTAAATTGTCGGTGCGCCTCGGATAGATAACCGTCATCCACTGGCTGCACCGGCCGGCCGTCGTACTGCTCGACATCCCCACGGCGGCGTATCCATTCCAGCCGCAATGGCGGAAGCCCCTCTTCCAGCCGCCCGTGAAATTCCGGGTCGCCCCATGGCCCGCGGCAATCATAGACGCGGACAGGCGGATTTTCCTCCTTGCGCCCATCTGCCAGCAAGGTTGGCGACAACTCGATTTCCCGGAAAGGAACGCGTAATTCGGGGTAGATACGCCCCGTCAGATAGATACGGCGGGAACGAGGCCAGTTTTTCCCTGCAACAGATCCAGTGGAGTCTTTTGGAGCTATCATAACAACTTTTGAGTGCGCGCAAGTGAATCAGCCGGTTCAGCCGCTCTGCATGTATCGCAGGCAAGCCTGTTCTGCATTTTTTCGCTTTTGCGCCAGTCTTTCATGTTCACGGGGAGGCAGGCGCGTCCGAGAGATAAAAAGGGAGAATTTTGACTCCCTCCGCCAGCATTACCTGGATCAGGTTCAACGGGTCTCCGGCGCACAATGCGCCAGACTCTCAGCCTGCCACGGCTCCCCTCAATGAGATGAAGTTAGTCCCCTGGAGGCGAAAGTCAAGTGTTTCCATTGGATCACAGGCATTCCCGTAATCAAAATCAAATTTGTTTCCAATTTGCCGGCTCAAACAGGTCCCAAAGCCAAAAGCTTGACGGCTAAAAAAACCATTTTAGAGTACCGCAGTGCGCAATGTTATCTCCATGTCAGCCAGCCGTTTCATGCTGCTGGCGGTGCTTGCCCTGCCGTTGGACGGCGCTGAGCCGGACGCAAACAATTACCTGCGATATGCACATCCGACAGTTCGTGAACCATTCGTGGACGGCGTGAATCTTGCCGTGCCCGCCGAACTTGAAGACAAGCGCTCGGCGGCGCTTGGTTTGGTTGACGTTACCAAAAAGCCGTTCAACGCGGATGCAACAGGGGTGCGCGATGCAACAAAGGCATTGCAAGAAGCCATAAACTTTGCGCGCGATCATCAGATGATCTGCTACTTTCCACCCGGCACATATCGCATCTCGGACACATTGGAGTGTGTGCGCCAGCTTTATCAAAGGGCCAATGGCAGGGTGTTCGGAGCGCACCTTTGGCCGTGTGTACTGGCAGGCTCGCGCGCCGGAAAGGAGCGTCCGCGAATTCTGCTGGCGCCGCATTCACCGGGATTCGACAATCCCCAAAAGCCAAAATACGTGGTGCATTTCTGGGCGCGCGGTTATCAAAATCCAACAACAGCCGATCGAGTAACTGACGGGCGCAATCCAGAACAGGACCAGCCCAACATCTCGATGAATCAAATGTTCGTCAACCTCGACATCGTAATAGGTGAAGGCAACCCCGGGGCAGTAGCTTTGCGTCATCAAGCCGCGGAAGGCTCGGCCATAGAGGATTGCACCATTGACGCAACACACGGCCTGACGGGAATTGAAGGCGGCATCGGCTCGGGCGGAAGCAGCGCAGGGGTGACGGTAATAGGCGGGCGCGTTGGGTTGGATTTCCGCACTTCGCAACCCACTCCCGTTATTACGGGCTTCACCTTGATTGGTCAAAGCGAAGCGGCGATTCTCTATAGCGGCCGTCAAACGCTGGTGGCCGCAGGATTAAAAGTTGTCTCCCGTGGCAATGCCGGACCGCTAATTGTTGCTTCAGGCGGGGAAGGCAAACTCTTTTTGCAAGGAGCTGACCAGCCGATGCAGGGGCAGATCAGTTTGGTGGACAGTGAAATAGTCTTTGAAAACGCCACAGCCGCATCCGGCAAGGAGCGCGTGGCAATCCAATCAACCCGGAGCCTTTATCTCAACAATGTTTTTGTGCGCGGCGCAACAAAAGTTGCATTGACAACCAGAGGCAGCATTGCCGGAAATCCGGATGGCTGGATTCGAGTTTTGGAATGCGCAGAAGGTGGCGCTCCTGTAAACAAAGGCGAACTGCATTACAATTATCCGATTTACATTGATGGCAGGCGTCAGGAAAACAACGTCGCCAAAGTTATGACAAATCAGACGCCGCCCGCGGATTTGCAGTCCCGCCATCTCTGGAGCGGCGATTTCCCAAGCGGCGAATCGCAAGCAGCGGTCAACGTAAAGTCGCCGCCATTTAACGCCCGCGGAGATGGAAAGGCCGATGACACCGCTGCCATTCAGAAGGCCATCAATGAAAGCGAAGTGGTTTTTCTTCCAAAAGGTTATTACCGCATTTCCCGCACCATCACACTCCGCCCGCGCACCAAACTGGTGGGAGTGGGACAACACTTGTCAGTGCTGGTGGTGACAGGCGCGGAAGGTGACTTCGCAGACGAGGCCAAGCCCGCCCCAATGATACTCACGGCAGACGCCCCTGAGGCCGAAACCGTGCTGGCCTTTTGCGGACTTTGGGCGCCACATAACATCCCGGGCGCTTTCGCTTTGAACTGGAGATGCGGCGGCAAGTCTGTGTTTCGAGCAGTTGAATTGTACCATTCGCAAATCTACGGCCAGCAAGCGGCGCCGTCCGCCCGGCGGTCAGCGCCACCACCACGGCGACATCCCCTGGTGCTGGTTACAGGGCACGGCGGAGGCAATTGGTATAATTTTCGTGAAGGAGGCGAATATCCACAGGCGCCTGGCTACCGGCATCTGTTAATCGAAGAAGCGTCCGGCCCCATAAACTTTTATCAACTCAGCCCCCAGCATGTCTCAAGTGATTTTGCCGTGGAGCTGCGCAAGGCCCAATACGTATCCATTTTCGGCACGAAATATGAGGGCAGCTCGCCAATGACCCGGGTGGCGGATTCGGCGCATGTCCGGTTATTCGGCCACGGCGGCAACGGCAAGCCGGTGGCAGGCAGCGTCTTATTCAAGTTTGAACGCTCCCGCGATTTTCTTGTGGCAAACGCCGTGGAAGGCCCTACCAAAATCGGCGAGCGCAGCCTCAGCCACCGCCTTGGTGGAACGGACCTGCGGCTATGGTCAATGATAAGCGACGAGTCTGCGCCGGGCGTTGAAATGCGCACCCAGCCATTGGAAAGGCCGGTGCTGTACCGCCGCGGCAACCCTTACAACCTCCTCACCAACTTAAAGTAAGCTGCCATCCGGCTTTACAATAACCGGAAAAAAGGCATATTTGGAGCAGAAGAAACACTTGCTGACCGCGTGCCCGGCATTGGCATGCCCGGATATCTCCGGTGGAAAGGATGGTATTATGAAAGCAGGCCCCATGCCACGCCATGACAGTGTCTGGGAGGAAACACCACGCGAAACAGCGGCCTTCATGGCGGAAGTGACCAAGCCATGGATTGCTTACAAGGTGCTGGGCGCCGGCGCAATCCATCCCAATGAAGGCTTTCGTTATGCCTTTGAAAATGGAGCCGACTTTCTCTGCGTTGGAATGTTCGACTTCCAAGTGGCTGAAGACGTTGAAATTGCCCGGCGCGCCCTGGATCGCGCGCAAGGCCGTGCACAGGCGTGGTGCGGTTGAAATTCCGCGACTGCGGGCCGCCCCGTTACTTTTCCGCAAACAATGCCTGCGCAAATTCCCTGGGATTGAACGGCTGCAAATCGTCCGGCTGCTCGCCGATTCCAATGAATTTAACAGGCAGCCCCAGTTCCTTCTGGATTGCCACGACGGCGCCGCCCTTGCTTGTGCCATCCAGCTTTGTTATCACCAAGCCGGTAAGTGAAACAGCACGATGAAACTCGCGCGCCTGGCTGAGCGCGTTCATCCCGGTGCTCCCGTCCAGAACAAGCAGCACTTCATGCGGCGCTCCGGACAACTTGCGCCCAACCACGCGATGCACCTTTTGCAATTCCTGCATGAGGTTGTGCCTCGTGTGCTGGCGGCCGGCGGTATCCAAAAATAGATAATCGGCGCCACGAGCCTGCGCGGCAGCCACTGCATCATGCGCAACAGCGGCCGGATCGGCGCCTGCAGCCCCTGCGATAACCGGCACCCGCAAACGCTCTCCCCATAGTTTGAGCTGATCAATTGCGCCAGCCCTGAAAGTATCACAGGCGGCAAGGAGCGCTTTGCCGCCTTGCTGCTGCACAAGCCATGCCAGCTTGGCGGCGGTGGTGGTTTTGCCAGTGCCATTGACCCCCACCAGCGAGACCACCGTTGGCGGCGGCTGATGCCTGAGCAAACCGGTCTGCGTGGCCAGCAGGCTCTTTTCAACCTCTGAAATTGCTATGGCAAACACGTCCAGCCCCGCGCGGCCTTGTGTTTCATAAGCGCGCTTTACTGCAGCCACGATTTGAGCGGTCATCGCAGCCCCAAGGTCTGCCGCCAAAAGCGCCTGCTCCAGCTCCTCAAGACTGTGTTCTGTCAGTCTTGGCGAGCCGGTTACAATGCGCTTGATCTCATGCGCCAACCGAGCCTGGGTTTGCTTCAGGCCTTCCTTGAGTCGGTCGAAAAATCCCATGTTCGGCCCACAATGTCCTTGAGCGCTGGAGAGGTGTCAATATTGAAGGCGTATCAACCCGCCGTTGCAATCTGCTTAGCCGTAGCGACCCTCGATGTACTCGGCTGTCTTTGGATTTTTTGGACTGATGAACAAATCCTCGGTGCGGCCATGTTCAATGATGCGGCCCATCAACATGAAAAGACATTCATCGCTCGCCCGGCGCGCCTGAGCCATGTTGTGTGTGACGATTACTATTGTGTATCGCCCCCTCAGCTCAAACATCATTTCCTCAATCGCGCGCGTGCCCTCAACATCAAGCGCCGAGCAAGGCTCATCCATGAGAATGACCTCCGGCTTGAGTGGCAGCAGCCGTGCAATGCAAAGCTTTTGCTGCTGCTCAAGCAACAGGCCGGTCGCCTTTTCATTCAAGCGGTCTTTCAAATCCTTCCACAGGCCAACTTCTGTAAGCGCGCTCTCAACCGCCTCATCCAACCGCTCCCTGCGCAGCTCGCTTCGGGGCAAATGAATGCGCAGGCCAAAAACCACATTTTCATAGACGGATATGGGCAGCGGATTTGGCCGTTGGAAAACCATTCCCACCGCCTTGCGAAGTTCGATCAGTGAGACATCAGGATCATAAATGTTGCGTCCAAGAATCTTGATTTCGCCCTTGGTGGTGACGTAACCGTAGCGCTCGTTGATGCGGTTGAAGCAGCGCAACAACGTTGTCTTGCCGCAGCCTGAAGGCCCTATCAGCGAGGTTATCAGACCCTTGCGAATGTTGATTGTGACATCCTCCAGGGCCTGAAATTTTCCGTACCATAGGTTCAGGTTGCGTGTCGTGATGCAATAGTCGGCCTGGCCTGCCGGTTGTGCAGCAGTTGTTGGTGTCTCTGTGGATTCGGGTCGCATTGTTTCTCCTCTCAACCGAAAACGCCTTTGATGTAATCACGCGTGCGCGAATCGCGCGGGTTCGGCCCGAAAATAACTTCGTTGCTGTCCAACTCGACGATTTCACCCTGCCACATAAACATTGTACGGTCGGCAAGCCTTCGGGCCTGCTGTGTAAGGTTTGTAACAAGGATGATTGTTATCTCCTTGCGCAACTCCTTCAGCACGTCCTCGATGCGCATGGTTGTGACCGGGTCTATGGCGATTGAAAATTCATCCAAACAGAGGATTTCCGGCTGGTGCGAAAGAGCGCGCGCGATTGTAAGCCTTTGTTGCTGGCCGCCGGACAGGCGCGTCCCAAGCGTGTTCAGACGATCCTTCACCTCATCCCACAGCGCCGCCTGACGCAGGCATTTTTCCACCAACTCGTCCAACACCGCCTTGTCCCGCAAACCGGAGCAACGCGGCGCAAACGCCACATTGTCATAAATTGTAAGCGGCAGCCCAACAGGAAGCGGGGCAACCATCCCTATCTTCCGCCGCAATTGATACACATCCTTAACCTCCCGCACATCCTGGCCGTCTATTTTGACAACGCCGCTTGTGCGCGCACCCGGAGTGAATTCCACGGTGCGGTTCAAACATCGCAAAAGCGATGTCTTTCCTGATTGCGCCGGGCCGATTATGGCAAAAATCTCGCGCTCATAGATGTCAAAGGAAATGCCGTGTATAACCTCCCTGCCGCCGTAGGACAGCCTCAGGTCACGGACTTCAACACGTTTTTGGGTTTCAGCGTTCACAAGTGTACAAAAGACTCATCATCACCACTTTTTACGCGAGCGCATATAAACGCGAAGTGCGATGGATGTTGCGTTGACCAGCAGCACCGCCCCGAGCAAAACCACCGCCGTGGCATAAGGCAACGATTCCTGAACGTTGGGCACCTGTGTTGACAAGGTGTAAAGATGCATCGAAAGGGCCATGCATTGTTCATTAAGATAGTATGGGAACAACGTGCCGCGCTCGACGGCCTTGTAAAACACAACACCTGTAAACATTATTGGCGCCGTTTCGCCGGCAGCACGGCTTACCTGCAAGATGACACCTGTAAGAATGCCGCTTATTGAGTTGGGAAGCACAATCGCCTTGATGGTCTGCCATCGCGTAGCACCCATGTTCCAGCATGCCTCACGAAATGCAATTGGAACCGAGGCCAGCGCCTCGCGTGTGCTGGCAATGATTACCGGCAGCGTCATGATGGCAAGCGTCAGCGATGCCGATATTATCGAATATCCCATTTTCGCTGCATAAACGAAGGCGCCGAGTCCGAACAGCGCATGAACAATGCTTGGCACGCCGGCCAGATTTATTACTGCAAGATTGATAATCCGGTTTAACCAATTGTCCTTGGCGTATTCGTTGAGATACACGGCGGCCAAAATCCCGATCGGCGCCGATACAGCCAGAGATATGAACACCAAATACACCGTGCCTATCAGCGCCGGCCATATTCCACCTTCCGTCATGCCTCGCTTTGGCACGTCCACCAAAAATTCCCAGCTCAACGTCGGCCATGCCTTTGCAACGAGATAGCTGAGGATTAACAGCAGCGGCACTATCATTGCCGCAGCCATCAGCCCAAAAATTATTTTGGCAATTTTCTGGCACAACAATTTTTTCCGCACCGCCGGTGTCTCCGCAAAACGCGGTGTTACCTGCGATAATGCCTCCTGATTTCCCGGCGTCTGGGCGACGTTTTGTGTCTCCATGCTGCTCATGCACCCCTGCCTTTCCTGCGGATGCCCCGGATTACAAGGTCGGCGGAGAGATTGATTACAAATGTTATGCTGAACAGCAACACCCCCGTAAGGAACAAAACACGGTAATGCGGCGAGCCTGCCGGCGCCTCGCCAAGCTCAGCGGCAATGTTTGCCGTAAGGGTGCGCACCGAATCCAGAATCCCCGATGGAATATGTACGGCATGGCCGGTGGCCATCAGAACCGCCATCGTTTCGCCAACCGCGCGTCCCACCCCAAGCAACACGGCCGCCAGCAGGCCATTTTTTGCCGCCGGCAGCAACACCCGGTACACCAGTTGCCATGGAGTTGCGCCCAATGCCAGCGCGGCCTCCCGAAAGCCATCGGGCACCGCCTTGAGAGCATCTTCGCCGATCGAAACGATGATCGGAACGCTCATCAGCGCCAGAATAATTGCCCCGTTCAACACGTTCACCCCAACCGGGGCGCCTGTTGTCTGCGAAATGATCTTGCTCATTATCGTCAGTCCAATGAACCCCCAGACAACGCTTGGGATGGCTGCCAGCAGCTCGATGACGATTTTCAGCGTCTCACGCATTTTGGGCCCGCAAAATTCTGAAACGAAAATCGCCGCGCCAAGCCCGAAGGGAACTGCGATTACCATCGCGAGAGCCGTAACGCTGAATGTGCCAGCAGTCAGCGCCAGCGTCCCATAACGCACGTTGCTTGCAGATGTAGGATACCACTCCGTGCTGAATAGAAATTCCTTCAGGCTGAAATCCGGACTGAACAACACGGGCACCGCTTCGCGGAAGACGAAAAAGAAAATGGCCAGCACAAACAACACGGCGCTGATTCCCGAAAGGCGTATGATCCATTCAAGAACTTTTTCGCCATATACTGCCCAGAGGGGTCTGGTTGGCCTTTTCCTCGCCGATTGGCCTGCAATATCTTTCATCAAGCCGGTTGATTTGGAAGCGTGTCGCCGTGCCGAACTCCCGTGCCCGTATTATTTGTGCCACTGTTCCTTGGGCAGCGGCACATAGCCGGTCTGCTGCACAATCGCCTGGCCCTGCGGGCCAAGAATCCATTCGATGTATCGGGCAACCTCTCCTTGTGGCTCGCCAAGCGTGTAAAGATGCAAAGCGCGTGCGATCGGATAAGTTTTGTCCAATACTTTTTCAACAGCGGGCGCCACACCGTCCACCTTGAGCATCTTAACCTGTGGTGTTGCATACCCCATCCCGCTATAACCAATCGCGGTAGGCGTGTGCGCCACCAACTCAACCACTTCCTTTGACCCGTTCATGTCACGCGAGCCAAGTTTGAAGTCTTTGTTTTTAAGCACGTGCTCACGGAAAAACTCATAAGTCCCTGAGTTCGACTGCCGGCTGACCCGCACAATCTCATCGCCTCCACCCGGTATTTTTACTCCAAGCTGCGACCAGCGCGTTATATTGCCGCCTTCCATGAAAATTTGGGCCAATTGCTCGGTGGTAATGTTGTCCAACGGATTGTCTTTGTGCACATAAACTGCAAGTCCGTCAAAGCCAACCGTGAACTCCTTTGCCTCCTTGCCGGTGTTTTTCTTCACTTGCTCCTTTTCCGATGGTTTGATGTCACGGCTGGAATTGGCAATGTCCACCGTCCCCTTGATAAGGGCGGCTATGCCAACACCCGAACCACCCCCGGAAACTTCAACATTCACTTCCGGACGCACTTTTTTATAGGCCTCAGCCCATGCCTGGGCCAAGTTCACCATCGTATCAGAACCTTTGACCTGGATGGTTACTTGCGCCGCCTGTCCGGGAGCCCCGGAGCGTTTGCATCCAGTAAGCTGAACAGCCACTGCTGCCAGTGCAATAAGGGCCAGCGGCCAGAATAGCGTGGCCATTTTGGTGGTGTTTGTATTCATTTTGTTCGATTTCATTGTTTTGTTGCTTTGTTTCATTGTTTGTTTCGATCCTCCTGGCCGATAATTGCGGCCACCAAATCCTTCAAATGTTCACTTATGTAATTGTAAACCTGCTCATAAGCCGCCCGCTTTTCTGCCTCGCCTCCTTCAACCACGGACGGATCGGTTACCGTCCAGTCCAGAAACACGACCTTGCGCGGCTTCTGTGGAAAAGCGCGGCGCACTTCGGGCGAAAGAGCCACAATAACGTGGTAATGATCAAGGTTGGGAACCTGATTCAATGCCTTGGGCGAGTGTCCGGACACGTCCATGCCCTTCTCTTTCAAGAAATTTACCGTATCCTGTGATACCGGCAGCGGGTCCAAACCCGCGCTCGAAAAAATGAACCGCGGCAGATTCATGCGGCTTGCGATGGCCTCAGCCATGAGACTCCTGCAAGCATTATGTTCGTCCACAAACAACACACGGATGGCCTCCGCCCCAGGATGCTTGGCATATTCACCAGTGCACAGATACAACACTTCCATGCTTATATTGCGCGCCTGGTCTGATACCCGTTCGAGACGCCGCGCAATCATCATCAGCGGGTTGAGCGCTTCAAATGTCAACTGTCCGGCACGGAATTGTTGCACCAACTCCTGATTCAACTGGCGCTTTAGCAAATCCACTGCATCCTCGCGCTCAATAACTTTTCGCGCCAGCTCCGCATTTTGTTCAATGAACGCCTGCACCGCATCTTCAACCATTGGAATGACAGTGTAGGCCATCTCCACAAACCGCTCCTTCGGATATGTCACTTTCTGGGAGCCAAGTTTCAGTGTCTGCCGCGCCATGCTTTCGGCGTAGTCGCCAACCCGCTCCAGCTCCAAATTCACTTTTATTGTTGCATACGCAAACCTCAACAGCCCGGCCACCGGCTGCTGACGGACGAGGAATTCCAGCGCCAGCCGGTCAATTTCCTTCTCCAGTTCATCAATGAACTGGTCCCGCAAAATCACCCCGTAGGCCAGTTGCCTGTTGTTTTCCATCAACGCCTTGATGCAGTCCTTCAACGCCCGCTGCGCAAGGGCGGACATTTCCGCCAGCTTCCGGCGTATCCGGCCCAAGTCCCGCTCCACCGATTGCTCATAGTGGCCAGGCGCCCGTCCGGGATTCTTTTGCTGCTCGTCCATAAAACCTTTCGTTCTCTTTTTCGGTCACACTATATCAGCCGTGTGCCTTTTGGGGTAGTTAACTTTTTGAAACATCAAAGTTACATCCATGTGTCAAAGCAAACACAATAACATAATCCCTGCCGGTACTTCTTTTCATGGACATCAGGATGAATATGCTGCGGGGTATTCGAAAGCTGGAATCGGCCCAATCACAACAGGTGGAGGACGTTGCTTGCAGAATTGCTTGAAATTCCGCCATTGTAACATAAATGTAACAAATCCGTCACATACACGTCACACTTTCATAAGTGACATTACTGTCATAATTGTGAAAATTGAGTTGGGTTATGATTTCTATTCAGAAGTTATTGGGGAAGGACAGCGTGTTCTTCGATCTGCTTGAAGAAAGCGCTGCAGAAGGATTGGCCAGCGCGCATGCGCTAAACCGTCTTCTTCGCAATCCAAATGACAAGCCGGCCCTGGAAGAGTTTGTAAAGCTGCGAAAAAAGGACAAGGAGATTACCCAGGCCATTGCAAAGCGGCTGGTCAAGACATTCGTCACCACTTTGGAGCGTGAGGACATCGAGGCTTTGTCCAGCGCCCTGTACAAGGTGCCCAAGACAATAGAAAAGTTTGCCGAGCGCTTTCTTATGGTGGCCCATTTGCTCAAGGACGTGGATTTTTCCAGGCACGCCTACATGATTGAGCAGGCAGCCGAGCATGTGCTGTCCATGGTCAAGGCGCTGAGGCGCGGCGCGCATCTGGAGGAAATCAAGGAGTTAAACGGACGGATGCAGCAAGTCGAGGGTGACGCTGACAAATTGATATTGGAGCTATACAAGGACTTATACAGCGGGCGCTACGATCCGCTGAAGGTGCTGGCGTTGAAAGACTTGTATGAAATGCTGGAAAAAGTCATAGACCGCTGCCGCGACGCCGGCAACACCGTAACGATCATTGTTTTGAAACATTCCTGAGCCATCAGCCACGCCGGCATTTACTATGGAATTAATTCTGCTGGTAATTTTGGCTGCGTTGGTGTTTGAGTACATCAACGGATTCCATGACACCGCCAATTCAATTGCAACAGTGGTGTCAACCAAGGTTCTGACCCCGCGGCAGGCCGTGGTAATGGCCGCTTTTACAAATTTGACAGGCGCTCTGCTGGGCACGGCAGTTGCAAAGACAATCTCCAGCGGTTTGGTGGATTCCAAAGTTGTAAACGTGACATCTGAAATGCTGGTCTGTGCGCTGGCTGGCGCGATTATCTGGAATCTTTGGACCTGGTGGTTCGGCATGCCGTCAAGCTCCAGCCATGCCCTCATCGGCGGCTTGTGTGGCGCGGCGCTTGCAGGAGCGCATGGGAACTGGAGCGCAATAATATGGGCGCAGCCTGATCCTTATCATTGGACACGCAGCGGGGGGCTGCTCTACAAAGTGATTATTCCAATGATTTCATCCCCCATGGGCGGCTTTATTTTGGGCTTCACCATCATGGCCCTTTTTTACGTTTTGATTTCTGTTTTGCGTCTCACGCCGCGGATAATCAACATGACATTTGGCAAGGCTCAAATCCTCAGCGCCGCAGCCATGGGACTGATGCATGGGACCAACGACGCCCAAAAAACAATGGGCATAATCGCCCTCGCTTTGATGGCAGGAACCGCCGCCGGAGATTTCGACAAACTCCCGCGCATGTTTTCCTTCCTCTATTATCCGGCCCAAGGCCCATCCATTTATGCCGCCTGGAATGCGCGGGGTGAAATGTTGAGGGACGGACGCGGGGCGTTGCAAAATTACATCCAGGCGGCTCAATCATTCGAGCGCGCCGCCAAAAATAAGAACATGGCTGCACAATACAACCTTGCCCGCCTGCTGTGGGAAGGCAAGGGCGTGCCGGCAAACCTCAAGGAAGCTGTTGGTCTGATGCAGAAAGCCGCTGAACAAGGTTACTATCCTGCCCAGACAAATCTGGCCCAGCTTTATTTCGATGGTGTCGGAGTGCCCAAAGACCCGGCGGTCGGCTCCAACTGGCTTGCGCGAGCCTCAACAAATTTGCCCTCTGGTGAAATAGCCTTTGCTTATCGCAAGCTGCATGGCCAGCCCTCCGAGACTTCGGCCGCCATTGAGTGGCTCAAACAAAAGGCCGAAAACGGAAACGCAGACGCAAAAATAAGTCTCGCAGTTGCCCATGCCATGGGCAAGGGCGTTGCCCCCAACGAAACAGAGGCTTTCCGGCTGATGCAGGAGGCTGCTCACCGCAAGCACCCCGACGCGCTCTACAACCTTGGGTTGATGTACCTGAATGGCAAAGGCACGCCTGTTAATGAAAGCGAAGCCTTCAGGTGTTTTACATTGGCCGCCAACACCGAGGGAATAAAAGCGTGGATTAAAGTGGTCTGCGCTCTTACCATGGCTGCAGGAACAGCCGCAGGCGGTTGGAGAATCATCCGGACCCTCGGCCACAAGATGGTTAAACTTCAGCCAATCAATGGATTCTGCGCCGAGACCAGCTCGGCATTTGTAATTTTCATTGCCACCACTCTGGGCATCCCAGTTTCCACGACCCACAACATTTCCGCCGCCATCATGGGCGTTGGTTGCGCCCGCCGCTTTAATGCGCTGCGCTGGACAATTGTTGAACGCATGGTATGGGCATGGATTTTCACCATACCCGTTACTGCCGGCATTGCCTACGGGCTGGTCAGATTGCTGCAGGCGTTCAAAGTAATCCCTTGATTATCGCCCCATGACATTTCAAATCACAAAACCAGACCAAATTTTTCTTGTACTCATGGTTACAATCATGTGACAAAAAGGTTACAGTTTTATGTTTTCACTGCAACGCATTCTCGGACAGGACAAAAAATTCTTTGAACTGCTGGAGGCAAGCGCCGCCGAAGCGCAAAGCAGCATCATGGCTTTGAAACAGGCGCTTAACAATGTTCAGGCGACGCCAAATCTCGCCGCATTTGTAGCACCCCGCCGCCGGGACAAGAAAATCACCAATGAAATCAGTGAGCTTTTGTGCAAGACTTTTGTCACTGCGCTTGAGCGGGAGGATATCGAGGCGTTGAGCGCAGTGTTGTACAAAATTCCAAAGACTGTGGAAAAGTTTGCCGAACGCTATGCAATAACCTTTGACAGGGTGCGGGATGTGGACTTTTCGCGGCACCTGGAGCTGCTCGAACGCGCAGTCACCCTTGTCAAGGAAATGGTGCAAAGGCTGCACAATCAGGACTTGAAAGGGTTGGTTGAGCTTAATGCACAACTTCAAAAAGTCGAGGCGGATGGAGACCACCTGATACAGGAACTAAACATCGAGCTTTACAGCGGCAAGTACGACCCGCTGAAAGCAATCATTCTAAAAGATTTGTTCGAGCTTCTTGAAAGGACTATTGACCGCTGCCGCTCCGCGGGCAATGTCATGTACAGGATCGCATTGAAACATTCCTGAGCCGCCGCCACAGTTATGACTCTGGTTATTTGTGTAATTCTGGTGGCGCTCGCGTTTGAGTATATCAACGGCTTCCACGATACCGCCAACGCCGTCGCAACCTCAGTGGCCACCAAGGTGCTCACGCCCGCCCAAGCCATAATATTGTCGGCGGTGATGAACCTTGTCGGCGCCATGATGGGGGTCGCAGTGGCCAAAACCATAGGACAGGGGCTGGTGGACACGCAGTACATAAATTCCATGGCCGTCTTGTGCGCGCTGTTCGGCGCAATCGCATGGAACCTTTTTACATGGTGGATTGGGCTTCCATCCAGCTCCAGCCACGCCCTCATCGGCGGACTGTGCGGCGCGGCTCTGGCATCCGCCCACGGCAACTGGCATGCAATCAAATGGATTGAACTCAAAACCAAAGTCGTGCATCAACTGGTTGCCGCCCCGCAAAATTTGCTGGACTCAATCAGCGTGCTCTCCCTGCCTGCCGGCACAAACACAGTGACCTTGGGGACCAACCAGTACACAGTGGTAATACCCCCAGCGCCGGGCGGGCAGGTCATGATTGATACCACCCGTGTGGTGGTTGAGCACGCCGGCCTCTGGCACAAGGTGGTCAAGCCAATGTTTCTTGCCCCAACAGCCGGTGTCGTGTGCGGCTTTATTCTCATGGGCCTGTTGTTGATATTATTCCGCCGCGCCTCGCCTGCCCTCATGAACCGGACCTTTGGGAAAATGCAGTGGATCAGCGCCGCATGGATGAGTTATGAACATGGCCGCAATGACGCCCAAAAAACAATGGGCATCATTGCGCTGACACTTTACACCGCAACACAAAGCAACCTCTTCAACAACCTGCCGCCCGGCTTGGGCTTCCTGTACACGCCAACATTCGAGATCGCATTTTGGGTCAAGTTAATATGCGCCATAGCCATTGCCGCAGGCACCGCCGCCGGCGGCTGGAAAATCATCCGAACCATGGGCCACAACGTCGTCAAAATGCAGCCCATTCACGGTTTTGCCGCCCAAACAACCGCCGCCGCCGTCATTGGCGTGGCCACTATGGGCGGAATACCGCTTTCCACCACCCACGTAATTTCAGGCTCGATCATGGGCGTGGGTGCTACAAAGCGCTTGAACGCCGTCAAATGGACAGTCGCCGAGCGCATGATGTGGGCGTGGATTTTCACCATTCCAACTTCCGCCTTTCTGGCATACGCAATCCTGAGCATTTTCCAATGGACAAATCTGGCCCATTAAACTTACAGGCCGCTTTGATCTGAAAAACCTCTTCCGCTTGTTGACGCCTTGGCATGCCAGCCTTACTGTTACAACGTGAGCGATGAAATTTTAACAATGCCGCCCGGGGTTGACCAGACGCCGGTTTGCGCGCCACCTCCGCCGCAAAATCTTGATGCGCTTGCCCGCGAAATCCTGGAGCTGAAACGCAGGCTTAACGCCGTTATTCTGGCGCATAATTACCAGGTGCCTGAGATTCAAGACCTGGCCGATTTTGTCGGGGATTCGCTTGGCCTATCTCAACAGGCTGCAAAGACTGACGCAAAAGTGATTGTATTTTGCGGCGTCCATTTCATGGCCGAGACGGCCAAAATTCTAAATCCAGGCAAACTTGTGCTTCTGCCCGACCGTGACGCCGGTTGTTCATTGGAGGAAAGCTGCCCGCCGGAGCAATTGCGCGCCCTGCAGGCCACAAATCCCAATTTTTGGACCATCGCATATATCAATTGCAGCGCAGAGGTTAAGGCCCTTGCTGATGTAATCTGCACAAGCGGCAACGCCGTCAAAATTGTACAGGCCGCGCCTCCGGACAAGGACATCCTTTTCGTCCCGGACGAAAACCTCGGCGCATGGGTGATGGAAAAAACCGGCCGGCCGATGACACTCTGGAAAGGCACTTGTTATGTTCACGTCGAATGGACTCACGAAGCATTGGTCCGCATCCGGCAAAAATATCCGGATGCGCCGATAGTGGCCCATCCCGAGTGTCCAAAATCAGTGCGAATGCTGGCCGATGAAGTTTGTTCCACCGAGAAGATGGTGGCGTGGTGCAAAAAATCGCCAGCCAGACAAATCATAATAGCCACCGAACCGGGCATGTTGCACCGGCTTCAAAAGGAATGTCCGGGCAAACTCTTCATTCCGGCGCCCACCGAACGTTGCGCCTGCAACAATTGCAAATACATGAAACTTAACACGCTCGAAAAACTGCGCGATTGCATGGCCAATCAGGCACCAAGTGTGGAGCTGGATGAAGCGCTGATTCGGCGCGCAAGGCTGCCAATCGAGCGGATGCTTGAGATTTCAGCCCGGCCATGATGTCAGGCAGCCTGCCAGCCGCAGGCTACGCCACTTTTTGATGTGCCGGCCTGCCATAGACACGCTCATAAGCCCGGCAAAACGGGCATACCCGCTTCTCAACACGCTGCACCAACCAAAAAGCCGCGCCCTTCTGCTTGGATCGCGCCCTCCGGCATACAGGGCAATTCCGGCAGACCGCCGCCAACAGCAAGTCAAACTTGGAAACATTGGTCTTCCCGGCCTCAGCGCCAGCATCAGGTTGAGTTGATTTCATGCCATTATCCAACCACTAATCATGCCTCAATGCAACCTTCCCAGCCATCGAAGCAGACCGTCAAGAATGGTGATTGGAGGCGGCGGGCAACCCGGAATGAAAAGGTCAACCGGCACAACCCCGCCTGCGCCATTGCATGTTTCTTCATGGTCTATGAATGGCCCGCCGGAAATTGCGCAGGCGCCAACGGCAATGACAAATTTGGGCGGCGGCACTGCTTCGTATGTCTTTTGCAGCGCCAGCCGCATGTTGCGTGTCACCGGCCCCGTTATAAGCAAACCGTCGGCATGGCGCGGGGATGCCACAAATTGGATTCCAAACCGCCCCAAGTCAAAAACCACCGTGTTTAGCACATTTACATCGGCCTCGCACGCGTTGCAGCCGCCGGCGCTGACCTGCCTCAGCTTTAATGACCGGCCAAACACGCGCCTTGCGGCCTTGTCGAGGGCTTTCGCCAGCTCCATCTCGCGCCCATTCAAAACGAGATTTTCACGCCGGTCAGCCGCCATCCGGTATTCATTTGTAAAATGGATTGCCCCAGGCTCGCATACTGCCTCGCACTCGCCGCAAAACAGGCACCGGCCCAAATCAAGTTTCACACCGTTTGAATCCAAGGTTAGCGCCTCCGTGGGACAAACTGGCACGCACCGTTTGCAATCAACAGCGCACTTCTCCGGCTTCAACTCCGGCCGGCCCCGCAAGCGGTCAGGCAACTGCGGTGGAGTGTCCGGAAAACCGATGGTCCGGTGTCCCTGATGAATTCTGGCTGCAATGGCTTTAATCATGGCTCAAAGATCGTGCCCGCAATAAGAGAGGTTGAAGCTTTTGTTGCAAAGTGGAAAATCCGAGATTTGCTGGCCGCGCAATGCCATGGCAAGGCCCATCCAATTGTGAAATGACGGGTCAACCACGTGGTAATGTTCAAAACGGCCTTTGTCATCCGTCAAAACAACGTGACAAATCTCACCGCGCCACCCTTCCACCAGTGAAACTGCGATTCGATTCGGCGCAAGAGACGGCGGCTGGGCGCGGATTGGGCCTTCAGGCAGCGCCTGCAATTGTGCCTTGATGAAGGCAAGCGAGCGCTGTATTTCAAGCCAGCGAACATACGCTCTTGCAAACACGTTCCCCGCCGGATGCGTTGAAACCGGTATTTGTGCGAAGCAATACAAGCCCGATGGATGGTCGCGGCGAACGTCCTGTTCAATCCCGCACGCCCGCGCAACAGGCCCAACAAGGCCAAGCTCTATGCATGTTTGGCGCGACAAATGGCCGGCGTTTTCAAAGCGCGCCCGCACCGATGACGTATTCCAAAGCAGGTTGACGGCATTGTTGACGTCCTTTTCAGCGGCTTCCAAACGCCTGGCAAGTTCGGCGGCTCGTTCCTTCTCAAGATCAAACGCAACACCGCCCGGTCGAACCCAGCCGCGCCCGAAGCGGCTTCCGCATGCCAGCGCCGTCATGTTCAAAAAGTCGCCGCGTATGCGCCCGCAAAAGGAGGCCGTGGGCAAATAGCCAACATCACCGGCAAGCGCGCCCAAATCTCCGGTGTGGTTTGCAAGCCGTTCAAGCTCCAGGGCGATTGCCCGCAAACTCTGCGCCCTGGGCGGGGGTTGAAAATTCGCCAGCGCCTCAATAGCCTGGCAATAGGCAGTTACATGACCGATGCTGGTGTCGCCTGCCAATGTTTCCATGTAATGAATGCTCCGCACGTCAGGTCCACCAACCAGCCGCCGCGCAATTCCACGATGCTGGAAACCCAGTGATATTTCCAGATGCAAAACCTCCTCGCCATGGCATTGAAATCGAAAATGGCCGGGTTCGATTATTCCGGCATGCACCGGACCTACGGCCACCTCGTGCACTTCTTCGCCTTCGACCCGGAAGAAATCCGTCACCGACGGCGCTATCTCCGCGGTTTGCGCCCGGCCCCACGCATCCCGGCCCGGCCAATAAGAATGATGAAACCGGATTGGCTTCAACCACGGATGCCCCTCCGGCTTTACGCCCCATTTCTCGGCAATCTCGCGCTCAAACCAATGCGCTTGCGGGCAATCCGGGGTGATGGACTGGTATTTGTCGCCGCAGTCTGCAGACGCCACTTCCAACAACCCGTCGCCGTCGCGCGCAATCACGCCAAACAGGCGCACGGCTTTTGCATCGAGTGGATATCCAAACAAAGCAGCAAGCCGCCCGCCCCTGGCCACGGTGTTTATGATCCACTGCCGGAATTCGACGATTGGCAGCAGTGGAATCTGCGCCCGGCTGGCCGGCTCCGCATTTCTTACAGCAATGGAAACTGGCTGGCTCATAATCCTCCAACAGCTTGCGCGGCATCATGCAAAAGTTGAGACAAACTTCCCGGCACAAACAACCCCAGCAGCAGCACAAATGCTGCAAGCGCCGCCGGCGGAAGCAGCATCGTCCAGGCGACTCTCCGGGGCGTTGGCGCGCCGGCTCCCGGCGGACCTTGTGTCATTCCCAAAAAGGCCGTGGCCATTCCAATGAATATCAATGCAAGGAAAAGCAAACACGCTGCCGCTATCGCGTACCTGCCCTGCTCAAACGCAGCCTTCAAGATGGTGAACTCGCTTAAAAAAGTGCCGAATGGCGGCATCCCTGTAATGGCGAAAAACCCGGCGAGCCACAACACACCGGAAACCGGCGCCGCACGTAGCACGCCTTTCACATCCGCAATTGATTTCGTCCGGTACAGGAGAAGAAGATGACCGGCCACGAAAAATAACGCGGCCTTCGCCAGAGAATGATTGACTGCATGAAACATTGCGCCGAATGACGCCGCGCCGCCCAGTCCGGCTCCAATGGCAAGCAGCCCCATGTGTTCGACGCTCGAATATGCAAGCAGGCGCTTGAAATCCGTCTGTCCAAGGATGAACACGGCAGCCACGCCAAGCGACACCATACCGAGTACGATCAGCAAATCCTGGCTGAATGTCCCAAGCCCGGCAGCCTGGCAGATTTGGGTGGCGCGCAAAATGCCCAAGAATGCGCAGTTCAACAATGCTCCGGAAAGAAGCGCGGAAATTACCGATGGCGACTCGCTATGCGCATCCGGCAGCCATGTGTGCATTGGGGCCAGCCCCATCTTGGTCCCATAACCCACCAAAAGCAGGAGAAAACCGGCTTTCAACCACGGCGTCTGCAGCCGGCTGCCGCGTGCCACAAGCTCCGTCAGCGTCAGCCTTCCTTGTTCCTGTCCCGGCCCGATCGCAGCTACTGAAATGAAAAAGTTTCCCAACAAGGCCAGCGCGATGCCCACCGAACAAATCAGCAAATATTTCCATGTGGCTTCCAATGAGCGATGATGGCGGTGAAAATATATCAGCGGCGCGCTCGCAAGGGTGGTGGCCTCAATGGCAACCCATAATACACCAAAATGCTGGCTGACTGTCACCAGTGTCATTGCCCCCAAAAAGAAAAACAAACATCCGATGAAAACCGCCTCCGGCGCATTGTCCACCAGAAAACCTTCCTCGGCATCTTCATAACTCTGCCCGCCGGCTTCCGCAAGATAGCCCTGCGAATAAATTGCCGCCGCCAAAAACAAGGCGCTTGTCAGGCTCAAAAACAACAGCCCCAGCGCATCAAGGGCAAGCCATCCGCCCAAAATTGCATCCGGCATTTGCACCCAGCAGCACGCCGTAAGAACCGCGTGAACCGCCCCAACGCCAAACAACAACAGACGTCGCCGGCCGGCAGGCTGCGGAATAAATGCAACCAGACCCGCGACAAAAGGAATTAATATCAATGCCGATATCATGCTAATCCTTCAACGATGACAACCGGTCGGTATCAATGTGATCAAATTCGCGGTTGATGTGGAAAATCATTATGCCCATGACAAATACCGCCACGAATACGTCGAGTAAAACGCCGACTTCAACCAAAAGCGAAGTTTCACCAATGACACCCGCGCCAAAGGTGAAAACGCCGTTTTCCAAAACAAGAAATCCAAGCACCTGATTGACGGCGCGTTTGCGGCTGATGATGAGAAACAGGCCCGCAAAAATCCCAAACAACGCCGCCGGCACAAGCAGGCTCGAATGCACCACCGATGTCAGCGGCAGCCGTGTTGACAGCCAAAATGCGGTGGCCAGCCCTCCAAGCCCAAACAGCAATGATGGGACATACCCGACGAATGGCTCAACCTCCCGGCTGACCTCGGCTTCCCGCAAGGCCCTGAACAAAAGCCATGGGAAAACAACGCCTTTCAAGATTACAGTCCCAACCGTCACACCCAAAACACGGAACGCAGCCGGATGCCCGTGCGCCCACCACGGCAGAATCCCCAATAACACGCCTTGAATCGCAGCAACCCGAATGCACGCCCCAAGCCGGCTTGACCCGAGCAGCTTGAGGTTCGTCAACAAAACCAAAACAAGAATGAAATCTATGAACATGGTTATGACTCCGTTTGCAAATCACCGGGTTGGCTTGTCAATTCCATCGGCTTTTTGCGCAGGCGCTGAATCCGGCCTCTGCAATTCCCCGGCCTGCGCCGCTTTGAAAGCCGGCCTGCCCGCCTTTGTTTCGACTGGGTTGAGCGTCAACAACAGTGCAACAGCAGCCAGCACCGATGCGCTGACCAACAATTGCGGTATCAACACCATGCGCAGCCGGGCCATGACTGATTCCACAATGCCAACCAATGCCGCCACTCCAAACACCCCGGCCAGTGTGCACGCGAAATCAAGCGCCGGCATGCCGGTTTCCACAGGCAGCAACAATGACGCCAGCAACGTCGAAAATATCCAGAGCTTGAGCGCCGCACCGTACTGAATCGCCGCAAAGTCCGGCCCTCCGTGGTCAAGCACCATGACCTCGTGAATCATGGTCAATTCCAGGTGTGTGTTGGGGTCATCCACCGGAATGCGCGCATTCTCCGCCAGCAGCACAATCACAAGGGCGGCTGCCGTCAGCGCAAGCACCGGCCCCAGACTCCACCAATGCCCAAACGACAACGCGCCATACATTGTGCTCAGCGAATAGGCGTCTGTAACCCTGGCCAGCGCGCCAAGGGCAAGTAGCAAAGCCGGCTCCGCCAACGCCGAAAAAAACGCCTCCCGGCTTGCGCCCATACCTTCAAAACTTGAACCGGTGTCCAGCGCCGCCACAATCGTCATAAACCGCATCAAGCCAAGCATGCCGGCCAGCAAAATCAAATCCCCGGCAAAAGCCAGCGGCGCCGGCACGCTCCCAAAAGGCAGCACCAACAACGCAACCGCGGCCGCCGCAAGGCCAGCCACCGGCCCGGCCCTGAACAACCATGAGGTTGTGCGGCTGTACACCGCGCCTTTTCGCCACAATTTCCAAAGGTCAAAGTACAGTTGAAACACGGGCGCGCCACGCCGGCCCGCAAACCGCGCCTTTACACGGCTTATGATGCCCGGCAACAGCGGTGCAAGCGCGATACCGGCAATCACAGACAACAACGAAGTCCAGTTTATGCCTGCCATATCAATTGCCCCCCAATTTCCATGCCAGCAGCGCCACCAACGTCAGCGCAATGTAAAGCACATACAACTGAACCTGCCCCTGTTGCAGCCAGCGCAAGCGCCCAAGCAGCCGGTTCAATTCCATAAACACGGGATGAAACAACCGGCTGCGACACAAGTCCGGTGTTTCAGTCTCCAAATTGGCCGCCTTTGGAAACAGGCCATCGGGCGGGCGCCGATGCTGTTTTGTTTGAAGCAACGGCTCGAACAACGCGAGCAACGGCTGAGCAAAAGATGAGCCGGTATATTGCATGCGGGCCGTCGGCTGCGCGTAACCACAATCCCACGTTACTGTCATGCCCGTTTTTTGACGCCGCAATTTGCTTCTAAAAGCCGCGTTCAACAAAACCAGCGCCAACAAAAACGCCCCCGCACCAAACGCCACACCCGCCAGCATCAGTTCGACCCCGCCAAGTTGAAACGCAACTTCAGCCGGCGCAAGCTGCGACAACTGGCCGAGCACCGGCCGCATCGCCGCCAAAACCCATGGCGAGAAAAGCCCGATTCCGGCGCAGGCCACCGCCAGAACGAGCATCGGCGCAACCATCGCCCAGCCGCCTTCATGCGCATGCGCCGCCCGCTGGTCACGCGGCTCGCCCAGAAAGACAATTCCAAATGCCTTTGCAAAACAGGCCGCCGCCAAACCGCTTATAAGGGCAAGTCCCCCCAGCGTCGCCACTCCAGACAACGAGACTGTCGCCGAGGCATGCGTAATTCCGGCAAAACCAGCCGCAAACAACATCAGCTCGCTTATAAAACCATTGAGAGGCGGCAGCCCGCAAATGGCCGCGCTGCCGATAAAAAAGCATGCGCCAGTCCAGGGCATTCGTTTGACAAGGCCGCCCAGCAATTCAATCTGCCGCGTTCCGCAACCGTGAAGCACGCTGCCGGCAGCCAAAAACAACAGACCCTTGAACAAGGCGTGATTGACTACATGCAGCAGGCCGCCGCCGAAACCCAATAGCGCCAAAACAGGCTGGCGCATGTTAAGCCCCACCAGCCCCAACCCAAGGCCCAATGTTATTATTCCAATGTTTTCAACACTATGATACGCCAGCAGCCGTTTCAGGTCATGTTGAGCCTGAGCAAACAACACCCCAAGCACCCCGGAGCTTAAACCAATTGCAATCAATGCCCACCCCCACCACGCCGGAACATTCTCAAAATAACTCAAAAACCTCACCAAGCCGTATATGCCGGTCTTGATCATTATGCCGGACATCAGCGCCGAAACGTGGCTCGGCGCAGCCGGATGCGCCTCCGGAAGCCATACATGCAGGGGCATGAAACCCGCTTTTGTCCCAAAACCCACCACCGCCAGCACAAACAATGCCCCGCAAACCCCGCCTCCGGCTTGATTCAGAGCTGTCCATTTTGTCATGTCCAGCGTGCCCGCTTCGCGGCCTGCAATCAGGAAAAACGCCAGAAGAAATGCCGTTCCCAAATGCGTGGCCACCAAATAAACCCATCCTGCATCGCGCACCTGTGGCTGTTCATCCTCAAAAGTGACGAGGAAAAAGGAGGCCAAAGCCATCACTTCCCATGCAACCAGAAACAACACCGCGTTGCGGGCCAGCAGCACCACCGCCATGCTCGCCACAAGCACATTGTAGAAAAACCAGGTCGGCCCTGCAGCCTTGCGCTCGTGTCCGCCTGCGCCGCCTGTCAGATATTCATGGCCGTAAATTGCCGACAACGCCGACAAGACAAGCAATGGGGCCATAAACCACGCTGAAAGCGCGTCCAATTCAAGGTGAAATTCACCGTATGGCGCCGGCCAATTCCAGCGCAGCACTTCAACCGCCTGGCCAGCAATTGCCAGCACCACCGGCGGCATTCCCAAAACCGCGCCCAACACGGCACTCAACGCGCCAATTGTTGATCCGCCCCGGCTACCGCGTGGCATCGCCGCCGACAGAATCCCGCCAGCCAGCCACACCGCCAATGCTGCAATGATCCAACTCATGGCTGCTGTTCCTTTTTGACCGTGCCTTCAACACCCATGCCTGTTTGCAACCTTGATACTGCTTCAATAAACTGGTCGCCGGCCACCCGCCGCCGGACGAGTTCTCGCACATGCTCATTGCGCAGCGCGTATGCCAGCCGCGCAAGCAGATGCAGATGAACCCGTACCGTTGTGCTTACCAACACAAACAACGCAAACACCGGCTGCCCGTCCAATGCCCCAAAATCAACCGGCCTTGCCAGATAACACAACGTGCATTGCGGGCGGCTGACCCTCAGAACAATGGGATTGCGCGCATGTGGTATTGCAATCCCGTCCCCGATGGCAGTTGACTCCAATGCCTCGCGCGCCCAGAGAACCTGGAACAAAAAATCACGGCCAACGCCCTCAGGCAAAGGCAGCCGCTCCACCACATTACGCAAAACCGTCTGTTTGTCCTCTCCACCCACATTTTCCAGAAATCCACCGGCTTTCAGCGCCCCGGCCAAATCCGGCAAAGACTCGTCGCCGTTTGCAGTCTCATTGAAAAAGCTGGGATCAACCTCGATTTTGTTAAACGCCGCCCATTCCAACAGCTCAGCCCGGTTGAACCGGCACAGATTTCCCTCACGCCGCGCCGGCATGTTGCGCGTGGCGATCCAGCGATGAATCGTCTTCTCCGATACTTTGAAATAACGAGCGACTTCAGGAACCGTTAATTGCATATCAACCTCGCACCTCGACAGCCATGGCGGCTGGAAATTAACACACCATTTTGCCGGACGCCTGCCGGCTTCCGCAAAATCTTATGTTGTTCATAAAAACATCTCAACTGGCGGATTTATCCCCAAAAAGCAAAAACCCAAAGCCGGCCATGTTTAATGGCCCTTTGGGTGTCGGACGTCCAAAGGTTACTACCGCCTTTTAACAAAACTTGGTGGAGCCGACGAGATTCGAACTCGCGACCCCCACAATGCCATTGTGGTGCTCTACCAAACTGAGCTACAGCCCCAACCGCGTTGAACCTTACCGGCTGGATGCGAAAGTGTCAACCCTGAAAAACGCCCATTCGCCGTGTCACTGAATCTGCCGCCGTTTTTGAAATGTGGACGGCAAAATCCCGCTCACTTTTTCAAAGCAGCCTGGAAGCACGGCCTGCCCCACTCCAGCGCATCAAGGCAACGCAACGCTTTATTTCTTCGGTTTAGTCTGTTCTTTCTTAACATCAGCGGCCTGGGCAAGCGGGATGGTCGCCAAATCCATTGCCGAGCCGTCCAGTGACAATTTGATTACGGTGTTGATCTTGTCGCGGAAGACGAATGGCACCTGCAAAGTGATGCCGGAGTTGTTCTGGCTCCATTCCACCAGCCCGCCGTCCAGTAAACTCGCCTTTTTGACTTTTCGAGGCAGTGGCGGCAGCTTGACCGGCTCAACCCCCTGCCAGTCGAAAACATGCACATAAATGTATTTCCCGTGGCGGGTTGAAACGATGTTTGTGGACGGCAAATACGGGCCGCCGCGCGTCCCGTAGATTGCCTCGCCATTTCGCTTAAGCCACTGGCCGATTTCCTTTAATCGCTCCACCTGGCGCGGCTCGATTCGCCCATCGGGCATCGGGCCGACATTTAACAGCAGGTTGCCGTCCCCGCCTGCGCACCGCGCAAGCGTCTGGATGCACTGCGGCAAAGACTTGAGCTTGTCATCGGGTTTCCATGCCCACTGCTGGCAAATTGTGATGCAGCTTTCCCACGGGCGCGTATCTTGATAACGTCCTATGCGTTGTTCCGGGGTATCGTAATCGCCCGCAAACAACCCGCGATTGCTGCTGCCCTCCATCCCCTTGCGCGCCTTGCCAACACGATTGTTGATTATCAAGCTTGGTTGCATTGCGCGCAAATACCGGTACATATCCTCGCCGCGCTCGGCGGTCCACGGGCTTTCCCATTCGCCGTCAAACCATACGATTCCCAAAGGCCCGTACCGCACCATAATTTCCGCAAGCTGATTCTTCATGTACTCAACATAGCGCTCCATGTTGGGTGACGGCTTTTTTGAGCGCCCGCCCGGACTGCCCAACGGGTAATCCGGATGCCACCAATCGCAAAGCGAGTAATAGATGCAAAATTTGACACCCTGCTCACGGCAGGCTTTGGACAGCTCCGCAAGCACATCCCGTTTGAAAGGGGTGTTCATGATGTTGTAGGAACTGTGCCGCGTGTTCCAAAGACTGAACCCGTCATGATGTCTCGATGTGATGACGAGGTATTTCATCCCCGCCTCCCTGGCGGTGCGAACCCATGCGTTGGCGTCAAATTGCACAGGGTTGAACTGCAGATAAAGTTTGTCGTACTCCTCAACCGGCACCTGTGCGCCGCGCGACCAGCCGATTTCAGTCCCTTTAATGCTCACAGGCCCCCAATGAATGAACATCCCAAAGCGCGCCTCCTGCCACCATTTCAAGCGCGCATCAGGTGTCGCCGGCGCCGATTGCAATGCCAAAACACCGCCCAACAATAATGTCAACCCCGCAAAAGCCGGATTAAAAACCCGTGTAATGAACATTTTTTTCATACTTTTGGCCTCCAGAATGGATTTTACCGCGCACTCGTCAACGCCAAAATCCCGAAAAACGTCTTAACAGCCGGCCTGCACTCCTTCCCGCCGGTAAAGTCCGTCATTGCCGCAGCATCAAATACCCGGAGCACAGCCGGTTGGCTGCAAAAGCTACCAATCGCTCCGGCAGAAAACTCAGTTGACCGGATGCTCCGCCCAAACCGGCTGGCAGGCTGGCCACTTCACCCCTGTTTTTATTGCCAACTGCACCTCAGGAGTATATTGGCAATGGCGGTTGCGGCTGGCGATTTTCACTGTCGGACGGCGGCTGCCATTCCGGTGTATTTTGCACCAACGCATGCATCTGCGCAAACCACCATCGCGCACCCGGCAGGCGGCGCTGTCGCCGAATATGCCGGCGGAAATCACGCGGTCGTCCAAGCCCCAGTTCCATTTGCTGCTGTGTCATCATAAACCACCTCGTTTCATTGTTGAGGTCAGTTTATGAAACAGGGTTGGACAAATGCTGTCCGAGGCTAAAAAAAATTTTGAAAAACAACCGGCTTGCCTGCCGATTAAAACAGGCTTGAAACCTGGAATTTAAGACTGGGACAAAAGCGGCTTTATCAGCCCTTTGCCTCTTTCCCGGAATCAGCCTTGGCCTCCGACTTGCGGGTGGGCCGGCGTTGCGGACGGCCTTCTTTTGTCCTGGCTTCCTTGGGCGCTTCTGTCTCGCCTTTTGGCGCCTCAGCCTGCGGCTGCGGTTGTGGCAGCGGGTTGGAGCTTTCCACACGTACCTTCAGCGTGCCCTTTACATTCGGGTGCAGGTGCATCTCCACTTCGTACTCGCCAAGGGCGTGAATCGGTTTCGGAAGGACAATCTTCTTTTTGTCCAACGCAATGTCGAACTGGGTCTTGAGATGATCGGCTATTGTGCCGTTTGTAACAGTACCGAACATTTTGCCGTCATCGCCGGTTTTTACCTGGATGACGCACACCAGTTTGGACAGGCTCTTGGCCAGCTCCGTCATGGTATTAAGTTCCTGCGCTTCGCGTTCGGCACGGCGCTTTTGAAGCGCTTCTATATGTTTCTTGTTGCCTGCGCTGGCAGGGATTGCATAGCCCTTGGGGAACAAATAATTCCGGGCGTAGCCGGCAGCCACCTTGACCTTGTCGGCCTCGGCGCCAAGTCCCACGATGTTATGTGTGAGGATGACTTCAGTTTTCGCCATAAATCATTATTTCAGGTTCAATTTTCCAGTGCAATTAACGGCGGCGCCACGCGCCCGCCATGATTGCTCAAAACGGAACATCGTCCGTGCCTTCCTCCGGTGGTTGAGGTTCGGTTTCAGTTGATGCCGCCGCCGCGCCGGCAGCCGCCGCGTTTGGACGCGACGCCGGAGGCGCCGCCGGAGCAGTTCCTGCTGCATTGGCTTCCGGCCCTCGCGAATCAATAAATGAAAAGCCTTCAAGCACAACCCGCAAAGCCGTGCGTTTCTGTCCGGTTTGCTTGTCCTCCCACGAATCCTGCCTGAGCCGGCCTTCCACCAAAAGAGCACGACCCTTGCGCAAGTACTGAGCTATTACTTCGGCCTGCCGGCCAAAACTTTCCACTTCAACAAAAGTCACCTCCTCCTTTGTCTCGCCCGTATCGGTTTTATATGAGCGGTTTATTGCCAATGAAAAGCGGCATAAGGCCGTCCCCTTTGGCAGATACTTAAGCTCCGGATCGCGAGTCAGGTTGCCGGCGAGTATGACTTTGTTGAAACTGGCCATAAATGTGTTTTATTGTGGTGTTGACAGTTGGGGCGGCACTACAGCCGATTTCTTCGGAGCCACTGTAAATACGACACGAAAAACATCAGGGTTGAGCGCGAACTTGTTGCGCAGGCCAGTCAATGCCTCAGGCTGGATTTCAAAGATGAAATTGGCGTAATAACCGCTGCTGTACTTCTTGTTGCGAACACGCGCAAACGGGCGCTTGTCCATTTTTTGCACCGTCTCCACTTTACCACCCGCGGCGGTAATTTCAGCGGTTATTTTGTCAATGACATCCTTGATGCCCTCTTCCTTCTCCATCAAGTTCAGGATGAACAGTCCTTCGTATCTTTTCACTCTTTATCCTTTTCTTCCATTGGGCCGGCTGCCGGCCCGTTAAATTTGCTCATGGCCTTTGCCATGCCTTCGTTTATCCAACATTCAATCTGTTGGGCGGCGCGTTCAAGCGCCTTTTCAAAAAGCTCCCACTCTTCGGGCGCAAATTTCCCCAGCACATGCCCCGTCAACTGGCGCTGCTGGGCTGCGCTTCGCCCGATTCCCAGTCGCAGCCTCGCATAACGGCGCGTGCCAAGCTGCTGCTCGATTGACTCCAGCCCGTGGTGGCCGCCGCTGCTGCCTTCCGGCCGCAACCGAATCGTTCCCAACGGCAGATCGGCATCATCCACCGCCACCAGCAACCTGTCAATTGGCGCCTGGTAGAAATCCACCACAGCCCGCAGCGCCTCGCCGCTCAAATTCATATACGTTTGCGGCTGGCAAATCAACACCTCTTGCAGCCCAAAACGGGCCTTTGCAAGCCGCGCCCCAAACCGCTTCTTTTGCTGCCACACACCGCCCCACCGCTCCGCCAGCAAGTCCGTCAGCAAAAAACCGGCATTGTGCCGCGTCCGGCTGTATTCGGTTCCGGGATTGCCCAAACCGGCAATGAGATAAAGATTCTCCATGCCTGCCCGGCCGGCGCCGCCACGCCACGTTTAGCCGTTCTACTTTTTCTTCTCTGCCGGCTTTTTCTCGGCCGGTTTTTTCTCGGCCGGCGCGGCCGCCCCAGGTTGAGCGGCGGCCTTCTCCGCGCCTTTTGCGGGAGCCTTCTCGCCCTTGGCGGGGGCTTTCTCGCCTTTGGCCTCTTCCGGCGCAGCTTCGCCCTCTTCCTTCTTTTCCTTTATCATCTCCACTTCGCCCGGGGCCACTTCGGCAGCGGCTGCCGCAGCCGCTTCCTGTTCCTCGGTCATCGGGGCTGCGACCGCCACCACCGGGATGTTCTTGTCGCCTAAAATCTCAACACCCGGCGGCGCCTTGATTTCGCCGATGTGGACAGCTTTGCCGATGTCAAGGTGGCTGACATCAATTACAATTTGCTCCGGCAAATCCTTCGGAAAGGCGCGCACTCTGACCTGGAACAAAACGTGTTCGAGGATGCCGCCGCCGGTCTTGACGCCAACCGGCTCGCCCACGGTCTCGATGGGGACCTGAACTGTCACTTTCTCATTTTCGGAGATTTCGTGCAGGTCAACATGCAGCACATGACCGCTCAAAGGATGGCGCTGGATTTCGCGCATCATCGCAAGCCTTTTGGAGCGCGCATCCCCTTCGATGGACAAATCCAGCAGAAGGTTTTGCGACACCGCATGGTGCAGGAGGTCTTCGACCTCTTTGCGTTTCAGTTCGAGGTTTTGCGGCTGAACCTGCCGGCCATAGATGACAGCCGGCACGCGGCCGCTGGCCCGCAGTTTCTTTACACCGCCCCGCCGCACAACCGTGCGCGGGTACGCAGTTAATGGCACTGATTTCATTGTTTTAAATCCAAATCATCCAAGCGACTGCCACTTTTGTGGCTTGTCGGCCTTGTACTCAAACAACGATGTTACTGACAAATTGTTGGCTATGCGATAAATCGCCTCGCCCAACAATCCCGCCACCGAAAGAGTCGTTACCTTCCCGCCCTTCTCGGCAGGGCGGCAAACAGTATCAGTTGTAATCAATTCGTCAATACAAGAATTTTGCAATTTTTCGAGGCCCTTTTCATTCAGGATTGCATGGGAAACACAAGCCATGACATTTTGGGCGCCACGTTCCTTCAACAAATTGGCAGCGGCAATGAGTGTCGAGGCGGTTTCCGTCAGGTCATCCACCAACAACACATTCCGCCCCTGCACCTCGCCAATCAAGGCCATGGACTCCACATCATGTGGGCTTTTTCGCCTCTTTGCCACTATGGCCAGCGTTGTATGTAGCGCCTCCGCATAAGCATAGGCCATCTTGATGCCGCCCACATCCGGACTCACCACGATCAGATTCGGCACCTTCTTGTCAATCACGTACCTCAATATCACGGGCGCCGCATACAGATGATCCACCGGGATGTCAAAAAATCCCTGAATTTGCTGCGCATGCAAGTCCACGGTCAACACCCGCGACGCCCCGGCCGTGCAAATCAGGTTGGCCACAAGTTTCGCCGTTATCGGCACCCGCGGCTGGTCTTTGCGGTCCTGCCGGGCGTAACCGTAAAAAGGAATGACGGCTGTTATGCGCGATGCGCTTGCGCGTCTCAACGCATCCATCATTATGAACATCTCCATCAAGTTCTGATTCGTCGGCGGACTTGTGGATTGCACCACAAACACATCCTTGCCACGGACGTTGTCCTCTATTTTGACGAATGTTTCGCCGTCGGGGAAATCCTCGATTTTGCACCGCCCAAGCGGCACATCAAGAAACTGGCAAATCTTTTCAGCCAGCGGTCTGTTTGACCTGCCGCTGAAAATTCTAAAGTCTTTTAAATTTTTATCGTGTACCGGGTGACTGCTCATAAGGGAAAAAACGGCGCCTCTTGCCCGTGGTCACATGACGGACTGAAGTTTAACGAGGCCATCCGCGACCGCAAGCTTAAAAAATTGTTTTTTTCTGCATTAGATTTGGCCTTGCCATCCGCCCCGGTTTGGTTTCTAACCGTTGGCCATGCCTGAATGGCTGTCTGTAATCTTTCTGGGAATTGTCGAAGGAATCACGGAATTTCTGCCCATCTCCTCGACGGGGCATTTGCTTTTGGTCGAACAGGTGGTTCCAAGACGCAGCGAGTTGTTCAACGTAGTCATACAGGCCGCCGCCGTGCTGGCCGTACTGCCTCTGTTTCCGCAGCGTCTCCGGCAGCTTGTCCATTGCATACGCGAGCCTGCCACACGCGATTACTTTTACAAACTTGCCGCAGCCTTCTTCCTGACGGGCATGGGAGGCTGGATGCTGAAAAAAATGCATATCTCATTGCCGGAAACAGCCATGCCAGTTGCCATCGCGCTGATGGTCGGCGGCATTCTTTTCCTGGTTGTGGAATGGCGCCTGAAAGGTTCCTTTGTCCACAACAATGTCACCTGGAGCATGGCCGTCATGGTGGGGCTTGGCCAGCTTGTCGCGATGGCTTTCCCCGGCGCATCCCGCTCCGGAGCGACCATTTTGCTCTGCCTGATCATGGGGCTGAGCAGGCCGGCGGCAACTGAGTTTTCCTTCCTTGTAAGCATTCCAACCATGCTTGCCGCCAGTGGCTATGAAATTCTACACGAGCTACGCCATCCGGCCCCGGGCATGCAGCAGGAAAATTGGGGCATGGTTTTGCTCGGATGCGTCGTCTCGGCCGCAGTTTCATGGATGGCCGTGCGCTGGTTGCTGCGCTATGTGCAGACACACACTTTTGTTATTTTCGGATGGTATCGAATCATCCTGGGCGGCGTGATTATCGGGTTTGCATTGTTGAAGGGCCTGTCCTGAGACTGGAAGACGAAGCCTGCGCACCGCTTTACAACCCCGCCACAACCGGCTGCGAAACAGTCGCCGGCGAGCGTGAAAAGAAATCCTCCGCAAGCAGCAGCAGCTCCAATGGTGAACGCGCCCTGGCCAGCCGGTGGTAAAATGAATGGCCAAAGGCAAAATTCGCCGCGTAATACTTGGTGAACATCTGAATGCGGCGCAGCGCCACCGGCGGCTCAAAGTCCTCAAGAATATATTGGTACATCCGCCGCCACACCCCGGCATAATCCACCTGCGGATTCGCCCCCCACGTTCCAAACAACCATGGCCGCGCCACCGCCATCCGCCCAATCATTATGCCGCAGACCGGCCGCAAAACATCCGCCATGGCCTCGATTTGCTCGGCGCTGCATAAGTCGCCATTTGCAATCAGAGGCAACTTTGTCTGTTGCGCCACCCACGGAAGCAACTCATGCCGTGCGCGCCGCCGAAACTTATCCTCGAAAAAACGCGGATGCAAAATAATGGCGTCCACCCCTTCATCCTCGAACATTCGCAGCCGCTCCACGAGCCGGCTCTGCCAGTCAGGATGCCGCCCGCCAAGACGGATTTTAACAGTCAACAAATGCGGCCAGTGCCGGCGGACTTGTTTGAGCACGCTGCTCAATGCCGGCGGATTGTCGAACAGCGCGCTGCCAGCCTCGTGCACACGCACCGAAAGGGCGTCACATGCGAGATTCAAATCCAACGCCTTCACGCCATTGCAGCCAAGCCGCTCCATAATTTGCTCGATGGGATCGCCGGCCCGTATCATCAGTTGGTAAACCACCAATCCCTCAACCGGCCTTCGCTTCAACCACGGCGAGCTGCCAAAATCCTCTTGAAGGATTTTTTTCGCGGCCAGCATCTCCGTCCAGAAAGCGCCGCAGCCGCCAAACTCCGCCACAAGGCGGCGAAATGCACTGTGGGTATAACCAGCCAGCGGCGCACAAAACCGCGCAGGGGCAAACCGGTGTCCGGCGATTACGCATTCATCAAATCGCACTGCTTCATCCAATCAGATTCACAGACGGATTTCCAGAAAAGGCCTCTTGCAGACATTGCCAATAATCCAGCAAACAACAGGATAGGCTGTTGGCTTCCTTTTTGCCGGTTGAACAATGATATTTGAGAAAAACGCAGCTTTTACAGCGGGCGCATGGCCGCCTGCAACCTGCGCATGTCCCGCAATTCCTGCGGATTGCTGCCCACTGGTTGTGGAATGGTGCGGACGATCTTAGGAAACGCCCAATGCCAGTGCTCAACATGGCCGTCGGCAAACGAGAGGTTTGCCCCCTGGTTATGCCGGTTTGCCGGCATGTCAAACCAGACATTGCCCCAAGTTGTGCCGGGCTGCGCCAGCCCAAAGTGCGCATCCGTTATCGAATCCTCATGTACGTCTATGAAAACAAAGAATTTTTCAGGTGTCGGTCGCACAATTTCGCCGTATCTCTTGTAACTGGGCATCAATGAAGGATTGACATCGCAGTTGACCGAGCCGCTCATGCTGTAACTGCGCGTACGCGGAATTGGCAGCCGCTCCCCATCCACTGTTTCAACCGTGGATTGGTCCGACGGGCAGTGATAAATCCCCGGACTGTCATTATAACGCCAAAGCCTGCCCTTTTTGATATTCTCCAGTGTCTGATCCAAACGCGCATTGCCCGGACACCACGACTCTCCTGAGCTTACAATTGTTGCATTGGTGCTCGCCGAATATGTGAAATTATTTGGAGGCAGCTCCCCTTCATGGTCATCCGCATACATTATCCAGCAGAGTTGCAAGTTCTTCAGATTATTCAAACAGGTGACACTCCGGCCCTGTTCAACAGAACGATTAAGCGTGGGCAACACCAGAGCCGCCAGTATGCCGATTATCACAATCACGACCAGCAGTTCAATCAGCGTAAACCCCGCCGCCATCCTTGTCTCATTGAGACCAGAGGATAACTTGCCACTTCCCCGCTGCCTTCCGGGGTATGTTGGCAACCTTGTCATTTCAGTTGTTGTTGCAAGGTAGTTTAGTTGCAAAACCTTAGCAACTCCGTGAAAATTTACAACAACAATTTTCGTTTTGCGAACTTTTTTTGTAACTCTTTGATTTCCAGTTAATTAAAAACGAGCAAATCCAGCAGGCTCATGCCTTGCGGCCCAAACTCCCACCTCCCGCCCTTCGATTGAACCAGCTTCCGGCATGGGTTCTTTTGCGCCTCGGCAGCGTTGACATAAAGCAGATGAAATTTGGAAGCTATCCGGACTTCAGACGGTGCCCGGGGTATTAATTGATATGGCAGGCCGTTGAAGTTGAGTGAAATCTCATATCCGGCCACACCTTCCTTTTCCGCCAGAGGATTGCGCCGCACCAATGCGGTATAACGGCGCACCCATGGGAAATCCGCCTTGTGCACAAACACGCGGCAAAGCTCGGTTTGATTCCGGACAAATTGGAGCAAGTTGAAGTTTCGGCCAAGCCACTCTTGCTGCAAAAACACAATGCGCGGGTCCAGCCCGAGCAGGTTGCGCCCGTTCCACAATCCATGATCGTTCCGCTCACCCGGTTCGTTGATTTTGAACCACTGCGGAAAACGGTCGTTTATGAGCAGATTCAGTTCGAAATGAAGATGGGCGCGTTCGCGTCCGATCTGTTCGCGCGTGTTTGTGGTGCGCCCCATGATGCCAATTGGCTGCCCGGCGGAAACGGCGGCACCCTGGCGCAAGTCGGAACGTATCTGGCTCAGGTGCGCATAAAGCGAGTAAATCTCAAGCCCATCAATCTGATGCTGCAAAACGATGTAGTTGCCGTAGTTTGACAGATGCGGCTGGCGATTTACGTAGGCAACAACGCCGCTGGCCGTTGCCCGAACCACATCCGCTGGTTCACCACGCGCATCGCGTTGCAGACACCGAATGTCAATCCCCTCGTGCATCCGCCATCCGTTGTTGCGCACACAGCCAAATGAGCCGCTCTCCCAGTCGCGGCCGGGTGTCGGCGCAAAAAATCGCTCCTGTTGTTTGCGGTCAAATAAATACCGGTTTGCGGTGGGCAATTGGAAAATCTGGCCGCGCGCCTCGCCGGCCCCCAGACAGACTGCAGCCAGCAAAATACCGCACACGGCTTCACTGGCGCAAATTCGGCTGGCTGAATTGCGATTCATCGGAACTTTCTTAAAACTCCCCCGGCTTTCGTGGCGTTGGTTCAAGTTTCTTTTTCTGTTTCTGCCAGTATTTTGAGACGTTGTTCAAACCCCGCACTATCCGCAGCATCTCCTCGAGCGAGGCATCCGCGCTGAACTGCAGCACGCCATTGGTGATGCGATGAGTGAACACCGGCACGGCAAGGCAGCGGCCCTCGCCGAAGTCGCTGTAAACGGCAAAACGCTGTCCGCGCATTGCCACCGAGGCGCTGTCCAGCCGCAAAGCCCCGCTGTGATCGAATTGCACCTGGATTTCATAAGTGCCCATGTTTGTAACAACTGCGGCTTTTTCCACATACCCCTCGTTTAGAAACGGCGAGCGGTCTATCCACACCGTCATCGGCGAGGAACGCAAAAACTGGAGTTTCTGGCAGCGCTCGGTCCCGTCCGGATTGATGACTTGATGCAAACGCAGGGTGCTGACTTCCTTGCGCTTGAGGCTCAAGCCGCCAGCGCACCCCGCTGCGCCAATGGCCAGCAGCGCCGCCAAATAAATGTTGATTGAAAATCCCAATTTCCTTATCATGTACCCCGCCAGAGAACTAAATTATCGAGGCAAAGTAAAGAACTATGGGAAAGCAATACAATAAGGAGCAGAAACGCAAACGCCGCAAGGCATACATCAAGCGCAAGAAAGCCGCAGCAAAGGCCAAAGCAGTTAAGGCCCGGCCGGCCCCCAAGGCTGCCGCCCCGGCAAAAGCGCCTGAACCGCCGCCGGCCCCCGCGCCTGCGCCAGCCGACCAGACGCCGGCTTCCGCGCCCGAAACCAAGCCATCCGAGACGCCAAAGCCGCCGGAACAGGGCGCCCAGCCCTGAAGAAGGCATGGGGCAAAGACAAGATAGTGAAATTTTGAAATAAGCCCTTGCCATTTTCATGGCTTATGCTAGGCTGACGGTCTTTGTGATTTATGAAGGCTGACATTCATCCGAAGTATCAGGAAGCGGAAATCCGTTGCGCATGCGGCAACGTGATTAAAACCCGCTCCACCAAACCGGTCATCTTGATCGGCATTTGCAACGTGTGCCATCCGTTCTACACTGGCCAGCAAAAATTTGTGGACACAGCCGGACGCGTTGACAAATTCCAACAGCGCCTGGCCAAGACACAGGCAGCGCAGGCGGCAATCGCAGCCGCACAGGCGGCCAAAAAGAAGCGCAAGTAGCCGGCCCGCCATTTTTCCGCCCGCAGGGCCGGCATGGCCTTGCGGGCGGCCTTTTTTACCATGGATTTGCGCCCTCATTTGGAGCGGTTGCGCCGCCGGTTCACCGAAGTGGAGGCCCAACTGGGCGATCCGAAAACCTTCGACAACCAGCAGCGCGCCCAGGAATTGGGCCGGGAATTCGCACGGCTCAAGGATTTGTTGTCTGTTGGCGAGGCATGGCTGAAGGTACAGGGACACCTTGAGGAAAACCGCACCCTTTTGAAAGCGGAGGCTGCCGAGTCGGAGCTTGGCGCCCTGATTCGCGAGGATATCGCGCGTCTTGAACAGGAGGAAAAACGGCTCCGGTTCGAGCTTGAACAAGGCCTTGCGCCCCCAAGCCCCGCCGATTCCCGCAATACAATCGTAGAAATCCGCGCCGGGGCCGGCGGGCTTGAGTCGGCCCTGTTTGCCGCTGATTTGTACAGGATGTACTGCCGCTACGCCGAAAGCCGCGGCTGGAAAGTCGAAAACATCAACTCAAATCCGTCGGACCTGGGCGGCTTCAAGGAAATCATTTTCAGCGTCAGCGGCTCCGACGTGTACCGCCGCATGAAGTACGAAAGCGGCGTTCATCGAGTCCAGCGTGTTCCGGCCACTGAAGCCCAGGGCCGTATCCATACCAGCACCGCCACAGTGGCGGTGCTGCCCGAAGCACAGGAAGTGGACATCGCCATCAAACCGGAGGAACTCGAAATAAATGTCTGCCGCGCTTCCGGCAAGGGCGGACAGGGCGTCAATACAACCGACTCGGCCGTCCAAATCATCCACAAGCCAACCGGCATGATGGTCAGGTGCGCTGATGAGCGGTCTCAACAAAAAAACAAGGCCAAGGCCCTGACTGTGTTGCGCTCGCGGCTGCTTGAGCGAAAAATAGCCGAGGAAAACGCCCGCTACGCCGCACAGCGCAAGCAACAAGTCGGCACGGGCGAGCGCAGCGAAAAAATCCGCACCTACAATTTCCCGCAAAACCGGGTAACCGACCATCGCATCGAGCTGACCATTTACAATCTGGCTGCCATAATGGATGGAGAGCTTGATCCCTTGATTGAGCCTCTAATGGCACATGATTTGGAAGAACGGCTGGCCGCGCTTGGTCCAGATGAAAGCTGAATCAATTACTTTCCCGGATTTTCACATGAATCACCACATCCCTTCACACATTAAAGGTTTGATTTTTGATTGCGACGGCACCCTTGCCGACACCATGCCCTTGCACTGGGAGGCATGGCAACGCATAAATCGCAAATACCAGCTACATTTTCCCGAAGATAGATTTTATGCCCTGGGCGGCGTGCCGTCCCGCGATATTTTGCGGATGCTCTGCACCGAGCAGGGGCGGGATTTGGACTTTCTGGCTGTGGCCAAAGAAAAAGAAATCGAATATCTCAAAATGCTGCCGCGCATCAAACCCATTCCCGTTGTCATCGAAATTGTCCGGCAGAATTTCGGGAAGCTGCCAATGGCAGTTGCATCTGGCGGCTCCGCATCTGTCATAGGGAAGGTGCTCGACCATCTTGGCTTGCGCCATTATTTCAAAGCCGTTGTCACCAATGAAGATGTAATCCGGCAGAAACCGGCGCCTGACATCTTTTTGGAAGCTGCCCGCCGGATTGGCGTGCCGCCGCAGTACTGCCGCGCTTACGAGGACAGCGAAACAGGGTTGGCCGCAATCCGCGCCGCCGGGATGGATGTAGTGGATGTCCGCACACTTGTTGAACAATCCGTTCCTGAAGCCCCAACAAGGGCGTAATGCCGCAAAGTTGGAATTTATTTGCTTGCGATCGGAAGCAAAGTGGTTTTAATTGGCTGTTGCTGCCTGCCGGCACAGTGGGGTCGTAGCTCAGTTGGTAGAGCGTCTCGTTCGCAACGAGAAGGTGGCGGGTTCGAACCCCGTCGACTCCACCAAACTTTTTCGCTTCTCGAAATTCTTTGTTTCAGAAATGCCCCGGCAATCTTATCATTGGGCGCATGAATGAGCGCATCGAACGATTCCGAAAAATGGTTGCTGAATCGCCTGAAAACGAGCTGGCCCGCTTCAGCCTCGGCAAGGCATTGTTCGACGCCCGCTTGTACGCCGAAGCAAAGGAGCATTTCGCAGCCGCGGTTTCGAAAAAAGCCGACTGGATGGCCGCTCTAATCTTGCTCGGCCGTTGCGAACTTGCCCTGGGCAATCAACAGGCTGCCAGGGACATTTTGCAGCGCGCCCACACCCTTGCAATCCAGCAAGGACACGTTGGGCCAAAAGAGGAAATTGAACTGCTTTTGGCCGGTCTGGAAGGCCAGAAGCCCTGTTAGTGACAATTCCCCGCTCCCACGCAGCCCGCCAGCCTGCGCCTACTCCAAAATCATTTCGGCTACAGTACGGTTGGCCGGAATGAACGGCATGACGTGCTCCGTGTAAGGCGTCACAACATCCAGCACATAAGGTTGCTCCGAATCCAGCATCCGTTGGATTGCCGGGCGCAACTCACTCTTTAACATGACACGCTCCGCAGGCACATTGAAGCCACGGCATATAGTTACGTAATCGGGATAAGCCTGGGCGCGGTTTTCCGGGTCTCCCAAATAAGTCTGGGCGCGGCGACCGTTGTAGAATCTGTCTTCCCACTGCATAACCATGCCCAAATGCTGGTTGTTCAGTATTACAGCCTTTGCCGCTATGCGCTCGATGTGCGCGGTGGCCAGCTCCTGAATGTTCATCAGAAATGAGCCGTCCCCGTCTATGTCAATTACCTGCCGCTCAGGATGCGCCACCTTGGCCCCAAGGGCCGCCGGATAACCAAAGCCCATCGCCCCAAGCCCGCCGCTTGTGATAAATTGACGCGGAAACTTGCAACGATAGTATTGCCCTGACCACATCTGATGCTGCCCCACGCCAGTGGTGATGATGGCTTCGCCTTTGGTCATTTCCCATATCAAGTCCACCACATATTGTGGCAAAATGACCTCCTCCACACGGCCTGCCAGATGGTCCCTGACATGCTCGGAGCTGATGACTTCATTGGTCATTTTGTAAGTGAAAGGCGCCTTTTGTTTCCAATGCTCGATCTGCCGGTGCCATGCGTCAAATTTGCGGCGCAGCGGACGGCGTTTGAGCATCTGCACCAGCCGCCCAATGGCATATTTGATGTCGCTCTCAATCGCCAGATGCACCTTCCGGTTTTTATTATGCTCCGATGCGTCAACATCTATGTGCACAATCGTCCCTTTTTCACAAAACTTCTCAAATTTCCCGGTCACCCGGTCATCAAACCTGCAGGCAAATGCCAGAAGCAAATCCGCCCCGGGTGCCACCGTAACCACCCTTTCGGTGCCATCCGATAAAATCTCCTTCTTCAGCTCCCCGTTAACGGCCCAGTTTGCAAAGGCGGCGCCGTGCATCCCAAGCCAGCGCAGTGACAATGGATGTTCCTCAGGAAAAGCGCCAATGCCCATCAGCGTGGTGGTGACCGGTATGCCGGTCAATTCCGCAAATTCCCTCAGTTCCTCATGCGCATTGCCTGATATGATTCCGCCCCCGCAGTAGATGACCGGCCGCTCAGCCTTTTCAAGCAAGCTGATGACCTTGCTCAATTCATCATCAGTGGCGTGCTTGGGGCCGGGATAGCCGGGCAAATGAATTTGATCGGGCCACACCGGTTGCGCCTTGGCCTGCTGGATGTTTTTTGGAAAATCAATCACCACCGGCCCCGGCCGGCCCGTGCTTGCTATATGGAATGCCTCCTTGACGATGCGCGGGATGTCGGCGATGTCCGTTATGAGGTAACTATGTTTGACAATCGGCAGGGTGACGCCAAACACATCAGTTTCCTGAAATGCACCCCGCCCAATCATTGATTGGACAACCTGTCCGGTTATGCAAATCAAAGGCACGCTGTCCATGTAGGCATCGGCTATGGCCGTCACAAGGTTGGTTGCGCCAGGCCCGCTGGTTGTCATGCAGACGCCGGGCTTGCCCGTGGCACGTGCGTAGCCGCTTGCTGCAAACGAACCGCCCTGCTCGTGCCGCGGCAGGATGGTCCGTATCTTATTTGAGCGCAGCAACGCCTGGTGCAGCTCCATGCTAGCCCCGCCGGGATAGGCGAAGATTACCTCCACGCCTTCGCGCTCCAGCGCCTCCACAAATATGTCGCTGCCCTGCTTCAACTGGCCCTGTTGCTCTTGTTTCCGCGATGCCTTTGATGGCTTGCCTGCCGCCATTCTTGTTTTTGTCATTTTTTACCTTTTCTTTTGCCGGCCCGCCGGTCGCAGGCCAAATAAAAAACCCACGACCTTTTTCCGGGCCGTGGGTTTTTGTCGAGATTGTTTTTACCTATTGCCGACAAGCCGTCACGGCGCCGTCGCAGACTACTACGACGACATTCAGCCGTACCAGCACTTGCCGCAAAATGTTCATCATCTGCCCTGAGAATATGCCGACCCAAGCCGTTTGTCAACCTCTGTTTTCAAAAAAAATGCAGCCCTTTATTCGAGCAGCCCGTTCTCCCATTTTTCCGCGCCCGGCCCCGGCCGCCCCTCCAAAATGGCCACAAATGCCTCCAACGCCTTCCGTGCATCTCCCAGCGGGTAATAAAACGCATCCCAATTCTCGCTGTCTTCTCCATCATGATTGGGAATGACCCATTCAAAATGGCAGGCATCCTGTAGCTCGCGCCATGCGCTTGCAGCGCGCTTTTCAATGTTTTGCAAATCCGCCAGGGATAACTCCCCTTTTTGTTTGCGAGTGCGCCTCAGCAGTTTTCGCCTCATCACGTCAGTGACCAATTCCGGCAACGATACCCGCCGCTCAGGCGCCTTCAAAAAGAGGATTTCTTCGCGCGAAAGCGGCGACAGGAAAACACTGACTCTCGGTACGGCAGCCAGACTCGGATGCGTCTGCAGCAGCCGGCCAACAAAAGGGTTGCCCTCGAAAAAAACGTCGCTGTGCCTGAGCGCATCTTCCAGCGCCGGCAAATCCAAAGCCTGCAAATCTCCCCGCACATCAAGCACCGCGTAACGAGCGTCTCCTTCAAATGCCTTCAGAACTTCACGCGGACGGAAATGATAGTCCACCCCATCGCGCTCTCCGGGGCGCGGTGCGCGGCTGTTGAACAGCACCAGTTTGCGCAACCGGCTGCTCAAGTCCGGACAAATCCGCGCAAGCGCCTTTTCCAATGGACTTTTGCCGACGTCCGACGGGCCGGAAAGAATGACAAGACGATGAGCGCTCATACATCGCAGGTTTTGACCGCATGACGCAGCGCCAAAACTTTGTCCGGCCAGGTGGGAATGAACTCCTGCGCCACATAGCCATCATAGCCGGTCTCCAGAATCGCCCGCATTATGGCCGGATAATTCAGCTCCTGTGTCTCATCCAGCTCGCCGCGTCCCGGCACACCGGCAGTATGATAGTGGGCAATGTAGTCTTTGTGCTGCCGGATGCGGCGGATTACGTCCCCGTCCATTATTTGCACGTGATAAATATCGAACAACAATTTCATCCTCGGCGAGCCAACCCGCTTTATCAGCTCGATGCAAAAGTCAACGTGATCGCCAAAATAGCCCGGATGCCCCTTCATTGGATGCGTGTTGTCACGGCTGTTGAGATGTTCAAGGCACAAATTGACTTTCTTTTGCTCGGCGTAGCCAATGACCCGCTTCCAGCACTCCACGCAGTTGCGGGCTCCGTCTTCATCGCTGATGCCCGGTTCGCGCATACCGGTGAAAGTAATCACATTGCGACAGTCAACCGCCGCGGCAAGGTCAATACCCTCGCGCAACTTCTTCTCTACAAAAGGATGATTTTCCGGGTTGAATGGCCCTTTGGTAAATCCGTGGCTGCCTACAAGCGATATTGCAAGCCCAAGTTCCCGAATCTTCGGATAGTGCGCAGCATCTATCCCCTCCATTGCAACCAAACCGATCTCTTTGCAATGCCGCGCCAGTTCCGGAACCGGCATCGGATTGAACGTCCAGCCCATGATGCTTTGTTTGATGCGGCCGTTGCGCACCCGGTAGTCCGGCTCGACATTTGCGCCATTGCTCCGGACGCCCCATTTCAATGCAATTCCGGCTGCGGCTATGAAACCTGTCAACCTCAGCCACTGGCGGCGCCGCAAGCGCAACCGCCCCGATGCACTGACTGCATCCCGCTCAGGTTTGGGAAACATTTTTCGGTTCACGAGCCGCATATTGCACCAATCAAGCTTTAACGGCAAGCCCGCCCAAACAAAAACACAAAACGATTTGCGCCAAAAAGATTGTTACAGGGACGGCGCGGATTAATTCGTGTGAACAGATTGTTGCGCCAAAAGCCGCTGTTACCCGATATGCACAACAACATGATTGGGGAAACGAAGCAACAAGTGATGGCCTGGCGCGACTGGCCTCCTCCCTCCCACCAAAACCCCGGGCAACACCTGTTTTTGGCGCACTACATCATGGCGTGCGGCTGGATTTGAAAAATATTTAGTAAAAATGAAAAAAAGTAATCGACGCCGCAAAGGCCGGCAGTTAGTTTGTTTTTAGAAAGGGTCCGAAGCAGCGTAACTTCGGAGGCAAGGTGGGATGGTCGGGCCGCCATCCCATGAACCGCCGGTCGGCGGAGGCATTAAAAGCAGGCATACCGTCGCCGGAATTGGGCAAGTTGAGTATTGGTGGATGTCTGACTTTTTCCAAACAGGCGCAATAGCAACCCTGCATCGTCTGGGGCAAACAAACCTGCGGCGCATGGAAGAGGAGCTGCGGCAGTTCGGAGAAGAAACACCCATAGCATTGGTCCTGCCGTGCCACGCGCGCGAGCTTGGAAGCAAGGCCCTGCGCCATATTGTGCGCGAACTCAAATCAGTAGGTTACCTCAAGCAAATTGTGGTTGGATTGGACGGCGCAAATGCCCGTAATTTCCGAAGGGCGCGCCATATCTTTTCACAATTGCCGCAAAAGCCGGTTGTATTGTGGAATGACGGCCCGCGAATGCAGCGGTTGTTCAAGCGGCTTGAAGAAGCTGAACTCTCCGTCGGTCTGCCCGGAAAGGGGCGCAATGTCTGGATTTGTTTTGGATATGTGCTGGCCAGCGAGCAGGCGCGAATGGTTGCGCTGCATGACTGCGATATCCTGACCTACAACCGCGAACTGCTTGCCCGGCTCTGCTACCCGGTGGCGCATCCAAGCCTGGGATTCGACTTTTGCAAGGGCTACTATGCGCGTGTTACCGACAGGCTCAACGGGCGCGTCATGCGGCTGCTGGTTACGCCCATGTTGCGCGCCCTGCGCTCTTTGATAGGGCCGCATCCTTTTTTGGTTTACCTCGACACTTTCCGCTACCCGCTTGCAGGCGAGTTCTCACTGGATATTGATTTGGTGCGCCGTGTCCGAATTCCCTACGATTGGGCGTTGGAAATCGGGATGCTTGCCGAGGTTTTCCGCAACGCAGCCCCGCGCTCCATCTGCCAGTCGGAATTGTGCGACAATTACGACCACAAACATCAGGATTTGTCCCCGCGCGATCCAGACAAGGGCTTGAACAAAATGGCGGTGGACATCACCCGTTCCTTGTTGCACCGGATGGCCGCCGAAGGCATCAAGCTTGATGCGGGCCTGTTTGACAGCCTCCTCAGCGCCTACATGCGGCAGGCCGAGGACACGCTCCGGTTCTACTCGGCGGATGCGGTCATCAACGGCCTGGTGTTTCCGCGCCACGAAGAGGAAAATGCCGTGACAACATTTGTGCGCAGCCTTCAGGTCGCGGAGAAAAAATTCCTGGAAGACCCGCTTGGCGCGCCTCTGATCTCCAACTGGAATCGCGTCCAGTCGGCGGTGCCGGAATTTTTCAGTGAATTAAATGAAGCCGTGCGGCTGGATAATGAAACGGCATCCTGATGCCGCAGAGCGTGATTACAACCACAGCTTGCCGGAGGATTAAGCCGCAGCCGCCCTTCTCCGCAAATCAGAAGAAACCGGCTGCAATTTGCCTTGCTTGCTCCAGCGAAAGCTCCGGCGGCAGCGCCATGTAAACCGATATGAAAGCCCGGTTTCTAACCGCGTAGGCGCTAAGCCCGAAGATGTTCCCTTTAAGATGTCGAAACACTTTGTAAGTAATCGCGTAAATGATGCCCGCGGTGTTTTCAGCAGTTTCAAATTGCAGGCAGAACTGGCCTTCCCGCCATTCCGCAATGCTGACGGCGCCGGTTACACGCGGCAACGCCGCTTCATCAGACGCGGCTATGTAACGCCGCTCGCTGACCGCCTGTTCGACAAATGCCGCCAAATCTCCGGGCACAGGCTGCGTACGGGATGGAGCAAGGTGGAAAAAATCCAGGGCCAGCCCATGATTCATCGCCGAAAACAGATGCGCCTGCTGCAAGCCAACCTGCCTTGCATATAGCGCGCCGCTTATGGTTGCGGCCAATCCACGATAATCCCGCGCTGCAACACCCAGAATCAGGGATGCCCCGTCACGCAACAGGCTTGCCCTGGGCCTTGATTCCGGCGCCGACGCCAGCCGCACCAAATGCGAGCCAAACCGGTTGGCGTGCCGCCTGTATATGCCATTGAAAAAGTCCTCTCCGAAATCCTCCAATATTTTCCGCTCTTCGGCAGAGTAGCCGGCACGGAGAAGTTCCCTGGCGTGATCACCTACCGGGTGGAAATATTCAAGTGCCTTGGCGTAAAGTTCCCGGCTGTTGAACCACCGGACCGGGTCCTGCGCCTCGTTTTCCCATTCAGCGCGGTCGGCGCAAGTGAACACAAAAAGCGCGCGCAAACACTCCTCGCTCTGGCAAAGCTCCGCGAATTTCTTGACCTTGACTTGATCGTTTGGCCCGGCGGCGGCGTATTGCTTGAATGCGCGCCGGTTTGCAACCAAAAATTCGGCTGTTTGCAAAGTTTCCGCTGTAAAGTCGCAAGCCTGCGTGTAACGCTGGTAATACTCAGCGAGCGGAATTTCGGAAAGGCCGGTTGAATACCGCTCGTGCAAGGGGCGCGAAGCATCCTCGCGTGCCTCAATATCCTCCGCCGTCAACGGCAGCCGCTTTGTCTTTAGCGCGAGCTTGATTGCGGCAAGGCTGTCCGTATCCAACAACGCAGCCTCCAGCGCGGGATTGACTTCTCCCTGTGTCACAGCCTGCGAAGATGCCCCCGCCGCCTCCAACAACTTGCGACCTTCCCTGACAAGCGTCTCCAAATACTGGATTTTCCGCCTTTCATGCACGCCTCGCAACGTCTTGCCCTCCGCCATCACGCGCCCGTCCAGCGATGCCTCATATTTGGCGTAGCCGGGAAAAAGCCGTTCCTCAGCCCCGTCAAACTGCGCCAGAAACGCAAATGAATCGGCAAGGCTGCCCTCAGTTTCGTAAAACAGCGCGCCAAGCTCCGGAACGGGCACAAGCCAGTCCCCGGCATTGCGAAAAGTTGCGTTAAGCTCCGTTGGGTCAATCGGAACGCCGTAATGTTGCGAAGCCAGCAGGAGTGAAAGCGCGGCACGGCTCTTTTCCTCCGGGGTCGAGCATCTTCCGGAAGCCGTATGGCAAAGCCCGCCGGAACCATAGACTATCGGGCTGCCATGGCTGATTGGCCGGCCGATCTTGAGTTCCCGTTCAATGACGCCCTTTGCAAACCGCGCCACACGCCTGCGGGCCGCCAGCAACCGCGCCCTCACTTCATTGGCAAATTCAAAACGTGCGCGCTCATCCGCATCCGGTCCAAGCATTTGGCCGAAAGACAGAAAGTCTTCAAACCCCAGGACATCCTCGGCATGATTCCCGGCGCCGCGCACCGGCGAGCGGGTTGCCCGTCGCAAGTGAATGAAAGAGCGTATCCGCAATAGGAAATAATACGCCTCAAGGTCGCGCACATCATCCAGCGTGGTGTAAATTTGGTGGCTGTGCACAAAATTTTTCCCGGCCAGCGTCCAGATGCCGGCCAGAAAAACGCGCAGCCCGCTATTTTTGATATCGAAGCAGTCAAGCCGCTCACTCTCGGCGGCCGCCCGCTCCAACTGGTCTTTCCAAAAGCTCCGAACATGCAGGAAATGACCAAAAGGATCGTAAGTGGCCCGGATGCGCTTGCGAAACAAATCCGCCAGCCCATGCGGGTCATAAACCGGGCGCATGTCAAGAAATGCGTTGAGCTGCTTGCCGGACAAAGTGGGGACATCATCGAGGCTGAACGGCAGGGCAAGACAACTGAAGCCATACCGGTTTGCAAACTCATCTGTATGCAGCACCTGCTTTTGCAAATGCAATAAAAACGGGTTGCGCTCCAGGGCGTCCTTGAAAAGAAAGGCAAAGTCGTTGTCGGAGCACGGCGTCATTTCTCCGCGACCGGTCCCGCCCAGGGCCACCACCGCAAATGGCTGGTCATAGCCGAATGCCGCCACCTGCTCCGCAGCCCAATGCCGTACCATTGCAGTGTAAATTGCGGTGCGCGCCGCAGCCAGCTCCCTGCCGTTGTCCAGCCCAGACTGACGCAACCGCGCATCGTTTTCGGAAATCAGGCGCTGGAACACCTCGCGCGGCGAGCCGTGCCGGAGTTCCTCCTCCACCCGTTTTTCTTCAGCCTGCATCACAACAAGCGGGCGGAACAGCTATATTCCATTCTGCCGCTGTTCCATGCCCATTCATTAAACCGCCGCTGATTATAAATAAAGGAAAAGATTTTCAAATTGATTGCGACAAAAAGTCACTATTTGTGCCGTGCCGGTTTTACACCGTTGACTAATGCCCGCCTGCGATGCCATCCTAAACGCATGGCACTGCAGCGCAAAGCCATCAACCAAAAGCGCGCTTTCGGAAACCATTTCCGGCGCGCCAGTCAGCTCCTTTTACTTTGCGGACGCCCTGCGCTCAACTGAGCCAATCAAGCCATGTCGCACTCCCAAAACGTACGCTCAATTCGCAATTTTGGCATGATTGCCCATATAGACGCGGGCAAGACAACAACTACTGAAAATCTGCTGCGCTTTGCAAAGGTAATCCATCGCATCGGCAGCGTGGACGATGGCACCACCACAACCGACGATTACATTCTCGAGCAACGCAAGGGCATCACCATTTTCAGCGCAGCCGTCACCTGCCACTGGCGCGGACATGTCCTCAACCTGATTGACACCCCCGGCCATGTTGACTTCACCGCTGAAGTCGAACGCTCCCTTCGCGTTTTGGATGGCGCAGTGGTCATCTTCGACGCCGTCAGCGGCGTGGAGGCACAAACTGAAACTGTCTGGCGCCAGGCAACCCGCTACGGCGTGCCGCGCATCTGTTTCTTCAACAAAATGGACCGCGTCGGCGCCAGCCTTGAACGTTGCGTTGAAACAATCCGGAAACGCCTCGCCGGCCGTCCTGTTGTGTTGACGCTCCCATTTGAAATTGAAGACGGCAACCCGGCGGTCATCGACGTGCTACGGAATAAAGTCCTCCACTTTGACCCGGCAACCGAGGGGGAAACTGTTCACGAAAGCGATGTCCCGCCGGAACGCAAAGCCGATGTTGAGCATTACAGGGCGCTTGCCGCAGAAGCCGCGGCGGAGTTTGATGAAACGCTCATGCAAAAATTTCTGGAAAACCAGCCCCTGTCCAACGATGAAATCAAGCTCGGCCTTCGCATCGGAACGCTTGCAGGACGCATCCAGCCCGCCTTTTGCGGCGCAGCGCGCATTCATTGTGGCGTGCAGCCGGTCATGGATGGCATCGTGGACTTTCTGCCATCGCCGCTTGACAGGCCGGTAGTCGAAGGACGGCTTCCGGAAGGCGGCCCCGCAAGCCGCGATTTGCGCCAAAACGCCCCCTTTTGCGCGCTTGTTTTCAAAACCGCAACCGATCAACACCGTGAACTGGCTTTTCTCAGGATTTACACCGGACATTTGCGCGCCGGCGAATCGCTCTTCAATCCACGCACGGGCCGGCGCGAGCGCCCAAACAAACTCTACCGGATGTTTGCCAATCACCGCCGGGACCCGCTTGAAGAGGCCGGGTCCGGCGAAATCATAGCCGTGACCGGCCTCAAAGAAACAGTTACAGGCGACACTCTCTGCGCTGAGTCGGCCCCCATCGTCCTGGAACGGATGCAATTTCCAGAACCGGTTCTTCAAGTGGCAATTGAACCGCGCTTCAGTGGCGACAAGGAGAAACTCGAGGCAGTATTGCATACACTGGCCAAGGACGACCCAACCTTCCGCGTCACACAGGACCGTGAGACCGGCCAGACGATGCTCCAGTGCATGGGCGAACTGCACTCGGAGGTCATTCTTTTCCGCATCATAAACGATTTCAAGGTGCAGGCCATCCTGCGCGAGCCGCGCGTGGCCTACAAGGAAATGCCACGCGAGCCGGCGGAGGCTGAAGCAACTTACTCAGTCAAACTTGGGGACAAGAGCGTTTTCGGCCACGTCAAAGTTCGCGTCCAGCCGCTGCCGGACCAAGTCAGCCCCCGTGTGCGCGAGGAATTGCCCGACGACGAAACTCGAAAATTGCTTGGGCGCTTCCTGCCTGCAATCCGCGACGGTCTGTTGAGCGAGTCACAACGCGGCCCCATTGCCGGGCTGCCTGTAATACACCTGGACATCGCCATAGTTGGCGGCATCGTGAGCGCCGACAGCAAGGACCCGGCCTACAGTGTCGCTGCAGCAGAGGCACTGCGCCGCGCCCTCAGCAAGACCAACGCCACCATTGTCGAGCCGCACATGAAATTCGAGGTCACGGCCCCCGCAGAATCCATTGGCGATGTCATCAACGATCTCAACAGGCGCGGAGCCAGTATTTCTGAAATTCGCGATCTGGACGGCGGCTGCAAGACAGTTTCGGGCTGCGTCCCGCTTGCCCAGATGTTCGGCTACGCCACAACCATGCGCTCGCTCACGCGCGGCCTCGGCACCTATACACTTGAACCGTTCGAGTACCTCCCTATTTCCGAGGCCGAAATGCAAAAGCGCTTCGGCGGACAACTCGGCCTGTCATAAATCCGCAGGCTTTGCGCATGCCACCTTGTCCGCGTCCGCATTGCAATCCTGCAGAGCGCGCTCCGTTAAATCCGAAAAACTGAGTTAGAAAAATTCCTTCTGTTATCAAGCGAAACGTGGTGCTTTCCACCCCGGCCATCCATCCATGTAGCTGCCGCCGTAAGGCGGCAGATTTGTCCGCCGGCTTACGCCGGCGGCTACATAAAATAGAACGGCGGCCATTTCTGACCGCCATATATTTGTAGCTGCCGCCGTAAGGCGGCAGAGATTTGTCCGCCATCTTACGATGGCGGCTACAGGTGTTCTTGTGTGGGTGGGGCTTGGAACAGCGCAAGCTGTTGAGTTCCTCCACTCCAACCATGATGAAAACCACTTCAACTTAGCTTTTCGGGTTAAATCCGCTGAATTACTTCATTCTCAGGCCAGCGGACCTTTTTAAGCGTTGCGTAGGCGTCATTTGCCGCCCGGTAACCCAGCGCGCAGGCAACCACAGAACGATAATCCGTGCTCTCCAAGCCCAGCTCACGATCATAAGCTGAAGGCACAAAGCCCTCCATCGGACACGCATCAACCCCCAAAACTGCGGCGGCTGTCAGCAAATTTCCAAGCGCAATATACGCCTGTCTGGCCGTCCACTCCCCAATCATGTCTTTGCGCGCACCTTCCACCAAATCGCCCATCATCATCTTTTTGTAACTCTCCAACTGCGCCACCTGCAGGCCGCGCTCCTGGGCAAGCCGCGCCACCCAGCGCTCAACCTCCGCGGCGGTGATGTGGCGGCGCGCAGCAAAGACCATATAATGCGAACAGTCCGTCACCTGCGTCTGATTCCATGAATGTGGCAACAGCCGCGCCCGGACAGCCGGATCGGAAATGAACAGGGCGCGATACGGTTGCAAACCGTATGAAGAAGGGCTTAGCAACACTGCCTTTTCAAGCGCCGATACAGTGGCGGCATCGAGTTTCTTTGATGCATCAAATCGCTTCGTTGCGTAACGCCACTGTAACGCCTGCAAAAGCTGTTCCCCGTTTAATTTACCTGTTTTGTCCATTTGTCTGCTCTCCATTTTGCCTTGTTTTTACAATTGCCGCTAACTTAACCCGCATTTCGTCCAACGCAAACTTTTGAATCGCCAAAGACCGGAAACCGGCTGCCAGCTTGCGTTTTGGAAAAAAGCGCCTAAGTTATGCGCCGATTTGAGATCATGCTAAAGATTGGCATCATAACCGGTTGCGCGCTGATTTTGTGCGCAGTTGGCATATACGTTTTGAGCCGCCTCCAGGGACTCGCCGCCGAGGCCGGGACATTCCGTGAGCTTAACGCCCAGGAATTCGCCCGCCTGCTGGAGCAGGCCGATGCTGTAATTCTGGATGTCCGAACACCCCGCGAATTTCAATCCGGTTACATCAAGGGGGCGGTAAATGTGGATATCAACGGACCTGATTTTGACAAAAAAATCGCGGAACTGGACAGGAACAAAACTTACTTGATCTACTGCGCCTCAGGCGCCCGCAGCGCGCGGGCTTGCGGCAAAATGGCGCGCATGAATTTCACAAAGCTTGTCAATTTGCGCGGCGGCATAATTGCATGGCGCAAAGCCGGCCTGCCATTGGAAAAATAACAACCGCGGCCAAACTAATTTCGCGCTCGCAAACCGGCAACTGCCAACTCCAACGGCTGCCAGTCTTTTAATTCAAAAATCGTCACGCCCGCCCAGCCGCTGCTCCATGTCATCGGCTGTCTTCAGCACCGCGGCAATGATTGCCAAAAGCTCTTCCCCTTGCAAATCGGCGGCAACCCGTGCCGAGAAAATTGCAAAGTGGTTGTCCTCGGCATCCTTTCCAACCTCCCACGCGCCAACCTTCAACTGGGCGTTTTGCTGTAAAAGGATGTTGCATGTCCGGGCATCGAATGGCCCCATCGAACGCAGGCCCACAGAAAAAATCTCCCGAATCTCAATTCCACAAAATTCATAAGTCTTGGATTTGATAAAACCGAGCTGCGTCCGCCCGTTGCCCAAATCAAATCCGAAACGGTAATCGCCATCCTGCGATACCTGGTACTTGATGCCAAGTTCCTGCAATGCCTTTGCAACCCGGGGGTCGCCTTCCGTTTGCTGACTTCTAAACCCAAACATGATTATCTCCTTTCTTTTTCCGGCCTCAACAAACCTTTTTCCCTCTACAGCAAAAAGAAGGCACAGGATTGGTGGGGCATTTGTTTTTCTACATAGTATTTTTGCTTTCTATAATTTCAACTTTGCAGAAAACCATTCTCCTGTCAACTTTTTCATCTTAAAAAAACAACCTCCCCAATCGCGGGTCTGATGTGCTGACATTCGGCGCGTTTTAATTTGTTTGCGGTTGTCGGCCTCATTCTGTTTGAATTTTGAGCGATGAAAATTTTGGTGATAGGCGGCGGCGGCCGCGAGCATGCGCTGGTGTGGAAGCTGGCGCAATCAGAGCACGTAAAACGAATGTGGTGCGCTCCGGGCAATGCAGGCATCGGCGGCGAGCGGCTTGCAGCCAATGGCGAGCTTGTGCAGTGCGTGCCAATTGGTGCGGAGGACATGGCGGGGCTGCTGGCTTTTGCCCGGGAAAACAAGCCGGACTTGACAGTCGTCGGCCCGGACAACCCGCTTGCGATGGGTGTTGTTGACAATTTCCAGGCCGCAGGTCTGCGTATATGGGGTCCGACAAAGCAGGCAGCGCGATTTGAATCGTCAAAGGCTTTCTCCCAAAGCTTCATGCAGAAGCACGGCATCGCCACCGCCCGGGCCGCCACGTTCACTGAGCCGGCGGCAGCGTCCAGATTTGCAGCAGAACTTGGCGGCCGTTGCGCGGTCAAAGCCGACGGCCTTGCACTGGGCAAAGGCGTGCTGGTATGTCGAAACATGGAAGAGGCCGACAAGGCCATCGAAGAAATGCTGGTTAAAAAGGCATTCGGCGCCGCAGGCGAAAAAATCGTAATCCAGGAGTGGCTCGACGGCGTCGAGGTGTCGCTCCATGCATTGTGCGACGGCAAAACTGCGCGATTGTTTCCCGATTCGCAAGACCACAAGCGGGCGCTGGATGGTGACAAAGGGCCGAATACCGGCGGGATGGGCACCTATTCGCCAACGCCATTTCTTGGACCCGGCGATTTGATTGAGGCAAGCAGGCGCATCATCGAGCCGTGGTTGAAAGGCTGCGCCGCCGAAGGCATTGACTACCGCGGCATTCTATATCCAGGCATCATGCTCACAATTCACGGCCCGAAGGTGCTTGAATTTAACTCGCGGTTTGGCGACCCGGAGACGCAAGTGTACATGCCACGATTGGAAAATGACATCGTGGAGCTGTTACTGGCATGTTTGGAGGGAACGCTGGGAAAGATTGACATGAAATGGCGTCCCGAACCGGCGGTCTGCGTCGTCATGGCTTCGGCGGGTTATCCCGGCAGTTACGCAAAGGGCAAACCAATCAGCGGCCTTGATGATGTTGCGCGCCTCCCCAATACAAAGGTTTTCCATGCCGGCACAGCCCGCGCCGGAGACAAAATCGTTACCAGCGGCGGGCGCGTGCTGGGAGTCACGGCATGGGCAAAAGATTTGCGCTCGGCGCAGGCGGCAGCTTATGCAGCAGTCGAACGCATCCAGTTTGAGGGGGCGCACTACCGGCGTGATATTGCAGCGAAAGCCTTGAAAGGTTGAGCTATTGGCAGTATCTTGACCTGCCTTTATGCGCAAGTATTGGAGCAAAATTGCCGCCATCCTCTGTTGTGCCTCGCTGGCCGGTTCAGTTGGCCGGGCGGCGGAGCCATCTTTCAAGGAAATCTGCACGGCAATTCGCACCAATCTCGAGGGAGTCACAGAGCAAGACCTTGATCACGCAGCGTTGCAGGGGCTTTTGCAGCATTTTGCCGGCCGGGTTTCGCTTGTTACCAACAATCTCAGCGAAACCAGCCAGCCAACAAAACCGCTGTTGAGCCGGAGCGCTGTTTATGATGATAACTACGGCTACCTCCGCGTGGGACGCGTTGCCGCTGGTTTGCATGACGAGCTGCTCAAAGCATTCAACGCATTAAGCGCCACAAATCAACTCAAGGGCCTTGTGCTGGACTTGCGTCAAGCCGGCGGAAATGATTACCCCGCCGCAGCCGAAGCCGCCGCGTTGTTTATCAGCAAAAGCAACGCCGTGCTGCTTCAATGGGGCGGCGAATCAGCCAGGGCAAATCCAGACAGCCGGAAGCTGTCCGGGCCGGTTATGATTTTGGTGAACCGCGCCACCAGCGGAGCGGCAGAAGCTCTGGCGGCGGTGTTGCGGGAAAACAAAGCCGGTTTGTTGATTGGCGCGCAAACTGCCGGAAAGGCAGCGGTCTCGAAGGAAATCAAGCTTTCCACCGGCCATCTGCTGTGGCTTGCGGCTGCGCAGGTAAAAACCGGCGGAGGCCAGGTGCTTACTGGCAACGGGTTGAAACCCGATATTGCGGTGGCGCTCACCGACTCCGAAGAAGAGGCTTATTTGAAAGACCCATACGCCACATTTTCAGCCTCCGGCGTCGCCGATACCAACAAAACAAACCGCCCGCGGCTTACCGAGGCGGACTTGGTGCGCTTGAAACGCGAAGGATTTGACATTGAAAACGGCCATGACTTGCGCCCATTGCGCCCCGCCGAGCCGGCCAAACCGGTAATCAAAGACCCGGTTTTGGCGCGCGCACTGGATTTGTTGAAAGCACTGGCTGTGGTTCAATCCTCCAAATGGCGCTGATGGTGCGCGCCAACTGAAAGGAACTGCAGAATCTCAAGCCTGAAACACGGCGAACAGGAATGACTCCTAATCCTCGTTCACGAGGCTGATCATGATGAACCAGGAATTTTCGCCCTTGTCTTCAGCGCCAATGAAAACCGACTCACCCTTTACCAATGGCTTGGTGATTTTATTGACCACCTTCCCCTCGCCGTAGAGCTTGATCTCCACTTTCGGCCCTTCCATCTCGGTGATTTCTATTTCGCACTTGTCGCTGAGCCGGAACTTTTTGCTCTGGCGGCTTGGGACGCGGCCGGTCACATCATTGACCTCAAAGTAATTTTTCCATTGGAAAATTTTACGCAGTTTGTTGGTCAGTTCAGGGGAAACAGGCTTGTGTTTCGGGTTTGGCGATTTGGCGTCATTTGTTCCCCAGATCAACTTGAGGTTGATTTCCAAATTTGCCGCCGAGGCGCCAAAACTCCAAAGCATCATGGTGGCGGCCATCACAACCGCACCAAGTCTCTGCAAAAAATTGTATGCGCCCCTGGTCATTGGTACATTAACTCGTCCTGTTCAATTTCTTCCGCCGGCTTGGCCGCCACGTCATATGTCTTGGGCGTAAGCCAGAAGACCACAACCTTCTCGGTTGGATGCCGGAAGGTGGAAACCATCAAGTCTTCAGAGTAATTTTCGATTTCCATCATCGCGTAGTCGTGATTGGGAGATAGCATCTTCAGGCCGGCCAACGCGAGCAAAAAGACCATTGCCATCGCCGATACCGGCGCCAGCCAGCGCCGCAAAAGCAACGCCCAAGCCGGCGCAGGGTCTTCGCGGCCCGGCGCCGACTGCGCCTCAGCCCTGGCGATCGCCTGTGAAATCTTGCTCCAGTAAAACTCGCGGCTTTCGGGCAGCCTGTACTCAGGCTCGTTGTCACGCAGCAGCGAGCGCACCGCGCGCAGCTCTTCAAATTGCTGGCGCGCTTGCGCATCCTGCTCAAGCAGACGCTGCACCTCCGCTGCCTCCGACGGCCCCAGTTCGCCGTCCAGGTAGGCCTGCATTTTCAATTGGGCTTCCATGTTCATATCACATATTCTCCTCTCGTCTCCATCCCGCAAGCAGCGCGGCCAGTTTCCGCCGCGCATAGAACAGGCGGGACATCACAGTCCCAATCGAACACCCCATTCTCTTTGCGATTTCCTTGTATTCCAAATTCTCAAATTCATGCAAAACCAGCACGGTACGATGCTCATGGGAGAGCTGGGCCAGCGCCTTGTCTATCCGCTCCCGCAGTTCCGACCGCTCCAGTCCCTCCGATGGATTCACCACCATCACAGGCATTTGACGTTCGACCCCGCCAACTTCTTCATCCAAAGCCTCGATGGACTCCGCCTTTTGCCGTTTTTGCTTTCGCAGGTAGTCCAGGCAGATGTTGATGACTATCCGGGTCATCCAGGTCAAAAAACTCGAATCACCCTGGAATTGTTTCAACCGCTGCCAGCCCTTCACCCACGCCTCTTGAGAAAGATCAATGGCCTCATCTTCGTTATGCATGATGCTGAAGGCACGGGCATAAATTTTGTCCGAATGCCTCACCACCAATTCCCCAAAGGCATCCATATCACCCTTTTGCGCCTCCTTTACCAGCGCTTCATCACTCAGGGTTTTATAGGCCTTTGCAGGTGCCATTGGTTTGACGGGTTACTCTGTTTTCTTATTCAACAACTTCCAGCCAAAAAAGTTGTGGCTCAAAGCCTAAAGCCGTCCTTTTGTTGAGGGTAATTGGCCGGTTATCCGCGGGTCACGCTGGCAGGCAAAGTCAACCGCCTTTGCAAAGGCCTTGAACAAGGCTTCAACCACATGATGCGGTTCGCCTCCATACAGCAATTCCAAATGCAGATTGCACCGCGCCTCGTTGGCAAAGCCCTGAAAGAATTCGCGAGCCAGTCCAAATCGAAAGGCGCATGCCATGTCCTGCTCCCGCTCGCTCTTTGTAATTGCCTTGTAATCAAGGTGTTCCATGCCTCGCCACACCAGATACGGGCGCCCGCTGAAATCCACCACGCACCTGGCAAGGCATTCGTCCATCGGCACATACGCCTCTCCACAGAATGGATTGCCGGGGTGAAAACCGGTTCCGTAACGGCGGATTCCTTTTTTATCGCCCAATGCCTTCAGGAAAGCCATCCCCAATGCGATGCCGCAATCTTCCACGGTATGATGCGCATCCACCTCCAAATCACCCACACAGCGCAATTTCAGGTCCACAACGGCATGCTTGGCGAAAAGGGTAAGCATGTGGTCGAAAAAGCCCACCCCCGTCTTGATGTCGGCACGGCCAGTGCCGTCCAAGGTCAAATCCACCTCGATTTTTGTCTCGCGCGTAATTCGTTTGATGCGCGCCCGCCGCTTTTTCATGGCGTGGTTTTAGCCTTTTTGCCTCCAAAAACCAACTTTTAATTGCAGCCAGCGCCTCCGCCATGCCAGACGGGTAATTCAGCCTCAGCCTCTTTATTGACTGCCGGTTTGTTTTGTGAACTCAACATTCAGGCAGAACGTCGCTGCTAGATGCCGGATTTGCTCCCGCGCCATGGCGTCCGCTTCATCAAGTATGCCGCCATACTTCGCGGCGCGGCGCAGTTCATCAATCGCCTGTTGTCGGGCGGTCTGTTCAAGGCGCTCATCAAACTTGCGGAACAGGCCGGTTTTGCGCTCCAGAACCATGGTCTCCTTGTCATCGAGATAGACATCCGTTATCTCCGGTTGCGGCAGCGCTACGATAAGGTTGGTTCCGGATAATTTCAAATCGCCCGGGCGAAGTTTTTCCAGGTCAACGCCTGCCTTTACTATGCCGCGCGCCACCATTACCACGCGGTTATCTCCGCTGATAAATTGGGCAAGCGCACCTTTGGGCGGGTCTTCAAGCACAACAACTTTTTCAAGGATATACTTCACTGTCACTAGTTGTGAAACAGTTTGCACCTGCTTGAGAAGGGTTGCAGTGTCACGAATCGTTGGCGGGCCTTGCGGGGCTTTCAGCCGCGGCAACAAAATCAAGATTACAAGCCCGATTAAAATCGCCAGCAAAACAAGCAGCCCAAATATCGCCAGCCGTGTCTTCCACATGCCGCCAAACTATCAAATCCGCGGCAATTGTACAGCATCACCCGTATGAAATTGGCGCCTCCACCTCATGGCTGCGGACGCCACACAATCGCATTGGCTATAATCCGTGTATAAGCCGGATTCTCAAACTCAAGCACGCTGTGTCCGGGCATGAAGTAGAACAGCCATCCTTTGCCCGCAGGTTTGCACCAGCCGGCGCGCTCCTGCATCCAAACCTTTCCATCCGCCCCGGTGTATTTCATGCCCAGCAAAATAGTGCGCGGCCCAATCAAAACGTGGTTCAGGTACACCTCCGATTCGCGCAAATGAAATCCCGGCAGGGTCTCCTGCGCGCCGTTTTCGCGCGTAAAAGGAATGTTTTTCTCGTACTTCACCCCTCGAGTTGTCACAGGATGCCCTCCAGCAAGATTAACCACGTCCCATTCCACCCCTTCAATCCACTTGTAGCCGCCCTGTTCCACGCTTTTTTTCGGCAGGTCAACTCCCAAAAATGCAAACCAATTCGCGTTTGTGCGTTTGCCTGAACTTATGGAATGATGCAGGCAGACCAGCCTGCCGCCATTTGTTGCATAAGTAATGAAGGCCTGCTCGGCCTCGGCGTTCAGTCGCATGTGAATATAAACAATCACCGCCTGATACCCCGCCAAATCCGCCGGCATTTCAGTTTGTTTCACGATTTTGCCCTCAAGCCCTTCATATTCCTTGAGCTTGCCGGCCAAAACTCGCATTGCCGGAAATTCGTCCGCCACAATCAACACCTCCGCACCAGAGGCAGGAACCAAAACCCAGAAGCATAATGCCGCAATCAAAAGCTTTTGCATGGGACTATTATTTGCATTCGGCACGTATTCATTCAAGCTCGCCTGACAATAAAAATGCCGAATGACTCAATTTGTTATGGCAAGGATTCAACGCCAATGCTTAATTACATGCCCGAACCATGAGAACCAGATTTCCCCTCTGCTGCTGGTCCGGCATGTTGATGGCAATGCTGCTGCCATGGACTGCCGTTGGCGCGGGCAGTTCAAAGTCGCAACAGGACACCATGCTGTTAAACGGCAATTGGCTCTTCCAGCGGGATGGCGCCGCGCCAGATGAATGGAAGCCGGTTAAAATCCCCTCAACTTTTCAAGAGCACGAAGGAAACGATTTTCACGGCGTTGGATGGTATCGCCGTGCCATCAAGGCGTTTAATGTTCCCGAAAAGCACCGTGTCCTGCTCCATTTTGAAGCGGCGGCCACCAAAGCAGAGGTCTGGTGGAACGGCATGCGTCTGGGCGCTCATCTTGGCGGATGGACGCCATTTAGATTTGATGTGACCGGCCCAATCAAACAGAGCCGCGACCAGCTCCACGAGCTGCGGGTGCGTCTTGATGAAAAAGTCGGGCACAACACCCAGGGTTTTCTTCCAATTATCGAACCGCATTGGGGCGGCATCTGGCAGGATGTCGCCCTTGTGATAGTCCCCGAGGTTTATATTGACGAACTTGCCATGCGTGTATGGGGAAACCCCAAAACCGGCAACATTGAAATCGAAGCTCCCGTGGCCGGACTGCAAGGCGCGCCAACTGTTGCAACATTCAGTGTGCGTTACCGGTTGCGCATGCCAAACCCGCGTTCCTGGAAAAAGTGGGAAAGCCGGCTTACCGTTGAAAGCGGTGGCGTAATCAAAGCCGCCGTTCCAATCGCGGGCTTTCAACGTTGGTCGCCGGAAAATCCAGCTTTGTACGAGCTTGAATGCCGGTTTGCCCCGGAAAATGGATCGCCGCCACACACATTCAAGGCACGCGCTGCCTTTCGCGAGCTGCAAATCGAAGGCGAAAAAATCCTGCTCAACGGGCGGCCCCTGCAAGTCCGCGGCATTATTAACTGGGGCTATTACCCGCCGCGGCTGGCGCCTCATCCGGATGAAGCCCGGTTCAAAGGCGATTTGGAATGGGCGCGCTCCAGCGGATTCAATTTGATGAAATTTTGTCTCTGGATGCCGCCACGCCGCTTTCTGGAGCTTGCCGACGAGATGGGGATGCTGTCCTGGATTGAATATCCCACATGGCATCCTAAATTGACCCGTGAATACCTGCCTGAACTGCGGCAGGAATATCTGGAATTTTTCCAGCGCGACCGCAACCATCCATCAGTGGTCCTGCGCAGCCTGACCTGCGAAACCGGCGCCAGCGCCGAATTGGATGTAATCCGCGAATTATATGATATGGCGCATCGTGAAATTCCAAATGCCGTGGTTGAAGACGATTCCAGTTGGATAAGCTGGAACCGGATTCACGATTTCTACGATGATCATCCTTATGGAAACAACCACACATGGGTGCATACCCTGAATGAACTCAGACGGCATATTGCCAAACACGGTCTGAAACCGCTGGTACTGGGCGAGGCAATCGCCGCCGACACATGGTTCAACCACAAAAAATTATTGTCAGAATGTGGAACAAACCGCCCGTACTGGCTGCCGGGATTTATTGATGCCATGGACGCATGGGAAAACCGGATGCAACCGCTGGTTGGAAAAGCCGCGATTGAATCCCTGGAGAGCGACTCGCTTCGTTATGCAATGTTGATGCGCAAATACCAGGCCGAAACTTTCAGGCGCGAAATTCCATCCGGCGGCTACGTCATGAGCGTGATTCGCGATTTCCCGCTTGCCTCAATGGGGATGCTTGACTACCGGCAGAAACCCAAATGGCCGCCCCAGGCATGGTCATGGCAGGATGATACAATCTTCCTGCTGAAAACTGAAAATGACAGGCGCAGTTTTCAATCCGGGGAATATTTCAAAGCAGAAATCATAATCAGCCATGCAGGACCGGCGCCGATTACAAATGGCCAAATTTACAGCAAAATTTACATGGATAAAAAATTTCCATGGGGCAATTCTGGAACCGGCACACACCCAGTTGATATTTTGCCTGGCGAAAATTATTCCTTTGCTCCCTCCCAAGTACCGTTTCATTTTCTCAAGCCTTCACCCCTGCCCGAATTGGACGTGCCTGCGCCACTGTACATCGTGACGTGGCTGAAACACTGCCGTGAAACTTCTCACCACGGCAAAACATCTTCAAACAACTGGAGACTTTGGGTTTTTCCAAAGCCCGCGCCGTTGCCGCCCATCAGGCTGCACTCATCCGTATCAAGCAAGCTTGCCGCCGGGCTTTTCACAAACGCACCCGCCTGGGATGGCGTCGAAAGCAACGCAGTGATTGTTGCCTCTCATTTTGACGACGCATTGGTAAGCGCGCTTGAGCGCGGCGGGCGCGTCTTGTTGCTGCCCGATGGTCAAAAAGGCAGCCCGCCTCTTGCTGACCATTGGTTTTTAAGAGGCGGCCCACTGGTGGCGGAGCATCCGGCCCTGCCAAAAAATGCGCGTGACTGGCTCGTTGAACTCCAACACTTCGACCTCGCAGACAGGGTAATCCCGGAAATTAATTACATCGAAATGACAGACCCGGTCCTTCTGTTGTGGGACACGCACGATTTGAAAACAGTAAAGACCCATGGCCTTGTTTATGAAACCCGCGCCGGCAGCGGGCGTTTGCTCGTCAGCGCCCTCAAACACGACGGCGCCCACAACGCAGCCGGACGCTGGTTGCTCGCCCGGTTCATACACCATCTCGCCGGCGGGCCGCCGCCGCGCCGCTCCCTCTCAGATGAAGCCTGGCGACGGCTCAAGGAAAAATTGCATGAACAAAAACTTGATCTCACCCGCATGGTCTGGCGATTCAAGCCCGATCCACGCGATGAAGGCGTTCAATCCGGTTGGGCAGCCAATCCACTCGATGCGAGCTGGAAAGAAATCCGTATCGGCGCACACTGGGAGGGCCAGGGCTACCCGGCGCTCGATGGATGGGCATGGTACAGGCTTGAATTAAAAGTGCCCGATGAATGGCAAAACCTCCCAATCTACCTCAACTTTGAAGGAGTGGATGACATGTATGAGCTTTACGTTGACGGCCAGCTTGCGGCCCGCAGGGGCGACCGTGCCACACGCAAGGACACATTCAGCGAAAAATTCAGCCACGATTTGTCATCCCGCCTCAAACCGGGCCATGTCCATCAAATCGCAGTCCGCGTATGCGACTGGCAGGGCGCAGGCGGCATCTTCAGGCCGGTAACTCTTTCAACTGCCGGATTTTTCACCGGGCCGGAAATCATCCGGTAACTTTGCCGGTTCGGCTGCTTTTGAGCGGTTACTTTTTGTCCGGGGATTTGGGCGCTGCCGCAGGTTTTGTGTCCTTGGGCTTGAGACTCTCGTCCAGGATTTCAATGGCGGCGTCCTTCTTCAGTTTTTCAAAATATTCAGGCATCAGCTCCTGCATCTTCTGATCGCGGAGGTATTTCTTGATGCGCTCGGCAAGTTCGCTGTACGGAATTGTGCGCGCGGGGATTTTTTCAAGCGTCTTAATCACATGATAGCCATAAACGGTGGTGACCGGGTCGCTGACTTCATTCACACCCTGTCCGAAGGCAGCCGCCTCAAATTCCGGTACCATCTCCCCACGGCCGAAGGTGTACTCGCCGCCCTTGTCCTTTGAGCCTGGGTCATCCGAAAATTCCTTGGCCAATTTGGCAAAATCCTCCCCCTTGCGTGCGCGATCGCGGATGCTCTCGGCCAGCTTCTTCTTTGCTGCTTTATCTTTGTCAGACAAATCGCGCCGCTGCGCCGGATTCGGATTGGTATCGGCCGGGTCCTTGATGCTGACCAGCACATGCGCGGCACGCACCCGCTCCGGCTGCTTGAACCGTTCCACGTTTTCATCGTAGAACTTTTTGGCATCCGCTTCGGTGACTTTGACTGACTCGCCGACTTCCCTGTCAATGACGGCCTGGCAAATCTGCTGTTCGAGGGCGTTTTTCTGATACTGTTCCATGGTCATGCCCATGGCCTTGATCTGCAACTGGTATATTTCCTCGGATGGCATCCGCTTTTTTTCCTCGGCAATCTGTTTGTCGGTGGCCTCCTTGGCCTTTGCCTTGTCAGCGTCCTTGGCACGGGCAACCAGAAGCTTGGTGACAATGATGTTTTGCAACACCCGCGAGCTTAGCTCGGCGCGTTGAGCTTCCGGAATGGGCATGCCCCGGCTCTCATAGTTGGCTTTTACCAGTGTATAAATGGTGTCCAACTCACTCTGTTTGACTTCAAAGCCCTTGCCTTTGGCAATGACCTTGTCAGGAAACAGGTTTGCGGCTGCATCCTTCGATGGCGGGGGCGTTTTGGGCTGTGCTGCAGTCTCGGCGGCGCACATCGGCGCAGCCACAAACAATCCTGCGGCCAGGATAACAACTAACTTTTGCTCTTTCATACTCTTTATCATATCTGCCGGTGTGGCTCCTGCTGTGCGGAGCGGCCTGCCGGTATATGTCTCCCGGGCGTGCAGCCAGGTTCATGTAGGGCCGGGGCCACCCGGCGCGGCATTTGCGAGGCTGGAGACTACAGCACGATGACTCTAACGTTTGTTATATCGGAATCCTTTCTTATTTCCTCCAGGGCAGCATCCGGCGGGACGCTGTCCAAATTCAGAACCGTCAATGCCTGCCCTCCTGCCGCATAGCGGTGGAGACTCATGCTTGCTATGTTCACATTATGCTTTGCCATCAGCGAGCCGATGTAGCCCACAATGCCCGGCCTGTCCTTGTTGTTGAACATCAACAAGACGCCGGAAGGAACAATTTCAACAGCCTGCCCAAGCAGCCGCACAATGCGAGGTTGATGCCGCGTGCCCAGGATGGTGCCGCCTGCTGAGACCTTTTGAGAACCGGAAAACGCCGCCAGATGCAGCCACTCGTTGTAATCAGTGGAATCATTCGAATGCACCTCCTCCACCAACAGGCCGCGGGCGGCGGCTTTGGCGCGGACATTCACCAAATTGACATCCGAGCCGGCGCTCTGGCTCAGGAAACCCAGCAACGCCGAGCGCGTTACCGGGTCGGCCGGAATATCGTTGGCCTTGCCGCCAAATGTGATTACCAGCCGGTCGTTTCGTTTGGGCGCAACCTGCGCAAGCAGCCGTCCAAGTTTCTCGCCCAGATTCAAATACGGCTTGACCAGCGCATAGGTCTTGGCGTCCAGGCTGGGCATGTTCACGGCGTTGCGGATCGCGCCGTTTATCAAGAAATCAACAATCTGCTCCGCGATTTCAATGCCAACATTGTCCTGCGCCTCCTTCGTGCTTGCACCCAGATGCGGTGTCAGCACCACCTGCGGCAGCTTGCGCAACGGAAAATCCGGCGGCGGCGGCTCGGTGGTGTACACATCAAGCGCCGCGCCCGCAACCTGTCCGCTCTCGATTGCCGCCGCCAAATCGGCCTCGTTGATGATGCCGCCTCTGGCGCAGTTGATCAGCCGCACCCCGCGTTTCATCTTTGCAAACGCCGCGGCATTTAACAGGTTGCGCGTCTCATCGGTTAACGGCGTATGCACGGTTATGAAGTCGGCCTGCGCATACAAATCATCCAGGCTTTCCACCACCTCAACCTGTAGCGCCTTGGCTCGCGCCATGGATAAATACGGGTCATGCGCAATCACGCGCATCCCAAAGGCAATCGCGCGCTTTGCAACTTCCCCGCCAATTCGGCCCATCCCGATTATGCCAAGTGTCTTGTTGTAAAGCTCGGTGCCGGAAAACGCCTTTCGATTCCATTCGCCGGCCTTCACCGAGGCGTCTGCCTGCGGGATTTTTCGGGCCATTGCGGCCATCATCGAAAAAGTCAGTTCCGCAGTCGAAATGGTGTTGCCGCCGGGGGTGTTCATCACCACCACGCCACGCTCGGTGGCCGCCTCCACATCCACATTGTCCACGCCAACCCCAGCCCTGCCCACCACACGCAAACGCTCAGCCGCCTCGATTACGGCGCGCGTAATCTTGGTCTCGGAACGCACCACCAGCGCCACTGCATCTCGCACCAAAGGCAGCAGCTCAGCCTCGGAGTGTTTCTTGTCAAGCGTAACAACATTCAGCTCCGGCCGTTGTTTGAGCAATTCAATGCCTTTTGGCGACACCGGGTCGCAAACTATCACTTTCATATCCCGCGATTCCCACTTTACGGCCAAAACCGCCGCATGGTCAATAAAACATTAAAATTGAAAAAAACAGCCCGAATTGGCAACTTTCATCCATGATAAATCGGCGGCAGGCTTTGGAGAAATTAAGCGGCGGCTTGTTGCTCGCCCTGGGCTTGTGGCCCGGTGCGCTTCGCGCAAGCGACGCCGCCCGCGATGGACGGCTTAAGTTCATCGTTGTCAACGACACCCATCTGATGAGCGACGCCTGCGCTGAATGGCTCCGCGGAGTCATCCAACGCATGAAAGAGGCCAAGCCAGACTTCTGCCTGCACCTTGGCGATCTTACCGAATACGGTAAACGCGAACACCACGCCGCCACACGCGACGTTTTCCAGGAGCTGGGCTGCCCTGTCCATGCCGTGCCCGGCAACCATGATTACAATTCGCCCAAAAGCCTGCGCTACTACAACCTGTTTTTCCCGCGCCGGCGCAATTACGTTTTTGAGTTCAATGGATGGCAGTTTGTCGGACTGGACACCACCGAAGGGCAGAAATACGAAAAGACCCTAATCCAGCCTGATACTCTTGAATGGGCCGATAAACAGGCGCCGCGCCTTGACCAGCGCCGGCCAACAATTATTTTCACACATTTCCCGCTTGGCGCCGGTGTCAAATACCGTCCGCTCAACGCCGATGAACTTCTGGAAAAATTCAAGCCGCTGAACTTGCAAGTCGTTTTCAGCGGGCACTGGCACGGCTATACCGAGCGCCGCCATGGCGATTTGCGGCTTTACACCAACAAATGCTGCGCACTCAAGCGCTCCAACCATGACCGCACACCTGAAAAGGGATTTTGGGTCGCGGAAAACAAAGGTGGCCAAATCCACCTCGATTTCATTGAAGTGCCCTGCCCCAAGCCGGAGCCTGCACGCAAATCATGAGGCTGCATAAAACGAGCCATGCCAGCAACCGGAATGCAATCCGTTGAACATGGGGGTCTGCCGCAGGCGCCTGCCGCCAAATGCAGGGCACGCGCTGAGTCGCCACGCCGGCAGCGACCTGGACCCGTTCATTATATTGCAAGACTCGCACGTTCCTCAAAGCCAGCCTGAATTGCAAACTAACAAAGATTATTTATGGCAAAAGTTTTTCAAAATCTGGCGATAAGCGACCCGAACGATTTGTATTTTGGGGTGTCTCCAAAGCCAGTGATAACCCGCCACGGAATGGTTATTGGCGGCGGGCTTGTGTACCCCGAGCTGAATTTCACGCTGCCTCCAATGGAAATCTGTGAGGCAACATGGCCGGAAGTCCGCTCTCATTACCAACAGATTATCGCCGGCGCATTGCAGCGAGCCGTCGAACTCGAGGCGCCCGGTCTTGTAATCGAGTTTGAAACCCTGCCGCCCATGACCGAGCGCCCGGCCTGGGGTATCGAGCTGACCAAGCTAATGCTAGATGCCATGGAGGCCGCTCACCAGCGACACGGTTTGAAAAGCGCATTCCGTATCACTCCCAATGACACCAGGGAAATGGAGCGCCCGCCGCGAATGCGAAACGGCCGGCTTTCAATTTTGGTTTGCAGTTGATATTGTCCAGATGCGCATGCAAAAACCGGAGGACAAGTTTGAGTATGAGCGGCGTTTGTGGCTTGGCGGACTCAAACGCGTGGCCGGTGTTGACGAAGCCGGACGGGGGCCGCTGGCAGGCCCGGTTGTCGCCGCCGCGGTAATCCTGCCCTCCGCATGGATGGAAAACGGGCTTCCCCCGGAACTCACAGGGCTGAACGATTCCAAACAACTTACACCGTCCCGGCGGGAGACGTTTTTCAATGCACTTTTGGCGCATCCGGAAATTGAACATGGCATCGCAATTGTCGAAGCCGAGTTGATTGACGAGCTCAACATCGCCGTGGCAACCGCCCGCGCAATGGCAATCGCCATAAGCCGTTTGCGACCGCCACCCGAACATGTGCTGGTGGACGGCCTTCACGTCGCAAGCCTCAAATGGCCGCAGACTGCCATCATAAAGGGCGACGCCAGAAGTTACTCAATCGCCGCCGCAAGCGTGCTCGCAAAAGTGACGCGTGATCGCCTGATGATGGATTATCACAAACAATGGCCGCAATACGGCTTTGACCAGCACAAAGGCTACGGCACGGCGCGCCATTTGTCGGCGCTTGCGGAACATGGGCCATGCCCGATTCACCGCCGCTCCTTTGCCCCAATCAAACCGGGGCGGCAACAGGAGCTTTTTTAACTACTGCTGCCCGGCCTTTGACAGAACATCCTTGAGCTTCACCTGCGCGCCGCCCTGCCGTTTCGATTCATCGGCAGCCTCCATGAAGGCAAAAATTTCAATCGTTTCATCCGCCGAAACCGGCGACACGCCGGTTTGGAAAAATTTCATCATCTCGCGCACCAACGGCGCATAAGTTCCGCTGCCCTTTTGTTCAACAATGGATTTGCTACCGAACACTATGACTTTGTGCGGCGTTGGCCCGTTGCGCAGGCCGCACAGAATGCCCACCCGCCCGTCGGCCCAAAGCCCGGTGACAACGTCGGTATCGGCAGATGTGGTGCGCGTTACAGATACGCACCCGGTTCCCAAAATTGTGAACAGCGCCTCCGTCGGATGTATCCCATACCAGAATAAATCAGGATGATGCGGCTCGATTGGGGATGGCCCGTACGAAATAACGCTCCGAATCCGGCCGGCATCGGTCCGCTTTACCTCCGTCAGGCTGTCATAAAACCGGTAGGCCGAGGAGCTGAACAGCGGCACATTGGCCTCGCGCGCAAGCCGGTAGATTGCGAGCGCATCCTTCAGCGAGCCGGCAACCGGCTTGTCCACAAACACAGGCTTGCGGGCGGCTATGACCGGCTTTACTTGTTCAAGGTGCGGACGCCCGTCAACGCTGGTCAGAAGCACCGCATCCACCTGCTTGCACAGCTCTTCAATTGTCGGGACAATTTTAACGCCGAACTTTTCCTGCAATTGTTTGGTGTATTCCTCCACACGCCCGGCGCTCTCAGGCAAATCCGGGCTGCCGCCCTTGTACGCCGCCACCACCCGACCGCCCGGCACGTGCTCCTTGTCGGACGGATCGTTTATCAACTTGGTGAACGCAATCACATGCGACGTGTCCAGCCCGATTAGTCCAAGCTTCAGCTCAGCCCCAAACAGTGGAATCGCCGCCAACAATGCCCAAACTGTCAGCCAATGGAAATTTGCTTTCATGGGCCGCATCTTAACGAAATCAAGCCGGATGGCAAACTCTCATCTTTCGCTGCTCCGCCTCAAAATGTCTGCCAATGCAAAACTGCGGTGACCGGAAAAGCGGCGGCTGCACGGTTTTGTTAATAAATTTTAAGGGTGCTTTTCTCCAGGCACGCATTATCCTGAAGGCATGAGGCAGCGGGCAAAATCGGAGCAGTTGTTTTCCGAGGCGTTGAAGTACACCCCCGGCGGCGTTAATTCGCCAGTGCGGGCTTTCCGCGCGGTGGGCGGGCATCCGTTTTTTGTCAACCGCGCCGCAGGCGCGCGCGTATTCGACGTGGATGGCAACGAATATGTGGATTACGTGGGGACGTGGGGGCCGGCAATCCTCGGGCATGCGCATCCTGGCATTGTGGAGGCGGTTCAAAAGACCGCCGCCCTTGGCACCAGTTTTGGCATCCCCAATCCACTCGAAGTTGAAATGGCGCGCCTCATCGTCGAATCCATTCCAAGCGTCGAAAAAGTCCGCTTTTGCAACTCCGGCACCGAAGCCTGCATGTCGGCAATCAGGCTCGCCCGCGGCTTCACGCGCCGTGATAAAATCATCAAATTCGCCGGATGCTATCATGGCCACGCCGATTTCCTTCTGGTCAAGGCCGGCTCCGGCGCGCTTACGCTCGGACAGCCCGACAGCGCCGGCGTGCCAACCGCCTTCAGTCAGCACACGCTCGTGCTCCCGTTCAACGAGCCGGAGGCAGTGCGGACCGCTTTTGCCGCTCATCCAAATCAAATCGCCGCGGTGATTCTCGAAGCCGTGCCGGGCAATGCCGGTGTTTACCTGCCCAAACCCGGTTACCTGGAATTCCTTCGCGAAATAACCAGCGCCAACGGCGCAGTCCTGATTTTTGACGAGGTAATGACCGGCTTCCGGCTGGCTTTCGGGGGCGCCCAGGAACGATTTGGCATCCGCCCGGATTTGTCCTGCTTCGGCAAAATCATTGGCGGCGGCCTTCCAGTTGGCGCATTTGGCGGGCGGGCAGATATCATGGATTTGCTCGCGCCGTTGGGTCCGGTTTATCAAGCCGGCACTCTTAGCGGCAATCCGCTGGCAATGGCCGCAGGCCTTTCGGCCCTTCGCGAACTTAAAGCCGGCGGGATTTACGAAAAATTGGAGCGGCTGGGCGCCTTGCTTGAATCCGGCATGAAATCCGCGGCCAGCAACGCAGGCGTGCCCGTCCAATTCAACCGTTGCGGCTCGATGTTCTGCGCCTATTTCACCGAAACGCCGGTGTGGAATCTGGATGACGCGCTCCGCTGCAATCGCGACCGGTTTGCCAGATTTTTCCATGGCATGCTCGATGAGGGGGTTTATATTGCGCCCTCGCAATTCGAGGCCGGCTTCCTCTCTGCGGCGCACACTGAAAAGGATGTTGAACTGACGGTTGAAGCCGCCGCCAGGGTATTGAAACAATTGTAATCATCGGTTTATGCGAATTTTGGCGCTGGATTATGGGACAAGACGCATCGGCGTTGCGGTAAGCGACGAAAGCAAGCTGCTTGCCCTGCCGCTGGAGTATATCCCCGCCGATCCATTCGCAAATGTGCTTGCGCGCCTGCGCGAATTGATTCGGGAAAAGGAAATCGGGCTGATCCTGGTTGGAATGCCGCGCAACATGGACGGCAGTTACGGGCCGGCTGCGCAAAAGGTGCAGGCCTTCGTGGCGGCTCTCAAAGAGGCGATACCCATGCCGATCCAGACCTGGGACGAACGGCTTACCACCGTTCAGGCCAACCGGTTTTTGCGCGAGGCAGGTTACCGCCGCCAGAAACAACGGCAGCGCGTTGACCAGACCGCCGCCGCAATCTTGTTGCAAAGTTACCTCGACAGCCTGGAGCAGCCATAACTGTTGGGCGTGGAAACACTCAAATTCAAACTCATTATTGCTTACGACGGGACTCGCTACCAGGGCTGGCAAATCCAAAAAACCGGCATTGGCATTCAGCAGAAGCTCGAAGAAGCGCTCCGCTGCCTGTTCCCCTCCGTTCAACGCGTCCACAGCGCAAGCCGCACTGATACCGGCGTGCATGCCTTGGGCATGGTTGCGCACGTCGAAATACCCAGGGCCGAATTTCGCATGCCAGTTGCCAAATTGCCGCTGGCCATAAATGCGCACCTGCCCGAAGATATCCGCGTGATGTCCGCCAAACGCTGCAAACCTGAATTTCACGCCCGCTTCCATGCCACCGGCAAGCAATACCGCTACTTTGTATGGAACCATCCTGCAATGAATCCGCTCATCCGCCACCTTGCATGGCATGTGCCGCGCCCGCTGAATCTGCAGGCCATGCGCGAGGCCGCCCGCATGTTTATCGGACGCCACGATTTCCGCTCGCTTGCAGCCAATCGCAATTATAAAATCGAAAACACCATCCGCACCATTCGACGCCTCCAAATCTGCCGCAACGGCCCACAATTAACCTTTATCATCGAAGGCGACGGTTTCCTTTATAAAATGTGCCGCGGCCTCGTTGGCACGCTGGTCCAAGTCGGCCTTGGCAAGATCGCGCCTGCAGATGTCCAAAAAATCCTCGATGGCAGGGACCGCCGTCTTGCCGGCATGACCGCTCCCGCCAACGGCCTGGTGTTGTGGAAAGTTTTTTATCAAAAAACCTCGAAGCAATTGCCCGCAAACCAAACCGCCGGAGGTGTTGATGAACTGGAATAATATGCCTGTAAGCCGGAAATTTGCATTGCCAGCCGGATTGCATTTCAATTCATGAATTGCCATGCATGTTGTCCTTGTTGAACCTGAAATCCCGCCAAACACCGGCAACGTGGCCAGATTGTGCGCCGCAACCCGCACGACTCTGCATTTAATTGAACCGTTCGGCTTCAAGCTGGATGATCGCGACCTCAAACGCGCCGGCATGGATTACTGGAATCACCTGACCTGGCGTCGCTGGAAAAGCTGGGGTGATTTTGCCTTGGCTCTGCCCCATGATGCACGGCTCTGGTTCATTGAATCCCGCGGGCCGCGCCATTATGCAGAAGTTGAATACAAGCCGGAAGATTACCTCGTTTTTGGCCGTGAAACGGCAGGGTTGCCCCCGAAGATTTATCGCGACAACCCCGAACGCTGGCTGCGCATACCGCTTTTCCATGAAAAAGCCCGCTCCCTGAATCTCTCCAATTGCGTCGCCATTGTGCTCTACGAGGCCCTCAGACAACAGGGCTTTGCCGGCGAGCTGAAATAAGCCGGAAACAAACCGCCATTCCACAGCCCTAGCTCAAATGCGCCTCGGCATCGCTGATGATTTCCAACACTGCGGCGGGTGTCCTGGCCTTCAAAAGCGCCTCACGCACTTCAGGCCGCCTGAGCAGCCGGCTCAGCTTCGCCAAAACATACAGATGCACCGCCGTATCTGTGGATGCTATTAGAAAAAACAATTGCACCGGCTTTCCATCTATCGCGCCAAATTCAACTCCCTCCGAATGCCTCCCGAAAACAATGACCGGCTTTGTGATAGTGTCTGGCAGCGGATTGCGCACATGCGGCAAGGCAACTCCATCTCCAATGCCTGTGCTGCATAATCGCTCCCTCTCCCATAGCGCCTTGAAGAGCCGTTCCTGGTCATCCGGGCGCCCTTTTAACTCCGGCAGCTTTTCAATCAACTCGCGCAAAACGGCCTCCTCATCAGCCGCTTGCAAATTCAACTCAATCGCTTCCGGCCTGAAAAGCCCGGCTATCTGAATTTTGGCGGCAGAACCGCTTTCCATAAGCTCAAGTTAACGTATGATTGCATAATGGATAAAGTCAAAAGAACGGAAATTTGCTGCCATGCTCAAAATGTTGCCGTTGCCAAAACTGCCATTGTTGGTTTACTGTTCCCAAGGCGTGGGCGCTTGGCGCAGTGGTTAGCGCGTCTCGTTTACACCGAGTAGGTCGGGGGTTCAAATCCCTCAGCGCCCACCAATTTTTTTGGAAGGTTCACAGAACATCCGGGAGCATTTGCCGGCTGCGCTTGCCAATCCCCGGCTTCGCCAGTACCTTCCAGGTAGTGATGTTTGAGTTATGAAACGAAAAATTTTGTACGTTGTTCTGACCGCCGCCCTGGCAGTGAATCTGGCCATTGGCGCCAGAATTTACCTCTACTCCCTTCAGGCCGCCCCAAAGGAAAACGCTTATGAGAACATCAAACTGTTCACCACTGCTCTGGAACGGGTGCGCCTCGATTATGTGGACGCCGACAAGGTAAGCTACCAGGAATTGATCTACGGGGCACTAAAGGGAATGCTCAGCACACTTGACCCCCACAGCGAATTCATGGAGCCTTCCAAATTCGAGGAACTGAAAAAAGACACCGAAGGCGCTTTTGGCGGCGTGGGCATCGTCATCTCAATGAAGGACAACGCTGTCACGGTTGTCGCCCCCATCGAAGACACGCCCGGATTCAAGGCTGGCATTCTGCCGGGCGACAAAATTGTGAAAATTGACGGCAAAAGCACAGAAAAACTCGGCCTGCAGGAGGCTGTAAAACGACTGCGCGGCACCCCTGGCACCGAAGTTACCCTCACGATTCTCCGGCCATCTACCGGCCAGGTCCAAGATTACAAACTCGTCAGAGCCGAAATCAAGGTGGACACAGTAAAAGACATCAACAACAAAGGTGAATTCCCGCTCGATGACAACAAAATCGGTTATGTCCGCCTCTCCCAATTCGGCGAGCGCACCTCTGACGAGCTGGAAACTGCCCTCCGCAAACTGGAAAGCCAGGGCATGCAAGGGCTGGTCATGGATTTGCGGGGGAATCCGGGCGGTCTGCTTGACCAGGCGGTACTGGTGTGCAGCAAGTTCTTGCCGCGCGGCACGCTTATCGTCTCCACAGAAGGCCGCATGGCCTCTGTAAAAACCGAGCATCGCGCCCTCGGACGCGACACGCATCCGCGCATCCCGATGGTTGTGCTGGTCAACAACGGCAGCGCCAGCGCCTCCGAAATCGTGGCCGGCTGCCTCCAGGACTTGAAGCGGGCAATAATCGTTGGTGAACAAACCTTTGGCAAAGGCTCTGTTCAGAGCATCCTGCCGCTGTCCGACGGCTCGGCCTTGCGCCTTACAACCGCCAAATACTACACCCCCAGCCACCGGGTTATTCATGAAAAAGGCATCACCCCGGACATCATCGTCCCCATGACCGACGAAGAAGAGCGCGACATGATGCTCCGGCGCGCCCCCGGCGGCCTTGAATCCCTTGAGCCGAAAGATCGCGAGCGCGTTGCCAGCGCACGCGACCCGCAACTTGAACGCGCTATGGATTTGCTCAAGGGCCTTGTGCTTTTCAGCAAGGGCAACGATGGAACAATGATGAAATAAGCCAGCCGCCACGGCGTGCGCCGGTAGCCCACCGGCACCGCCCCGCAAGCCCTCCATTATGTTGCTTGCAATAGAAACTTCGTGCGATGAAACCAGCGCCGCTGTCGTTGACCAGGGGCGCGTTCTCGCCACTGTTGTCTCATCCCAAATCCGTCTCCACGCCGAATACGGCGGCGTCGTGCCCGAACTTGCAGCGCGCGAGCACCTGAAAAACCTCCCCCCCGTAACCCGGACTGCCCTCAAACAGGCGGGCACTGAACCGGGCGCATTGGATGCCGTCGCTGCAACTCGCGGTCCGGGGCTGCCATCGGCTCTGCTGGCCGGCCTGAAAACGGCTCAAGCCATCGCTTATGCCCTGCGCAAGCCATTTTACGGCATACACCATCACGAGGCCCATCTCTACTCGCCCTGGATTTCAAACCAGCCGCCAATGGCGGATTTTTCGGAATTTCAACCCAACGTCTCTCTGGTTGTCAGCGGCGGCCACACTCTCCTGGTACATGTCGAGTCCGAACTCAAACACCGCGTCCTTGGTTCAACCGTGGATGACGCCGCCGGAGAATGCTTTGACAAAATCGCAAAATTCATCGGCCTTCCCTATCCCGGGGGGCCGCATCTTGAAAAACTTGCTGAAGGCGGCAACCCCAATGCCTTCGATTTTCCACGCCCCATGCTCAAGGAAAACAATGACGACTTCAGCTTCAGCGGACTAAAAACATCCGTGCGTTACTTTCTCAACAACAACCCCGGCTTGCTCGATGATTTGCCGCGCGCCCGCGACTTGTGTGCTAGCGTCCAGGCGGCAATCGTCGAAACGCTGGTTGCAAAAACCATCCGCGCCGCCCTTCGCCTGCGCGTCAACTGTGTTACTGCCTCCGGCGGGGTCACCTGCAACCGCACATTTCGCAGCCAACTCGCCATGGTCTGCCACAAACACGGCCTGACCTTGCGGCTGGCCCAAAAAGAGCTCTGCACCGACAACGCCGCCATGATCGCCATTCTTGCCGAACGCAAAATACTGCACGGCGAACTTCCAACCCCATTGGACGCTGAAATAATCCCCGGCTGGCCCCTTTAACCCCACCCCGGCCATTTATGTAGCTGCCGCCGTAAGGCGGCAGAGATTTATCCTCCGGCTCAGGCCGGCAGCTACGTCGTATTCGTGTCTCCGTGTCTTTGTGATGAACTTTTGGAGGGTAAGCCATCCATGTAGCTGCCGCCGTAAGGCGGCGGATATGTCCGCCAACTTACGTTGGCGGCTATGGAAAATGGTTCCGCCAGGAGCTGCGGGGTGCCAGCTTGATTTGTGATGGGGCTATTTGACAGTAAGGGTGAAGCTTTCGGAGTGGCTGTTGAATTCGGGGGCGTACATGCATTGTATGGCGGCAATTCCTGTCTGGTAAACGCCACGATGTTGAACACGCGTGGAGTATTCAAAGACGTAAACGCCCTTGGGCAGGTATTCGATGAAGAAATGGCTGGCGGTGTCGCGCGTGGTTTCATAATAGGCAAGGCCATCTTGATAGCGATAGCGCGAAAGCACGTTCACCGGCTCAACCCCGCTGCCGCGCTGGTCTTTCAGGTGCACGTATTCCATGTCCCTGTCAGTGCGCAATTCAATCCGCACCACAAGCTCATCGCCAACAGAGACAGTATTTTTAACCGGCGTGAGCATCGGGCCTTTTTTGGTGTTGGTTTTGACGTACAACGTCTTCTTCAGTTTCAGGGGCGTGCCTTCGTGTGGCGTCACTTTTGCCATGTCTTCAAGGTATTGCCAGTGGATGCTGCCCCAGGCCACGCCGGTGTCCACTTTTTTGACCGTCACTTCGGCCAGCTTCGGTTTGATTTCGGCGGCTGTGTAGCGTTTTTCGTAAAAGCCGGTGCCTGCCTCGACTTTTTCCGGTTTCACCGGCTGGCCGCCCACGACCATTTCGACCAGCGCCTGCGAAGCGAGCAGGTTTTCTCCGCGCAGCAAGAGGGCGTAGCAGGCGTCGGCAGTGGCCTTGGTGGTCTTCCAGTCTTGAGTCTGTTTTTGTTTCAGCAACCAGACTTTGCAATCTTCGACGGCCTGCGCATCGCCCATGACCTCGTCAAACGCTTCGATCATCAGCGCCTGAGTTTCAATCGGGGCGCGATACCACCACCATGAGAGTTCCAAATCCCGCCAGAACATTCCCATCTCTTCGTTTGAAACCGAGCGTTCCTTGATTGACTTCATGATGTCGCGGGCCGCTGCAAGATTTTCATCGCCGCCCCAGCGTTTGAGCGCCAGCGCCAGATGTCCCTGGCTCTGGCGGTTGCCGGTCTTCAGCCAATGCTTGCGTGATTGTTTCAGGAAAAACTCAATGGCCGCTCCATGCTCTTTTGCGAGCGGCTTGTCTTTGAGGAAAAAGCTCCGCCCATACAGGTACAGCGCCACCGTGGGGCTGGGGACATAGTCTTCGGGGTTCTTCCACTTCAAGATGTCCTGGTAATGTTCATCCATCCACTGGTCGAGCCGCCGCAGGGCCTTGATGGCAAGGTCCATGTTCACGTCCGCGCCCAAATGCCGCAACCTGCCAAACCCGGTCACAATATAAAGCGTGATATAGTCGCTGGGCGGCCCGCCGGGGAACCACGGCCAGCGTCCGTCGCCAAGTTGCATTTCGGCCAGTTTTTTCCGCGCATTTTCCAGTTCGTAGTTCAGCCGGTTGTCCTCAAAAAGAAGGCCGACATTTCTACGGGCCTGGCTTTCGTTTTGCGCCTGCCGCCACCATGGAGTTTCTTCAAGCATCACCATTTTCAAGTCCTGGTTTTTCTCAAGCGGACTGTCCAGGGCCGGGGTGTTCCGCCACTGGTCAAACACGCGGCGGATGCGCGCATCACTCAGGGCGATGTGCCGCGCAAGTGTGTTCGCATACAGACGGTTGAAGATTTGCTCGGAACATTCATAAGGAAATTCCATCAGATATGGCAGCGCCAGGATGGCGTACCATGCCGGATTGGAAACCATCTGCACTGACAGAGCCTGATGCCGCAGTGTGAAGGATTTGCCGGACTGCGCCAGCTTGGTCAGTTCAAACTTACGGCTGCCCGGACCGCGAATCGGCAGGGGCAGCGATTCAGTCACCAGTATGCGCCTGGGCAACACCGGCAGATACCCTTCCTCGCCGTCGGAAAGTTTCCCAGTTGCGCCAACGGCTTTATAGACAAGGAAGCTGCAGCCATCCGGAATTTCCAGCCGCCATGAGAAACTGCGGGATTCCTTGGGAGGAATGTCAAAGGGGTGTTCATTGCGGCTGTTGCCCAAAAGTTTGTCAACCGGCGCATCGGTGGCGGCATCGCGAAAACTGAGCTGCACTTTGCCCTGCTGGCGGGTCTCGGATTGGTTGCTGACTTTGACAGTGAACTCCAGCACATCGCCTTCACGCAGGAAACGCGGCGGATTCGGCTGCACCATGATATCCTTGGCAGTCACGGCCTTGTCTTCCAAAAAGCCCGAGCGCAGTTGTTGGTCATGGGCAAATCCGAAGAACTTCCACGTGGTCAACGCCTCCGGCATGGTGAATTCCATTTTGACCACACCGTTTGCATCCGAGAGCAATTGCGGGAAAAAGAAAGCTGTTTCATTAAGGTTTTTGCGCGCCGAAACGCGGCTCAAATCAGGCGCGGACTCAGACTCGGCGCCGGCGCGATTCTTTTCCTGGGCACGGTCGGCGGCTTTGTCTTCATCCCGTTTTGCTGCATCCATTGCGTTGGCGGCTTTGCGCATCTGGCGCTCCGCGCCCTCCGCTTCCATGGCCATGCCTGGCGCCGGCGGAGCGGCTGCCAGCGCCATTGGCGCGCCATCCTCCATCAGCACCCCGCGTCGCCTAAATTCAGCCCCGCCTCTTCCAGCAAATTGGTATCCGAAGAAATTTGCCGTCAAATCGAATGGGAACGAACGATAGCGGCGGTCAACACCCTCATATCCCGGATGCCATGAATTCCAGATTTGTTGGAATCCCAACAGCACATTTTCAAATTGCGGCATGGCACTTGAGTGTTCTCTGCGAAAAATATTGAACCGCTGGAGCCAGGAGTGTTTAAGGAACGCATCCAGAGATTCGTCATACAATGCAGCCACCATCTCCGCAACGGCCTTTTGCGCTCCGGGGCCGGTTATGATTGCCGACCAGCTTTCCTTCTGGCCGGGCTGAAGTTTGGAAACGAAATGTTCCCATTTAATTTCGAGGTTTTTCTGGCTCCATGGCACGTCTATGTTGCGCGTCTCCAAATAGGCGCGATTTTCCCGCACGCGTGTCAGGTGAACGGTGAACCCGCCGCGCATGCTTTCATCCACCGCCTGTTTTACAAGCTCCTGTGTTCTGCCGGCAGGCGTCCAGTAGCGTTTGATGATTTTGTTTCTATGCTCAATTTCTATAAAAGCGCGCCCCTCGTCATAGCCGGTGCCCCACAGTGCCAGAAATTCCTCGCCCGGTTCCACGCTCCACTTCGGTGCAGTGAACAAATGGGGGATTTTGACGTTTAGTTTCGGCGCGTCCGGATTGAGCACCAACAGCGGCAGGCGCGCAGTTACCTGTTTGCCAAATCTGTCCTGGGTTTCAACCATCACACGGTAAATGCCGGCAGGCAGATTAAAGTTCAACAGCAACATGCCGTTTGTGCCGGTGGTAAAGCCTTTCGTCTGCACCACTTCGCCAAGCGGCCATGTGTTGGGGTCAGCATCGGATTCCTGCGGGCCTCCAGCTTTTGAGCCACGTCGCCAGTAAGGCCAGTATCCGGGCAATTTGCCCCGCACGACTTGCGCAGGCTCGCGAAGTTTGTAAATTTTGAGCGAGCCTTCGGCAACCTGCGGCTCTCCGTCCAGTGTGGTGGTTTGCAGTTTGATCTCGATTGGTTTCCCTTCGACCTGCCAGTCGGCAGCGCTTAGTGCGGCCTGCAAAGCGGTGTACCCGATCTGAATGGTACGCTGCGCCGAGCGTGTTTCGCCAGCCGTGTCAGTCACGTCGGCATAAACGGTAAATTGAAATATAGGTTCATTCGTGGGGGAAACAGCCGGGTCCGGCTTGGCCAAAAAGGAAATGGTGAATTTGCCATCGGTGCCAGTCCTGGCCGAGCCATGCGCAATTTCCTGGCTGGATGAAGCAGGCATGTCCCATCCATAGTACCAATGCCACCAATATGGGTAACGAACTTGCCTGACAACGCGGTACTTCACCATGGCGCCGTCCACCGCCGCGCCGGTATAGGCCTCCGCCTTGCCGCTCAACGAAACTGTTTCGTTCAGTTTCGCCGCTACCTTTGGCGCCTCCAAAGTAACTTGGAATTTGGGCCGCTTGTATTCCTCGACGTTGAACTGGGCGGTTCCACGCGGGCCGCCTTGTATGTAAATCCGGTAACGTCCCGCCACCCTGTCGCGCGGCGCAGTGAAGCTTCCTGCAAACGAGCCGTAATCATTGCATTGTTGTTCGAGCCGCGCCACTTCCTTCCCATTCGGGTCTGCAAGCACCACAGTCACTTTGGTGCGCGGCATTACTTCATAGTTGTCGCGGTTCTGGTCAACACGCAGGCAGATGCCCTTGAAATTAATTGTCTGTCCGGGCCGGTAGATGGCGCGGTCAGTGAAAAAGACAGTCTGCTCGTAAGGTGATGGCTTTCCTTGCTCGTAGGCGTAAAATTCCTGGCGGGCGGCAATCTCTCGCTGTTTGTGGTTGGCGCGGATGAAATAACTGCGGTTCCTGGGACTGTCGAGCACAAAGAAACCGTTTTCATCCGTCTGCACCTTGGGATCGGCCACCCAGCGGCCATCATTGCCATTGTGCCACGAAAAAATCTCAGCTCCGGCTACCGGCTCGCCTGAACCGGCCTCCAGCACAAACCCCTCAATCATTCCACTACGCGGCCTTACCACAAGCGCCAAATCGCTGACCCAGATTGCTGCAAATGAAACCAGGTTGTCTTTCTGGCCGAAATCCGGATTGTAGCTGGCCACAATAAAGTAAAAGCCGGCAGGCAGTTTATCGGGGGCGGGAAGTTCCATCATGCGCGATTTGAAATCCTCGGTGGCAGGCAAATCAGCCGTCCATTCCAAGGCAGGTTTTTTCGCAAGCAATGTCCTGCGTTCCTGGTCATCCAGCCAGTCAGGCCGCCGGTGTTGTTTTTGCAAAAACCAACCCCAATCCCATGGCACAGCGCGAAAATGCACCCTGGTTATGTTGCGATAGGTGACTTGAATCTTTGGCCATGGGGCATTCCAGACACGCTCGGTTTGAATTTCCAACTCACGCGCCTCAATTTCCAGGATCAGATTGCGGCACATCTTTCCACCATGGCTTTTTGGAAAGGCGCCAGCCCCCTGCTGTGCGATCTGGCGCGCCTGCACCCAGTCGCCCTCCTGATGCACCACGCGCGCCCAGTTGTGTATGGCCAGCGCCGAAAGCTCATGATCGCCCCACTGCTCCACAAGAGCCTTCAACGCCGCCTTGTAGCGCGGGTTTTTCTCATCACCAAACGCCGTGTTGTAACCAAACGCCAGCCGCTCGATCTCCACATCGAGAAAAGCCGATTTGTCGGTGTCCTTCTGATGGAATTTGAGCAAATCTTGATACAACAAAATGGCCTGCAGCTTGGGCGAAGTCTGATCGGATGTCTGCGGCTTCCAGCCAATGAACTCGGCGGCAGGCGCAAAAATTGGGCTTGCGGCGTCAATCTCAAAGGCGTCTTCCGGCTTGGCGGCGGCTTGCTCGCCGGATGTGTAGAAAGCGAGGGCCTCATGCGCTATGAAATCGTACATCGTCGGGCGGTAGGAATCCGGCACCGTCCCTTTTTCCAGTAAATCATCAAATTTCCCCACAGGTATGCTTTTAAGAATGTCCGCGCTCGAAAGCGCCAGCGCGAATTCCCTGTCAATCTCTTGAAATAACCTTGGCAAATCCCACGTGGTAAAATCCTTGCCCGGGGCAGTTGCGGTTGCCGTCCGGCGCATGAACCGCCAGCGGTTTTGTTGGAAATAATGCCAGAACCAATGCGCCTGAATGGCATGCAGAATCGGCTTTAGCTCCGGCGGCGCTTTTTCCAGTTCGGCCTGCAGGCGGGTTATCTTTTCCTCCGGCTTGTTGCCCTGGATGTTGCCTTCGAGCACAATCCGCCGGGCTATTGCCTTGGCTGCCTCGCCGTAGGCCTTGTCGCGCATCGCCCCCTGGATGATAGGCTCCAAAAGTTCAATGGCAGTCTTCGGCAGTCCTTTCTCAATTGCCTCATCCACTTTCTTCCACTCCGCATCCCGCGGCCCGGCAATTGCCATACAGCAACCCAGGGTAAACACCACACACACGATTATCAATAGTTTCATAGTTAAAAATTTAACACGCTTCCATGTTTGACGGAATTGAAATTGCAATGCTCCCAAAATAATCCCACTTATTGCAGACGCTGGCGGTAGCAGGCGGACTGGCCTGTATCCGCCAACTTACAACTGGCACGCTTTATGGCAGACCAAATTGTCCGCCCGACTTTGCAGCCGCCGCCACGTCCAGTATTATGGCGTGCTAATTCGGTAAAAGCGCTGGCCGCTCAGCGGGTTGGTGAGAATCAAAACACGGTTTGAAGGCGCTGGCTGGATTTGCTGCAACAATTGCCAGTCGCCGACGAAAAGATTGGATTTATACTGCAAAGTGTAGCTCCTGTTGGATACCGCATTGAACTGGAGCTTCAGATCGGCTCCGTGGCTGAAAGTCAGTTCCAGTTTCAGTACGTCCGCCCGGTTGGTGGGACTGGTGCCCGCGATGAACTCCTGCCAGTTGTTAAGCCCGTCGCCATCGGCATCTTCGTATTTGTCCGATGGGTCATCTGGATTCAGGCCATTGGCTGTTTCCCAATCGTCAGGCAAGCCGTCGCCATCGCGATCAGCCGGTGTTATTGCAAGCTGGGCGACCTGGCTTGTGACAGCGCCAACAGCATTGGTTACAACCACATGATAAAGGCCGGCACTGGCCCCGGTCAAATTGGTCAAAATCAAGGTATCGTTTGTCTGTCCGGTCAACAAGTTGGTCAGGTTAAACCACCATTGGTAATACAGAGGCGCCGTGCCGGTTGCAACGACTGTGAATGTTGCATTCGAGCCGGTGACGCTTTGCTGGTTGGTTGGCTGCTGGACAATGAGCGGCGGCACCAAGACAGTCAGAGTTGCAACACGGCTGGTAACGGCCCCCGCCGCATTGCTGACAACAACACGATATGCGCCGGCGTCTTCCGGTCTGGCCGGGTTGATTATCAACGCCGGGCCGGTTGCGCCCTCCAAAAGCACGGAGTCATTGAACCACCACTGATATGAAAGCGGTTCCTGGCCGGTGGCGGTTACGTAAAACGCGGCTTGCTCGCCGGCCCTGACGGTGATGTTGGTCGGCTCCGAAACCAATACCGGCGGCTGCGTCTCTCCAATGGCCACGTAACACGGGAATTCCACCGCGCCAACGGCGAAGTTGCTGACAACAAACGTGTAAGTGCCACTCTGCTCAGGCTGTGCATTGGTCAAGACCAATATATTTGTGGTGACACTGTTTGGTCTGTTTGCCTCGGTCTTCAAAATTGTAGTCCCATTATAAACCCAGAAGACATAATTGGTGAATGATTGCAAATTCTGCGGGTTCCCAACCATCGCGGTCAGTGTGACATCTGTGCCGGGTTGCGCAGATTGATTGGTTGGCGGAAGGACAACTGACAGGAATGCGACAACCGTGGTAGCGCCCGGACTCAGATAGGCTGCATTGGTTGCAACCAGTTGATAGGCGCCGTGATTGGTCAACTGGATGTTGGGGAATGGCAGAATGTTTGATGCCACCCCGAAGTTCAAATAAGTGCCGTTGTTGCGCCGCCAGCGGAAGCCGATTGGCTCGGTGCCGGTCAACTCGGCAGACAGAACAACGTTGCTCCCAACCACCACGGTCTGGCTTTGGGGCTGGGTGATAAATACAGGCCGATAAATCAGCGACAAGGTTGCAGGCTGGCTGTAAACATCACCCACCGAGTCGGTAATGCGCGCAACATAAGCTCCCTCGTTTGCCGGCTGAACATTGGTCACGTAAAGAGTGGCATTGGTCGCGCCCGGAATGTCCACGCCGTTGAATTGCCACTGAACGGTTATTGGGCCGTTGCCAGTGGCGCTTACGGTGAAGGAGGCGTTGCTGCCCTGGAGCACCTTTGCATTTGCCGGCTGGGCAATAATTTTTGCCGCTTGATAAACAGTCAAAATTGCCGGCTGGCTGTCAATTGAACTGGAATCGTTGTAGGCCACCGCCTGGTATTTGCCGGCTTGCTCCAATTGAACATTTGTCAGCAGAAGGGTTGCATTGGTTGCACCCGGAATGTTGTCCTCGTTGAACCGCCATTGATAGCGGATTGGCCCGGGACCTGAAACCGCGAAGGTGAAGGTGGCACTGTTGTGAACGAAAATTGTCTGGCTGGAAGGTTGTGCGGTTGCAGTCAGAGGGGCTTGAGACGGCGAGCCTGCACCTGGCGTTGGAAGCCCCGCAACCCAATTTGCCGGGTCATTGCCAAAAGTTGAAAGCGAAACCCGATGCAGTGAACGGCCCATGCCATCGGCCATCACCGGCCACGGCAGATTATCCTTGTAGGCAACTTTATCCACCAAAACATAATTGGGCGCGCCCACTGCCTGCTCGTCCAGCGCCGGTCTTGCAAGTTCAACGCCTTCGCCGCTGTTGTCCAGTTTTCCACTGTATGGCCCGACAATCTGGACATCATTGTCCAATCCGTATTTGGCGCGGAAAGCATCGAGTTTGAACGGCTCAAGCACCGGGTCAAAGCTCACAATTATCAGACGCCCATTTGCAGCAATGGTGGTGTAAGGCGGGAAATCGAAGTCAACCGCATTGCGCAGCCGCCATGAATAGACAGGCCGGCCAAGGTCATAGAGAGCAACCGCGGAATCTGTCAGGTTGGCCAGTTCAATGAACTCATCCTCTTGATTGTCCGAGCCGTCCGTATAATCAGGCGGGTGATACATGATTTCACTAATGACAATCGGGCCAACACGTGGCGGGCTGTTGGCTGCGCCCGGAGTTGGTGATTCCAATGCGACATAATGCGCCTGCCCGTCACTGGCAATGACCGGCCCGAAGGAAACATTCACATCCGAAGCCCCAAACGACCAGCCATGATAGTAACCAGTCAGGTTGCCATTGGAATCAGCGGAGAACAGGTACGCGTCATCGCCATCGGCGCCCAGACCAAAGCCGTTTGTTGGGTTGGAGTTGAAAGTTGATTCGTAAACAACCAGGTATCCATTGGCCGGCACAATCGTGCCGGGCGGAAATTGATATTTCTTCGGATTTTGAAAGTCATCGCTCAAGAACCAATAACTGATGTCGGCTGGTGTTTGCGATGGGTTGAACAGTTCGATGAAATCGCCGGCAGGCGTCTGGCTGTTGGCAAGCACCTCATTGACAAGGACAGTTGGGAATACCGGCGGCTGGCCTTCCTGCCCGCCGGGCGCGCCTCCAACTACATAGCTCGGCCTGTAATTTGTAGCCTGACTGAAGGCCGAGCCGGGCACATTCGGATTCCGAACAACCAGCGAGAAACCCAAGCCGTCGGTGACTGGATACCATCCATCGTTATACCGCAAATCCAACAACGGCTCGCCGTTGGCGCCGTAAAGAATGAGACGCTCACCAGCGTTGTTCAGGCTGCCAACGAATTCGCCGGCGATGCGGTTGGTGTTGCCGTAGCGCGACTCGAAGGCGGCGCGATTGTGAACCACAAGAATGCTCTCTCCAGGGGCAAGCATGTTGGGCAGTTGTTGCTCGAATTGGACATTGAGATTGTCAACATCCGTGTTGATGTTGTGTCCGCCGGAGCGCCCAGCCAGCTCAACCCTGGCATCCTGGAGGAACATGCCGGCACTGTTGTAATTGGAAAACACGTTGATGGGAGTGCCAGGCGTGCCATACACATCCGGGGTAATCGTGCACTGGACGGTTGACCCTTCACGCCCGGCCAGAACCTCCAGATGCAAATGATGAAACACGCCGCTGTCCAGCTCGACTGAGTTTGATGGAATGTAAACACTGGCCAAAGTCTGCCCATTCCAATGCAAAGTAACATCGTTGACCGAAGGCGAGCTGCTGAAGTTCAAGTTCAGGCCAAATACATTGGTGCGATTCGGCAAATCAAGATAATGGTTTGTGGTCGAGCCTGCGCCGGTGGCGCCAAAATTGGCCACCGGCAGCATGACCAGCGACAAACCCGCAGGAGCCGGCGCCAAGTTGTAGTATTGAATGTCAACATTGTCCAGGTCCTGCAGGGCGGTTTCACCGCCAGTGCGCGCCCCAAACGCAACCCGGCTTTCAAACGGGTTGACACCATTGATGACGAAGTCGTTGAAGAGAGTTTCAGTAGGCCCCGCTGCGCCCCGGATGTCAGGCGTGATTCGGACGGTCACCAGAGCGCGACCGGAATCGAATTTGACAATTATCTGGGCGCGGTGGAACTGGCCGCTGGCAAGATTCAGAGTCGGCGAAGCCACCCCGCCGGCCACCAGCGAGCCATTCCAATGAACGGATACATGGTTGTTATTCGGATCGTTGGGCGCGCCATTGTTGTATATGTCCAGTCCCACACCCAGCGCGTTGGGAAAATTCGGCTCTTCACTTATGCCGCCATTTATTGCCGGTGAAACGCCCGCCGTGCCATGGGTTGCGGTATTGAGCAGCACAAATGCCATGCCGTCAGCGCGGCCGGCAGCCGGCGTGATTCGAAAGTCAAATGTCGCCACAATCGTTCCATAAGTGGTTCCGGCGGCGGTGCGGTCAAAGTACACGGCGTTGAGAAGGCCCCCAATATTCGGCGTCAGGCGTATAAAGCTGCCTTCCGAGCCGGCATCACCACTCATCACCGTTGGCATGTTGCCCGTGGCCGGGAATACCGTGTAAGACGAGCCCGCAGCATCAAAGTTTTGAATGGTCGGATTGCCCACTCCAGGAGCCGGGGTTGCGTTGATTGCACGGAAATCGAAGTCCGCAACCAGCCGGCCATAGACGCCGCCCGCGGTCTGGTCAAATGCAATTCGATTCCGGTTTGTGCCGGTATTCTGGCTTGTCAGCCGCATAATGTTACCCAGAGGCGGATTAGCCAAAACCAACGCCCCGGGTCCGGCGCCAAGTGTGGACGGCGTGTAAGTTGTGCCGGCAGCATCGAAGTTCTGTACCGTGGCCGCGCCTACAGGTGTCAAAGGCCCCGTTGGAAACCAGAAATCAACCCCGCCCGCCAAACGCATATAACTCAAATCAATGGCGTTGGTAGAAGTGTTGGTGATTTTGATGTACTCGTAATCTTGGGCGCCATACAGCGGATTTGTCCCCGGCGCCGGATGATACATGATTTCGGTAATGGCAAGTGGCGGGACCGGGTCGGCAAAAATCCCGCGCGCAGGCGCGCTCCAATTGGTGCCGGAGCGCGCGCGCGCAAACACCTGCGCAGTTGGCGGCAATGCAATTGGCGCCGAGTAAATTTGAGCGTTGGGCGAAACAGCTCCACCGGGCAGGCGCGGATCACTGCCGTCCAATGTATAATAAATTGTGCCGGTGGCGGCGCTCATTGACAGCAGGCCGGAAGTTGTTCCCGAATAACGGCTTAAAACCGGAGCTTTCAAATATTGAGCATCAATCCAGTTGTAGCGCCCGCCTATCCAGCCCTTGATGAAATTGAGCATCCCGGCAAAATTTGTAATCGCGACAATGGAGTTGGGATTTGGCCAGATATAGGTTCCCATCCTGGGCCAGCGTGCATAATCGCGGGTCACAGCCTCGTTAAGGTACGCGCCCAACTCATCAACACGATTTGAAAGCCGGCTGGAGTTGAACACGCTTGTGCGCAGCTCGCCCCAGCGGTCAATAATGCGCTGCCTGAAATCCGGGTCGCCCGGCTCTGCAACCAGCCGCCGCAGCCAGATGTGCTCGGTGCTGTTTATCAACGGCCAATACCAGCCGTTGGTGTATTCGCACTCAAGATAGTTTGCGTTGCCAAAGCTCAGGTTCCAATCCCATATAGGCTCCATTTTGATTTTCCCATTTCGATCCTTCTGCATGTAATTACTGAGCCGGTAGCCATCTATGTTTTTGGTGAATTCAACTATCCAATGTTGGTCAACAAACGAGTCCACATCCGCATACCGGGCATAGCCATACACCGGGTCGCGCCAATTAGGGCCGTACAACGCCGCCTCAAATTGATTGATGTAATCCACCAGCCACGTCCGCTGTGACGCCGTCAGCTCTGTCCCTTTGGGATCATGGAATATCAAATCCTGCCCGCTGGATGTCTGAAAGTGCACATCGCCCGGACTGTCCTTGTCCTTCTTGAACATGTAGCCGCCTGAAATTTCCGGCAGTTGCTGGTCTTCCGGTTTTATTTTGGTGATGTTCACCCGGTTTTTGTCTATCTTGATTTTCTCAACCAAAACGTAAATGCCGGCGTAGTCGTTTGTGCCAACTTTGCCCGACGGGTCAGTTGTCCCATCGGTGCGGGTGCCGTTTAGAAATACCTCAACAAAACGCCACCGCACCGAATAATGTCCCATCTCAGCAAACAACTCGTACCCCAGGATATCGTTGAGAAACGATTTGTCGGTATATGGCGCATACAACACCCAGTCATTCTCGGCAGGCAAACCCAGCAGCGAGACATTTTCATTATCGCCATCCGGTGTCTGTGTCTCAAGATTCAGCGATTTTTTCGGGAACATCAGCGAACTTTGGCCATGCAGCTCCACGGAAGCGCGGCCGTTGAAATCCGGCAGGTTGGTCAACATGGTGCGGCTGCCAGGCATCGGATTGTCAATGAATACCGCGGAAATCGGCGTGCGCACTTCCGCAGCTATGCCCTGTCCGAAGGTGTTCAAAATGACCAGCGGCAGCTTGGAGCTGAACCCCGCGACATCAGGCGACAGGATGGTGTAATTTTCGGTTACTATCTGGCTTGGCACAAAATTGGGCGCAAAAACCCGCGCCCGCACTCGTGTGGCATTGGTGATTGACAGCGGCCCGGTATAAAGCAGCGAATCAGCCGTCGGCGCGCTGCCATCGAGCGTGTAATGTATCTCCGCGCTGGAGGAAAAGGCGTTTATCTCCAGGCTCAAGTCATTTGTGTAAACGCCGCCTCGCAGCGAGAATTGAGGCGGTGGCGCGAGTGTGGCAGCCCCAAATTCATTGACAGTTCCCGGCGTTGCCGCCGTAAAGTAACCAACCCTGTTGGTGTCGTACAACACATCACGGGCCAGAAGTTCCGGCATCAATAAAAATCCGGCGTTGGTTGGCGAGCGGTTCAATCCGTGAATTGCCAGCACGTTTGTGCCGTCATGCAGCGCTGGAATAAACGAACTGACGTCCACGGTTGTTTCGGCCACGCTGAATGTCGTGTTTGTAAACTGCACATTGATGTTGTCCAGATCAACCGACATGTTCAACCCGCCGGTGCGCCCGCCAAACTGCACCCTGCACTCGTAGGGGCGCAGCCCCGGAATGTACAGGTTGTTTATCGCCGTGTAAGGCGCGCCAGGCGTGCCTAATATGTTTGGTGTGATTGTAACTGTTACCCGCGCGCCGTTGCCTTCGTGCCGCAGATTCACCCGCACGCGATGAAACACGCCCTGCGTAAGGTTCACCGATGCGTTTGGCATTGTCACATTTTGGTACTCAATGCCATTCCAGTGTACCGAGACATCATTCTGAGTCGAACGCGGGTACACATCAAAGCCCACCGCAAAAACCCCCGCAATGTTCGGCTCTTCAATGTCCCATTTCACGCTGCCAATGTTTATCCCCGGCCCGGTGGTTCCATAAGCCGAGCTTGGAATGAGCATGAATGCAAAACCATCCGCCGGATTGCTCTCGGCGTCTATTATCCGAATATCAAACTCGGCATCAATCCGGTCATACTGCAATGGCGCCGTCTGGTCGAAGGTAACGCCATTGCACGCATTATTCACGCCATCGTAAATCAGGCGCAAAAATTGCCCGGAGGAGCCGGCCCCCGCCGGTTGAACCGCCGGAGCCGGGCCGGTGCCGTATTGGCTGGCGTAGAACTGGGTATTGGTCTGGTCATCGAAATTGATCTGCAAAGGCCGGGTCTCGCCCAGTGTACTGCTGGAATTCCATGTTGGGTTTGCCGGCGCATTGCGGCGCGCAACTTCCTGGCCGTTGATGTAGGCCACGAAACCATCGTCGTAATATAGATGCAACCGCAGATTCTTGATGGCGCTTAAATTGGTTATCACAAATGGCAGCCGCAGGTAAGCGCTTGCATTGACATTTGACATTGCACCCAGCAAATCCGTCCGCAGGAAAGATTGATAATACCCGTTCCAATCAAACCCAATCCCCGTCTGGCAGGTCGTCCAGCCATCGTCATTGAAATTTTCCAGCGTCCAACCGCTCCCAATGTCACCCGACGGCACAAGGTAGCGTCCCGACTGGCCTGCAACCACAAGAGTGTTTGTGCTTTGCTGCGGCAGCAAGCCGTACGAAACATCCGCGTACTGTGTTGGAAACGCCGGCTTGAATTCACACGCAACCGTCTGGCCATCCGGCTTTATCAGCGCCAGATACTCACCGCTTCCTGACAGCCGGAAACTCGTGTGCAACGGCTGGCCGGGTATCTGGATGTTCGAGCCGGAGGCAAAGATTATCATGTATTGGTTCGGCCCGATGTTGGTGGCCGGGAAACGCCACTGCAACGGGTTGTTCCGCGACTGCGTCAGCCACCAACCATCCAGATTGACGCTATTGGAGCCAACATTATAAATCTCTATCCAGTCTGAGAATCTCCCGAAGTTATCCTGCAATGTACGGTTGTTTATGGCCATGAACTCGGTAATCAATAGCTGCTCCTGGGCCAGCATCATGGAGCCGCCAGATGTCAAAACGATTCCCGACACAATCAAGGCGTGCAGTTTGCTCATAACTTTTTGGATTATTAGTGTAAAGTTTAGCACAACTTCCGCCGGCATGGTAGGATTTTTTTTGTCCATTTCCAAAACTTGACCGGTTGAATCCAGGCTGGCCATATTGCTGCGAACGGGTTACTTTCAGGTTGAACAGTGACATGAGCGAACCACAGCCAAAACCAGGAGAGGGGGATTTGCCCAATAATCCATTTGCCACCAGGGCATCGCCTCATGCCACGCCTGAATCCGGCAAAGTCACGCCGCCAAACGACCTCGCCAGATGGCTCTCCAGGGCAAATCGCAGGCATTGGCAAATGCTAATCGCCGGAATTGTTATCTTTGCCATCATCGCCGGCGGCGCCTGCTGGTTCATCTATGATTTGGTGCAGACCGCCCAGCGCCAGTTGCAATCCGGCCAAAACTACACTTCTGAAACCGCGCGCCGGACAATTCTGGAGTCATCCAACTATTTGATGCAGACGCGCCTGCTGGCCCAACAGGTTGCTTTGCAAGCCCAGCAGACCCGCAAGGACAGGGAATGGTTCACCAGCATGCAGGTGGATTCGGCAAACCAACTCACCAATACCGCCCTCGAACTTAGACGGCAGCTTTTACGCCAACTTTCGGAGCTGGCCCAGACCAATCTGGCGCGCCTGAATCAAAGCCATGCTGCCATCCTGACGAACATGGATCAAAACGCCTACCGTATTCGAGAGGAACTGAAGAAAACGATCGAAGAATGGCTCGGCGTGTACGACAAAAAATTCCAACGATATGAGCCGTTGTTGAAAATTGACCCTGACATCGCTCCGCGCATCGAAAACGCGCTGGCGCAGCTTCAAAAAATCCAACAACGTCAGGAACGCCTCGAACTGGTCTCCGATGGAGAAATAAAGAGCCTGAAAAACGAGCTGCGGCTGCTGTCCGAAAAACTCAAGCTTCTGGAAACCAAATTGGAGCTTCTTACACCCCAGCCGACCAACGCGCCCCCTCGCACCAACACACCGCCGCCGCCCGGCTGATTTCAAATCAGTTACCCATTTACATCCGCCTGCCAGTGGGTGTCACGCTCTTGTAACATGGCTCTCTCCCGTAGCCGCCGGCGTGAGCCGGCGGACATTCTTTCCTAATCCCGTAGCCGCCAACGTAAGTTGGCGGACACATCTGCCGCCTCACGGCGGCAGCTACATGGATGGAGGAAAGGCTTCCACGCCGTCCCTTAAATTGCCAGGGGACAAAACCTTTGTCGTTGGCAGAAAATGGCCGGAATACTAAGATAGCTCCATGCAGACATTCAACACCCTGCGCGCCGGGGTTATCGGCACCGGCTTCATCGGACCAGTACATGTTGAAGCCCTGCGCCGACTTGGGGTTCAGGTTCAAGCATTGTGCGATGTTCCGGAACGGGTGCAAGCGGCGGCAAAGCAACTGGGCATTCCGCTTGCCTTTGGGGATTACCGGGAACTGGTGGCTTCTCCGGAAGTGGACGTAGTCCATATCGCGGCCCCGAATCGTTTCCACTGCGAAATGGCGCTGGCAACCTTGCGCGCCGGCAAACATTGCGTTTGCGAAAAACCGCTGGCCATGAACACCCGTGAGACTGCGCGGATAGTTGCCCTGGCGCGTAAACAAGGCTCGGTGTTTGCCGTCAATTACAACATCCGATTCTACCCTGCGGTGCTGCAATTGCGGCGGATGGTTGATGCAGGCGAACTGGGCCAGATCATCCATGTCAACGGTTCCTACTTCCAAGACTGGCTTTTCAAAGCAACTGATTACAACTGGCGGCTTTTGCCATCTGAGGGCGGTCCATTGCGCGCCGTGGCCGACATCGGCACCCATTGGATGGATACCGCCTCGTTCATCCTGGGCGCTCGCATCACATCCGTGTTCGCCGACCTGTCAACATGGCATAAGACGCGCCATCGCCCGCTGGGCGAGGTGCAGACCTTTTCCCGCGCAACCGCCGGCGTCAAGTATGCCACCTATAAAGTCGCCACAGAGGATTTTGCCAACGTGCTGCTGCAATTCAGCAACGGCGCTCGCGGCAACCTCGCGGTCTCGCAAGTCGCCGCCGGGCGCAAAAACTGCCTGCGGCTCGAAATCTACGGCAGCAAGAAATCCGCCTCGTGGTGCTCTGAGGAACCCGAATACCTATGGTTCGGCAACCGGGACAGCGCCAACCAGGTGGCAGTGCGGGCCACGCCGGAATTTGCCGGCGCCGCAGGTTTCATGGACTATCCGCCTGGCCACGTGGAGGGATTTCCCGACACTTTCAAGATGCTGTTTCGGGCCATCTACTGGCACATCGCCAAAACGGATAATGGCGAGCCGTTGTTCGCCACCGCCGCCGACGGCCACCAGGAGGTCGCCGTGTGCGAGGCGGTTCTGCGCAGCAACCGGCTTGGAAAATGGGTGCAAGTTGGAGGTCTCTGAGATATGGCCGCGGCAAGGCGGCTTATATGAATATCCACAATGTTGGTTATGCTAATCTAAAACACACAAGAAAGGAGAAAATATGAAACTGGGATTGTTCACGGCAATTTTGCCGGAGTTAAGTCTGAAGGATGTGGCGGCCTTCGCCGCCGCTCAACAATTGACCTGCCTCGAAATCGCCTGCTGGCCAGTCGGCAAAGCCGAGCGCAAGTTCGCAGGCGTGACCCATATTGATGTGGAGGGTTTTACCCGGACGCAGGCCGACGATGTCAACGCCTTGCTGGCGCAATACAAGCTCGGCATCAGCGCCCTGGGCTATTACCCGAATCCTCTCGACCCCGACGCCGAAACCTCACGCAAGGCAGTGGCACATCTGAAAAAGGTTATCCTGGCCGCGGAAAAGCTGGGGTTGAAAAACGTGAACACATTTATCGGACGCGATTGGACCAAGACAGTGGATGAGAACTGGCCGCGATTTCTCAAAATATGGCGGCCGCTAATCGCATTTGCCGAAGACCACGGCATCAAGATTGGCATTGAAAACTGTCCGATGCTCTTCACGCGCGATGAATGGCCCGGCGGCAAGAACCTTGCCACCTCGCCCGTGATTTGGAGGCGCATGTTCAACGACATCCCCTCGAAACACTTTGGCCTCAATTACGACCCCTCCCACTTCGTGCTCCAACGGATGGACCCGCTCAGTCCACTGGCTGAGTTTAAGGACAAGCTCTTCCACATCCATGCCAAGGACATGCAAGTGCACCCGGAAAAACTGAACGAAGTCGGCATATTCGCCTTCCCCGTGCAATGGCACACACCACGCATCCCGGGCTACGGCGACATCAATTGGGCGCAATTCATCGGCAAACTGCAGGCGATCGGCTACACCGGCCCGGTCTGCATCGAAGTCGAAGACGGCACCTTCGGCAAGACCCTCGAAGGCCGCAAGGCAGCAATCATCGTTGCCAGAAACACATTGGCCCCTTATTTTGCCTGATATGAAATACACCTACGACGAATTGGCGGGAATGATTGACCATTCCCTGTTGCATCCGACGCTGACCGATGCCGAGATGGAAGCCGGATGCCGGCTGGCCGTGCAATATCGCGTTGCCTCAGTCTGCCTCAAGCCATATCACGTCCGCCGCGCCGCCGAACTGCTTCGCGGCTCGTCCGTAAGAGTTGGCGCAGTGGTGGGGTTCCCCCACGGCAACTCCTGTACCGAGGTCAAGCGTTACGAAACCGAACTGGCATGCCGCGACGGCGCCGTTGAAATTGACATGGTCATCAACCTGGGCAAGGCGCTCTCTGGCGATTGGGACTACGTCGAACAAGACATCCGCGCCGTATGCGACGAGGCGCACGCGCACGGGGCCAAGGTCAAAGTCATCATTGAAAATGATTACCTCGCCAACGGCGGCGCCGGCCTGAGCAGCGACGACCTCAAACGCAAGCTTTGCCAGATTTGCGAACGTGCGGGCGCCGACTGGGTCAAAACCTCCACCGGCTATGGCTTCGTCAAACAACCCGGCGGCGGATACAACTATCAAGGCGCGACTGAACACGACGTGGCTCTCATGAGGGCCAGCGTTTCTCCACGTGTCCAAGTCAAGGCGGCAGGTGGTGTGCGCAATTTGGACAGCCTGATCAAGATGCGCGATTTGGGCGCCAGCCGGTGCGGCACTTCCGCTACCGCTGCGATCCTGGATGAATACCATCGCCGCGCCGCAACCAGGACCTAGTTCGATAACGCCGGCCATCCGCCTGCCCGTGCCAATCCCGCAGGAGCTGCGTGTTTTTCGTAGCCGCCATCTCACAGCAGAAGCTACGTACTCGTGGCTTCTGGTTGGGCTATCTCTCGTAGCCGCCGGCGTGAGCCGGCGGATAAATCTCTGCCGCCTTACGGCGGCAGCTACATAAATGGGCGGCCATCCAAAGGCTCACCACAAGGACACGGAGAGATGAATACGACGTAGCCGCCGGCGTGAGCCGGCGGATAAATCTCTGCCGCCTTACGGCGGCAGCTACATAAATGATTTGAAATTGCAGATTTGGTGAAGAAGGGCTTTGGCTGACTTGCTTGCGATTTTGAGGGGTTGTTGGGCTTGTCAAACGCCGCCGTTTATTGTTAAGGTTCGGCCATATACTGATGCCTTCGCCAAGCCAGAGCGCTGAGGATTACCTCGAACGGATACATGAGCTGTTCGAGGAGAAGGGCTATGCCCGGGTGGTTGATATCGCATCGTCGCTCAAAGTCCGGCAGGCATCCGTCACCAGTATGGTTCAGAAACTGGCCGAGGCCGGTTACTTGAAATATGAGCGGTACAGGGGGCTGGTGCTGACTGAGAAAGGAAAGGAAGTCGCAACCCGCATCCAGAAACGGCATGCAACTCTCTCCAGATTCTTCTCGCTGGTTGGAATCGCCCCGGATGTGCAGCATCGGGATATTGAGGGCATCGAGCACCATTTAAGCAGCGAAACCCTCGCTTGCCTGGATGATTTGAGCTGCTTTCTCGAGTCGCATCCGGAAGTGTTGAGGAATTTCCTGCGGTCCCGCCGAAAATCCGCCGCTGACAAAGAGTGAAACCGAATTAAACACGGGTTTGTCTTTTCTTGATGGATTCACAGCTCAACTGGCCGCGTTTGCAGGAGATTGCCGCCGATGAAGTCCGGCGGACAATCCGGCGGTTGCCGCCGGATTTGCGGAAGGCCGCCAGTGCTTTGCCAGTGAGTTACGAACGCATGCCTTCTCCGGCGTTGATTGAAGAGGGACTCGATGCCGATACATTGGGATTGTTTGTCGGTGGCGAACATTCCGAGGAAAATCAAAGCCTCCTGCCCTCGCAAATCATCCTGTTTTTGGAAAACATCTGGCTAATGGTTGAAGAGGAAGAAGGCAATGAGGCGGATTTCCGAAAGGAAGTGCGCATCACTTATCTGCACGAGTTGGGCCATTACCTCGGCCTTGACGAGGATGAGCTTATTGATCGCGGCTTGGAGTAGCGCCGCCGGCCAACCCGGAGTTGCGGCCCAAACACCATTGCGTTACGGCAAACTGGTGATTCGCTCCCAATTAAAACCGTGCCGCTGCGCGTACCGCGAAAGGCAGCCCTCGTTCTGAATCAACACCGCGCGCACAATGCTCGAATCATCCCCGCGGCCCAGCTTCGCGACAAAATCCGGGATTATATCCATCTTCTTGTGCGCGTACATCAACGCAAACGCGGCCTGCGCCACCGCCACCAGCGACAGTTCCTTGTCCGCCCCCTCGACAAAGTCCTCGACGACATTTGCCAGAAATTCCAACTGCCTCACAAGGTGCGGATACTTGGGCGCTTTAATCTGGGAAAATTCAACCTTCCAAATCGGCAGATTCCGCAGCAATCTTTCCAATATGGCTGGCGTGATGTGCGTTGCCCCGTGCGTTACATAATTTGCAATCTCCGGCATGGCTGGAACCATAGCAGCAACTGGTTGGAATAAAAAAGTGAAAAAAATTCTTGCAACAGGAAGAGAGGCGGGGCAAACTTACTTAACAATGTTAACTAAATAATTCAGCCATGACAAATAACTGCCCACAATGCCAAGGCGCACAGACCGCGTTGCATCGCCTCCCACAGCCACGGTCAACATGGTCGGTAATCTTAATCGAGCATCAGCCCGCCTGCCGCCAGCGGCTGGCTCAGGCGTTGCAGCACGTGCCGGGTTTCCGATTGGCAGGCTGTTTTGCCAGCATCGAAACCGCCCGGCCAACGCTGCTTTGTCTGCACCCGGAGGTTGTGTTGCTTGGTTTGGGGCCGGCGCCCCAGCCGCAGCCGGACATGATTGGCCGCATAAAGGCGCTGCTGCCGCAAACGCATGTTCTGGCGGTCGTTGGGGAGGAAGAGCCTGGGTTATTGATGCAGGCTCTGGAGCGGGGCGCATGCGGGTATTGCCTGAAAGGCGACACTGTTTCCGGTCTGGCGGCAGCCCTGGGCGAGGTGCAGCGCGGCGGAGCGCCGGTATCGAGCTTGATGGCAAGGAAACTGGTGGATTTTTTGCAGGGCCAGTCGGTGCGTTTGCAGCCGGCGGAACAACTTTCATGGCGCGAGAGGGAGATATTGGAATGTCTGTCGCAAGGTTATCCTTACAAACAGATAGCCGACCATTTGCAGATAAGCATCAACACCGTCAGGACATACATCCGGCGGCTTTATGGAAAACTGAAAGTGCCATGCCGGACGCATGCGTTGCTGAAATGCCTGCCGCGGGAAACTCCGTCATCAAACTACGATGCCCGGTCGCGGGATGGTGCCGGACGGTTGTCCATTGGCGCATTCTGAGCCGGGTAGGCGGGCAACAGGCGGGTTATCACATGAAAATGCGACTTTTCAGGGGCGTTTGTTTTTTCTAGGATAAACCCATGGTCAACTTGAGCTACGGTGCCATACCTTCCAGTCTTCGCCGGACCAATGAGCGAAACCTCATTGGCCTGCTGATGCGACTTGGGAGCGCTTCGCGTGCCGAGCTAGCCAAAGCCGCCGGCGTAAGCCCGCCTACAGCCGGAAAGATTACCAATGATTTGCTGGCAACAGGGGTTTTGGAAGAATTGGATGCGCCGGAAACCGCGCAATCTGACGAGCGACCGCGCCTGGGCCGGCCCGGCCGGCTGTTAAGGTTAAACACCACAACCGCGCGGTTTTTGGCAATCGAGCTGGATGTGGGAGAAACGCGCATGGCCGCCCTGCCCCTTGCGGCTCCGGCGGAGGACAATTGGGCGGTTGCGTTTGACACACCGGACAAGCCGTCAGACTGGCAGAGGCAGATCAAGTCAGCGGCGCGCAAGTTGCCATGCGACGCCTTGTGGGGCGTGCTGGTAAGCGTGCCGGGCATTGTGGATGAAAATGCCGGCAAGGTGTTGTACTCCCCAAACTTGCACTGGACCGAGAAAGCCGATCTGCCGGCCCTGCTCGGCCAGTTGTGGAATGTACCGATTCTGCTTGTCCAGGAAATCCGCGCGCTGGCGCTGGGCCTTATGGCGGCAAATCCAAAAGAGACAAATTTTCTGCTTGTGGACTTCGGGCAGGGCGTTGGGGGAGCGATCATTGAAGGCGGACGTCTTTTCAGCAATCCATTGCCATTGAACGGCGAGGTGGGGCATGCACCGGTGCTTGGAAACAACCGCCGTTGCGGTTGCGGCGCAACCGGTTGTCTTGAGACACTGGTCTCGCGCAACGGCCTGCTGCGAAGTTTTGCCGAAGCTAACCCGCACGGGCCGCGCTCGTGGGCGGCCTTGTGTGAGCATGTCGAGCGGTATGGCATTCCGAAATGGCTCGAAGCGGCCCTTGAATCGGCTGGCGCAGTGATCGCCAACGCCCTGAACGTGCTTGGGCTGCGGCGGCTCGTCATCACCGGCTGCATTACAGAGCTTCCTCCAATCGTAACAGTGCGGCTGGCGGAGTTTGTCAAAGCGGGCGCATTGTGGGCGCGCTTTGGCGAAGTGCACGTCTCAGTTGCAAAACGACACCGGGCCGCCGGGCTTGTGGCAGCGGGCATAGACCGCCTGCTGGTTCCGGCGCCGCATTACCATCATGGACAACAGGCGGCTGCAAGGCGGCAATGGGGCAAACGATTTATTCCGGGAATACCAACACAACCAAGTTAAAAAGACTGTAACCAAAAAACTATGACAACATTGGGCATTATTATCGGCAACCGCGGCTTTTTCCCTGCGCACCTGTGCGAGGCCGGCCGGCGGGATATTCTTAAAACACTGGAAAAACTGGGCCTCAAGGCCGTGACGCTGCCATTGGAAGCAACCCGCTTCGGAGCGGTCGAGAGCCTTTCTGACGCCCGGAAGTGCGCCGATCTGTTCAAGGCGCATGCAGATGAAATTGACGGGGTGCTTGTTACCCTGCCGAACTTCGGGGATGAGCGGGCGGTGGCCAACACGCTGCGATGGGCCGGCCTGAACGTGCCGGTGTTGGTGCACGCCTTCAACGATATTGGCGGCAAGATGACCATCAAGGACCGCCGCGACAGTTTCTGCGGAAAAATGTCCGTTTGCAATAATCTGCGCCAGTACGGGATCAAGTATTCGCTGACACGGCTGCACACGGTTGACCCCGATGACGCCTCGTTTCAGGAGGATTTGATGGCATTCGCGGGGACATGCCGCATTATGCGCCGGCTCAAAAACGCGCGCATAGGCGCGCTGGGGGCGCGGCCGGCGGCTTTCAACACGGTCCGTTTCAGCGAGAAATTGCTCGAACAAGCCGGCATTTCGGTTGAAACGCTGGATTTATCGGAGGCTCTTGGCTGGATAAACAAGATGGGCGACAAGGATGCTGCTGTTGTTGCCAAGTTGGACGCCATCCGAAGTTACACATCAACCAGGGGCATACCCGAGGCGAGCCTGTTGCGCATGGCAAAGCTGGGCGTGGCCATAGATCGCTGGGTCCAGGAAAAACAACTCAGCGCCACGGCCATACAATGCTGGACTGCGTTGGAAGAGTTTTACGGGGTTGTGCCCTGCACCCTCATGAGCATGATGTCCAACCAACTAATGCCAAGCGCCTGCGAGACCGATATCGCCGGCCTTGTTGGCATGTACATACTGCAGGCCGCTTCTGAACAGCCGGCGGCCCTGCTTGATTGGAACAATAATTACGCAAAAGACCCAAACAAAGGCGTGGTGTTCCACTGTTCAAACCTGCCGAAAGCGTTTTTCAAGTCCGCCAAAATGGACTATCAGGAAATCATTGCAGGGACTGTGGGCAAGGAAAACACATTCGGCACAGTTGTGGGCCGCATTAGCCCCGGGCCATTCACCTATTGCCGGGTTTCAACCGATGACCTTAACGGCCGCATGGCCGCCTATTACGGCGAAGGCCGCTTTACCGATGACAAACTGGATACTTTTGGCGGATATGGCGTGTTTGAGGTGCCGCATTTGCAGAAGCTGCTGGCCTACATTTGCAGGAACGGCTTTGAGCATCACGTGGCCGCAACACGCGCCACCGTGGCTGCCGCCGTTGATGATGCCCTGGGCAACTATCTCGGATGGCAGACCTATTATCACGAAAAGAAAACGGATTGAGACCGCCGCCACTGCTTGCAAGCGGCGCGGTTTTCAATTTAACTAACGGCATCAACAAGCGCTGAATTTTATGGCTGCCAAATTTGCATTGGGTTTGGACTTCGGGACCAATTCGGTCCGCGCGTTAATCGTCGAAACCTCAACCGGCCGCGAGGCCGCCACCGCCGTCTGCAACTACAGCCACGGCGAGGCTGGCATCCTGCTTGACCACAAAGACCCCAACCTCGCCCGGCAGCACCCGGCGGATTACCTGGAGGGAATTGAAAAGTGCGTCACCCAAGCCATCAAACTCGCCAAAAAAGACAGGCGCTTCTCCGCCGACAACATCATTGGCATCGGCGTGGACACCACCGGCAGCACGCCCATACCTGTTGATGAAAACGGCGAGCCGCTGGCTTTCAAAAAGCAGTTTGCCCGCGATTTGCACGCCATGGCATGGCTTTGGAAGGATCACACCGGCCACGCGGAGGCGGAGGAAATCACCGCCGCCGCCGCAAAACTGCGCCCGCATTACCTCGCCAAATGCGGTGGCCGCTATTCATCGGAATGGTTCTGGTCGAAAATCCTGCATTGTGCGCGCTGCGCGCCGAAAGTTTTCGACGCTGCATTCACATGGGTCGAGTGCGCCGACTGGATTCCAGCGGTGCTCTGTGACAACGCCCATCCAAATCAGCTCAAGCGTGGCATCTGCGCCGCCGGCCATAAAGCCATGTGCAATCCATCCTGGGGCGGCTATCCGGATGCCGAATTTTTAAGCAGCCTTGACCCGCGCCTTGCGCGTGTGCGCTCCACACTGCCCAGCCAATGTTATGATATAGCCGACACTGCCGGATATCTTTCTCCGGTTTGGGCGAAAAGACTGGGCTTGCAGGCGGGCATTCCGGTTGCAGTTGGCGCATTCGACGCGCATTTGGGCGCAGTCGGCTCAGGCATCGGCCCCGGCGCCCTCGTCAAAATCATCGGCACATCAACCTGCGACATCATGGTCAGCCCGCTGAACCAGCCGCTGCCGGACATCCCCGGATTGTGCGGCATTGTGCCCGAATCCGTCCTGCCGGAGTATTACGGCCTTGAAGCCGGCCAGTCCGCCGTTGGCGACATTTTCAATTGGTTTGTGAACGTAATCCAGCCGGGCGGCCCAAAGGCAGGCTCGCACGAAGCATTGACCGAAGGCGCAGGCGATTTATTGCCGGGCCAAAGCGGATTGCTGGCCTTGGACTGGCATAATGGCAACCGCACTATTTTGACCGACCAGCGGCTCACCGGAATGATTTTGGGACTGACACTGCACTCAACCCCGGCGGAGATTTACCGCGCGCTGATTGAAGCGACAGCTTTCGGCGCACGGGTCATCATCGAGCGTTTCGAGGAATACGGCCTGAAAGTCCAGCGTGTCATCAACTGCGGCGGCATCGCCGTAAAAAATCCATTGGTGATGAGCATTTACGCCGATGTGTTGGGGCGCCCGATGCAAGTCTCCCGCAGTGAGCAAACTTGCGCGTTGGGCGCTGCCATGGCCGGCGCGGTTGTGGCTGGTGAAGCCGCGGGCGGCTTTGGCAATTTTGCGGATGCAGTCGCAGCCATGACCGGCATAAGAGCGAAAGTTTACAAGCCCAATCCGCAAAATCAGGCGGTGTACAACCGGCTGTTTGCACTATACCGGCAGCTCCACGACAGCTTTGGCGTTCGCGGTGTTCAAGCGGATATTTCCGGGCTTATGAAAGAGCTGTTGAAAATCCGGGACGAAACCCGCAACAAGCCGGCAAATCGCAAAAACCGGCGTTAGAAGATTGACAACCGGCTCTTGCAGCCTTAAGTCAAAGCCAGCCAGATGAATCGGGCTGTTATCGGCCTTGTTTTAACAACAAATTTTTATGCCTTTTGAACAACTGAAAGAAAGGGTATGGCGCGCAAACCTTGGACTGGTGGAAGCCAGGCTTGTGGTGCTTAGCTGGGGCAACGCCAGTGGCGTGGACCGCCGCGCCGGTATCATTGCCATCAAACCCAGCGGCGTGCCTTATGCTAAAATGCGCCCGGACGACATAGTAATTGTCTCGCTCAAAACCGGCGAAGTTGTCGAGGGCCGTTTCCGGCCATCTTCAGACACGCCCACGCACCTGCACCTGTACCGGGTTTTCAAGAACATCGGTGGCATTGTCCATGCGCATTCAATCCACGCAACCGCCTTTGCGCAGGGACTCAGGGAAATTCCATGCCTGGGCACCACCCATGCCGACGATTTCCACGGCCCAATCCCGCTAACCCGCCACCTTACACCGGAGGAGATCGAAGAAGCTTACGAAGAAAACACCGGCAAGGTCATCGAGGAGACATTCCGCGAACGAAAAATTAATCCAGACCATGTCCCCGGCGTGTTGGTGGCCAACCACGGGCCTTTCGTCTGGGGGCCAACGCCGGAAAAGGCATTTGAAAATGCCGTCACCCTCGAAACTGTGGCGAACATGGCGGCTGAAACACTGCTGCTGAATCCGCAGGCACCATCCATTCCGCCAGCCCTTTTGGAAAAACATTTTATGCGCAAGCACGGCCCATCAGCCTACTACGGCCAGCCAACCAAATAAACCGCCGGACGAAGCCAGCAAAAATGACACGCACTTAAAAGTCAATGAACGCTGTAATTCGCCTTGCGGTGAAAAAAACAGCCGGCGGTTGCGCGCAGTTGAAACGTGAGTCGCCCCTAGCCGCCGAAGATGTCCAGATTTCCCGGCGGCTCTTGCGCCAATGCACAATTCTTTCACCAGTCGCCATTCTTGCAGCCATGCTTGCAATGACCGGTTGCACCCCACATCAGCCCTCCACACCCACGCCTGCTCCCAGGAATTCAGTTAATATGCGCTTGAATTATCTGGAAACGGCCCGGACAAATGTCATGGATGATTACCATGGCGTAAAGGTAGGCGATCCGTACCGCTGGCTTGAAGACCCGGATTCGCCCGCCACAAAAGCTTGGGTTGAAGCCCAAAACAAAGTCACGTTTGCATACTTGTCTGAAATTCCGGAGCGCGAACGCATTCGGGAACGGCTGACGCAGTTGTGGAACTTTGAACGCTACGGCACCCCCTTCAAGGAAGGCGGGCGCTATTTCTTCAGCAAAAATGACGGCCTGCAGAACCAGAGCGTGCTTTACTGGGCGGAGTCGCTGGAAGCCGCTCCGCGTGTGTTGCTTGACCCAAACCGTTTGTCAACGGATGGCACTGTTGCGTTGTCGGGGGCAGCGGTAAGCGACGATGGCCAGTATATGGCCTACGGCCTGTCAAGCGCCGGCTCCGACTGGCAGACATGGAAAGTCCGCCACATCGCGTCCGGACAAGATCAATCCGATGAGCTGCGTTGGATTAAGTTCTCCCACGCTTCATGGAGCAAGGACAACCGCGGTTTTTTCTACAGCCGCTACGATGAGCCGAAGGGCGGACAGTTCAGCGCCGTTAATCGTTTTCCCAAGCTCTTCTATCACCGCCTTGGCGCTCCACAGTCTGAGGACCGTCTCATTTACCATCGTCCTGACCAGCCGGATTGGGGATTTGGAGCCGAAGTCACCGAAGATGGCCGCTACCTTGTGATATCAGTATCACGCGGGACTGACACCAAGAACGGCCTGTTTTATCTCGACTTGCGGCAGCCGGATGCGCCGGTTGTGGAGCTGTTAAAAGAATTTGACGCAGACTATTCTTTCATTGGCAATGACGGCTCCGTCTTCTGGGTGCGCACCGATTTGAACGCGCCACGCGGACGCATAGTGGCAATTGACATAACGCGTCCGGCGCGCGAGCACTGGCGGGAACTCATCCCGCAATCGGCTGACACGTTGCGCGGCGCAAGCGTAATCAATGACAAATTCATCGTCTCTTATCTGAAGGACGCACGCACCGCCGTCAAAGTCTTCGGGCTGGATGGCCGCTTTGAACGCGAGATAGAACTGCCCGGCATCGGCACCGCATCCGGCTTCGGCGGAAAACGCAAAGACAAGGAGACATTCTATTCATTCACAAGCTTCACCACGCCGCCGGTCATTTACCGCCTCGATTTGGAGACATGGAAATCATCCGTGTTTCGCCAGCCCAAGGTCGCCTTCAATCCGGCGGATTACGAAACCAAACAAATTTTTTACCAAAGCGCCGACAGCACGCGCATCCCGATGTTCATCGTTCATAAAAAAGGCCTGAAACGTAATGGAAAAAATCCAACCTACTTGTACGGCTACGGCGGGTTCAACATCAGCCTCACGCCGGCGTTTTCAGTTCCCGCGCTGGTTTGGATGGAGATGGGCGGCGTATATGCCGTGCCCAATTTGCGTGGAGGCGGCGAATACGGCGAGGCATGGCATCAGGCTGGCATGAAGGCAAACAAACAAAATGTGTTTAATGACTTCATTGCGGCGGCCGGGTGGCTTATAGCCAACAGATACACCAGCCCATCGAAACTCGCCATCGGCGGCGGCAGCAACGGCGGCCTCCTTGTGGGCGCCTGCATGACACAGCGGCCGGAACTTTTCGCCGCCGCACTGCCGGCCGTCGGTGTCATGGACATGCTGCGCTTCCACAAATTTACCATTGGCTGGGCATGGACTGCTGAATACGGCTGCGCCGACAACCCGGACGAATTCAAAATCCTTTACGCCTATTCGCCTCTTCACCAGTTAAAGCAAGGCACACATTATCCTGCCACGCTGATAACTACAGCCGATCACGACGACAGGGTTGTGCCTGCGCACAGCTTCAAATTCGCCGCGCAGCTTCAAGCCTGCCAGGCCGGCCCAAGGCCGGTATTGATTCGGATAGAAACACGCGCCGGCCATGGCGCAGGAAAACCGACCACCAAACTGATCGCCGAAGCCGCGGATAAATGGGCTTTTTTAGTGCGTGAACTAAACATGAAACCATGGCCTCAAACACCATAAACCAAGCGACAGCGGAAAAACAACGCCCGTCACCGGTTGACACCGACGGAATGCCGCCGGGCATTCCGTTCATCATAGGAAATGAAGCCGCCGAGCGCTTCTGCTTCTACGGAATGCGCACCATATTGGTTGTCTTCATGACCAAATACCTTGTTGACCGGACGGGCGCCCTTGCGGTCATGAAGCCAGAGGAGGCCAAGGGATGGTTTCACTTGTTTGTTTCCGCGGTTTATTTTCTCCCATTTTTTGGCGCGATCCTTGCAGACGCATTCTGGGGCAAATATCGCACCATTCTTATTTTGTCCGTTGTTTATTGCATCGGCTGCCTTGCGCTATCACTCGACAACACCCGGACGGGTTTGTTAATCGGGCTCGGACTAATCGCGATTGGCTCCGGCGGCATAAAGCCGTGCGTCTCTGCAAATGTCGGAGACCAATTCGGACCGCGCAACCAGCATCTGCTTACAAAAGCCTTCGCATGGTTTTATTTTTCCATCAATTTCGGCTCCTTCTTTTCAACCATGCTCACCCCGTTTTTGCTGGAGCCGCACTCGGAGGCGGCGCGAAACTTTCTGGCCACATCGCCGGGCTGGGTGGCCGCGTTGAAAACGTTAGACCCAAACACCATTCTGGCCTTTCTGGAAACCAAGCTATGTCCGGGCATAATCCAATACCACGGCCCCAGACTCGCATTTGGCGTGCCGGGCGTGTTCATGCTCCTGGCAACCATGGTGTTCTGGGCAGGGCGCAACCGCTTCATCCGAATGCCGCCTGCAGGAAAGGAATTCGTCAAAGAAATGTTCCGGCGCGACAACCTGCTTATCATCGCCCGGCTTGTCCCGATCTTTCTGGCCGAGGCAATCTTCTGGTCGCTCTGGGATCAAAGCGGCTCTGCGTGGGTTTTGCAGGCTGAAAAAATGGACCTCAATTTCCTTTTTGAATGGCGCTCATCACAGGTGCAGGCTGTCAACCCGCTGCTCATCCTTGTTCTGATTCCTTTTTGCACCTACGCGCTCTACCCCATGATCAACCGCTTTTTCAAACTCACCCCGCTGCGGCGAATTGGGATCGGCCTCTTTATCACCGTGCCATCATTTCTGCTTAGCGCATGGATTGAGTCCAAAATCGGCCTCGGCCTCAAACCAAACATCGGCTGGCAATTCCTCGGTTTTGTAATCCTGAGCCTGGCGGAAATCATGGTCTCCATCACCTGTCTGGAATTTGCCTACACACAGGCCCCCGCCAAGCTCAAGTCGCTCATCATGTCGCTGAATCTGCTTTCCATCTCTCTCGGCAATGCCATCACCTCCGGCATCAACTTCTTTATTAGCAATCCCGACGGCACGAGCAAGCTGCCCGGCGCGAGTTATTTCCTGTTCTTTGCCACGATGATGGCGGTGACAGCCGTTGCCTTCATCTTCATCGCGCGCGCTTACAAGGAGCAGACATCCGGGCAAGGAAGGGCCACGGCGTAATTAGCAGTTATTTCTTTTCCGCCCTGCCGGTCATGGGAACAAACCGCACCGGCAATACTGCGCGCTGGCGAATCCTGCCATCCCGTTTTTCAAGCAGATACAAATCCTGCTCATGCAACGGCCCGACTGGTATTATCATCCGCCCGCCATCCTTCAACTGGCGGATGAGCGGCTCCGGCACCTTCTCCGGCGCGCAGGTTACAATGATGGCATCAAACGGCGCCTTCTCCGGCCAGCCTTCATAACCATCCCCGGCCTTCACAAATACGTTGGTGTAGCCCAGTCTTTTGAGCGTGGCCTCAGCCTCTCTTGCAAGCGGCTCAATTATTTCGATGGTGTAAACCTCCTGCACAAGCAGCGACAACACCGCTGCCTGATAACCCGACCCCGTGCCTATTTCCAAAACCCTGTCGGTTGACTTCGGATCAAGTTGCTCGGTCATGAACGCTACTATGTACGGCTGCGAAATAGTCTGGCCATGCCCAATCGGAAGTGGATGATCTTCATAGGCCTCATTGCGCACATTTTCAGGCACAAACTCGTGCCGTGGCACACGCCCCATTGCATCCAGCACGCCTTGATGCCGTATATTCCGCCCCCAACCCGCCAACTGGTCCGAGACCATCCTTTTGCGTTGCGCGGCATAAGCATCCTCTGCCTTTTTTGAATTGGCATCCGGCTGCCCGCCACAGCCAAACAATGTTAAAAAGGTCATAATGGCCATCCCCAACTTTCCCCCTGTTAACCGCCACACACAGCACATTTTCTTTCAGACTGTTTCAATCTACACTCCCGCCGCCCTGCCTTTCAACCCGCAAATTGACAGGTAATGTTCCGCAAACTGCTCTCACTTTGCAAACAGGCCGTGCCGCGCCAACATGGCCGCATCCAGGACGCCGCCTTCAACAAATTGCAAAATACGGCTGAAATCCTTGCACCGTCCAGTTTGCAATGCAATGGCAACAATATCGCTGGCGGGAATGCGTGGACAAGCGGGCCGCAGGCCGCTAACATTTTTCCCGTGAGCAGCGATTATCAACAGTTGCTTGATGCTGTTATTCAGCACCTCGAAGATTTGAAGGCCGACGGCGTCCAGTTTGTCAACGTTTCACGCGAAACGCTGGCTGCACTGCGCCAGCCGTTGCCGCAGCCGGCGCCGTATTCGCAATCCACCATCCACCCACAACCCGCTCCAGCCCCATCAGTTGTCCGGCAGCCGCCAGCAATCGCCAATGCCGCGCCGCAAACCCGCTCAAAGGCCGAAGCTCTGGACGCATTGCGCAAACAGACAATGTCATGTGTCCGCTGCCCGAATTTGGCAAGCTCACGAAAAACCGTGGTATTCGGCGTCGGAAACCCTGATGCAGAATTAATGTTTGTTGGCGAAGCACCCGGCATTGAAGAAGATCAGCAGGGCGAGCCTTTCGTTGGAGCAGCCGGGCAATTGTTGACCCGTATCATCCAGACAATGGGCTTGAGCCGCAGTTCCGTTTACATCGCCAACATTCTTAAATGCCGCCCCGACACCCCCGGCCAGACTTCCGGCAACCGCAAGCCGGCACCGATTGAAATGCAAAACTGCCTGCCGTATTTGCAGCAACAAATTGAAATCATCAAGCCCAGGGTTCTGGTGGCCCTGGGCGCGACTGCAGTTGAGGGGTTGATTGGCAAAACCGAGGGCATTACCAAAATACGCGGCCAGTGGCGGGAGTATCTCGGCATCCCGCTGATGCCAACCTATCACCCGGCTTACCTGTTGCGCAACCAGTCCCTGTCCGTCAAACGCCAGGTATGGGAGGACATGCTCAAGGTCATGGAAAAACTTGGCATGCAAATCTCGGCCAAACAGCGCGGGTATTTCCTCAAGTCAACCTGAGCCGCCAGCTTCAAACAAATACAGCCGGCAACTTGTCCGCCGGCTTATCGCGGACGGCGGCGTCCAAGCAATTCATCCACCAGGGGCCTGGCATCATATATTTTCACCAGCGCTTCCACGATCGCCGCCGCATGCACTGCCAGAGCGCGGTTCTGTTCCTCTGAATAAACAAAATCGGCCACCAGCGACTGGATGTTGCCGTCGAAAATTACGCCCACCAATTCGCCATTCCGGTTTACAACCGGGCTGCCGGAATTGCCGCCTATTATGTCCGCGGTGCATACAAAATTCATCGGAGTATCAAGGTTCAGCTTCTTCTTCCTCTCAAGCCAGCGCGCCGGCAAATCAAAAGGCGGCTGGTGGAAATGCTCGGCGGCCCGCTGGTAGAGGCCGGCAAGAGTTGTCTGATGCGGCACGGCGCGGCCTTCTTCGAGATACCCTTTGACTACACCGAAGGCGAGCCGCAGGGTGCCGGTTGCGTCCGGATAATATGTCGGGCCGTAAAGGCCGAATCGGACGCTCTCAATTTGCGCATGCGCCTGCCGCAATATCTCATTTTGCACATCCGCCGCCTGCCGCAACGCCCGCGCCTCCGGTTCCACAATCCGCGCAAGTTCAATCATTGGGTCTTTTGCAGCGTCAACCGCGGCGGCGCCACCCTCGTATAATTTGCGGCGATAAGCGGCGTCTTTCAGCCGCGTGCCTGCCACCAGCTCCGCCGCTCTTTCCCGTGGCGATTTGCCGGCCAAAACCTGCCTGACAAGTGGATGGTTGCATCCGAGCTGTGTCGCAAGCGAAGTAAGGCCCTCGGCCATTTTCAACTGTTCCAAATCATCATAAATAGGCTGCTGCGAAAACAACGCCAGTTCGAGCGATGGGAGCCGTCCCTGGCTGTATTCGCGCAACCGCTCCGAGTTTGGTTTGGCGCGTTCAACGCCTGACCGCAACAGATGTCTCGCAAAGCTGAAGAGGCTGCTTCCAAAACCGTTGCCGCCTTCCAGCAATTGATAACGCACCCAATCACGGCTCAGCGTTTCCTGCGCGCGTGCAATCCGGTCCCACGCGCCCGCGGCCTGTGCAAATCGCGCATCCCGCGCTGCTGCCTCCCGCAGCAACTGTTCCTGGCGCCGCTTTTCATCAATCAAAGAAGGCGCGAGCAGCCCCGCCATCTCGCCATCGCGCACCTTTCGGCTGTTTTGAATGCCGAAAAGGTCCTGTCGCGCACGCCGGGCGTTCTCTGGAGAGCGCTCACTCCATGCAGCCAACGCAACTTCAAGGGATTTCAACCGGGAAAGCATGTACGGCAGGCGCACATCCCGGTAGTGCTCAAGCTCGGCAACGGTCAGCAACCGGCCTGTCCTGCCCGGATGTCCGGAAACGAACACCAATTCATTCTCCGCGGCCCCCTTCGGATTTATCTTTAGAAAATGCTCCGGACGCACCGGCCTGCCGTTTTCATACACACGAAACAGGCAGATGTCCAAATCGTAGCGCGGATATTCAAAATTGTCCGGGTCGCCGCCGAAAAACGCGATCTGCTCCTCCGGCGCGAATACCAGCCGCACATCCGTGTATCGCTTGTACCGGTACAAATGGTATTGGGCGCCCTGATACAAGGTGACAACCTCTCCGCGCAAACCAGTTTGCTCAACACATTCCTTTTCGATCGCGGCCATGGCCGCGCGCCGCGCCTCCTCAGCCTGACGGTCATCCAGTCCGGGGCGCACCGCCGCCTGAATGCGCGCTGTCACATCTTCAATGCTCATCAAAACATTCACCTCAAGCCCCGGACACTGCTTTTCCTCGGCAAGTGTGCGCGCGTAAAATCCATCCCGCATGTAATTATGTGCCGCCGAACTCAGCTTCTGAATCGCCCCGGAGCCTACATGGTGGTTTGACAACAGCAGGCCATCCTCGGAAACAAATTCCGCAGATGCGCCCCCGCCATAACGGACCGATGCCTTCTGCAAATGCTCCAGCCACGCATCCGACAGCTCAAAACCGTATTTTTCGCGCAACTGTTTCCGGGGCGGCTGGTTGTACAGCCACATCCCCTCATCCCCAAAACCGGCGCAGGCGGCAATCAGAAAGATTGCTCCAACCGCAAGGCAGGGCCATAGCATGCTCAGTTTTTGCATGCGCAAACGTTGCCGCATCCGCCATTCATTGGCAAGCAAGGCTTTAATTATGTGGCATTGCAAACTCGTTCATGCTAAAGGCAAACCCATGCGTAAACTTTTTCTCATTATCTGCATCCTTGCAATCGCCGGAAGCGGCTTGACGGCAGCCTCGATGCGCAAAGAGCCGCCGGCGCGTTCCCCTGATGAAATCTGGCAACGTTGCAATCGCGCTGTTGTGGAAGTGCTGGTTGACGGCCGCCACAGCGGCAGCGGCTGGTTTGCAAGGGCCGACGGTTTGCTTGTAACCGCCTCACATCTTTTCGATGCCAGGACGCGTCCCGTCGAAATCGTCTCGCCGGTATATGGCCGGTTGGGGGTTGAGCTGGTTGCGATTGACCGCGGCCACGATGTGGCGGTGCTACGCGCTCCGGCCCGCTCGGGCGGATATTACGCGCTGCCATTGGCCTCAAAATTGCCCCAAATCGGTGAAGAAATCTGGCAATTTGGCGCCCCAATTTTCCGCAACGGCATCCTACAAAGAGGAGTGATAGCCCGCGCCGAAACCGGGTTTGAGTACTACGGCGAAACGATAGGTTATGTTGAAGTGCTTTACATTTCCGGCATGATGCAGGGCGGCACCTCCGGCGGCCCCTGGCTCAACTCACGCGGCGAAGTAGTGGGTGTGCAATCCGGTATAATGTCTCTTGATAGCAAGCCTGTGGGCATCTCCTATCTCTCCCCAGTTTCAAATGTTGTGAACCGGTTGCTGCAATTATCCGATGCCGCCACGCCAACCGCCGGCCTTGCTGTTGACCATCTATGGGAGTCCGCCCCCGATTTCATTAAAAAACTGCCCGCCGGAACCATGGGCCTCGTCGTCACCCGCCTCCATAAAAACGGCCCGGCCGAGCAGGCCGGTTTGAAAAAACGCGATGTGCTTTTGGCAGCGGATGGCAAATCACTCATCCGAATCGAAGATTTGTTGCGCGTTGTCACCCGAAAAAAGCCAGGCGACACCATCGAACTTACAACGCTGCGCTCCGACCCCATTCAAACCAACACCATCAAGCTGACCCTCGACTGCGTTGAACATCCCAAACCCGCCCCCAAAACCATGTAACCGCCATCTAATGCCCCATTCCTTGCAGCCGGACTCGCCGAAGGCTTGAATAGGAGGATCCACCCCAGCGAACTGGTGTTTTTGGAAGTTCGCGCTGTGAATCAAAAAAATAAAACCTTTTCTTGAATGAACCAAAGTCCGGCATCGTCTAATGCAACGGAATAACTATGAAAAGCGAAAAGAGATTAAACCGCAGCAGTGCGGGGAAAAAGGCGTTTACACTGATCGAGCTGCTCGTGGTTATAGCAATCATCGCCATTCTGGCATCTCTGCTGCTGCCTGCGGTTGCGCGCGCAAAGGAGACGGCGCGCAAAATCACTTGCGCAAATAATTTGAAACAACTTGGGCTGTCATTGGTGATGTATGCCGATGACAACGATGACCTCTGGCCGGCCAGGAATGTTCCCCGCTGGCCGACCACCCTGTTTGATTACTACAAAAACCTCAAAGTGCTCCAATGCCCGACAGATTTGCAGGGCGCAACCGGCTCCGGCACACCCCAGGACTCTGCGCCTCGCAGTTTTCTAATCAACGGCGTCAATGATTTCTTTTCCGTAAAATACGGCCAGATGAATTTCAACCAGCTCTCAACCATAATGGCGAGGGAATCGTTCAAAATGTCATACATCAACAACACCACAGACACCATCATTTTCGGAGAAAAGGAAAGCTCATCCGTTCATTATTTCATGGATTTTCTGGAAACAACAGCCGGCAACGACTTCGAGGAGGTTGAACACAGCCGCCACATGGTCAGCAAGAGCGGCATGGCGGGAGGCGGCTCCAATTACGCCTTCGCTGACGGCTCAGTTCGTTACTACAAATACGGCAAGGCGCTCTCGCCACAAAACCTCTGGGCGGTGACAGACGCATTCCGCACCAACGCCGTTTCGATCTCGCCCTGATAAAAGCCTCAAACAGCTCGCAAAAGTGGATTGATTGCCGCTGCACTGCGGCTACTCTTTGGGCATGAGCATTTGCGTGCTGACCACCGGCGCCCCACGCCGCATCGGATTTGTAAGCACCCGTTTCCACGGGACTGACGGGGTGACGATGGAGGCACGGAAGTGGGCGCAAATTCTCCAGGGCATGGGGCATACTTGCTTTTGGATGGCCGGCAAGCTCGAAGCCCCTCCAGAATCGAGTTATGAAGCTCCGCTGGCATACTTCAATCATCCGGAGGTGCTTGAGGTCCAGGGCCGCCTGTTTGGCGTGACAACTCGCCCGCGCGAAATCACAAACAAAATCCAGTCCATAAAGGAACGGCTCAAGGATGAATTGTACCGGTTCATTGAAAAATTCAAACTTGAGGTTCTGGTTCCGGAAAACATTCTGGCCATTCCCATGCACGTCCCCCTGGGACTGGCAACAACGGAGGTTATAGCCGAAACCGGCATTCCAACCATTGCGCATCATCACGATTTCGCCTGGGAACGGGAGCGGTTTGTTGTCTCAGCGGTCAACGATTACCTGCGCGCGGCATTTCCCGGCGCCCTGCCCTCCGTTGAACATGTGGTCATCAACTCCATGGGCCAAAAGGAGCTTGCCCGCCGTTGCGGCCTGCCGTCGGTCATCATCCCAAACGTGCTCGAATTTGAAGTCCCGCCTCCGGGTGTGGATGATTACAACCGGGATTTGCGAAAGGAAATCGGGCTGGGCGACGATGACTGGTTGATCCTGCAGCCGACGCGAGTGGTGGCGCGAAAAGGAATCGAACATGCCATCGAGCTGGTCCGGCGTTTGAATGACCCGCGCGCCAAGCTCGTTATTTCACATCCAGCGGGCGACGAAGGCAATGCCTACGCCCAACTTTTGCAGGAGCGGATTGCCGATGCAAAAATTGATGTCCGATTCATCGCCGACCGGGTGGGCGAGAAACGCGGGCGCACGCCCGACGGGCGGAAAATATACACACTGTTTGACGTTTATCCCCATGCAGACCTCATCACTTATCCAAGCCATTACGAAGGATTTGGAAACGCGTTTTTGGAGGCAATTTATTTCCGCAAGCCGGTTGTAGTTAACACCTATGCAGTCTATGCGCGTGATCTTGCCCCGCTGGGCTTCAAAACCATCGCCATGACACAACTGGTTTCAAACCAAGTCGTCGAACAAACCCGCGAAATTCTTCAAAACCCATCCCTGCGGCACGAATGGGCCGAGACAAACTATCAACTTGGCCTGAAATTTTTCTCCTACGCCGTAGCCCGCCGCAAGCTGGCGGCCAGACTTGCAAATCTGTTCGGCGAGGCAATCTGAAATTCGCAATTACGCCGCCGGCTGGTTCACCGCTTCCAACAGGCCAAGCCCGATTTCAGCACGCAGATTTGGCCAGAGCCGCACCCGCCCGCGGCTGTTGAAATACGCAGTGCGCAACTGCCGCGCTTGCAGTGTCCGGCAGAATTCCTCGAAATCCACCAGCGTGCAAAGGTGCACATTCGGTGTCTGATACCACGGTAAAGGGAGGTTTTTTGTCACAGGCATGCGGCCGGTGAAGAAAATCTGCAGGCGCGCCCGCAAATGCGCAAAGTTGCTGTATGAAACGATCACAAAACGCCCCACCCGGAAGGCTTCGCGCATGACCTTGGACGGCTCCAGCAATTCCTGAAGCGTTCCCAGCAAAAGCACGTAGTCAAACGAGCGCGCCTCGTACTGGTCAAGACCATCAAGCACATCGCCCTGATGCACCACAAGGCCGCGCTCAATGCAGCGGGTGACAAGCTCCGGATTCTTTTCAACACCCTCGCCTGTAACCTGCCGCTCCCGAACCAGCCGCGCCAGAAATTCGCCGTCGCCCGTCCCCAAATCCAGCACTCGTGATTTGGGCGGAATCCATTCAATGACCTGTTGGTAAAGCTGACGATACATGGCAGATTAAAAATTCCCCGTCTCCCTCATTTGTTGAGCATATTGCGATATTCCACGGCCAAAAACTGGCTCACTGCGCGCGAAAACTCCGGATTCTTGATTAAAAACGAATCATGCCCGTAAGGGGTGTTGAGGTTGAGATATGTCACCTGAAGATTTGAGCGCTTCAAATGCTTCACCAATTCACGCGACTGCGCCGGCGGATAAAGCCAGTCGCTCTCAAATGAGATGACCAGAAAACGCGCCTTGACCGGCTTGAAGACCTCCCTGACCGGGCGGTTTTCAAGCAAGTCAAACCGGTCAAGGGCCTTGGTTATGTAAAGGTACGAGTTCGGATCAAACCGCTTTACAAAGCTCTCGCCCTGATGCTGCAAATAACTCTCCACGGAGAAAAACTCCGGAAACAAATCCTCCGGCTGCGGCGGGCGCTGAAGGTTGCGCCCGAATTTTTTGTGCATGGAATACTCGCTCAAATAAGTGACATGCCCCACCATGCGCGCCACCGCAAGACCATGTTCCGGACGCGTCGGTTTGTCATAGTAAAAGCCGCCGTGCCAATGTGGATCAGTCATGATTGCCTGTCTGCCGATTTCGTTAAATGCAATCTGCATGGCCGAGTGCGCCATGCAGGTGGCAATGGGAACACATGTATGAATTCGCTCCGGATAATCGGTTGCCCATACAAGCGCCTGCATGCCGCCCATCGAACCGCCTATGGCACAAAAAATCTTCTCTATGCCCAGGTAATCAAACAGCGCCACCTGCGCCCGCACCATGTCGCGGATTGTCACCGGCGGGAATTCAGTGCCGTAAGGCTTGCCAGTCGCCGGGTTTATCGAGCTTGGGCCGGTGCTGCCGCCGCAGCCGCCAAGAACATTGGCGCAAATGACGTAAAAACGGTTGGTATCAACCGCCTTGCCGGGGCCGACGTGAAAGTCCCACCATCCCGGCCTGCCAGTCCTGGGATGCAGCCCTGCCACATGCGCGTCACCCGACAACGCATGGCATACCAGCACCACATTATCCTTCCGGGCCGACAATTGCCCAAGTGTCAAATAGGAAACATCCATCTCCGGCAGCTCATAGCCGGATTGCATGCGGAAGCCGGGAAGTCGCACCACTTGCGGCGCTGTTACGCCAAGGTCCGAGTGATATTCCTTTATCACCCGGTCCTGCAAATCGCCTTCCTGTATGTTTTTATCCGCGCTTTCCATTTTTTGGGCATTGGCAACACAACTTGTCCGCCACCAATGGTATGATGCTAACGGCCAGGTTGCCGCCTTTCAATGTAAAACAAAAGCATCGAATCTTTGTGGGAAAATCGCGAAATTAATTTGCGTTTCCAAATTCCCGCGCCCCTGATGACCACGCACCCCAAATGCCAATTATTCCTTTTTCTGGCGGGCGTCCTGGTATTTCTTGAGGGTCTTCTCGAACTCAGCCTTCTTTTCCTTTTCCCTGGCGAGATTCACGGCCTTTTTTTGGTGCTCAATGGCAGCCTCGACCTTGCCGGAGTCGAACAACGCGCGGGCGTATGTGTCCGCGACGTTTGCATCCTCGCCCTTGCTTGCATCAAACGCCGTTTTTGCCAGAGCGAGCGCCAGATTCAAATCGCGTTTTTTGATTCGCTCATCCGTGAGCAATGCCCATGCAATTTCGTTGAGCAACTCGACGTTCTTGGACCCGGTGGCCTTCAGCTTTTCAGCCAGCCCGGCGGCCTTTTCATCATCTGTGTTGCGCGTAACCGCCTGATAATACTGCCCAAAGTAATTCTGCAATTGGATGTCGGCCTTGAACTCCTGTACCTTGAAATCCGGCGGCGCAACATCAGCCAGTTGTTTCTCAAGTTTTTCCAGCTCGGCGGCGTTGGCCTTTCCCTCCATCAATCCATCGGCGTACTGCTGGACCAACATTTCAAACTTCACCAACTTCCGAATTTCATCCGCAACAAACTTTTTCCCATCCGGACGTATGCCGCCCACCTCCTTGTCAAGCGCCTCCAGTTTTTTCGCCAGCTCGGCCGCTTTATCGTCCTCGCCCTTGGAAATCAGCTCGATCAGCTCCTCCAATTGCTTGCGACCGGCATCACGTTTCACGGCCTTGGAAATGTCAAACTTCCCCTCCACAACCTCCTGAATAACCTTCTCCAGATCGTCCATCGGATGCCCGTTCCAAACTATCTTGCCGGCCTTGTCCACCACAAATGCATGCGGAATTCCATCAATCCCAAACGCCTTCATGTAACCGTCGGATGTCTTGTCACCATCATCCAACGCCACAACGTAATCCATTTTTTCTCCCATCTTTTCAACAAACGGCCTCACAACCCTCTCTTTCTCAGTGCTAATACCCACAAACACCACGCCCTTGTCCTTGAATTTCTTTTGCAACTCGGTCAGGTGCGGTATGCTCTCACGGCATGGCGGGCACCATGTGGCCCAAAATTCGACTACATAGACAGTTTTCCCCTTTCCCTTTTCCATGTCCACTGCGTCGCCCTTTATCCACGTGGAGATTTTCAGCGGCGGCGCTGCATCGCCCAGGCTTGCAGCAGTCAGTTTTGATGTGGTGATGGTGATTATGCCTGCGATTGCAAGCCCCAGGAAGGTCAGATATTTATTCTTCATCTTCAATTTAGACAACTTAGGACTGCATTTATTGAACGTCAATAATTAAACAGCGCCATTTATCCGGCCCTTGTGGACGATTGGTTTGATCAATATGCATCCGGCTGGAACCATTCTGCCAACAGCCGTGCCGGCTCTCGCTTCATGCATCGCCCGAACCAGACGGCGGCACTGGCAAAACTTGCGCCGATCGCAGCCGCGAAAAAGCCGCTGCTTACAATTCCTTCAACCGGATGTTTTTGAACTGAACTTTCATAGGCGGTCCGGGATGCATCTGTAGCGCAATTATGCCTTTGGCCGCAGCATGTTTTGGATCACGGTCTGTAAACTGGCACATTAGCGTGCCGTTCACATACAGCGTTATTTCCGGGCCGCGACAGATTATCCTGTAGGTGTTCCAATCTTCCACTTTGTAAACTTTGGCAAGCCCGGCAGGGTCTGCAAACTTCACCACCTCGCGCTTGCCATCCGGGCCGATGCTTACACGCTCACCGCGCCCTGCAATCAGGCCGCGTTTGTGCTCATAAACAAAACCCACAAGGCCGCCGTCGCCGCTCATGTCGGCTTGATAGCCCGAAGTGTCCCAGTTGGGCAGGGCCTTTGAACGGAGCTGGATGCCGGAGTTGCCGGCCTTGCTGAGCTTGAAGTCGGCAATCAACTCGAAATCGGCAGGCTCGCCGCCGCGCCAGATAAGGTAATTACATTCCTTGCATGGCTTTTCCGGCGTGCTTTCGGCAGTAAGCGCGCCATCTTCTACCTTCCACCAGCCCGGTTTGCCATCCCATCCGGTCAAATCTTTGCCGTTGAAAATGGGGGTGAAGCCCGCCTCGGCTGAACCCGCCTGGACTTGTGCAAGCATCGGAATGGCCTGGCTGCCAACAGAGCGCGCCGGCTTCCTTGAAGCGGCGGTTTGTTCACTTGAAGGCTGGCGCGATTGGCCGGCGACGATTGGACTATTTTCCTGCGCAAAGGTTGCGCCTGCAAAAAGGACAATGGCGATAAACATCTTTTTCATGGCAACTATTTTTCAATGGTTCATTCAGACTGTAAACGGCGGGCGCATGGCGCGGGTTCTCAATCGGTTTGCTTCCGGATCATTGATAAACTCGGCCTTCCGCAAATCGAATTTAAGATTTCGCTTCACTTGTCCGAGAATATCCGCCGCCAGACAGATGCACATTGACCGGTACATCACATCCGGATTCGCCACCGTGGTGCGGCGTGTCTTGACACAATCGAGAAAATCCCGCACGTGATTCAAAGGCCGCTGTGTCCGGCCCGTGTACTCGGTCAACACCCGCTGGTATTCAAGCAACAATGACGGCGAGGAAACATCCGGCTTTGTGTAGCCGTCGGCTGCAGCCGCCCAACCCTCGGTTCCATCAAATCGCTCGCCGCAGGCCCCATGCCAGTATTTGCACGGTTCCCAAACCGAACCTTTGACACGGTACAAAACCAACTTCACCCCGTTTGACAGTCGCGTCATTATGGTTTCGTCAGGTCCGGCGTACTCAAATTCGATGGTGGAAATGTTTTCTGCATCGAGTCCGGCCAGTGCCTGAGCCACCGAGTGCGCGCCCCACATGGCCACATCAGTGGCAAAATCATAGAAGTGATACCATCCCGCATGGAGGTAGCCCCGGTTGTATGGCCTCCATGGCGACGGGCCAATGAACACATCCCAATCCAGTTCGTCTTTGGGCGGTTCAGGTTCGGCTGGCAGCCAGTCATGACGCAACCCGTCACGCCAGCGAATATCGGCGTAAACTGTGTGAATCTGGCCCAGCCGTCCGGAACGCGCCATTTCAATCGCGAACACATGGTGCGGCTCGCTGAGGCGCTGGGCGCCGGTCTGATAAACCCGGCAATACCGGCGGGCGGTTTCCACAACCATCCGGCCCTGATCCATCGTCAGACAGGCCGGCTTTTCACAAAAGACATCCTTGCCGGCCCGCATCGCCCAAATCGAAGCCAGGGCATGCCAGCGGTCTCCCGTTGCAATCAAAACGGCGTCTATATCCGTCCGCTCCGCCAGAAGCTGGCGCATATCGGAATACGCCGCGCAATCATTGTTGCCGTATTTTGAATCCACCATTTTCTTGGCAACCTCGCGCTGTTTCTTCACAGGATCACAAACGGCCACCCACTGCACATCCTTTTCGGCCAGCATGACGCTCAAATCATAAGAACCGCGCCCACCAAGACCGATTCCGCCCATGACGATGCGTTCGCTGGGCGCGACGGTTCCGCCGCGCCCCAGAGCCGATGCCGGAATCAGCCACGGCACCGCAACAGCCCCTGCTGCAGCAGCCCCGCGGGTGAGAAACTGGCGCCTTGAAAACCGGATTGATTTGTGACCTGTCATGGCTCACCCCTGTTTTTCCACATTGTTTGATTATTCAATCGCATTGAACGATTCGCGGGGCTGCGCATTTTCATCGCCCCGATACATGGACGCACCCGGTTGCGCCGCTGTTCATTTCCTGACGCGCCGGCCTTCGGCCAGCTCCAACAACGCAGCTTTTAGCTTGCTCAATTCAGCCGAAGTTGCCGCTCGCAACGGTGCGCGGGGCGCCCCCACCTGCCATCCCATCAGCCCGCAAGCCGCCTTTACCCATTGTGTATATTTGCCGCCGCCTTCCATCAACTCAAGCAGCGGCAGCATTTGGAAAAACAACTTGCGCGCAGCATCGTAATCCCGCTGCACAACCGCCAGTTCATAAAGCCTGACATGGGACTGCGGAACGACATTAACCACCCCGCCAACCCATCCAACCGCCCCAACCATCAGGCTCTCCAGCGCTATGGTATCGCAGCCGCAAAAAACACCCATGCGCCCCCCACAACGCCTTAGCAGCTCCGTAATGCGCGGCATTTCGCCGGTGCTTTCCTTTACATAACGCACGTTCTTGAGCATGGCCAGCCGCTCAATAAACTCAGGCGTCATATCCACGCCCGTCCGGCCCGGATAATTATAGAGCATGATGGGTATGCCGATTGCATCGTTCACCGCGCGAAAATGCGCATACAACTCCTCCGGGCGCGGCAGCGAGTAATAAGGCGGCGCCAGCATCACGCCTGCGCATCCAAGCCGCTCGGCCTGACGTGAATAGGCAATAACATCCCGTGTTGAACCGGCATTTGCGCCTGCAATCACCGGCGCCCTGCCGGCCGCTGCATCCAGGGTAACCTTGATCACTTGCTCGCGCTCTGAGCTGTCCAGCGCATAGTACTCGCCAGTGCTGCCCAATGGAATCAGCCCGTGAACACCGCAGCCGATCAGGTAATCGGTAAATTTGCCCAGTTTGTCATAGTCAATCTCTCCATCGGCTTTCATGGGAGTGACCATTGCAACAAGCACGCCCTTGATGGCGTCTTTGCGAGAGTCCTTTGATTTTGATGTCATAAACTTTTTAACCCCATTCAGAACCCAACAACATGCGTTTGTGCCATCCCACAAACTACAATTGCACCCAGACGGTTTTCAATTCGGTGTACTGGTAATGTGCGAATATGGACTTGTCCCGGCCAAAGAAGCCCGACTGTTTGAATCCGCCAAACGGCGTTGTAATGTCGCCCTCCGAAAAACAGTTGACCGAAACCGTTCCGGCCCGCAATGCGCGCGCAACGCGGTGCGCCCTGCTGACATCCTTCGTGTAAAGCGACGCCGTGAGGCCGTATGTGGTGTCATTGGCCAGCGCAATTGCCTCCTCCTCCGTGTCAAAGGTGAACACGGACAACACCGGCCCGAAAATCTCCTCGCGCGCAATCCGCATGTTTGGTTTGACGTTGTCAAAGATGGTTGCCTCGATGAAGAAGCCGCCGGTTTTTTCCAGCGTCCTTTTGCCGCCGAGCACCAGCTTCGCGCCCTCTGATTTCCCGCTTTCTATGTATTCGAGCACCTTGTTCATGTGGCTCTGTTCAATCATCGGGCCGATCTTGGTGGCCGGGTCAAGCGGGTCGCCCACCTTCCACTCACGGCTCACTTCGATGATCTTTTCGAGCAACTTGTCCTTGAGCTTGCGATGAACAATGAGCCGCGAGCCGGAGCTGCAATTCTCACCCATGTTCCAGAAAACACAGTTGGCGGCCTGCCGCGCCACGTAGTCCAGGTCGGGGGCATCTTCCAAAACCACCTGCGGATTCTTGCCGCCCAGTTCAAGGACGACGCGCTTGAGATTCGATTCCGCCGAGTAATGCAACAGTTGCCTGCCAACTTCCGTTGAGCCTGTAAATGCCACTGCGTCCACATCCATGTGGCGGCACAGCGCCGCCCCCAAAACCGCGCCATTGCCCGGTATTACATTGAGCACGCCATCTGGAATCCCCGCCTCCGCTGCCAGCTCCGCAAGGCGCAACACGCTTAATGATGTCTGGCGGGCGGGTTTGACAACCGCGCTGTTGCCGGTTGCAAGAATCGGCCCCAATTTCCATGCCGCCATTTGAATCGGAAAATTCCATGGAATAATTGCACCAACCACGCCCAGCGGCTCGCGCACTATCATCGCCACGTTGTCAGGGCCGGTGGGCGACACCTTTTCATACTCCTTGTCAATGGCCTCGGCATGCCATCGGAAACAATGCACCGTATCCGGCAAATCAATATTCATGCAATCGCTTATCGGCTTGCCTGCATCCAGGCAATCCAGCAGCGCAAGCTCCGCAAGGTTCGCTTCAATCAAATCGGCAAATTTCAGCAGTATGTGTTTGCGCTCTGCAGGCGAACGCTTTGCCCAGACTCCCTCGTTGAAGGCGCGCCGCGCGGCTGCAACCGCAGCGTTCAAATCCGGCTCATCGCATGAGGCCACACGGGCCAGTACCTTGCCCGTGGCAGGATTGATTGACTCATAGGTCTTTCCGGACTTTGCCTCAACATACTTTCCGTTGATGAATGCCTTGGTCCGAAATTTGATTTTGGCCGCAGCCGCCTTTATGGATTTGTAGTCAAGTTTCATATTCATGTTGTTTATGATTTTTGAGTTTGGACTTGGTTTGACACATCCCCGCCACCTGCGCGCCCGTCGCAGGCCGCAAGCGAGTTGATTTGCACCGGCAGCAGCGGCGGGCGGACATTGTCACTCTCCCAGCCAAACATAAAGTGCAGCGCCCCGCCGCATATACGCCCCTGGCATGGGCCCATCCCGCAACGGGTCTGCAGTTTGGCTGCGTGCAAGTCGCCATACGCCTCAAGCTGCTGTCGGGGTACGTCTTCACAACGGCACACAATCGTATCGCCTCGCGCAAGTTCGCGCAACTCCGTACGCAACGAAAAAGCGCGCTCCAAAGCGGCGCTGAACCGCAAGGCACGCCTGCGCATTTGAAACAGTCTTTGAGCCATGCCACGCCTGCCGGTTGCTGAAAAACCTGCTATTTGACCTTCGATCAATGCAAGCTCCATCCCGCCTATGCCCGCCGGCTCGCCGGCGCAGTACACATCCGGAGCGGAAGTTTCCTGCCATTCATTTACCCTCACGAATCCATTTTCAACCTTGCAGCCCAGCAGTCTGGGCAGCTCAAGGTTTGGCGCCAGCCCAAACGCGCATGCCAAATAGTCGCATGACTCATTCCAAATCTTGCGGCCATTGGTCAACGTAACGCTTTCGACACGCCCATCGCCTTGCGCGGATATTGGCCAGCAACCCAGCCGGTATGGCACTCCCAAAAGCCGGTACTTGCATGCAATGGCCTGAAACAACTTCGTTGGCGCAAGCCACGGCAGCGCTGCGCCAAAGCGCAACACCCGCCCTGCGCACGCCTGTTCATTCACACTCACAATTTCAGCGCCCTGCCTCCGCAAATCTGCAGCCACTGCAAGCAACAGCGGCCCGCTGCCTGCAACAATTACACGTTTGCCGGCAATGGGCCAACCCGCCTTGACAAGCGTCTGAAGCCCGCCCACTCCGAACACGTTCGGCAATGTCCAGCCGGGAAACGGCAGAAACAACTCCCGCGCCCCCACCGCCAGAACCAGTTGTCCCCAGCGGAGTTCCATCGTGCCCTCCGGCGTTTCGGCCAGGAGCGCGTGTGGTGCCGGGGCGGCAAAAACCGTCGTCTTGCAAAAAAGCAGTGCGCCGCTGTTGTGCATGCGCTCCAACCATCGACGGGCCCTGGCTGAATCGGGTTGTGCCTTTGGACTGCGCCAGATGGCTCCACCCGGCCACGGGGTGTTGTCCAACACGGCCACACGGCGTCCCGCCCCTGCCGCAACCACCGCTGCAGCAATGCCAGCCGGACCGGCACCGACAACCACAATATCAAAATCAATTTGTTGTGAAGCAGCCATGTTTCATTGCGTCCGCACGTCCATGCCTTCCTCGCAAGGCGTCAGACAACTGCGGACGTGCAATTGCCCGTTGACAGTGACGCGACATTCATTGCACACCCCCATGCCACACAACGGACCGCGGGATTCATTGCGGACTGAATGCCGGAAACTTGTTTCGCCAGCCTGCGCTATCGCCACTGCAAGCAGCGTTCCAGCCGCAACAGTAACCGGCCGTCCATTAACCCTTATGTGAATCTGCTCCGTTTCCATGGTATCCAGAACAAAGCGCCAACAAATTTTTCGCAGATGCCTCAGTCATGGTGACTCATCTTGGCGGCCAATCGGGCGGGGAGATAAGGTTCCGCCGGTATTTCCGGCTTTCGCCCCAAAATTAAATCGGCCAGCAACCGTGCCGTGCCCAGCGATGTAGTAATGCCCAGCCCTTCATGGCCGGTGGCCATCCAAATACGCTCGCTTTCCACACTTGGGCCAATTATCGGCAGCTTGTCCGGTGTTGCAGGGCGATGACCCGTCCACGCGCGAATTGCCGAAAGCCGTCCAATTCCAGGCATGTATTCCATGGCGCGCTGGAGCATCCGGCTGAGAATCGGCTGTTCAACCTCGGCGCCTTCGGCATCGAATTGCCGCGATGAACCGACAAGAAGCTGACCTGTCTTGCGCGGTTGCACATTGAAAGCGACTGAATCCGCAGTCATCGAATGCGCGCTTTTCAGATAGCCAAGCTCCACTATCTGATGATGCACAAATCCCGGATAGCGGTCAGTGATGACTAGATGCCCCTTGCGTTTACGGACAGGCAAACCGCGCGTCAGGGAGGGCGACCACGCCCCTGCTGCGTTCACAGACAAGCCGGCAGAAATCCGCGAGCCATCTTCCAGCAACACGCCTCCTTCAGCCAGCAGCTCACGCACAGCAACGCCCAAACGCACTTCCGCCCGATTTTCCCTGGCTCGATCAAGGAGGAATCGCGCGGCGCATGGCGGATATAGCACGCCATCGTCCACAACCCGCAGTCCGCCAGCCATGCCCGGCCGCAAATTCGGCTCCGCAGCCCTTACACCGGCGCCATCGAACAGTTCCACCCGCATACCGCGCTCACTGTAGAACTTATGTTTGCGATATACCTCGGCCATTTCCTCCTCATCAGCGGCAACCCAGAGCGTTCCGCAGATTTCGTATTCAACATCCGGCGGGAGATTTGGGCGAAGTTCAAGCCACAACCGGCGCGAGTAGGAAGTCAGCGCGAATTGCGCCTCGGAGTCGGACATCACCACCACATGCCCCATGCAACTGCCTGTTGCGCCGCCGCCAACACAACCCCTGTCAAGCACCAGAACCTTCAGGCCTGCGCGCGCACATTCAGCGGCGCAAGCCGCCCCTACGATGCCGGCGCCGACAATAACGATGTCATGGTGTCCTGCCACTGAACCCAACATTCTTTACGCGCCTCGAATGCCCCAACAAAACGGGTCACGCTCATCCAGCAACAGCGTGGCCTCTCCGTTAACATAAGCACAGCCGGTAATTGTCGGCTGAATCTTGCCCGATGCGCGGTCAAGCCAGCGATAGCGGCCGGCAAATCTGCTTCCAATAACACTTTCCTGAACCCACGTCTGACCCTCGGCAAGCTTGCCATCGGCGGCAAGACAGGCAAGTTTCGCGCTCGTGCCGGTGCCGCACGGTGAACGATCATAAGCCTTGCCCGGACACAACACAAAGTTCCGGGCATTTGCGCCAGACTGTTTCGGCGGCCCAACAAGCTCGATGTGATCAACTTCAGGGAACCCCTGTGCGTTGACCGCCTGCCTGATGCGCCAGCAAAAATCAGTCAACGCATCAACCCGGCCAAGCTCAAGCTCCTGCCCGTGAGATTCAACCAGGAAAAACCAGTTGCCTCCCCAGGCAACATCGCCGGTCACACGCCCGATGCCCGGCGCCTCCACCGTGAAAGCCTTCCGGGCGCGCCAACTGGGCACGTTGGCAACGGAAACTTCACCATCGGAATGCAGTGTTGCGGTAACTATTCCAACCGGCGTTTCAATGCGATGCTCTCCCGGCTCGATTCGGCCCATGTATGACAATGTTGCAACAAGGCCGATTGTTCCATGGCCGCACATGCCCAGATAGCCGACGTTGTTGAAAAAAATTACGCCCGCAACACAGGATGAATCCTCCGGTTCCACCAGCAACGCCCCGACCATCACATCTGAGCCGCGCGGCTCATTGACAATGGCGGAGCGATAGCAGTCAAACTCACGTTGAAATCGCTCGCGCCTTCCGGCAAGCGGCCCGCCTCCAAGCTCCGGGCCGCCCTCCACCACAACCCGTGTCGGCTCTCCACCTGTATGCGAGTCAATCACCCGAACACGTCTTGTAATCTTTGAATTCATTGTCTTTATTCTCCCTCGAACCGTTTTGAACCCGGCGCCCTTCCGCTTTCAATGTCAAATCCTGCCTGGTTCAACCCGGCCGTGGATTGTCTGCCGCGTCCTGTTGGACGGCAAGTGTGAATTGTAAATCCGCGCCTCCCGCTTATTGATCCCTGATCCAGACAATGGACCGGCCGCCGCGATTTAACCGCGCGTAATTGGGAATGGCCAGCAGCGGCTTGCCATCGGCAAACTGGCCCTTGATGACCAGCACGCCGCCGAGCAAATCGGGCCGCCACTCTGTTGAAAGCGGGGCATCCGGCGCGAGCACCCCGTTTACATCCTGATCTACGCTTTCAATGTTGTAAATCAACGGACCATAGCGCAGCGCTACACGGCCGCGATCCGCTGCAATGCGGTTATCCGCCTTCACACGCTGGATTTTAAGCGGGACTTCCCACACCACCTGGTCGCCGGCCTTCCATGTGCGCTCAAGCACTGCATAACCCTGTTCAATCCTTGGCTTCACACTCTTTCCATTGACAGCCAGCGAAAGCAGGCCTTCGACCCGCGGCGTGTTGGTGTAAAGCAGGCTCGTCTGCCGGTTTGGCACGCGAACATTGATCGCGAATTTTTTCTCAACGGCTGGATTAACCGTCAAAGTCATCCTGCCACTCCAGGGATAATCGGTATTTTGCACCAATTGCACCGTTGTTCCGGCAATGTTGTCCACCGTCATGGTGCTGCCGGCAAAAAGATTCACATACAGCGCATCCCTGCCCCTGCTGTATGTCCATGTTGGCAGGCTCAACAAGGTGCGTGAAATGTTTCCCACGCAACAAGGACAAACGTGCCACTTGTAACGTTTGCCGCTTGAATCGAGCGGATTGGTGTAGGTGTAATTTTGCGCCTCAAGGTCAACATCGCCCAGTATGGCGTTGAAAAGCGTCTCCTCGGCCAAATCCGCGTAGCGTCCATCACGGTAAATCATCTGAAGCCTCTCCTGGAAAAACAACTCGCCGCAATTGGCGCAGGATTCACAGTAGGCATTGTTCGGCAGGGAAAATTCCTTTCCAAACCCCTCGGATGTCTCGCCGCTGCCAACGCCGCCTGTGATGTAGTACTTCTTGTTGACTATGCTGTTCCAGAGTGACATGACGGCGCTCGCGTAATCGGTGTCACCCGTTTCCATCACAATATCCGCCATCCCGGTATAATTGTAGAGGGCGCGCACCGCATGCCCCACAGCTTCGTACTGCCGTATGACAGGCGCGTGGCTCTGGTCATATTCATCCCCGCCCTTGCGTGCATCGAGGAGGAACTTTGCAAGCTCAACATAAGGCTTTCCAACTCCCGGCCCGTCAACTTGCTCGAGGTACCGCGCAAATTTCACCAGTGCCTGCTCCATCTCTTGATGGCCGGGATACCAGTTGCGTTTCGGCGCAGGGCCGATGTTTCGCACCCAGCAATCCGCCAGACGCCGGGCGGCGTCCAACATCCGGCGATCCTTGCCGCCGCTCATCAAATGATGAGCAATCGCTGCTTCTATAAAATACCCGGCCTGATAATCTTCATGGTCATGTTTGTTTGACCACCGGCGGCGGCCTTCGATGGTATATTGTGTGTGCAAATAGCCGTCAGGCTCCTGCGCCGCGAGTATCTTGACAACCCAGTCTTCGATTTTCTTGCGCATCTCAGCCTGTGCGCTTGCAATTTCCGCATCGCCTTCCGCGTCGAGCATCTGCGCAAGACACATGGACTCCAGCGTGTTATACACCCATGTGTTTGCAAATACAGCCCCCTTGTGTTTTACGCCTGTTTCGCCTGCCAGTTTCCTTGCGGCCTGCACAAAGTTGTCAATACCGCCCTCCTTTACCGCCGGGTCCTCGCACTGCCGCACACAATGCGGTATCCAATTTACTATAAGATTTTTCAGGCGCGGCCGCCAAAATGGGCTGCTTACTTTGTACGACTTTGGCCATACCGGCCCAAGCGACGGCGTTGGCGGCTTGGCCATGACCGTCACCTCCAGCGTATCTTCCCCGCTCAACTGCCCGTCGTCCGCTGAAAGTTTCAGAACATAATTGCCCGTTGCAGTGAATCGCGCTGTTGTCTCCATCATGGCCGGATTTGAAAAAATGACTCTGCCCGGCCCGGATTCTTTGCTCCAGCGCACTGATGGCGATGCCTTGGGCTTGCCGTCATCCCTGACATTGCCGTTGAGATAAGTTTCCCCTGGCTGCACAACCACGCGGTCAACACCGGCGCTGACTCTTGGCGGGAAGTTTGGGGACTTTCCTGAATCATAGACGCGCCATTCAAGGATGCCGGTTGAACTATCCCCCTGCCCGTCAAATTCCAACCGCAATTTTGTGGTTGTTATTTCATCGAATGTGGTGGTGTTGAAACAATGCTCCTTAAGCCCCAAACCATTCGCATTTGGAACCTCCACGAATTTGCCCCCATCCCAGTACTTCAACCGGCAGGCCCTGGGCAGCCGCACCCCGCGGTGATCATCAAACCAATACACATCCACCTGCCGCGTCGAAATCGGTTGCGGCCAGTCGTACTGCACCCATTGTGTGCCGCGCTGCGGCCAGTTGCCGTAGGCGCCATGCCGTTTGTCGTTGGAGTTCTGCGGCGTGTACCCGTCATTTAGCGCGCTGATTGTCTCATGGCCGGAGACATACGAAGTCGAAGGCGTCGCCACCAATGCAAGATTTGCCCCCGGCTGCGGTTGGACTGTTGCATCCTGGGTGGCTGCGGCTGCTGGAAACAGCGACAGAACAAACACCGCTGCAATGAAAGTACTTATGCGATACCATGCGCCTTGTAAAGCCAGCGAGGTCTGGGAATTGGTTTTATTCATGTCGCAACGCGCTAAATTGTTGGTCAAACCGGTTATTATGAAGCCGGACGCGGCAGCTTGGAGTGCGTCCCGTCGCAGAACGGCGCGTTTTTGGTGCGTTTGCACCCGCAAAAAGCAATCCGCTTTATGGCCTGCACATCCACTTCGAGCGGTTTCAGACCTGTTCCCTTGTGGCTGCCGTCGCAGAAAGGCTGCTTTTTCGAGCGCCCGCATGAGCACCACCAATACACGCCCTTGGTAACAGTCTCGATGTACGGCCCACGCTTGGCCATCACCGGCTCGGCAGGCACTTCCGGCTCGGGCGGCTCGACAACCGCTGGCGCTGGCTCAGCCGCCTGAACCGGCGCCGGTTCAACCGCTGGAGCCGGCTCCTGTTCAACCGCTGGCGCTGCAGCCGGCGGCTCCGGTGGAACGGTTGGCGGGGTTGCAGCAGGCGTTTCAACTGCGGCGGCAGTTGCCGTCTCGACAGCAGCCTCACCCGCTGCTGGGGCAGCCTCCGATGCGGGCGCCGTCTGGCCGGCAGACGCCTTTCTCTGAAACAACTGCTGCACGTTCTCAACATCCAAATCCGTCAAATCAAACGAAACCGTTGGAGCGCGCGCCTGGGCTATTTTGATTTGATTGGCGATGGCTTCTATTGTCTGCGCCGCGTAGAAACGAACTGCGCCCACGCTCACCGATGCCGGGAAAATAATCACCACAATGCAATTTTCATCCACATTCAGCATCAGTGTGGAGCGTTTCTCGCCCTGCTGATACATGCCGGGAAATTTGTCCTCCTGCAACAGGCCGGCCATGAACTGGACTGCGTTGAATGCATTTGAAGCCAGGGTCGCCAGAACATCCGGCGGAAACTGTTCATCCAGGCCGCGTTGTTGGATGAGGTGTCCGGCCTTTTCAACCAGCATGGCTGCGCTTGCCTCGCTTTGGGCCAACAACGCCTTCAAGGCAGCGTCAATCCGCTGGAAATCTTCCTCGATCAGTTGCGGAAAGCCCATAGACTCCGCTCATATCGTTGTAATACGGCGTCCGCCCTCGTTGATGAACTTGTGCAGCAACATCCGCGTTATCATGTTCAGCGTCTCAAACACTCCCTCGCAGTTGACTGCGGATGCCGGAAATGACGGAACCCGAACATCGCGGTTGTTCAGCAAAAAGTCCATAAACTCGATATCCGCAATGTTTGGCAAGTCCCGTTTGTTGTACTGCAATACGTATGGAATATCGTCCAAGTTCAGTTTCAACGATTTCAGGTTGTCAATCAGGTTCTGAAAACTCTCAACATTCTCCGCCATCTTGTCGTATTGGGAATCTGCAACAAAGACAATCCCATCCACACCCCGCAGCACCAACTGGCGCGTGGTGTTGTAAATTACTTGTCCGGGCACGGTGTAAAGCTGGAATTTGGTCTTGAATCCCTTGATTGCCATTGCCTCCAGCGGCATGAAATCGAAAAACAATGTGCGGTCCGAACTGGTTGCCAGTGACACCATCTTGCCCTTGGCATCCGGGTTTGGCACCTGCACATTGGCATGGACCTGCTCCAAGTTGGTCGTTTTGCCGCACTTTGCCGGCCCGTAATACACGATCTTGACCTGCAGCTCCTTGGTTGCTTGGTTGATTATCGCCATAAACTCAAATCTTCTCTTTAATGTTGTTTTCCCAATTCCATCATCACCGCATTTAACGCATCCACCGGCAGAGGCTCATCCGGCTTGCCTCGAACCGCCAAAAACAATTTGCCGGAATGCCCAATCAGCCATTGCACATCCCGCGCGGTGAATTGCACCACGCTTACCTCCCCCAGTCCGGCATCCTGGGCGTATTTGTTCAAACGCCCGTGTATTTCCGGCACAAACCCGGCCAAAGCGCTTGCATTGACCGTGGCCGGCATTTCGGCCTTCACCAACATCCCATCTTGCAACGTCAACAACGCCCCGCTTACACCCGGCAATCCTGCAACGCCCTTTACAATTTCAGGCAGTGTCCACCTCGTCTTGGCCGGTTGATTGAACACTTCGCCAAGCGTCTGCGGTCGCGCCGCCATTGGCGCAGGCGCTGGTGCAGCCGTTGGCGTTGGCGTCACCGGTACCGCAGGCTTCTGAATCACTGGCGCTGGCGTCACCGGTGCCGCTGGCGCAGCAGGCGGCGGAGGCGCAGGAGGCGGCGCTGCCGGAGGCGTAGGAGCCGCTGGCTTCGGAATAGCAGGCGCGGCTGCCGCGCCCGCTTTTCCGCCAAACATGTCCGGTATGCTGCTGTCAACTACAACTGCCTTTTGTGCACCTAACAATTTCTTGCTGTACGGCACAAAAAGCGGTGCCACCACTTTCAACGGCATCTCCAGCGCTGTGTTGCCTTGCGCAGGCGCCCCTGACGGAGCTGGCGTTGCCCATGCGCAAATCTGGCTCCAGGAAAATGCCACTTTGCCCATCTTCAATCCCCGACCCAACTCCTCGACCGGCACCATTATTTGTGCCCCTGCAAGTTTTAACGATTGAATTTCTTGTTTGATTGCATCCGGCCATGCCTCGCTGACTTTGTCGAGAGGTACTGGCACGGCATCGCCCACCGCTGCTGGGGCCGGTGCCGGTTTTTGCGGCGCCGATGGAAATGGTATTGCCGGAGCCGGTGCAGCAGGCTTCGGAGCCGCTGGCGCAGGTGCAACCGGCTTGGGAGCTTGTGCCGGCTGAGTCGCCGGTGCTGGCTTTACAGGCGCGGGAGCTGGCGCTGCTGCCGGCGCCGCTGGTTTGGGAAGCCCTGACGCAGGTGCTGGTGCCAGTGCTGCCGGTTTGGCAGCAGGTGGCGGGGCCGCAGCCGCTGGCTTTTCGACCGGCGCAACTCCTATCACCGCGGCCTTGGGCGGCGTAATAACCTTGCCTCTTGGTCCAAATAAATCTCCAACTTCATCTGGAACTTCAATTTTCTTCTGGTCAGTCCGCTGCGGCAGCGCATTCGGTCCAAGCGCCTTCAAAATTTCAGCCAGCGGCAATTCAACCATTGTCAAATCATTGTCGCCCCCCGCGCCGAACATCCCCTTCGGCGCAAGTTCGCGCAGTTCGGCATACGAAATTTTCACAGCGCCACTTGGCAACTGCGCAAGTACCTTTTGGCGTGGAATACTGATTTTATCTGCGTCGCCAGGCTCCCTGCCGGCCAGTGGCTTCAACGCTTCCGGCATTCTGTCAACCACGGCCTTCAAGCCGACCTGCACCGCTTCTGCTGCGGCTGGAGCCGCCGGAGCAGGCTTGGGGGCTTCAGCGGGTTTTTGAGCCGCCGGAGCAGGCCGCGCAAGCGGTTGAGCCGGTGGCGGCTGCGGCGGTTTGTCCGGAGTTGCAGGCGGAGGCGCCTCCGTCTTCGACAGAAGATTCTTTAGAAAACGAAACATTTTAACCAGTTATTTGATGTAAAATACCGTTCTTAACAGCCTATGGAGCAGTAGAATAGCGTCCAAACGGAACAAGTAAAGTTTATTTTCTGCCAAAATTTGCCACCCACCAGCCAAAATGCATACGATGGTTTCTTGCAACTTTGAGTTGGCATTGGTTTAAATAATGAAGGAACAGTTGAGCAAAACGTTATGCCTCAATTCACGTACAAGGCCCGCCGGCGCAACGGCGAGGTTGTAACCGGCGTTTTGGAGGTGCCCGACAGGGCGGCGGCCTTGGCGCAAATCGAGCGCTCCGGCTTGCTGCCGGTTATGGTGGAGGCCCCGCGCGGCGGTGTCGCACTTGACAAACCGGGACGCAAGCCGCCCGCCAAAGGCTCGATCACGGCCATCATACCGCCGTCCTTGCGCGAATTCTTTGAACGCCAGCGCAAACCCAAATTGCAGGAAATCGCCACTTTCACCCAGCAACTCGCCAACCTGCTCAATTCCGGCATGCCTCTTACCGTGGCGTTGGGCAGCATGAGCCATCTTCAAACAAAGGGCATCCCTGCGGAGGTAAGCAAACAGCTTAAACAGGATGTCATGGAAGGTAGAAGCCTCTCAGATGCCATGGCGCGGCAGCCTGTGATATTCGGGGACATGTATGTGAACATGGTGCGTGCCGGCGAACAAAGCGGCGCGCTGGTCGAAGTGCTGCGGCGCCTCGCAGACCACTATAATCGTTTCGCCGAGGTGCAGGCCAAGTTCGTTTCAGCTCTCATCTACCCGGTCATCGTCGCCTGCGTCGGTCTCGGCATAATTGTATTTTTCATGACGTTCATGCTGCCCAAGTTCAAGGAAATCTTCTCCGGTCTTAAAATTCAGTTGCCTGCAGCAACACAGGCGTTGATGGCCGCCGGCGATTTGGTGCTCAGCCCATCTTTCTGGATGCTCACCGGCCTCGTGCTGGCTGCACTGGTGGTGTTGTTCATGCGTTTCAGGTCAACTCCGGCCGGGCGCAAGGCGCTTGACAGTTGGAAGCTGCGCGCGCCGGTTGTCGGAAACGTTTTTCGGCTGAACTTGTATGCACAATTTGCCCGCACGCTTGCAACCTTGTTGCAAAACGGCGTGCCGGTTCTCACTGCGCTCAAAATTACCGAGCAGGTCATCCCAAACGCCGTCATCAAGGAAGCCATCGCCCAGACCCGCGAAGCGGTTACCGACGGCAAAAGCTTCGCCCAACCCATGACCCGCAGCAAGGTCTTCCCGCAGCTCATGATTGACCTCATCCGCATCGGCGAGGAAACCGGCGATGTGCCCGGCGCCTTGCGCAATCTTGCCGATACCTACGAAAACGAATTGATACTGGCTCTGCGCGTGTTAACCAATTTGATCGAGCCAGCCATGATTGTTTGCATGGCTGTTGGGGTGGGATTCCTGCTGTTCAGCATCCTCTCAGCCATGTTCGCCATCACAAGCAACATCGGACGCGGTTGACGAAGGCCATTATGCTCAAACTCACGCGCCATCGCCGGCGGCAAAACACCGGTTTCACACTCATCGAAATCATGTTTGTGGTGGCCATCATGGCGCTGGTGCTTGCCGTGGGCATCCCCTCGATGTTCCGCATGGCCGAGCGCGATTCCATCCGCAAAGTCGTCAACGACATCATTGACGCCTGCGCCATGACCCGTGCGCAAGCCATCCTCTCCGGCGAGCCAAAGGACCTCGTAATCCAGCCCGGCGACCGCGTCATCAATGCCCCAGGCAAGGAAGCCGTCATCATCCCTGAACGCATTACCATTGAAGTCCTCGGCGTCAACTTCGTCGAGCTTACCGACGCCCCCGAAGCGCGCGTCCGTTTCTACCCAAATGGAACCTCCGACGAGTTCACCATCGTCCTGCGCTCGGACAAGGGCGAATGGCGAAAAATCTCACTCGACGTCATCACCGCCCTTACGAGGATCGAAACCGACGAGACCAAATTTGGAAACCTCTATTAAGGACGGATTATGAAAATCAGCAGTTCAACAATTCCAGTTCAGCCGGCAAACAGCCGGATGCCCAAAAACCGGCGGGCATTCAGTCTGCTGGAGGTCATGATCGCAGTCGGGATTTTCTTCATGGCGCTCATTTCAATTCTAGGCGTGATGACTCGCGGCCTTGCCACCGCCCGTTCGCTTCAACGCAGCGGCCCGGACTGCGGCATCCTCGCCGCAAGCATTTCCCTCACAAACCAGTTGCATGACGGCAAATCCGATCACGGCGACTTTGGCAAGATGTACCCCGGCTTCAGTTGGGAGCGCGAAACCTATTGCATCGGGTCAAATGGCCTGTTCCAGCTCAATTTCTTCATCTTCAAACAGCAGCCCGATGGACGCACCGAACTTTACGACGCCATGAGCACCTGGATGTACAAACCCGACTCCCCGAAAACCGCCGTCAGCCTGCCGGTCTTTGGCGGCGCAGATGGCGGCGGACTGCGCGGGGATATTTTCTGAACCCGATCGCCCGGGGCATTATGAAACTAAACGCCAAATCCAGACCGGCTGAACAGGGATGCCAGTTGCGGCATCCAGACCCCCGGACGCGCACTTCCTCAACGGCGTTTACCCTGCTCGAAATAATGCTCGCCATCGGAATTTTCACGATGGTGCTGATGAGCATCTATTCAAGCTGGAGCGCGATGGTGCGAGGCGCCAAAACCGCGCAGGACGCCGCAGCAGCAGTCCAACGCTCCCGCGTGGCGGTCCGTGCCCTGCAGGATGCCCTCATGTCGGCCCAGGTCTTCAACGCCAATCCGCAACACTACTGGTTTGTGGCCGATACCACCGGCGAATTCGCCATGCTGGACATGGTGGCCTGCCTGCCAGAAAGCTTCCCGGGAAGCGGCTTGTTCGGCGACATACGCCTGCGCCACGTCAGTTTCAAAGTCGAACCCGACGATTCCGGCCAGTACAATTTGATCCTCCGCCAATGGGCGCTTTTAAGCCCAACCAACATGCCCGGCGGCGAGCCTTATACAATCGTTTTGGGGCGGGATGTGGATTTGTTCAAACTCGAATTCCTTGACCCGGTAAAGAAGGATTGGGTGGATGAATGGAAATACACCAACTACTTCCCGCCGCTGGTGCTGGTGGCCATCGGCATGGGCAACCGCAAAGATTTGCCCGCGGAAAAGCGCGAAATCATCCGGCGCGTCATTGCCCCGGTCAACGTGGTTGTCCCGCGCGAATGGCAGCTACCCGGCCTGCCTGGCCCCGGCGGGCGCATGATGGGCATGCCCCCGGTTCCACCCAACACACCCCCTAACATGCCGCCGCAAAATCCAATGCCCATCGTCCCCCCGGCAATGTGATTGAAAGATGAAAACATCATCCCCAACTTCACCTCCGCGCGGCATCGCCCTGATTGTGGTGATGGTGGTCATCACATTCCTCAGCATCCTCGCCGCCGGCTTTTCCTATTCCATGAAGGTTGAAACACGCCTCGCCAGAAATTCAAATTTTGACGCACAAATGGAATGGCTGGGCCGCTCGGGCATCGAGCTGGCAAAATATGTCCTCGGCCAGCAACGAAGCATCGCCAATGAACCATACGATTCTCTGAACCAAAAATGGGCCGGCGGCCCGGGCAATTCAAACAGTGTCCTGGCCGATGTAACCCTCGAAAACAACGCCGTCGGCTACGGCCGTTTCTCCATCAAAATCACCGACTGCGAGCGCAAATTCAACATCAACGTCGCCGATGAAATCATCCTCCAACACGCCCTCGCCATCGTCGGAATCGAGCCTTCCGAAATCCAGCCCCTGGTGGCATCCATCCTCGACTGGCGCGATCCTGATGACGACACACACATGGGCGGCGCCGAGTCCGATTACTACCAGGGCCTTAATCCGGGCTATGTTGCAAAAAACGGCCCGCTTGACGACATCAACGAGCTGCTGCTCATCAAGGGTGTAACGCCGGAAATGTTCTGGGGACCACGCTACAGCGGCCCGCGCACTGTAAATGTTCAAAGCCGTCGCGGCTTCCGTTACAACCCACAGCCCACCTACCCTGTCGGCTTGGTGGATTTGTTCACTCCTTTTGGCAACCGGTTCGTGAACATCAACACAGCATCCGCAACCGTGCTGCAGGTCGTCCCGGAAATTGACGAGATGATTGCAGGCGCCATCATCCAGGCGCGCGCCGGTCCGGATGGAATTGATGGCACCGAGGACGACACTCCATTCCGCAGCGTGGGCGAACTGATGCGCGTGCCCGGCATGCCGCCGGAGGCCATGCGGAATCTCAACCGCTATTTTACAACTCAGAGCACCACTTTCGAGGTGGAAGTCACCTGCACTCTTGACCAGCGCCGCCGCGTCTATAACGCCATCCTCCGCCGCCTGGACCAGCGCAACATTCACGTGCTTACAATGCACTGGCGCGGCGCCTGATGCCCAAAGCTATCGCTCCGGCTCCGCCTTCGGTTTCGGCAACCGGCCTATCCATGTGCCGGATACCAGCCGCCATTCCAATTCCGGTATCGGCGGTCTTCCCGGATACGCCCCGCGCATCATGAAACGATCCTGTGGACGCATCTTTTTGACCCATTGCCGGTACGCCTCCACCGCGCCGTTGAATTGTATCCTGCGGTAAATCGCCAAATCCTCAGGCGGCATGAACGTCGGCGCAAAACCAAGTATGTATTTCCACGGCGCCTTTGGATTCTTGAAAAATGTATTATAGAAAACCGCTTGATCAGCGGTGTACACTATACCTCCAGGCTCCGGTAGCCAGCCGGCCGCCCCCGGACTCTCAGGGGTCAGATATTCAGTCGCCAAATTATTTGTCCAGCGCCCATTCACATCGCTGGTGAATAAAAGCCACACCACCGCCGCAAGCCCACCAACCCACGCCAGCCGCAAAGGCCGCTCCAACGCCAAAAATCTTCCGAAATAATCCTGAATCTCAACCGCCACCCACACCAGCGCCGCTGGCAATCCCCAGTCCAACCAAAATCGGGCGTACTTGAGCGAAAGCAGCCAGCCCAGGCACATCAGAAAAAAGGCGGGGTTGAAAATTTTTCCCGGCTCCCAACGGCCCGAAGCCAGACGCGCCAACAACAACAACGCCACAACCACCAGGGCGTGAAAATCCACTTCCAGCGCCATCAACTCGCGCACCTGCGTGCGCTGCAATTCATGCGGCGCAAGCACGTTGAAAAGCACGGCAAGCGCATTTGTCAAAAATTCCCACGGATGCCCCGTCAAACACGCGCCCAAAACCGAGCCGGCTGCACAGCAAACTCCCAGCAGCCACGCCTCGCGCCAGCGCCCGCTTATCGCAAAAGCCGCAGGCAACAATGCAAAAAGATACCACGTCCCATGCAGCCACACCGCCACGGCTATCATTACACTGCTGACAATCATCACCGCCGGCGACGCCCGCTCCATGCCCGGACGCTGCCACCAAAACAACAACGTAATCACCACCGCAACCGTCAGCAAAAACGGGCGTCCAAGCGTCAACCGCAAAGCCAATTGCGGTGTGGCGGCTGCCATTATGGCGAGTGCCGCAAGCCAGGCCTCCGGTCGCGCCAGCCACGGCAACCCCGCCCACGCCACTATCACAAACAACAAACCAACTGAAAAAATCACCAAAAACTCAGTGTCGCCGCCCGTAAACCTGTGAACCAATCCCAGAAATTGATGCCAGCCCGGGTTGTGATCGGCCATCAATCCATCCCTCAGCACAAGAATATCCCCCCAATCCTTGCCGCTTACTGCCTTGGCGGCATGCCGCAGCGCATCGTCTTCAGGCAAAAAACCGAGGCCGATTATTTTGAGAGGAATTAAAAGCAGTACGGCGATTGCTGCCGCCCAAACGAGACGGTTGACCCACTGCTCAAATGATTGCGCCATGGCTGGGACGCTACTCGAAAACGCCCTGATGTCTCAATTACTTTGTAAAACCCAATTAAAGCCCGCGCATCCGCTATTTTTTGCGGAACAACCCGGAGAAAAACGATTCGCCCGCCAGTTTTTGCTGCTGCACTTTCAACTGCCCCAGCACCGCCTGCAGGCTGATGAAAATTTTGTGCCACTGGTTCTCAAGATTCCGCAAGGCGGCCTCCGACAGCACGCTCATCGCGCTTATGGAAGAGGCGTTGTGCAACAGCCCGTGAATATCATCACGATTTACAACTGGCGTTTCAAATGCCGCCAATATAAGCTCCAATTGCTGCGTTATTACACTCTTGATCTCCAAAAACTGGTTCTCATCGTCCTGCGTGAAATTCTTTGAGCGCGCCATCCCTATGAAGTTCGGAAATTGTTTCCAGCACTCCAGGTAGTTCTCCATCAGCGCGATTGTCTGTTCCAATTTCTTGTTCCGCATAATCCTTTACAACCTTGTCAGCTCTTTTGTACACCGCGCGGGCTTAATATCACCAATGCACCGCCGCGCATCTCCTTGGCAACAATTCGTAGGCCGGCGTAGTTGATTGTCAATTCCGTCAGATTCAACCCCAGTTTCTTCGCCTCGCCAAACGCGCTCAACACAAGCTTGCTTATCCGCTGCACGTGCTCGGACGGGAACGACTGCGGCAGCGTCGAAGCCGTCACCCGGCCATGCGGATCAACCGAAAAACTACCATGCGGCAACTGGGACAGCGCCGGCCGGCTTTTCTTGAAAACTTTTTTCAGGATGCCCATTTGGTTAATACAGTCTCCACCGTCTCACGGCACTTTGCCGCCGACAGCTTCCGGTTTAATCCTATGCACAAAAGCCTGTCGCTCAGCGGCACTATTGTCACATGCCGGGGAGTGCCACGCCCCTCGATTTCCTTCAACTCCCCAAGCACAAGCTCGGCGGCCAGCTCTTGAAAACCGGCCACGGTCTGGCGCGTCCACTGCGCCAGCGGCTCCGGATTTGCCACACCGTGGGACTCGACCGCCTTGGACGTGTCTTTCGGCGCTGAAAGCACAAACTCAACTCCTTCAACCTTCGCGCTGGCCTGCAGCGGCGTCAAACGCTGCCCGCCGCCTTCGACATTTTCCAGCGCCACAACATCGGCGGTGCCGGCAGCCTGCACCTCGTCCACCGTTTGCGACAAATCCAGCAACAACCCGTCCATGTTCCCGTAAAAAATTGTCCGCACACGCGTTGTCTCTGCAGGCAAACTCTCGAAACTGCCGGATTTCCAACTGTAAATCGTCTTCAACGCGTCCAGCCCCGTCTGGTCGCCCACCGCTGCGTCAATCACATTCCCGTCCACTATCCAGATGCGCCCCTCCAGCCGGTTGTTGGTGACTTTGAGCACCAGCGAATTCATCGCGTGCCCCTCCATCTGGAGAATTTCCGAAAGCGTTTTTACTGCCACACCGCGAAAACCGCCTATCGCCTGCCTGCTGAGCAGCGCCTCGATGGACTCCAGAAAAAGCTTCGTATCCTCCGCCGTTGACGGCTTCTGCCAGAACAAATCCACGCCGGCATCGTAGGCACGTTTTCTCAAAGACTCGTCCAGAATCGCTGTCATTACCACGATGATCAACTGCGGATACTTGTGCCGGACTATGGACAACACCTGCAGCCCATCCATCTTCGGCATCTGCAAATCCGAAATCAACATGTTGAACTGCTCGGTCTCCAGCAACGCAAGCGCCCTCTGCCCGCTTTCGCACGTCGTCACCTCAGGCTTGCTTGGCAACGTCTTGAGCATTTCCTGGTACAACTCCAGGACATCAAGCTCATCATCCAACACCAATATTCTCGGGCTGCCAGGCATAAACTTTGCATTTCCCTTTCTTTGTAAACCCTAACTAAAACTATCATAAACAACGTTTTCCACAAATAGCAAGCTTCTATTTTTCCCCATTATCTTGCAATGCCATTTGATGAACCATGCCCGATTGCATGGCTTGGCCGGGCCATTATGGCGGCATTGAACCTGAAAATTCGTTATATTTGCAGTTGAATGTCTTTTACTTGAAAAGTTGGAATTCCCAGATCGTAGGGCCATCAGTGGCTTCTGGAATGTTCAGGCGCACGCGTTGCGCCGTAACCGGCGCAAATCGAGCGCTTAGTTTCGCCCCCGGATTTGTCCCTTCGTAGCAAACTTTCCATTGTCCATCCTGAAAATATTCGATCGTGAATTTACGAATGCGTTTAAGCTCAGGAAATGCCTGATGAATAATCGCGCGGCTGAATGTTTGCGCCCTGCCCAAATCAAGCTCCAGCCATGCGGATTTGGTGCCGGCATCTGTCGCCCAGCGTGTTTGACGGTTGCCGTCCACCGCCTTGTCCGGCCCAAATTCCTTCTGTCCCATGTAAGTGTTGGATGCAGTGGCTTTGGCGCCCGTGGAAATGGAGAGCATGGGCAACGGCGCAACCGCAGCAAGCTCTGTGGCAGGCCGGTCGAGTTCCAGCACAACAATTGTATCCAGCGGACTGCGATCGGCGGCAGCCACTGACAGCTCAATTTCCTTCTCCGTTTGCCTGACTTGCACTTTGCCGCCGCTCAACAAGCGGCTGCCCACAATTTTTGCCGGTATGGCCGGCAGCTTGATCATGTCATCCATCGGGTCCAGCAGATGCACGTAGATGGTTTTGCCTTTACGGGTCGAAACGCCGTAATCGCCAGGCTTGAATGGGCCGCCACGCGTGCCATGGATGCTTTCCCCATTTTTTGCGAGCCACGCGCCCATTCCCCTGAGCAGATTTGCCTGCTCCGGCGCGATTTCGCCGGTTGGCATCGGCCCAACATTGAGCAGCATGTTGCCGTCACCGCCGGCGCAACAAGGGTCAATAGGGTCTGCGAAGCACTTCGAATAGAGTTCTGTGTTTAACGTTCTGCACACCGGCAGCTTGCGCTTGAGCAACTGCCGCGGTTAAGACAGGACTTAGGTTCCCGCCACTACGATTCCACAATGGATGTGTGATGATCTCGGCCACGGGGCCACGTCGCCCAGCGGGCACGCCCGCGAATGAGGTGCTTTGCCATCCAGGTTGTGCCGCAAAATAGGCTTGAGTTGCGCTCTGTGCCAAGGTCTGCCAGTAGGGCACGGTGAAGTCAATCGGCGCATTTGCATCGAGCGCCAGTCGCGCCAAATCCAGGCCTAACCGCCAATCCAGGATGTTGTGGAAGGCAAGGTTGCTGAAATCGCGGAGGCAGTCCGGACAAGATGTCTGGCAGGAGAGGTGGTTTGGGGCAACCAACGGAGGAAAGAACATGTCTTGTGGATCAAGGATGAATTGAAGCAGGCCCTCCATCTCCGCTGGTTGACCGAGATGGGAACTGTAACCTGCGCCATTCTCCAAGCTGTCCGAGATGAAGATTTGTCCGGTGACTTGCCCCGCAGCGTCTTGCACCACCCGCAATCCAACCTTCAGTTCGCGCTCGTCGATGTCCAGGCGCACTGCCGCTGCGCGCCGCAGTAAGAAACCCAGCGAGTACAACGCCGCTCGTCCGTTGACGTCTAGGGGCGAGGCGTGTACACCCGCCGGCCATGTATAGATGCCGAGGATCAGGATGTCTGTCTCCTTCACCGAAGCCAAAGCTCGCGAATCTATGCCCGCGTTGGCATCAACCGTGTTGGCAGGATTGATGCCGATCTGCTGGAGTGCGTCAGCCGTCACCCAAGTCTCCTCTCGCGAGAGCTTCACGAAGTTAAAGCAGCATCCCGCGTTGTCGTTGATGACATACACCGTTTCAAGTCCAGCCCATACGCCGAAATTTGCGCGATTAGTCAGTGGCCTTAGGGTGGCGCTCGTCTTTGGCCGCGAGGCACGCGGTGACCATTCAAACAGCCCGTCGAAATCGCGGCTTCGGCCAAACCACGTGCGAAATCCGCTTGGCTGAGATAATTGGACAACTTGGTAACCAGGTCGGTCCTGGACTGTTGCCCCACACACAGGGCAATTGGCTGCCGGCGGCGAGGACGCATCCACCGCCTGACATCGCCGGCAGAGGCCAATCGCCTGCACTGGCCCCAGCGGCCCCGGTTGCTCCGCGATGTCCGTGCCCTGCGGCCTGTAATGAACCACACCTATTGCGGTGTGGATCAGACCATCCTTAACCGTCTCCGCCCCTGGAGCAAACTGGCTTATGGCGAGATCCAAGTCCCGATCTACGATGCCTTCCTCTGGTGGCCAATCACGGAGGGACGGATGTTTGTGGAAAAGAAGCCTAACCCGGGTCGGAAAGCCAAACATCGGTAACAAGCCTGCATTGGCCAAGCGCTCACTCAAATTGTCCTGAATGAACTGGGGGCTGTTAGCGATTTGGTCGATGCGCGCAATCAGGTTGTATCGAATGAAGTCCAACAACTGCTGCATTTGTCCTCGCAATCCTGTGCCTGTAAACACCAGGAGCACGTCGCAAATCCGCTGGATTTCCTGGGGGTGGGTTTGAATCCAATCGGCGACCAAGTCTCTGACCGACCGCACTCCGCCTTCTCCTGAGGGCGGCAGATTCCATCCGGCCGCCGAGCCAAATTCGCCATGCACGCTGTCAGGCGCGCCGGAGAAGAGATTCAACGCCGCGAACGCCTGCCGCAGAACTTCTTTCACAAGCACGCGCCGGACAATCGGAAGGCTCTCGACGTCCACATATGGTGGTGGAGGCAGATCGGCAGTGATCCGCTCTGGGCGCTGGAAGTAATAATCATCGTGGCTCCGACCACGACAAAGCGTCAGTGCAACCGATAAGCCAGCACCCCGGCGACCTGCCAGGCATGTCCCGTGAACGAGCCGTTGTGATGGATTCCAACTACTTTGCCGTCATGGCCGTGAATCGGGAAGGCAATGCGGCCTCTGAGCAAGCCGATTAGCCCGCTGCTCTTTAGCTCATAGATGATTCGCAGCGAATACCCGCGAGCTACTGAAAGGTCATTGGCGGCGTCATCGTCAAACGCTTCAACGCACCGTTGCCAGACAACATCATTGACCGGTTCAGTGCTAGAGTTGGTCTTTGCCGGGGCGGGAGTGGCGGCAGAGGATGAAACAGGGAAGCCGCCGACCAGTTCCCGGTAAAGCCGAATTGCCTCTCTAGTGTCAACCCCTTTGGCCTTCTTGATGAAGTCCACTTCGTCGCCTTCCCCGCACCCCGCATGGCATTTCCATCCCCATCGGTTCTCGACGGGGAAGACGGAGAATGACGCTGTTTGGTCTTCGTGAAATGGGCAGCGACAACTGCGTTTCGAGAATTCTCCGAATCCGAGATTTGCCATCAGTTGGGGCAACGGCAGCCGTTGCTTGCACTCCTGGATTGTGTGTTGGTTTTCCATAGTCTTTACCTCCTTTCTCATGTGTTGATGCAGGTGTCCTTCATGAACCGTTCCATTTCCTCGACAGAGTAAATGAGCCGCCGAAGCGCCCTGCTGGGTTTGATGAGGCCGCGAGCGGCAAGGCGTGTCAGACTCTCGACCGAGATGCCCAACATCTTTGCGGCTTCGTCACGGGTGTAGCCCACTTTCGGTAACGACGGGCTACTTGTCGCATGAGTAACCGGGCACAAGATCTGCCGTATCGTCGAGAAAATTGGGGGCAACATTGGGGTCAGGGAAATTGCACGCCAAGCAGGATGCAATCCGTCAACAGTCTCACGGTTCCTCAAAGAGCATCCCGAAATCCAGGCCAAGCTCGCTTTGTGTCGCTCTGGAAGACCACCGACAAAAGCGGTGCAAGATGGGAGCAAGAACTTTTCTGCCAGCCAGGTTCAAGCGCTGGCGCTTTTCTTCCTTGGGTTAACGCGCGAAAAGATCGAGCACCTTGTTGGCGTTAAATCGGAAACCTTGCGCAAATGCCTAATTGGACTGACGCGCATACAGAAGAATCAGCGACTATGGGACGAGCAAGCAGTGAAGCGGTTGGATGACAGGCTCGACCGTTCCTTTGGCATGGGCGAATACGTGACCGAAATGCTCGTTATGGAAGAGATGCACCTGCCGAGCGAGGAAGCTGCCGTGTTGAAAGTATTCAACCAGCGGGACAAAAGCCCATTATCATTTGCCGTTTCTGCCCTTGAACGAATCCTGAGACGCAAGGTCACCGTTCAGGGCAGGTGGATGGTCATGAAAGGACGACAAAAAGAAGCCGTGAGATTACCCACGAGTGCATTTCTTGCGGACCAGTCAAATGGCGAGGAAAGCGTCAAGCAACAGCGCTGAAGGTCATCCGCTTCGCCATCTCAAAACTATGAGCGTCGCGAAGGCGGCCGTAGGTCTTCGCCACGAGTATGCCGCCGTCCTTGTGACCGACCCAACCGGCAATGACCTTGAAGTCAACGCCAGCCTCGATTGCATTGCTGACAAAATAGTGGCGCAGCGAATGGTGATGGAAGGATGGCAGTCCAGCTTTTCGGCAAGCGGTTCCAAGCGCTTTCTTTGCGGTGCCAATCGGAATGATGCGTGCCGTGGTTTGTCGAGCAGGGTTGTTGGCGGCGACGCGTTCAAGTAGATGTTGCATGGCGGGAAAGATCGGGACGGTGCGGGCCTCATGGTTTTTTGTGCCGCCTTCACCGCCTGTGACCGTGAACATGCCCCGATCAAAGTCCACATCCCCCCAGCATAGGCTCACTGCTTCTCCGAGCCGCATTCCGCTGTATGCAAGCAGTTCAATCAGGTTGGCTGCGTGTTCAGCGCGGCAATCGGCATGGCGAAGTTGCGCGACCAGCTTTTGAAACTGGTCGCGCGTTGGAATCACAAGACTGGGTTTCGGCATTTTTCGGCGTTGAAGCACGCGCGCAGGATTCTCAAGCAGCAACCCTTCCCTGACGGCGAAATCCAGGATGCGCGACAGCACTCCACGATCCGCGTTGAAGGAAGAAGCTCCGACCTCGGCACAGCGGGCCTTTTCCCATTCGTGGCAGGCGGCAGCGTCAATGCTGCGCAACGACAGAATTCCAAGGTGGGGCGTGAGCTGGCGAATGCTGGTGTCAATTCGCGCAGCCGACCGGGGTTTCAACTTGGCCTTGGCGATTTCGCCCCAGTGTTTGGCGAGCTCCAGGAACGTGATGCTGCTGACATTCCTCTTGAGACTGAGGCGCGTGACTTGGCCACGAAAATCTTTGAGCAGTCGTTCCGCGAGTTTTCGGTCGCTGGTCTTGAAGGACTTCCGAAACTGCTTGCCGTTCCGCTTCACCAAGGCGTAATAGATGCCCGTGTCGGAGTGACGATAGAGGCACTCCGCGACCTTTTTGAAGGCCGGCTTGTTGTTGTTGACCACATCATGCATACAAAAGCTGGAATTTTACGCGCTTTACCACAAATGGAAGGATATAGTATTTTGTTTACAAATTTCCGTACATCACGGATTTGAGACGGCGCTGTTGGGTTGGTTTGGGACAGTTTGGGCCCCAGATGAAGGGAATCTGGATGCGCCGGTATTTGCTGTAAGCCCCTGTAGCTCAAATGGATAGAGCAGTGGTTTCCTAAACCACGCATCCCCGTTCAATTCGGGGCAGGGGTACCAGCCTTGAAGATTTCAACCGGGTGACAGAAGTGGGTGACAGGAATGAAGCTTGGACACTCGATGAACACACCCAAGCGATTGGTGCCGAATCGCCTTGATTGAAGCGGCTGGTTGACGGAGCACTAGTTTCCTAAGCAATATCGGCCAGAAGTCAGCAGCAGTCCCGACGAGTCTGGACGTGTCCAGAGATGGGCTCCCCTCAAGTTACACCCCAAATCCGATGTCTAGACGAGTCCTGACGAGTCCAGAAAAATTCAACCGGGTGACAGATTTGGGTGACAGGAGAACCGCGCTCTGCAATTACGCCACTATTCCGCCAGCTTTTGGTTTACAAAAGCCCGCTCGCCAGTATAGTAAAGGAGTATGCAAAAACCAATCATCAAATCCGTTGACATCAAAAAGACTGGCCGCTTTTGGACCGTGAGCACGGACAAGCACAAGCCGGTGGCCGTGGTCCTGTACAAGCGTGGCGCTCTGGCCGTCCAGCAGTTGCTGGAGCAACTGGTTGGAATTGCCCCGGCGGAAATGCCGAAGTCCACCAAGACTGCCAAACCCGCCAAGGCGGCGAAGAAACCGGGTGCGGAGACCTCGGCCAAGAACGCAACGCCTGAGAAACTGGCCCCCTCTCTTGCCGAGGCCGTGGACGCAGCGGTGACAGCCGCAGTTGCCGAAAATGCTCCGGAGGCCTGATCCCCACCATTCACCAAACCATGCATGGACTCCAAATCATATCGGGTGGTCAGACGGGGGCAGACCGTGCCGCGCTCGACTGGGCCATCAGCAAAGGCCTTCGTCATGGTGGTTGGTGCCCACGGGGACGGCTCGCCGAGGACGGCCCCATTCCATTGCGTTACGAGCTTCGTGAAACCACCACCGCCAACTACCTCCAGCGGACACAACAAAACGTCCAAGATTCGGATGGTACTGTCATTTTCACCGTCGCGCGTAAGCTCCAAGGCGGCTCCCTGGCCACAGCACAATTCGCGCTGGAATCTGGCAAGCCGTGCCTCCACATCCACGCCAAGTCCGCAAGGGCGGCTCAGGTCTTGGCGCATTTCATCCACAAGCACAACATCCGGCGGTTGAACGTGGCGGGCAGTCGGGCCTCGAAAGAGCCTGCTGTGGGGGCCTTGACCGAGAGCGTCTTGGAGCAGGCGTTCAACATCCTGACCGCATGAGCGCGGGCGACTACACCGACTTTGAACACGCCTTCCTGGAATGGGAGTTGGCGCATTTTGATGCGTTCAACCGGAAGCTGCTCAGCCCTGGCGGTGTGAACCAGTGGCGGCAGTTTCGCGCCATGAACCCTGACCGCGCTCTGCGTATGGCCTCAAAATCTCTTTCACCCAGCATGTTTGCCCGCGTCAGCTTTGCCGACATTCCCCACGACGAGAAACGAATGGCGCTGAAGGCACTCGCTGGCGGGCAAGCATCGTCAATCACGCATTGGCCGGTCGTGCTGGCGGTCTTGAGCGACATCCTGGAACACCCCCGCAAACGGGACTTCCTCTACAGCAAACTGCTGGACGATTTGGGCGAGGCATACGGAAATCTGTCATCCAACCAGCAGGAGATTGTCAGGACACGGGTGACGATGGACTTGGCGTGGGATCCCGACGAATACGCGGTTTGTCGCCGGTATCCGCCCGAAGCCTACCAGCGTCGCCCAATCCCGCTTGTCGGCTTTGGCCGCGAACTGGCCTCGGAGACATTGCGCGTTGCCCTCAAGCGAACGGTGGGGCAGGTGTCATTCTTCTGCACCAGTCCCAATCTGGATGAACTGGCTGGCGTGGTGCGGGCCGTCGGCTGTCCATGTCCACGCGAATACTTCCTGACCCTGGACTTCCTGACTGATCCGTTGCCTTGGGGCGAGTTCAAGGCATTCGATCCACGCGATGCAAAAGAGGCGGTGCCGGGAATTGAGGCAAACTCGTTGCCTGAATCGGAACTGCCATTCGACCAACCCAAGCCGCCAGAACAAGGGCCATTGATGGACTACCTCTCCTGCTACCACTGGCATCCTGAGGTTGGCCCACGGATTGTGCTACGGGTGGAGCGCATTGCAGATTGCGCCATTCGCATTGGCGCAAGGTTTGAAGACCTCTTCGTGGTGGCGTGGATTCACGCTTTCGCCCACCTGGCGCATTTGGGGGTTCCCGATGCTGACGGTCTGTTCAACCGCTACCAAAGTGCCGAGTTCGCCGAGACAGTCGCGCAGTGGGCAACATGGCAGGCAACCCGACGCCATCCGGATTCGGACGGCACTTTCGAGCGGCTGTTGCGTCACCAATCTCCCATCTACCACGGGTGGACTTCTATCAAAGACTGCGCTCAAGAGGAATTCCAAGCCGCCCTCTGGTGTTTGCGCACTGGAAGGCCGAGCTTTGATCCCTCTGGCCTCCGGGCAAAAGCTGGGCTGGAGACAACCAGCACCGGGTCAAGTCCATGAGCCAAACCGTGACCATCCTCACGGTGGCGGATTTACACCGCAGCCGAAAGCTGTACCGGGATTTGGAGGACGCCGTTACGATGCGCCGGCCTGATGTGGTGGTTTTGCTGGGCGATTTCTTGGATGCCTCAGGCGATGAGCGTGGAAAACTGACACCTGCGGAATGCGCCCAATCGCTCAACCGTCTGCCGTGCCTGGAAGTCCTGTTCATTCGTGGCAACCATGAGGACATTGCCATTCTGGATTTCGCCCATGCATGGACGGCGCTGGGGCGAGATTTCCACTTGCTCGAAGGACGGACCTTTGTGCATGGCCCGCTTGCGCTGGTTGGTTTCCCCTGCCTGACGCAACAACCCGAAGGCCTCTTCCAGGAACTCCCCATTGACGCCAACCTGTGGTTGACGCACCGCTTGCGCAAGATCGGCGCTGCTGGCCGGACGCTTTGGCTGATGCACGAGCCGCCCGCCAGTACCCCTTTGAGTCAAGCGGTTGGCCCGATGGCGGGGCACCAGGAGTGGACAGACGCCATTGATCGTTTCTTGCCGTGGCTGGTCATTTTTGGTCATGACCACATCACCCCCATCAAGCGCGGAAGGTGGCACCACACCTTGCCCAATGGGACCGTCTGCGTAAACGTGGGCCAGGCCGAATCCGGCCCAATACGGCATTGCATTGTAACGGCACGGTTTGCCGGTCAACAGCCTTCCCTGCCTGTGGAAATGACCGTGACGGCATGTCCCCAAGGTGAGGCAATCCGTTTGCCGCCAGTCGGTTGAAGGCTTTTCTCAGCCCAATTTCAGGCTTGCAAAACCCTTCGCCATCAGCTAGGCTCGTGCTTTGACGATACAGAAATATGTGAACTGAACAGACAAACTGACTTTGCGTAGCTTCGGCTACGGGGCCGCATCGAAAACCGCGAATTTTCCCAAGGCCCAGAGAAACCCTCCGAAGTCGCGCCCAAATCGGGCGCGGCGTGGTGTGTTTTCTCTGGAAGGCGCTTCGCGGTGCCTCGATGCGGGACGCGTTAGGTTCGCGCCCCTTCTTTTGCCCCGGTCGTGGTTGCGCACCAGGCGACCAACAACTATGCGAAAAGACCGCGACTGGCTCGACTATGCTCAACTTGCATCAAGCGTTGGCCAAAACATCCAACTGAGCGGGATCAACAGCAAACTTGAGCAGCTTCAGAACCTGGAGGCCCAGCGTCTCAATGCTGAAATGGCGGCTGGCGCCTTTCGGAAGAACATTTTTGAATTGCAGGAAAACCTTGACCTTGCAGCCACATTTCAATCTCCGCGTAACAGGCTATCATGGTTGATGGCTCTTGAATGGCGTTTCAGGAGGTTAAAACTGTACCAAGCCATGACCTACGAGGACAAAGACCGCCTCGATGCGTTGGCGTCAAAATACCAGAACCTGCTTTCCGAAACAAAAGCCCAGCTAAAACCGGAAGAGGTAAAGGACATCGAGTTGGCCTTTCACTACAAAGTTACCCTATGGATTTTGCAGGACATTGCCGCCTACGGGAAGGAACTTCATGCGCAGAAAAAAAGGGAAGCTAAGCTACACCGTCTCAAGGAGTCTCGCCCGTTCGTTCGTCGGCTAATGAATGTCGTGATCTTTATTAGCGTAGTCGGCGCATTGATCGGCTTTTTTAGCATGATCATGGTGGCATACTACACGAATACCGAGGGTCCAGGTAATTCAGGAGAGGAGGACTTCTGGGGTTTCACTGGAATGTTGGCGGCGGCGTTGTCTCTCCCCGCTATTATTGCATTGGGTTTGCTGTCAAAGACGCAGGCAGGCCAAGAGGCCCTAAAACTCGACAAGAAAATATCTGCGCTTGAATGGGCCACATTAGGAACGTCTAGTCAAGATATGTCGCCTGACCAGGACAACCTGAGTTTGTGGGAGGAGTTCATAAATGGCGACCCCGATCTGAAGGGACTCGACATCAAAGACTTCCAGCGAGTTGGCGAAATCATCCTCAAGCGCAAAGAGTTCGTTGCCCACGTGCTCGGAGATTCCCAAGAACCATCTTAAGCAGTTTGGCGTTATGAATGCACTGCGCCACCGGCTCTCGGGGCCGCCGATAAAGCGGTGTACAAAATGCAGCACAGCCGGTAGTGTGAAGCGTGAAGAACGCGCTCGTTCAACTACATCCAGGTGCCATTCCACGCTCGGTGTCAACCACCGTTGACCATCGCTCTCTCCTCAACGCCTTTCTCTCAGGGCGAAACGAGCGAACAATCAAGGCTTACGCCCAAGACCTTGCCGATTTCCAAGCATTCGTTGGTGCGAGATGCACTGAAGAAGCGGCCAGACGTTACTGAGCGACGGACACGGACCCGCCAACATGCTGGCGCTGTCGTATCGGACACACATGGTCGAACGCGGCCTGAAATCCGCCACCATCAACCGGCGTCTGGCGGCGTTGCGCTCGCTGGTCCATCTGGCCCGCACGTTCGGATTGGTGCCTTGGGGCTTGGAAATCCAGAACGTGAAGAGCGAGGCATATCGCGACACGCGCGGCCCCGGAAAGCAAGGCTTCCGCTGCCTGTTAAATGAGGTTGAGCGCAAGAAGACCAAGAAGGCGGTTCGCGACCGATTGATTCTGCACCTACTGTACGACCTGGCACTGCGAAGTGGCGAGGCGCTTTCGTTGGACGTGGGCGATGTGGACATGGCGCAAGGAACACTGGCAGTCCAAGGCAAAGGCAAGACCGCCAAGCAGACGTTGACCATGCCTGAACCGACCAAACTGGCGATGCAAGCGTGGCTGGAGATTCGCGGCAACGAACCGGGACCA
>Ga0315298_1000113_pt1 | contig 155501 bp, 129 predicted proteins | sample WHS_1_MG_FD_203077 | JGI IMG/M metagenome (GOLD analysis project Ga0315298, IMG submission 203077) | Extremophilic microbial mat communities from Washburn Hot Springs, YNP, Wyoming, USA - WHS_1_MG | ecosystem: Environmental > Aquatic > Thermal springs > Hot (42-90C) | place: USA: Wyoming...
CGCCAGGGCCTGCTCATAGCGCCCCGCCGCCTCCTCGTAGCGGCCCTCGAGGCGCGCCACATCGCCCAGGCCCTTGATCGCGTAGGCCTCGCCCAGCCGGTCGCCAAGCTGGCGGTAGAGCGCCAGAGCCTGCTCATAGCGCCTCGCCGCCTCCTCGTATCGGCCCTGAGTGAGCGCCACAACGCCCAGGCTGTGGATCGCGTAGGCCTCGCCCAGCCGGTCACCAAGCTGGCGGTAGCGCGCCAGGGCCTGCTCATAGCGCCTCGCCGCCTCCTCGTAGCGGCCCTGCGCGCGCGCCACCTCGACCAGGCCGTCGATCGCGTAGGCCTCGCCCAGCCGGTCGCCAATCTGGCGGTAGAGCGCCAGGGCCTGCTCATAGCGCCTCGCCGCCTCCTCGTAGCGGGCCTGCACGAGCGCCACATCGCCCAGGCTCCGGATCGCGCCAGCCTCGCCCAGCCGGTCGCCAAGCTGGCGGTAGAGCGCCAAAGCCTCTTCATAGCGCCCCGCCGCCTCCTCGTAGCGGCCCTGCGCGCGCGCCACCTCGCCCAGGTTCCGGATCGCGTAGGCCTCGCCCAGCCGGTCGCCAAGCTCGCGATAAAGGCTTAGCGCCTGCTCGAAGTAACGCTGCGCCTCGGTCCACTTGCTTTCGTGCTCCGCGGCCTTGCCCAGCAGGTAGTGCGCTTTGGCCACCGCTGCCGGATCCGCCCCTTGAGAACCCTCGAGCTCCCGGAGTAGGTCCTCCAGGATCGCCCGGCGCTCGAGGCGCTCCTTGGGACTGAGCGACCAGCCGAAGTCCCGCCCGAGCGTCTCGAGCGTCTCTTGCGCCTGCTCCTCATCTCCGAGGAAGCGGAACACTCCGGAGCGGCCGGACCAGAAATCCGGCGCGCGCCAGGCGAACTCGCGGATGGCGAACTCGGGCGCGAAGAAAACCACCGGAAAGGGAAAGTGGCGCCGGACGTAGTCCCGGTTGAAGTTGAACATGTCCACCGCCGGCGAGCGGTCCTCAGCCAGATCGAACAGCGCCTCCAGGCCCAGGACCAGCAGCGCATCCGGCTTGCGCTCGCCGAGCGCCCGGCGCCACTGCTCCACCAAGCCGGCCTCCGAAGCCGGGGCAATGCGCAACTCGACGATTTCCTTTTCAGGCAGCGCGCACCGGATCTCCTCGATGAGGCGCCGGGCGAGCGACGGGTGATTGACGCGGGCAAAGGCGAGGGCGAAGCCGCCGGCCATGCGCAGCATGTTGACCAGGGCGCGCAATTCGACCTGATTGTCGACCGAAAGCGGCGGCGGCGAAACGCGCGTGCTCATCGTCTCGCTCCCGCGGGCACCTCGCCGAGCAGCGGGTTCCAGTCGTACCACAGGCCGCCGGCGTCTTCGTACGTGAACACATAAAGCCCCCGGAGCAGTTCGTACCATAGTCCGGAGTCTTCCGGCTTCTCCAGGGGCGCTTTCGCCCTGTGGATCTCCTCGAGCGCCTGCCACTGGCGGGCGCGAAGCGGCAAGGAGAGGTCGTTGGCGGCGCGGCGGATCGTAAGCTCGGCGAGCCGGGCGGTTATGGGGAGCCGGTCACAGCGCTCGAGCGCCGCGCGCAACAGGACGAACAGCGAGCGCAGGTGCCCGCCTGAGAGCCCGACGAAGCGGTCGAGCAACTCGGGTTGGTCGAAAACCTGTCCGATCTCAAGACCGGCCTTCTTTGCCCGGAGCTCCACGATCCGGCGCAGCGCTTCCATGCCGGGATCGAATGGCGCGCCGTCGCGGCCATGGACCGGGATCACCGGCAGGGCCAGGATCTCGGCGCCGTAGGCGGTTTGCAGGTTGACGCGCCGGAGACTGTAGGCAAGTTCGATGGGAAGCGTGAGGATCACGTCGCAGGCCAGCGCGCGCAGGGTGCCGGCACGGTCGAGAAAAAGGTTCTCGTGATTGGTCAGCCCGCGGTCGTTGATCACTTTTTGCGGTATGCGGTCGAGCTGGTCGACGATGAGCAGAATGTCCTCGAAGCCCTTACTCTTGAGAAACTGGCGCGCCGGCACCAGGATCTCCTGGTTGATGAGGTCGTAAATCCTCGGCAGTTGCCCTTCGAGGAGGCGGCGCAGGGTCGGCCGCGCGCTCGGCACCTCCTTGAGCGCGACGCCGAACTTGACGGGTTCCGCGCCGACTTCGACGTTCTTGAGTTCCACTTCAGAGCGCAACAACTCGCCGAACTCTCGGAAGAACCCGGTGAAGCGCTGCCAGCCGAAGCTGAAGCCGGCGGCGCTGAGGTCGGAGACGAGCTGGCGGACCATGTGAAAGACGACGTCCGGGGCGCCGACGTCCTGAAGATCGAGCGCCTCCTCGGCTTCGAGGAACGAGACGAAGATCTTCCGGCGGGCCTGGCCGGATTCGAGCCGCTGCTTGACGCGCTTGAGCTCGGTCGTTTTGCCGGTGCCGCGGTGGCCAGTGACTAGCCGCGTGACCGGGATGCCGGCGCTGAAGGCGATGCTGTTCGCCAGGCGCTTCTTGATGTCCTCGGGCCCGATCTCGTTTTGCCAGTGTATGTCGTTTTGCCAGTCTACGTAGAGATCGGTTTCATCGGCCTCGAGGGGGCGGAGCGGGTCGCAAAGTTGATAGAAACGCGTCAGCTTATCCACTGCTCTGATTATAGCCGCGCGGCTCTGCTGGACGCGGAACAAAGCCCGAGCAGGCGCGAGGCGACGGCCTCCGTGAACCCCTTCGATGCTGTAGGCCAAACCCGCGCCCGCTGCTCATACCTCCGGCCGATCCACTGGTCCCGCGCCGCCGTGTTCCAGGTCCCGCTGGTCGGCAAGTCTCCGGAGCATTTTGCTGAGCCCATTTGAATTCAAGACGTTGCCTTTGTCCCGGTCCGTTCGAAGACGCGAAACATTACGTCGTCGCACTTGAGGAGCCAAACGTTTTTTCGAACTTCTCCCCACGCGGTTCGTTAACGCCGCACCCCTACCCGCGAGTGCGCAAACGGCGGGGATTTCGCGGGTTCCGGGTCTCTCTGTTTCGCGCGCGGTTTTTCGTACGCCACCACGCAGTCCACCTGGTCGGCCTGGACATCCGCCCGGCGAAAACCGGAGGCCCCAGCCCTCGAACAGCATCACCGAAACGCAAAAGCCGCGGCGGCGGCAAGCGAGAGGACGAACGAGACTGCCAGCAGGAGCTTCACGCGGGCAACTCCTTGGCCTCGGCGGCGGCCTGTTCGGCGTCCCGGTCGCGCCCGATGGCGCGATAGATGCGCTCGGCTTCCCGGTACGCGGCGCGAGCCCGGTCGAGTTCGCCCATGGCGCGCGCGAGCCGGCCTTGGGTAAGCAAGGTGTTGGCCTCGCCGAGCCGGTCGCCAATCTGAATCTGGCGGTAGAGCGCCAGGGCCCGCTCATAGCGCCCCGCCGCCCCCTCGTAGCGGTCCTCGAGGCGCGCCACCTCGCCCAGGCCCTTGATCGCGTTAGCGTCGCCCCGCGGTGTTGCCGGCCGAGGTTGCGCAGCTCGGCATGCACCCGGACCGTGCGCATTTCCGGATCGTCTTCGCTGTCGAGAGCGGCCAGCGTGAGCGGAAGCAAACGTGGCCGCCGTAATCAAGCCGCGCACGTTCACACCGTCGCGGATGATAACGTCGGCGCCGAGAAAAGCGATTCCCGAAACGACGTCCGCCGCAATCCGGCTGGGGCTGGAATCGCCGGAGATCATCGCCGCGAGCATCACGAAGAGCACCGATCCCATGCTCACCAGTCAGTTCGTGCGCAGGCCGACCAGTTTCTGCCGCCACTGGCGCTGCACGCCGATTGCGACACCCAGGAAAAGCGCCGAGCCGAGCCGGAAGGCAAACTCCGCGAAATGCATGTCTCACCTCACTCGTAATAGCCGAAGCGCTTGTCGTACCACCGCTTGACCAGTTGCCCGAGCGCGCAGTAACTGATCAGGATGAGCGACAGCCACGGGAAGTACCCGCCGGGCAGGCGTTGCATTCCCAGGCTTGAGCCCAACGCGGTGAAGGGAATCGCCAGCCCGGCGGCGACCACCAGCCCCGTCATGGCCATCAGCGCGCCCGAAGCCCGGCTCTGAAGAAATGGAACCTTGCGGGTTCGGATGATGTGCACGATGAGCGTTTGCGACAGAAGGCCTTCCACGAACCATCCGGTCTGAAAGAGGGATTGTTTTTCGATGGAATTGGCCTGAAAGACGAACCACATGAGGAGAAACGTGGCGTAATCGAAAAGCGAGGAGACCGGCCCCAGGCAAAGCATGAATCGGGCGATGCCGTCCGCCTTCCAGCGGCGCGGTTTCCTGAGATATTCCTCATCGACGCCGTCAAAGGGAATGCCGGTCTGCGAAAAATCGTAAAGGAGGTTCTGCACCAGCAGTTGCACGGGCTGCATGGGGAGGAAAGGCAGCCAGGCGCTGGCGCCCAGCACGCTGAAAACGTTCCCGAAGTTGGAACTTGTTCCCATGCGGATATACTTCAGGATGTTTCCGAAAGTGCGCCTCCCTTCCAGCACGCCTTCTTCGAGCACCAGCAGGCTCTTTTCGAGCAAAATGATGTCGGCGGACTCCCGGGCGATGTCGACCGCGGTGTTCACGGAAATGCCGACATCGGCCTGCTTGAGGGCGGGCGCATCATTAATTCCGTCTCCCAGAAAACCCACCACCTCGCCCCGCGATTGCAGAGCGCGGACCACGCGGGCTTTCGCGGCGGGGGACACCTTCGCGATCAGGTTGACGCTTCCCAGGGCGGCGGCGAGCTCCCCGTCGGAAAAGGCGTCGATCTCCGGGCCAAGCAGAACGCCCGTGATCTCCAGGCCCACTTCCTCGCAAACCCGCTGCGCCACCACTTCGTTGTCGCCCGTGACGATCTTGACCGTCACGCCGTGCTCGCGCAGCGCCCGGAGCGTGGGCCCCGCTGACTCCTTGGGAGGGTCCAGAAAGGCCACGAAGCCGGCCAGAGTCATCTCGGCCTCGTCTTCCCGGCTGTAGCACTGGCGACCCAGCGGGAACCGGCGGTACGCCACGGCGATCACGCGGAAGCCTTGCCGGTTGAGCTCCCGCGCCATCTCGCGCGCCCTGTCCTTGTGGTCGTATTTGAAAGGAAACAGTTGGCGGTCAATCTCCACCGTGCGGCAAATGCGTAGAACCTCTTCCACCGCTCCTTTGGTGATGAGGAGTTCTTCCCGCTTCTCCGTCTCGACGGCGACGCTCATCCGGCGCCGCTCGAAATCGAAGGGGATCTCGTCGACCAGCCGGTAATTGGTCGCGAGACGCAAACCCTGCTCCAGTTCGGCGTGGTCGAGGATCGCCACGTCGAGCAGGTTCTTCAATCCGGTCTGGTAGTAGCTGTTGAGATAGGCCAGTTGCAGGACCTTTTCCGAATCTCGGCCCAGCAAGTCAAGGTGCCGCTCCAGAATCACTTTGCCCTGCGTCAGCGTGCCTGTCTTGTCCGAGCACAGCACGGTCATTGCGCCGAGGTCCTGGATCGAAGGCAGACGCTTCACAATCACCTTCTTGCGCGACATATTCACCGCCCCGCGGGCCAAGTTTGCGGTGATGATCATCGGCAGCATCTCGGGCGTCAGGCCGACGGCGACCGAAAGTGCGAAGAAAAACGATTGGCCCCAGTCGCCTTTGGTGAGCCCGTTGATGAAGAAGACAACCGGGACCATGACCAGCGTGAAGCGGATCAACAGGCGGCTGACGCGGCCAACGCCCCGGTCGAACTCCGTCTCCACCTGCCTTCCGGTTACCTGCCGGGCAAGATCTCCAAAGTAGGTTTGCGCGCCTGTGGCTACAGCGACGCCGGTTCCCGTGCCGCTAACGACATTCGAGCCCATGAAGCATAGGCGCGGGTCTTCCAACAGGTTTGCTGGCGGCACGGGAATTTCGTTCGCCGATTTTTCAACGGGCATCGACTCGCCGGTCAGAGCCGCCTGGCTGACGAAGAGGTCCTTGGCCGACAGCAGCCGCAGATCGGCTGGAATCATGTCACCGGCGGAGAGGTGAACGATGTCGCCCGGCACGATCTCGTCGACGGGCACTTCCCTTCTCACGCCTTCGCGCGTTACCGTCGCTGTCGTCTCGACCATTTCCTTCAGCTTTTCCGCAGCCAGGTTGGAACGGTACTCCTGCGTGAACCGCAACACGGCGCTGATCAGCACCATGGTCGAGATGATGACCGCCGCTTCATAATCGCGGGTCAGGGCCGCAACAGCCGCCAGGGCCAGTAGCAGGGAAATGAATGCATTGTTAAACGCGCGAAGCAGGTGGATCCACCAGCCCGCCGGTTTCTCATAGACCACCGTGTTGCGGCCGAATTCCTCCAGCCGCCGCTCGACTTCAGCCTCGGAGAGCCCCTCCGGGGCGGTGCCGAATTCTGCCAGCACACGCTGCATATCCGCGTGCTGCGCTCTGGATCGCAGCCATCCTTCACGGCGAATGGCATGGCTGGCTTCGCGGTTCTTTCTGTTGCCCTTTCCCAACAGCAGATTGCTCATCATTGCACCTCTCCCCGCACGTGGCCGCAAGTCGGCTCGATTGCGCACGAGTCACCGCGTGATGCCTGGATCACACTAACCCGGAGCAGACAGCGACTACTCTGTCTCCGGGTGGTGAACCAGCACACGATACACGCGCGCTATCTAACTGGGGATGAAACTGGGTGGAGTGGGCCACTGCGGGGCGTCTTCCGTCCGCCGCGCGCAGCCAGCCTCAGGACCCTACCAAGGAAGGGCGACAGAAGCCAGAAGAGCGCACGCGGACGGAGCAGACGACGCCAGCAGAGAGCCCACCCGCAACGGCGGCTCGTCCCGCTCGGTCACCGCACTACTGCCACTGATCGTTTCCATATCCGCTCTTCTGGAGCCGAAGACCACCAGCTCCTCACATAGTATAAGCTTCCGCGGCGGGCTCGGTCAACCTAATTTTGTTCATCGGTATTCGTGATGAGGGCGATCGATGGGCTCAGTCGCCAGGGCCTGCGCAACGACGGAGGAATGGCAGGGACGTCCGTTTTTCGCAGAATTCGTTCCATCGGATCCCCCACGAGCCGAGCAAGATGACGAAGTCCGGGCAGACAGTCACATTTCGCCTAACCATTCCACATTAATCACCTTGCCGGTATCTCTGTCCCGTCGAATGCCCTTTGTTTGACTTGGGGAGCCAAACGTTTTCTCGAACCTCTCCCCGCCTCGTTCGTTAACGCCGCGCCCGGCCCGCAAGTGCGCAAGCGCCTGGGATTTCGCGGCTTCCGGTTCTCTCTCTTGCGAGCGCCGTTCCTCTTGGGCCGCCAATCTTGCGCCTTTTCCACACCACCGGAGGCCGTTTCTCTCGGTCTGTGCCCGGATTCTCTGAGTTGGTTAACAGCCGCGCACGATCGACCTACCCCAGACCGGACAAGTTCCACACTTTCGGCGTATTTAGTTAACGAGACCTGCTTCTGGGTGAACTGTTTTCGCCCGCTCGGGCTGTTGGTCGGGGCGGGCAGATTCGAACTGCCGACCCCCTGCGCCCAAGGCAGGTGCGCTACCAGGCTGCGCCACGCCCCGATTCACTCGATTGCTTTCATTGTAACGCACTGCGCGCTCAATCGCCGGACACTCGCGCACTCAGAGGCACCTGCATCACACGGTTCATCACGGGCAAAGTTTCCTCAAAAACGGCCAGCATGGATTCGACCAAATCCTGCCCCGTCGCCTGGCTCACTTCATTTTCAGACATGGGATAGTAAAGCTGGAAACCCGCCCAGTGGCTCTTCGGCGCGCTTTCCAACTGCCGCCGCAGAATTACCGCCCCCGGGAAATCCTGTGCGCCGTAATCGCCGGCATACGCCTCCCAGCTTCCCGCGAATATCCTGAAGCCTTCCTTTAGCAAACGACGCAGTTGCTGCTCCAAGCGGCCGCGCGGCTTGAGCGCCGCGAGCAGCCGGTGCCAGTCCCAGTCAGGCTGCAACCGGCAGGCTTGGCGGCCGGCTGGAGGACGAATATAGCCCCGTTCCACCTGCATCCCGCACTGGAACACTCTTTCTTCGGGGTCAAGCGAAATGAAAAACTTTGCGCATCCGAAACTGCTATGGCTGGACAGCGGCTTGGCTTTGCGGTTGGCCAGCGGCAGCCAGGCAATCCACCGCCAGTAAACTCCTCGTCCCCATTTTTCAGTCAAAAAAGGCTGCCGGTAGCGTTGCTCCAAGGCCCGCTTGATGATGCGCGTAATTCGCTCGTTCTCCTCCAAATTGCCCACGCGGATGCCACGCCGGAAATCCAGATATTCCGGGCGGAAGCCGCTCAGCCTGGCTGGTATGGGCGCGCTCACGCGTTACAGGATATCTCAAACCATCGCGGCAGGCTCAACCCCGCTCTCCTCGCGCGCCCTCGGAACGCCGCGGGATCTCAATCTGCAGGCGTTTGATCTTCTGGTTGAGTGTGGACAGCGGGATGTGCAACATCTCGGCGGCGTGAGTCTGGCTCCAGTTAGCCTTCTCCAAGTACTCGATGATCACACGGCGTTCGTAATCGGCCACCATCTCGAACAACGAGGCGTCTGCCAGCAAACGACCGCTGGCGTCGCGCCGGACTCGCATCCCGCTTTGCTGAAGGATATAATCGGGCAACACGTCGGCCGTAACTACGGGCTGGCTGGCCAGCACCACGGCCCGTTCCACTACGTTTTCCAGCTCGCGCACATTCCCCGGCCAAGAGTAGTCCATCAGGATTTGCATGGCTTCGGCGTCGAAGCGCAACAGGCTGCGCCCATCCGGACCCAGAAACTTGTCGTTGTCCTGGCAGTATTTGTCGAAGAAGTGTTCTATGAGGGCGGGGATGTCCTCGCGGCGCTCCCTGAGCGGGGGCAAGGCAATATTGATCACGTTCAGACGATAGTAAAGGTCTTCGCGGAAGCGCCCTTCCTGCACCAGTTTGTGCAAGTCGGAGTTGGTGGCGGCCAGTATGCGCACGTCCACCCGAATTACTTCGCCCGAGCCCAGCGGCATGAACTCTCGCTCCTGGATGACGCGCAGCAGCTTGGCCTGCGTCTCCAGGCTGATGGTCCCGATCTCATCGAAAAAGATGGTGCCGTGGTTGGCGATCTCAAAGTATCCTTTGCGCGAGGCTACAGCGCCGGTGAACGATCCCCTGACGTGGCCGAACAGGGTAGACTCCAGCAACTCGGGAGGCAGGGAGCCCGAGTTGACTGCGATGAACATATGATCCGCGCGCGGAGAATTGGCATGGATGGCTTTGGCGATAAGCTCCTTGCCGGTGCCGGTTTCCCCGGTTATCAGTATGGTGGAGCGACTGGGAGCCACCTGCGCCACCAGATCCAACACGCGCAGCATGCGCTCGCTCCTGGCCACGATATTGGGGAAACCGTAGCGCTGCTTCAAGGCACGCCGCAGCTCGATGTTCTCCCGCTCCAGCCGGCGCTTGGAAATCATGCGGCTGACTTCTATCAGCAGCTTCTGGTTGTCCCAAGGCTTCTGGAAAAAATCGCTAGCCCCTGCTTTCAAGCCTTCCACAGCCAAGGGAATCGAGCCGTAGGCAGTGATCAGTGCAACCGGCGTTTCTCGATCACGGGAGCGGATCTCCCGCAGCACTTCCATGCCGTCACGATCCGGCATGAGCACGTCGAGCAAGACCAGGTCGTAGACGCGCGCCTCTAGACGGCTCAGCCCTTCGCGGGCGTTGGCGGCCAAATCCACCTGGTAGCCTTCGCCACTGAGTAACTCGTAAAGAGACTCGCGAATGTCGGGCTCATCGTCAACTACCAGGATGCGCCCGCGGGCCTCCCCCGTGCCGGCTGGCGCATGTCTTTCAGGCATGGACCGCATCTTTCACCAGCGGGAACTGGAGCCGGAAACAAGCTCCTTCGCCCGGGCGGCTTTCCACTTCGATGTCCCCCTTGTGCTCGCGCACGATGCCATAAGTAACGGAAAGCCCCAGCCCGGTTCCGCGTCGCGCCGCTTTGGTGGTGAAAAAAGGATCGAAAATGCGGTGCAGATGTTCAGGCGGGATGCCCGGGCCGTTGTCCTGCACTTCCACGTGCACGTTTTGCCCGTCTGTGTAAGTCCGCACCTTAAGAGTGCCGCCGCCTTCCATAGCATCCCGCGCGTTAAGGAAAAGATTCAGAAAAACCTGTTGCAGTTTTCCGGCGTCGCCGCGGATCGCACCCAGCGGTTCCTCTAATTGCAATTCTACCCGAATGCCCGCCTGCTTCATCTGGTGATCCAGCAGCACCAAGGCGTCTTGAATAATGCGGTTGAGGTCCACATCTTCGAACGAGCCGGGCGCAGCGCGAGAGAAATTCAGCAAAGCATTGACGATCTCGCTGGCGCGGAACGTCTGGCGCGTGATTTTTTCAAGCAGGCGCGATTTCTCCTGGTCGCCCGACACCTGGCGAGCCAGCATTTGGGCGTATGTAGAGATCACCGCCAGCGGCGTGTTTACTTCGTGCGCCACGCCGGCGGCCAGCAAACCGATCGAGCTAAGTTTTTCGGCCTGCGCCAACCGCCGTTCCAGCTCGCTGCGCTCGGTGACGTCGTCAAAGAGGATCACGCGACCGATCTGCTGCTGGTCCCGCCCTACCAGGGGCGTGATGGCGATGTTAACGATGAATCCGCTCCGCATTGGCTCGGGCGGCTGGAGGCCGGGCTTGCCGTTGCCTTCCGAGGGGTGCGAATCTGACGCCGGGCGACCGGCTGTACGTAATGGGAACTGGTAGAGCTGGTGAACCGCCCCGCCGCTGGCAGCTTGCCAGTATTGCTGCATTAGCTCAGGGGGGAGCAACTCCGCCAGCGGGCGCCCAACTGCTTGCTCACGGGCGATGCCGGTGAGCCGCTCCATTTCGGGGTTCCAGCCCTCGACGCGGTCGGCCATGTCTACCGCCACCACACCCACGCGTATGGAAGCCACGATGTTCTCGCTATATTCTTTCAGGCGCTCATACTCGGCCGCCTTGCGTTCCAGCGAGCTGTAGAGCCGGGCATTTTCAAGCGCGATGGCTAAATAACCGGCCAGCATGACCACCAAATCGAGGTCTTCGCTGCTAAGAAAGTCGCCCGTGTTCGTGCGGCCCACGCCCAAGTAGGCAATGGTTCGCCCGCGCACGGTGCAAGGTACATAGTAGGTCAGGTCCAGCTCGGCCAGGGTCTGCCGGACGGAAACCGGCCGTTCACGGTCGAACCAGTCTTGGGAACGGCCGGTGTGCTCGAAAAACAGGAACGGTTTGGCTGGCTGGGGTTCCAGGAAGCTTAAGTCCAGCGTACGGCCTGATAGCAATTCCGCCCCGCGGTCCTCGAAGCCGAACGCGCGGACCAGTTGGAAGCGGTTGTCTTCCCCTAACAGGAAAAAGGCCACGCGCCCGATGGAGAGGGTGTTCTGCAAGCGTTCGGCCACACGCTGCATAAGCGCTTCGCGGTCGGTCTCAGCGCCCAGCTCACGTGCGAACTCGGTCAGGGTACGGCGATAGTCGTACCGTTCCCGGTAAAATACGTGTCGGTCCAGCGTCTGCTCGATCCAGTTCCGGATTGGCTGGAAAACCAAGGCGGCCAGTAACAGCAAGATAGCTGCCGGGCCGGGCTCCAAATCTTCGAAGCGCCCGAGCGAAAACACCAACCCGAAAAACAATCCCAGCACGCACAGGGTAGCCAAGGTGTAAACGTAGCCCTGGCGGAAGATCACGTCCACGTCCATCAGCCTGTAGCGCAGAATCGCCCAGGCCCAGGTCAGGGGGACCAGAACCAGCGGCGCCACTGACAGTCTGGCCCAGCCCGCCGGCAGACTCCCGAGCACATACGGCACCGCATAGAAAATGGCGAACGGCGCGAACCCAAGCCACGCCCCGTGGCTCAACCACTTTAACTGCTGGCGAACCACAGCATCTTGTGCCCGGCGACGCGCAAAAGCCAGGGCCGCGGCCCCCACTAACCAGCTCGCTGTGGCGAGGGCAAGCCAGACACGATCGAGCAACCAGCTCAGCTCCGCCCCCGGAATGGCCACACGCAGGTGCCCGGAACTTACTCCCAAGTAAGCCGCCATCACCAGAAACGCTGGCGCGTAGAGCCACCACCGGCGTCGCTTGGTTCGTTGGGGGAAGCTCAAGCAAAAATCCAAGAACAGGGCCGGAGCCAGAGACCCGGCGACTACATTGCCAAAGTAAATTGCTTTGTCGAAGTTATTAAGCTTGCCGGTGTAGTGGAAGCTGAACAGGACGAAGGCCGCCAGTGCGAGCAAATAAAAGTGGAGCGATTTGGGAGCCGAGGCGCGGCGAAATAACACAAACAAGCCGATAGCCAGCCAGGCCCCACCCACCAGGTACTGCAAGTACAGACCCGCGTCCCGGGGCGCCTCGCCGATGACCAACTGCGTATGAAATGCGATCCCGTGCCGCTCGATCGTGTAGGTAGTCCTGTTCCAGGCGCCTAACCCCACCAGAACCTGCACCACATCCGTAGCGCGCTGCACCGGAGAGGCGTTGATGCTGAGCAGCCGATCACCCGGCCGGATACCCGCCTTGGCTCCCGGGCTGCCCGCCGGTACGTGTAAGGCACAGACGCCCTCGGGGCGATCAACCCAGACGACGCCATCTTCTGGCAACCGAAAGCGCGCCTGCTGCTGAAAGTTGATGCTGGCGGCGATAACCGCGGCGACGGTGGCGATCAGCAGCAGGGCAACGGCAAACTGCAACCTTAGTTCCCGCATCAGACCGCCTCCGCCCGGTTCATAAAGACCCTACACTCTCCCGTCCCACCCGTAGCAAACGGCGTGCCACAGCCTGGACGAGCCGGATAATCCCAGATTAGCCCAGTTCTCCGACGGATACAACTGCGCCCTGCAAGCTTTCTCCGATTTTGTGAATGCCCAGCCTACAAATAAGCGTATTTTCTGGCTGGTCTAGCCGGACCGCTTTCACAGCCCCGCCCGCCCTAGCGCTTGTGTTCGGCCAGCTCGGAGACCGCCCCGTCAACATCCTCGACTCTAATGCGCAGGTTCCTGCGTTCAAGGACCGCCTCCTCGGGCAGCTCGAAACGTGCGGCTACCATCCGATCCAGGCTTTCCTTTGGAGCAAAACGGGTGCGCGCCACCAGGGTCGAATTGTACTTTTGCCCCAGGATGGGGTAGTAGGTAAACAGCCTCTCCGCATCCGGCTCCGAAGCTACTGCCCCTTGCAGCGAGCGACCGTCGGCAGCATCAAGCCAGACATCCACCCTTCGCACGACGAAGGGGTAATCCGCTATGTTCTTGAGCCGGAAATCAATGACCACCACCGTGCTGCCGTCGGGCAACGGCAGCGTCCGCACCTTGCCGATTGAGCCCTTCAGCTCCAAGTGCGCGCCCCGCTGGAGCCAAAAGGCAGCCGCCACCAGCAACGCGAGCAGCCCCCCTCCCAGGGCCACGAACGGGGCGAACCTTCGGAGACGCTCAATGGCTTTGCCTGCCATGGGCCTCCACCAGCATGGCCAGCGCGATGGAACGGATCTTGGTTTCCGGCGTTTCGGCCCGCGAGAGCAGGATTAGCGGGACACGGGCGCCGTATACGATCCCGCAGGATTCCCCGCGCGCGAAGTACAGAATCGCTCGGTAGAGGATGTTGGCTGCTTCGATGTCGGGCGCGATGAAGATGTCGGTGTTCTCAATTATCGGGCTCTCGATACCCTTGCGCTCGGCGGCAAAGCGGCTCAAAGGTGCGTCTAGCGCTATGGGCCCTTCCAAATAGGCGCCTTTGATCTGCCCGCGCCGGTTCATGGCCACCAGCGCAGCCGCATCCACAGTGGCCGGCATTTCCGGGTTCACCATTTCCAGCGCGCAAAGCAAGGCTACGTTGGGCTTGGCGATGCCTACGGCGTGCGCCACTTCGATGGCGTTGCGGCAGATCTCGGCCTTCTGTTCCAGGGTGGGCGCAATGTTCATAGCCGCATCGCTCATCAGCATTAGACGGTCGAAGCCGGGCACCTGGAAAACGATCACCTGACTCAGCAAGCGGCCTGTTCTGAGACCGGTTTCACGGTCTAGCACGGCGCGCGCCAGGGTGGCCGTGGAGATCTTGCCTTTCATTAGCAACCCGGCCGTTCCCTCGCGAACCAAGGCAATCGCCTTGCGAGCGGCCGCAGCGTCATCAGGCTCGTGGATCAAACGCGCTGTGGGAATTTCCAAGCCCGCAGCCCGCGCCAGCTCCAAGATCTTGTGGGCGTTGCCTACGAAAAAACCCTCAGCCAGATTCAAATCGCGCGCGCGGCGAAGGGCCTCGATCACGTCAGGATCGTGAGCCGCCGCCACAGCAATGCGAGCCGGCCCCAGCGCTCGCGCCGCTTCCACCAAATCATCCAGCGTGCGGTACATTCATGCCCTCCCGTCGCCTAGAACTTCCCGGACCAGCTCCTCGAATTCCTCGTCCTCGAGCAATCCCTTTTTCTCGATGGCACGCTGCTTGACCAAAGCCAGCAGGGCGTTAGCTTGTTCAGGGGTGGTCTTCAAGCCTCGCCGCTCCAAGAACTCCTCGATATTGGCAAGGCCGCTGCCTTTGCCTAAGGCGATCTCGACGCCCGGCCGCCCAACCAGCTCGGGGCTGAAAGGAATATACTCGAGGGGCTCGACCGCCTTGGAGCGCCGGTGAAACATAGCCACAATGCCGGATTCGATGCGGTACAGCCACTCGCCCACGATGGGGCGGTTGGGGGGCAGGGAAATGCCGGCGGCGGCCTGGACTAGCTTGGACAATTCATAAAGCTTCTCAGTCCTGATTCCGGTGTCTACCCCATAAAGACAGAGCAAGGCCAGCACGGTGTCCTCCAGGGGCACATTACCGGCCCGCTCGCCGATGGCCGAAACGGTGACGTGGGCTACCGAAGCGCCGGCGGCCAGAGCCGCGATGGTGTTAGCCACACCCAGGCCGAAGTCCTCGTGGCAATGTATTTCGATCGGCTGCCGGAAACGCGCCTTGAGCTTGCTAATGACATAACCGATGGCTTGGGGCGTGCAGCCTCCGAAGGAATCGGCCACGGTGAGCGCGTCCATGTGACCTTCGGTGGCCACGCGCTCGATCAAATCCATGTAGGCCTCTAAATCCGCGCGCGTGCTGTCAATGGTGAAAAACACCGTGTACAGTCCGGCTTCTTTGGCGGCCAAGGTGGTTTCGATGGAAGCCTCCACGGCCCATTGCATGCTCTTGCCGTAGGCGTGGCGGATGATGTGCTCGCTGGAAGGAATCTCCGTGACGATGCCCTTAACGCCGCAATCCTGGGCCAGCTTGACGTCGGCGGGCAAGCAGCGAGCGAAAGCGAAGATCTCCGCGGGCAGCCCCAAGGCCACGATATCCTTGATGGCCGCCTCGTCCTCGGCGGAGACGGCGGGCATGCCGGCCTCGATGCGGTGCACACCGGCTTCGGCCAGCTTGCGGGCTATGGCTACTTTCTCGTGGCGCCGGAAAACGATGCCCGTTTGTTGTTCACCATCGCGCAGGGTGACGTCGTGTATTTTGACCTGCGCGGGGAAATGCAGGCTGTTACGTACTTCGGGCGCCCAATTCCAGGGGCTAGTGAACCAGCGGCCGGTCTTCCAGGGTCGTTGCATTGGGTTCGCAGCTCCTCGCACTAAAGGTTTCGATGAACCAGCCATTATATACGCGCTCGCGGGCCGCCCAGGACTTCGCGGGCCTGTGGAGGCCGGAGACGATTTGCGAATATGAACACGAGGGAGCCTGGTTGCTGGCCATAACGGACAACCTCGCGCAGAGCACACGGGCCCTGGCCGCTCACAAGCTGCGGGTTTCACTGACGGTGCTGGGCTTGATGATGGGGGTGGCCACGCTTATTACCGTGATGACGCTGATCCAGGGCGCGAACCGTTACGTAGAGGAGAAAATCGCAAATCTGGGCACCAACGTGTTTCAGATCAGCCGGCTGCCCTTGGCGGTCACGGACTTTAATGTGTTCCTTAAGGCCCTCCGTAACAAGTACCTGACGCTGGATGACATGCGCGCCATCGCCGAGCGCTGCTCCGCTTGTCAGGCCGTCGGAGCCCAAGCTCAGTTTTCCCTCCCCAGCCGCTATCAGCAACGTGAGATCGAAGACACCACCATCATCGGTCAGACCGCTTCCATGGCGGACATAGACACGCGTACCATCCAGGACGGTCGCTACTTTACGCCCCTTGAGGACGAGCGCGGCGCCAATGTCTGCCTGATAGGGGCGCGCCTGGTCGAGGAGTTCTTCCCCGGACACGACCCGCTAGGGCGCCTCATCCGCCTGGGCAAGGAAGGATTCACGGTCATCGGCACGTACGAAAAAATTGGCGCCATCTTGGGGCAAGAACAGGACAACTTCGCCGTGATCCCCCTGGGAGCTTTCCAACGCTTGCGCGGGGGGCGCTTTAGCGTGATGCTCGCCGTGAAGGCGGCCGGTGGCGGTGCAACTTTCGAGCGCGCACAGGATCAGGCGCGCACGGTGCTGCGCGCTCGCCGGCATTTAACCGGCAACCAGGAAGACGATTTCTTTATCGGCACTGCGGAAAGCTACATCGCGCTGTGGCAATCCATCAGTTCGGCCTTTTTTGCCGTCTTTGTGATGGTCAGCTCGATCGCTGCCGTGGTGGGGGGCATCGTGATTATGAACGTGATGCTGGTGAGTGTGACCCAGCGCACCAAGGAAATCGGAGTGCGGCGGGCGGTGGGCGCCACACAAGCCGACATAATGCGCCAGTTCTTGGCCGAAAGCGTGCTGCAATGCCTGGCGGGCGGCGTGCTCGGCGTGATGGCGGGATTCGCCTGCGCTTTGGCCCTGCGGACTTGGACCGCTTTCCCGGCCTCGGTGGAGACTTGGGTGGCGCTGCTGGGGCTGGTCCTGAGCAGCGGAATCGGGCTTTTCTTCGGCATTTACCCGGCGCTGCGGGCCGCGCGGCTGGATCCCGTGGTCGCCCTGCGCACGGAATGATTCCGGATGACCACAAGTGAAATTCGCGAGAACCTGCTGGTGGGGCTGGAAACCTTGCGCGCACACAAGGTGCGCTCGGGCCTGACAATTCTGGGCGTAGTGATCGGGGTCACCAGCGTCATCTCGGTGGCCGCCATTATACAGGGCTTGAACCGGCACATACAGGAAAGAGTGGAGGGCATTGGCTCGCGGACTTATTTTATTTCCCGCCTCCCTGCGGCCCAGTTCGGGCGCCTGCCCGAAAAAATACGCAAGCGCAAGTATCTGAACTTTTCCGATGCCCAGTACCTGGAGCGCGTGGTTCCCGGACTGGCCTGGGCCACCAGTTTCGCCCAACGGCCCAGCCCGGGCGCCGGTTTAGGCGGGAGGCCGCCCGAGCGCAACGAAATCATTTACGGAGGCGAGCATGTGGACCGGGTGATTTTGCGCGGTGTGGAGCCCGAGTACGCCGAAGCCATCCCGCTGTTCACCGTCGCCCAAGGCCGGTTCATTTCCCGTTACGACCTGGAGCATTCCCGCCAGGTGGTCGTGATCGGAGACGCTATCGCCTCCGCGTTGTTTCCCAACCTCGATCCCATCGGCCGTACCGTGCGGCTGAACGGCAAGCTGTATGAGGTCATCGGCGTGTTCGAGATGGACCCGGGCCTGTTCGGCGGGCCGGGCGTGGACCAGTTCGCGGTCATCCCCCTGAGTGATTTCCGGCGCCAGTACCCCGAGGTCAAGGAGGTATTCATTGCTTTCTCGGCGGCGCGCGAGGCCAACCCGGTACAAGTGCGCAATGACGTTATTGAAGCCATGCGCCGGCTGCGACGCGTACCTCATAACGAGGAGAATGACTTCGAGGTTATTTCGCCGGATTTTCTCACCAATCTCTGGAATCAGCTTACGGGGGCAGTGGTGATACTTACGGGGGTGATCAGTTCGGTGGGTTTGTTGGTGGGCGGCATCGGCGTGATGAACATCATGCTGATTTCGGTGACCGAGCGCACGCAAGAAATAGGCGTGCGCAAAGCGGTAGGCGCGCGCCGGGCCGACATTCGCGCCCAGTTCTTGCTGGAAGCCACGGTGCTAACCATGACGGGTGGGCTGATCGGGATCATACTGGGAGCCGCCACTGCGGCTACGGTACGGCATCTGGTGCCGTCGGTGCCGGCCTCGCTTTCTTACTTCTGGGCAGCCATGGGAGTGTTGATCTCAGCCGCAGTGGGTATCTTTTTCGGCTATTACCCTGCCAATCGCGCCGCCAACCTGGATCCGATCGTATGCCTGCGGTACGAGTAGTTCGGCCATGCACGGCGGGCTTGCGCAGGAGGCGGTAAGCTGGAGGCATGCCAGCTTTGACAGTATTCAGATGCGTGGATCCGGGCGGGCGCGACCAGGCGCGTGAGGTCTGTGATTTGCTACTCGAGGCCGGCCTGTCTGCGGAAGTGTTCTCGCCCGCGCAGCCCGGTGTGGCCCGGGGTACTTACGAGGTCCGCGTGCCCGCCGATCAGGCGGAACGAGCCAGAGAGATCATCGCAGCCCAGAGGGACCTGATTGAGCCGCCCGTTGATGCTTCCCACGAATTGGATTTGGTGACCGTGTTCAGCTCCGACGCGCACAACGCCGAAATGCAGGCCACTGCGTTGCAGAGCCTGCTGGAAGCTAATGGAATTGCCACGTTGCTGGTGAGTCCGGGCCCCATCCCGAGCCTTCCCTACGAAGTCCGTGTGCCCAGAGGCCAGCTCGAGGAAGCCTTGCGTGTAATCGTCGCCGCCGAGGAAGCCGGCCCGGCGGCCGCCGAGGAGGCCGCGGGCTTGGAGGCCGACAACGAAGCGGCTGCCGAACAGGGGCCGGAAACCCAGAACTGAACGGCGGCCCCTAGGGCGTTGCTGTGTCGAGCACCTTCCAGGGCCCAGTCGTCCAGGTGACGGCCGCCAATAACCGCTCCCCAGGCATACTACCCCATGGGGCCAAAGGGCCAACGACCCCCTTGCTCGCAGGGGGATTTTCCTGCATAATGGCCCGAAGCGGAGCCCGCCATGCGCAAGGAACTTGACGGAGGCGGCGTCGAGCTGGTAGCCTGCCCGGCAGCTCAGTCCGCTGTCCTCATGGAAACAGAAAGCCCGTTTCGCGTCCTAGTGCTGGGGGATTTTAGCGGCCGCGCCAGTCGCGGCCTCTGCCGCACCGGGGAGCAGCTTGCCGAGCTGACGCCGTTGCTGATCGAGCACGCCAGTTTCGACCAGGTGCTGGAGTCTGTCGGACCCCAGCTTAAATTGGGGCCAGAGATCGGTCTGGCTTTCGCGAGCCTGCACGATTTTCACCCCGACGGCTTGTGTCGCCAAGCAATTTTCGCGAGGCTATTCTCCGCGCGCAGGGCATTACTGGAGGCCATCCTAAGGTCGGGGCAGGGAAGCCCGGAAGCGTGGAGCACTCAACTGGCCGAAATCGAAAAAACCCTGGGCGATTTGATGCGGTCAGTCTTGCACCACCCGGCATTCCAGGCCCTGGAGGCGACTTGGCGCGGCCTTGGCTTTCTGGTCGAGCGGTTGCAACCAGACCGGCGAATACAAATCTACTTGATGGACCTTTCTAAGGAGGAGCTGGCAACCGACCTGAGTCCAGCGGAGCCCGAGCAAAGCGTACTTTACCGGGCGGTAGCAGAGCCGGAGAGGCTGGGATGCGGCGGCCAGACATGGTCCGTGATAGCGGGTGATTACGCCTTCCAGCCCAGCCTGGAGGACGGCCGGCTGCTGGGTCGGCTGGCCAGGCTAGCTGCGCGAGCAGGCGCGCCCTTTGTGAGCGAGTTCGCTGCCGAGCCGATGGCCCCGGAGGCCGAGCAGACCTGGAGGGAGCTACGCGCCATGCCCGAGGCTGCCTGGGTCGGGTTGGCGCTGCCGCGTTTCTTGTTGCGCTTGCCATACGGGGAGCGAGCCGAGCCTGTGGCTACCTTCCGTTTCGAGGAAATGTCGGCGCCTCCCCGGCACGCCGAGTACCTGTGGGGCAATCCTTGCTACGCCTGCGTTTACTTGCTGGGCCGCACTTTTGAGCGCTGGGGCTGGCGGATGCAGCCTGGTTTGATCACTGAAATTGAAGATATACCCATGCACGTTTACGAAGAGGAAGGCCAACTGAAGATCAAGCCCTGCGCGGAGCTACTGCTGAGCGAAACCGCCATCCAGGAAGCCCTTGGCATGGGCCTGATGCCGCTGCTTTCAGTGCCTGGGCAGGGAGTGGTGCGCCTGGCCCGCTTTCAATCCATCGCCGATCCCCCGGGTCCGCTGGCCGGTCCCTGGGATTGAGGATCGGCCCGGGAAGATTCTGCCCGCTTAGCGGGCTCGGCCGTCCTCCAGATAGGTGTACCCGTAGAGGCCTTCTTCGTAAAAGCGAAGCAAGCGCCCCGATTCCTCATAGCCAATGCGGCCCTCGCGCAAAGCGCCCTCGACATCCCGCCGGAACTGAGAGAGCAGCGTTTCCGCGTTGTACTGGACGTACTCGAGTACCTCGCGGACGGTATCCCCCTTAATGACGTTATCCAGGAGGGGCTCGCCGTTGGGCCCCATGCTGACATGGACGGCATTGGTGTCGCCGAATAGATTGTGCAAATCGCCCAAAATCTCCTGGTAAGCGCCCAGCAGGAAAGCCCCCAGATAGTAAGGCTCGCCGTTAAAGGGGTGCAGGGGCAGAGTGCGCTTCACGTCGCGACGGTCAATGAACTGGTCAATCTTGCCGTCGGAGTCGCACGAGATGTCGCCCAGTATGGCGTAACGGGTAGGTCGCTCGTTGAGGCGATGGATGGGCATTACGGGGAAAAGCTGCCTGATGGCCCAGCTATCGGGCATGCTCTGGAACAGCGAGAAGTTGCAAAAGTAAGTGTCCGAGAGCATGGCGTCCAGGCCTTCCAGTTCTTCAGGCAGGTAATCCAGCTCATGGGAGAGTTTTTGAATGCGGTGGCAAATCGCCCAGTAGTAGTTTTCCGCCAGGCAACGCTGGTCTAGAGGCAGGTAGCCGAGGCTGAAGAGGTTCAAGGCCTGATCGAGCGCCTGCTGGGCGTCGTGGTAAGCCTCCAGGAGATTCTTGACGCTCAGGGAAGAGTAAGTTTCCTGCAAATCTATCAAGGGTTGCTCGGCGTCGGCGGGCAACTCCTGTGGCAGCTCCTCCTCACCCAGGCCGCTCACGCCCAGCACGTTAAACACGAGCATGCTGTGGTAGGCCACCACGGCGCGTCCGCTCTCGGAAATGATAGTGGGGTGAGCGACGCCTGCCTCATCGCAGACGTTCTGCACGTGGTAGACGACGTCGTTGGCGTACTCCTGGAGCGTGTAATTAACGCTGGACTCGAAATCGGTCTGCGAGCCATCGTAGTCCACACCCAGACCGCCACCCACGTCTAAGTATTTCAAGCCTGCCCCGGCGCGCGCCAGCTCGACGTATATGCGCGCCGCCTCAATCGCCGCCGCCTTGATGAAGCGAATGTTGGTGATCTGGCTGCCCAGATGAAAGTGCAGCAGCTCAAGGCAGTCGGCCATGCCCAACTCCTTTAAACGCTGGAGGGCGCGCTGTGCTTCGCTGGCCGTCAGGCCGAACTTGGAACGATAGCCGCCGGAGGATTTCCAACGGCCCGAACCGCGCGCAGCCAGTTTCAAGCGCAATCCGATGACCGGGCGCACGCCGATACGCCGGGCGTGCTCGGCGATCAGCTCCAGCTCGGTATATTTCTCCACCACCGGAATGATGTGGCGGCCGATTTTGCTGGCCAGCATCACCATTTCGATGTACTCGTCGTCTTTGAACCCGTTGCAGATGATGGGGGTGTGGTTGTCCGCCAGAGCCAGCACAGCCAGCAGCTCGGGCTTGGAGCCAGCTTCCAGCCCAAAGCGATAGCGGCGGCCGAACTCAAACAATTCCTCCACCACTTGTCGCTGCTGGTTAACCTTGATCGGGTACACGCAGCAGTAGCCGCCCTGGTAGCCGTGCTCGGCAATGGCGCTCTCGAAAGCCTGGTAAATCTCGCTCAGCCGATGGCGGAGAATGTCGCCGAAGCGAAGCAGGATCGGCAGCGAAATGCCTCGCAGCACCAAGGTGTCCACCAACTGCTTGAGGTCTATTGAGCGCGCCGGATCCTTGGTCGGATGTACGTGCAGGTTACCGTTTTCGCCCACCGAGAAATAGCCTTTGCCCCAACTGGCTACATCGTACAGCTCGGCGGCGTCGGTAATCGTCCAGCGGTCGGCCGGCTCCCGCAGAACCGTGCTGTCGGCGAGTCTCAATTCCTAAACTCTCCTTTACGAATTTAGTGTGTACCGAAATCGTCCCGTGTGCAAGCGGAAAAATCACCCGCGCCGCTGCCAGCATTCTCTCCCGCGGCGATCCGCTCCCAGATTCGGCCATCAACTATGACGCTGCCGGCAGGCGAGCGGTTAGCGCCGCCTTCGGGCGGCTAAACGTCGTACCAAAACCACTGCCGCCAGGCCCACCAAATTCAGGAGCGCGGGCGCGGGCTCCGGCACTTGGCTCAGGATCCAGCCCGAGTACACGTCCACGCGCGTGTCGCCTGCCAGCTCGCCGAAAGTTCCGTTCAGCTCGTCATCCAGATCGCCCCAGTCCGAACCGAAGGTTGCTAGGAAAGAGTGGATGGCGGCGATGCGGCCGTTATAAAAGGTGGGGCCGCCCGAATCACCGGGGGCCGGGTGCACCTCACGATCGGTGTAAGTGCCGCAGAAGCGGCTTCCCAACAACAGGCACAACGCGTCTCGCTCGAGCGTGCCGTCATCGAAATCATAAGCGTAAGGTTCCCCCGGGAGACCCCAAACCACCGGCTCAAACTGATTAGTTCCTGCGCGCAGCGTTCCCCACGGGAGCGCCCAGCCCGTAATGCCGGTGCCGGACATGCCGTACCCGGCCAAACCCACCAGGCCTGTAATGGGCTCCGTGAGGATGCCGTAGTAGCCCAGGCCGGGCGAAGCGCTAAGCCGAACGATTCCGACGTCGTAACCGTTGAGGAAATCACCGTCCCAGTTAGGGTGCACCCTGTAGTCAACGCCCGAAAAGGCACCCCCAGGGGAAAAGTAAGCTGTGAGCGCCAGCACATCGAGATTCCCGTATTCATCAGTCAAGCAGTGAGCGGCGGTAAGTACGTGGACGCTGCTGATCAGGGTCCCTGAGCAGCCCCAGGTTTGGCTGGAGCCCTGAATGACGAGGCGGGCCACCCCGTCATAGGGACTGGGCGAAGCGACCGCATAGGCAGCCGGATCGCCGAGCGTCGTCAACAAGGGTCGTGCTAATTGGGGCCGCGGCAAGACAAGCGGCCCGGCGGAGAGCACGGTTGCCGTGACCAACACGGCAGGCATCAGGTGTGTCATGCTCCTTGTGGTGCGCATTCCCAAAATTATACGTCCCCGGCGCCACTGCTCTCCTCCGCTTCAGCCTGTCCTGAAGTAAGCTAGCAACGGAGGCTGATTAAATGCAAAGCGATCGCAGAGAGTTCTTGGGACTGGCTGCTGCGCCTTTGATTCTGGCCGCCAGTGCGCGCGGCGCCAATGACCGCCTCGCCTATGGCCTGATCGGCGCCGGCAACCGCGGGCGGTGGCTCAACCGCGCCTTTCAGAAGCTCGGCGCACAGTGCGTGGCGCTGTGCGACGTCTATGAGCCCAATCTGGAGCTGGCGCGCAAAGATTCTCCGCCTGATGTAAAGACCTATGTTGATTACAGGGAGCTACTGGCGCAGCCGGGTATTGATTTTGTGGTCATTGCCACCCCGGATCATCACCACTGCCCCAATCTGCTGGCGGCGTTGGCGGCGGGTAAGGACGTTTATCTGGAAAAACCGTTGTCGGTGTCGCTGGAGGAGAGCGTGCGCATGGTGGCGGCCGCAAGCCAATCGCGGCAGATCGTGCAGGTGGGCATGCAGCGACGCTCGATGGAATTCTGCATACAGGTCAAGCGCCTGGTGGATGAAGGCATCCTGGGCAAAGTCTCAATGGCCAAGGCGCTTTGGAACTGGCATTTTGCCAAGCCCATTGACAACTCACCTCTGCCCGGGAAGCTTGACTGGGATCGCTTCCTGGGCTCGGCGCCCAAGCGCCCCTTGGAGCCCCGCCGCTTCCGCTGGTGGCGCGGCTTTTGGGACTACTCCGGGGGCAACATGACCGACCAGGGCACGCACCTTATGGATGTGATCCAGTGGATGACTAACTCCGGCCCACCCCGCGCCGCCGTATGTCACGGCTACCTCGCCAAAATGATCGGCGCCGAGGTGCCTGACGTGTTCTGCGCCGCCTTCGAGTATGCGCATTTCATGGCTACTTGGACCCTGAACTACGCCAGTTCATACGAAAACGACTGGTCCATACAGATCCAGGGCGATCAAGCTACGCTGGTGCTGGACCGCACGGGTGCGCGCATTTACAAAGACCCTGGCGTGCAGGATGCTCCCTGGAACCTCACCGAACCGCTGCCACTGATACGGCGCATCGAGGATCGCAGCAGCGGGCTTGAGCACCAGCAGAATTTCTTGGAATGCGTGCGCAGCCGCCGGCAGCCCAATTGCACCGTGGAGATGGCCGCCGCGGCCGTGGCCGGACCGCACCTTGCAAACCTTGCCCTGAAACTCGAAAAGAAAGTGCGCCTCAGCGCCGACGGCGCCCGCGCGAGCTGAAAGCTCCCCGTTCGCACAGCGTGAACGGAGGCAGCGTCCTCAGGCTTCCGCCTCCGAGGCCCCCTGAACGCGGGGCGAATCGGGAGCGTCCACCCGCGGCAACCAGCGCGCCAGCTCCTGCTTGATGGCCTGGTATTCGGGCTTGCCAGCCAGGTTGTACCATTCCAGCTCGTCGTTCAGGTGGTCGTAAAGCTCTTCGCCCCCGTCGCGATAGCGGATGTAGCGCCAGCGTTCGCTGCGGACCGAGTGATTGCCGCGCAGATAGGTAGTCACGGCAGGACGATCCCAGGCTGCCTGCGGGTTCTTCAGCAGCGGCATCAGGCTCACTCCTTCCAGGCGCTCCCTTCGCGGCAGTTCACAGAGCTCAACTAGCGTGGGGTAAATGTCCATAAGGTTGACCGGTCGCGAGCAGCGAGAGCCCGCTTTGGTCAGGCCCGGCGCCACCATCATGAGCACATTATGCGTAGCCTCTTCCCATAGGGCGAACTTGCGCCAGTGCAACTTCTCGCCCAAGTGCCAGCCGTGGTCGCTCCAAAGCACCACGACAGTGTCGCCCGCGTATGGGCTGGCCTCAAAAGCCTCCAGCACACGCCCTAGCTGGGCGTCCATGAAACTGATGCAAGCCAGGTAACCTTGCACAGCCTGGCGCCATTGCTTGTACTCAATTACCTTCTTGTGGTCACCTTCCGGACGCGCAAACTTCCGTCCCATAGGCGGCACGTCGTCGAGATCGTCTTCCTTGACCAATGGCAGAGTTACTTTATCCGCGGGGTACATCTCGAAGTACTTGCGCGGCACATACCAGGGCAGGTGCGGCCGGAAAAAGCCCACACCCAAAAAGAAGGGACGGTCGTGCTTGCGCGCCAGCTCCTTGCGCGCCCACTCAGCCACCTTCCAATCGCCCATCTCGCTGTCGGGCAAGTCCAGCGGACCCCAATCGAAATGCCCGGTGTTCGGGATACCGTTGGCAGGGCGCTTGGCGGGGACTGGATCAGGAGGCTTGTTTTGCGTCTGTGAGGGGAAGTACTCATGCCAGCTCACCGGATCGGGGAAGGCCCCGTGAAAGATCTTGCCTCCCCCGACCACGCGATATCCCTGAGCCATGAAATGCCGGGCCAAGGTCACAGCCTCGCGAGCAGCCTCGGACTTTCTAAAAGGCTGGCGGTTGTCGTAGACGCCCGAAGTGGACGGACGTATGCCGGTCATCAGCGCTGCGCGGGAAGGATTACACAGGGGAGCGGCGCAGTGGGCATTGGTGAAAAGCAAGCCGCGGGCTGCCAGCCGATCCAGATTGGGTGTCTTCACGTCGGGGTGGCCCCCCAGGCAGCCAACCCAGTCGTTCAAGTCGTCAATAGCGATGAACAAGACGTTGCGCCGGCTGACGGGGCGGGCCGCCCACACGGCAGCTCCGGCCAGCGCCGCCATAAACTGGCGCCGACTGCTATCTCCCATAGCTTGCTAGTTTAGCATTGCCCTGGGCCACAGGCTCCCGGCGCTGGCTGGCGGCGGTCCATCAGAAGCTGAAGCGCAGGCCGACCACCACTATCCGGTTTGCCCCGGCGCCGGTGATGCGTCCGAAATTCACGGAGTTGATGTCGGTGTTGGGGTTGCTGAAATCGGGCTTGTTGGCCACGTCCAAAGCATCGGCGCGCAGCTCCAGCGTCTTGCCTTCGGCCACCCGAATGCGCTTGATGAGGTTTACATCAAAGCGGAACGATCCAGGGCCTTCCAGGAACATTGAGGCGAGATTGCCCAGCGTACCTGGCAGAGGGTTGGCCAGGATCACGCGCCCGGAGGAATCGGCAATGGCGCGCATTGTGCTGCGCCCGGCGATGTTGTTCCGTGTGGTAAGGCGCTGGATGCCGGGGTCGGAGACCGACTGCAATCCTTCGAAGTAGATCACGCCGAGGCCGGTGCGCTGCACCTTGCCCATGCTCTTGGGGATGGGTGCCAGCGCATCCGGCGTGTTATCACCAAAGGTGTTCCAAGTGTTGGCGCCGGAGCTTACGTTAATGGGCGGGCCGGAAAACAGATTCAAGATGAAACCCGCTTGCCATCCCCCGAGCAAATGGGCAAGCCAGCCCTGCGAGCTCACCCAAGGTTTCCCCGGCCCGAAAGGCAGTTCCCATAAGCCATTGGTGCGGACGACGTGAGTGCGATCGAAGGTGAGCCGGCGGCGATCCATACGCCAGTTACGCATATTGCGATAACTGTCGATCATTTCTTGACCGGAACCTTCCTCTTCGCCGAGGACTTTGCTCCAGGTATAGTTGCCCTGCAAGGTCCAACCCGCGCCGAAGCGCTTGATGAGCTCCACCTGCATGGCGTGATAGATGGAACTGGCAAAATTCGAAGTCAGGCGCGCGGAGTCAAACTGGGGGTTGACCATAATCCAGTTTTCGGGCAGCCCCGCGCGCCGCAGCAGCCCGCCGCGTTCGCCAGTGAACATATCCGTGTTGTTCAACCAGGCAGCGAAGCTGGCGACGTGATTGTTGGCCAGGTGCCCCTGGGTGGTCGAGATGGCGCGCACGGCGTCTGAGCCCGTGCGGCTGACGCCGTCCACCACACCTAGGCCAGGGACGTTGAGGCCGCGGAAAATCCGGTCCAGCAAGGGCGCATTGCCGCCCGCTTGGGTGATCAGAAAAGCTTCCAGAATGCCGTTCTCAAAGATGTTGGTCTCGTTGACGCTGGTGCCGCGAATCAGGCGCGTCCCCTTGTTGCCCACGTAGCGCACTTCCAGCCAGGTATTGGGACGTAACAGGCGCTGCATTGAGAAGTTCCAGTTCTGCACATAAGGCGAACGCAAGCCGGTGTCAAAGACGCGCACGATCTGCAAGCGGTCAGTCAAGGGCACCACAGCCAGCGGTTTCGCATCAACGCTCAAGGGCAGTCGGATGCGCGAGAGATCCAGATAAGTCGGCGAGGTAAAGTTGCGTACTTCGCGCAAGCCGGGCAGATCGCCTGCCACCACGTCGGTCAAGCGGAGTGAATTGCGCTCGTAACCTATGCCGTAGCCCATGCGCAGCACGGTCTTTCCCTTTCCGAACCAAGGCAGCGACCAGCTCAACCCCACCGCGGGCGCGAAGTTGTTCCAGTCGTTTTGGTAAAGCTTGACGCCGGGGTTAGGCGAGTGTTTTCCCACCAGTTGGACGCGGGTTAGCGAGCCGGCCAGGCGGCCCGGTTGATACATGTCGGCGAAACTCGTTCCGGAGATGCCAAAGATGCCGGCTGAGCCGCCCACCAAGGAAGCCGCTTTCCCGTTGGCGTCCCAAGGCACGCTGTAGTACTCGTAGCGGAGGCCCAAATTGAGCGTCAGGGCGGGGGTAACCTTGAAGTCGTCCTTGAAGTACCAGGCCAGCTCGCGCTGCTTCCAGGTGCGCTGCTTGCCCTCGCCGGCCACGAATTCGGGGTTGGGCCCGCCTGGCGAGTTGAAAGCCTGACGCACGCGCGCCACTGAGCCACTGAGCTCGTTGAGCAAGGCTTCGGCCGTTCCCAGGTTCACGCCGATGCCGGCAATGGAGGAAAGGTTCTGAATGGGTGCGCTCCCGGTGCCGATCACGGCGCGCGGCATCACATCGAAAGAGTTAAAGCCGTTGGTGCTGACGAAGCGGACGCTACGCCGCCTTTGAAAGCATGCTTGCCGCGCAGCCACGTCAAGTCATTGCTGAACTGGTAAACAGGGGTGATGCGACCTTGCGGATCGTTACCGGCGTTCAAAGGGTTGCTGATCAGCCCGAACTCGATCAGGTACGGGTGGTTCCCGGCCTTGGGCAACAAGTCTGCCCCCGCCACCTCCCAGGGTGCACGGAAACGCAAGCGAGGACGCAGAGCGCCCACCCGAAATTCGTTCAACAAGTCAGGCCGCAGGGTAGAGGTCAAAGAAAGTGACGCCAGCGAGTCCCAGCCCCGGCTGTCACCGCCCGGCGAGTTGGGCAAAGGCTGGGGCATGAAAGTATTGTCGTTGCGGTTAACCTCCTTGGTGATGCTGAAACTGGCGCGATGGGCGCTCGTGAAGATCTGATCAAGCTTGAGGTTGAAATGATCGAAGTCTTGCGAGGCGCTGCGGCGCCACGTGTACCAAGCTGTGTTCAGGCCGTCGCCGCCGCGGAAGTTGTTGGGCAGGGGCATCAGTTCGATCAGCCTGCGCACGGTGGGGTCGGGCGCGCTCCGGTTGGGGTCGCGCCCGAACAGCAGCACTTGTTGCAAGTCCCCGGTAGCTTGGGGCGGGCGTACAGGGTTGCCGGCCAAATCCACCGTAGGAGTGGCCGAGTTAGCGTTGCCGTTGCGCACCCCGGGGAAGAAGCGGAAGATGCCCCGGCGGGCCGTCTCCGTGTAAACGGTGCTGCTGACCGAATCGCGCGTGCGGATGCGTTGGGCCTCGAACAGGGCGTGAAAGAAGGTGCGATTGCGGACGATGGGACCGCCCAGCCGGCCGCCGAACTGGTTGCGGATCAAGAAATTGCGCGGGTCGCCGCGCTGGTTGTTGAAAAAGGTGTTGGCAGTCAGCACCGTGTTGCGGTGGGTCTCGAAGACGCTGCCGTGAAATTCGTTGGTGCCAGAGCGGCTGATCATTTGGATCTGCCCGGAGCCGCGTCCCAGCTCGGCGTCGGCCGGCGAGGTGATCACGCGGAATTCCTCGATGCGATCCGTGGAAGTGAACACGGGCGAGGCTACGCCGCTGTTGATGCGGTTGTCCTGGACGTTGATGCCGTCCAAGGTGATGTTCAGCGTGCCGATGCGAGCGCCCGAGAAGTTATCCCCCAAGACACCGGCTTGCAAGTACACAAAGCTCAATGCGTTGCGCGCCGGAATGGGAAGCTCGCTGAGACGGCGGCCGGCCACCATGCCGCCGACCGAAGCAGTGACGTAACCTAGCGCTGTCTCGGCCTGAGCCGTAACCTCCACCGTCTCGGTCGTGGTCCCTAGCTCGAGCGCGATGTTCAAGCTGAGGCGCCCGCCCACCTCCAACAGCACGTCGTTGTAAAGAAAGCGGCGGAAGCCGGCATGTTGGGCCTCGACCCGATAAAGGCCGGGCGGCAGAGCTGCGAACAAGTAAACACCGGCTTCGTTGCTAGCCGTCGTGGTAGCGACGCCGGTCTTAACGTTCGTCGCCGTAATCTTGACGCCCGGGACGGCCGCTCCGCTAGGATCGGTCACGGTGCCGGAAAGTACCGCATCCGTGCCTTGGCTGAACGTCAGCCCGACGAAAATCAGCATCACAATCAGCAATCTCTTCGCCCGGACCATTTCCCTTCCACCCAAATTTCAGGCCCGCCCGGACGCCTCTCTGCCCGGAGGGAACTTGCGGACATTCTACTCAAAGGATGAATCATTCGGCAAGCATGGGAGCGCCGTCTCTTCTGCGCGCAACTTGCGCCGGCTAGTTGCTCGTTGCCGGAGTACAATGGTTCGTTTGATTCTGACGCTTACCATCAACCCGGCCATTGACCGCACCTTCATTACTGACCGGCTGGTTTTCGAAGACCGCACCTACATACTGGAGAGCAGCGAATCAGCCGGTGGGAGGGGAATTAATGCCTCGCGCGTAATTCACTCCTTTGGCGGGCCGACTCTGGCGCTGGCCACGGCCGGAGGCGCCGCAGGCGAGCGTTTCCGCGAGCACCTGCGCGGCGCCGGCTTCCCCTTCGAGCTGGTCCCGATTGCCAGCGAAATTCGCACCAACCTCGCCATAACTGACTTGCAAGGGCTGACAGTGAAGCTCAACGAGGTGGGACCACAACTGCGCGCCGAGGAGGTCGAGCAGGTAGAAGCAGCGGTCCAGCGACATCTGCCCGGCGCAGAGTGGCTTATGCTTTGCGGCAGCATCCCTCCCGGCGTTCCTCCAGACTTCTACGCTCGCCTCATAAGCGCCGCACGCGCGCAGGGCGTCAAGACGTTGCTCGATACCGATGGAGAAGCCCTACGCCAGGGGATCAAGGCGCGTCCGAGTGTGGTCACGCCTAACCAGCAGGAAGCCGAGCGGCTGCTTAATCTGCCCATCTTGACGCGGGCCGGAGCGGTGGCAGCCGCCGCCAAGATATGCGAGATGGGCGCCGAACTGGTCGTGCTCTCGCTCGGTAGCCGGGGTGCGGTTACGACCTCTCGGGCAGCCACGCTCGAGGTGATCCCGCCCCCTGTGGAAGCGGTCTGCCCCATAGGGGCGGGGGATGCGCTGGCGGCTGCCTTCGTATGGGCCATGGTCAACCACTACTCGGAGCCAGACGCCTTGCGCTGGGCGGTAGCGGCGGGCACGGCCTCGGCCCGGCTGCCGGGCATCCGCTTCGCTTCGCTGGCTGATACGCGGGAGATTTTCGAGCGAGTCGAAGTGCGCCCTGCCTCGGCGTGAAGGCTCAAGGCTTCTTGCCCCGGCGGGTGAACCCTGCCCCGGAGATTAGTCCCGCCAGCCCCAAGGCCAAGAATAGTGCCAGCAGGACCAACAGGGTGGCGAGCGAGCCGGCTACCAAGTAATCGGTGCGCGTCAGCGGGTGCGGCAACAATTCCAGGACTAAGATCACGGCGAGCACGTACACCAGCGCCAGCGTTACCCCGATCAGCCACCAACGAAGCTTTTTCAATTGCATGGCACTCACTGCTTCCTGTTCGAGCTCCGGGCAACCGGCCTATCAGCTAAATTACCGCAAGCAGTCCGGCAGCAGAGAGGCTAAGGCTCGAGTGAATGCGCGGGGGTCTCAATCAGCGCTCGCTCAAGTTCGGCAAAATCGCTGGGCGCGACCAAATGAAAGCGGATTTCCAGGCGCGTGAACCGGCGCAGCTCTTCCTCCACCTCCTCAGAGGGCAATTCAGGGCTGGCTACAAACAGGTTGCCATGGGCCACCTTAAAGGGTAGTACTTTCCAGCGCCGTACCACTGCCGCCGGCAGCGCCCGCGCCACCCGGCGGGGCACTTCCCTCGGGTGCAGGCGCTCAAGAGGCAGGTTTTGCTGCACGCTCAGGGCGCGATAAACTTGCCATTCGCTGAGCCGGCGCAAACCCACCAAATATTCGCCTAGCCGCACTTGCTCCGGTTTGGCGGCTAAAACCTGCTCCAGCTCCCCCTGCTCCATCCATCCCCAGCGGACCAGCAGCTCGCCCAGACGCGGGCGGACTTCGGCCAAGGTAGCCTTTTGAGGGTAGCGGTGCTCAGTCTTGTCCCAGGCCAGCGGGCGCCGGTGCAAACCGGCCCGTGCATAACGCACCAGCGCTACCAGGGTGGCCGCAGCATTGATCCAGTTGGCCCAGAAAATCCGGAGCGGGGAAAGGGTGGCGAACCGCCAGCCGTAAATTCGTGCCACCATCGCCCCGCGGAGGCCCGCCCGCCAAACTTGCAAGGCCAAAGTCAGGTGCAGTAGCCAGTTCCACGGCACTAGTTGGCCCAATACCCACGGCTGGCCGCTTAAGGAGGCGCAAATCCAGCTTGAGGCGCCGTAGAGGAACACTGCATTAACAAGTAAGGTGACCGGATTGCCGATCAAACCCTTGCGATCGCGCCAGAGAAAATAGATTTGAGGCAGCTTGCCGCGCCAGCCGAACTGTTTCCAGCCTTGCAAAGCAATGCCTGTGATCCAACGAGTGCGCTGCCGCAAGGCTGCGCGGTAAGCGCGCGGAAAATATTCGCGTGTGGCTGTGGGTGAACCCTGCCAGAACTTGATGCCTAGGAAGTACTGCCGGTAACCTAGCTCGTGCAAGCGAAGGCCGGCGGCATAATCTTCAGTCAGCGCCTGGGGATCAAAGACGCAACCCCCGTGCAGGCTGGCGAGATGATCCAGCGCGTGGCGGCGGAAGGCGGTTCCCACGCCGTTGGAGGGCAAAGCTGCGCCAAGCAGGAGCCGCGCCGGTATGTCCTTGGTCTGGAACTCGGCGAATTCATCGCAATATACGCCGTGAGTGAAACGCCTGGCGGGGGTAGGCAGGGGCAGCACCGGGATCTGAACCATTTCATAGTGTTCGGCGAAGTAGTTGCTCCAGCTCAAGGCAAGCGGGTGCATCCAGTCTTCGGCATCGTGCGTCACGATGATTTCAAAGCGCACATTGTGTTCCTGCTCGTAGCGCAGCATGCTGGCATATACCCAGTTCAAGCAGTCTGCTTTCGAAGTGGGGCCGTCGTGGGGACAGCAAACCAAGTGAACGCGGGGGTGGCGAGTCGCGACTTCCCTCACGGCGGCTATGGTCGGCTCGTCATTGGGGTAGCACCCCACAAAGATTTCAAAACGCTGATAACGACAAGCCGCCAGATTGCGCTCGAGCATCTGGACGATAACTCGGTGCTCTCGCCACAGGGGGACCAGCACGGCGATCAACTTTTGGGGGACGCTGGCCAGGGTTTCCTCGTCCGGCAAGGGCGAATCGCGCGGCGCACCGAGGCGGCGACGCAAAACGTCGCCCAGCCATACCAGATCCACAAACAGATCATCCAGGCCGCTGAGCAGCAGCCACACGGCCAGCGGCCCCAGGCAAGCGGCTACCCACGCGTCCAGCCAGCTCATGGGCCGACTCCGCGCACACAAAGGCCCACCCATTAATAGTGGGCGCACGGGGGCCAAATTCGCAGCGTGCATAACGGATTGAGCGATAATGCGGGCATGCGCACCGTCAAATGGACCTTGCTGCTAGCGGCGGCCGTGGCCCTGGCGGCAGCCCTCGCCGGTCACCGCCAAGTTGAAGCCACCGCCAACGACTTTCACTTCTCTATCCTCGGGGATCGCACCGGCAGCGCCGCTCCGCAAATCTATGGACGCATCTGGCGGGAGATAGACCTGCTGGGGCCGGCCTTCGTGATCAATGTGGGGGATACAATCCAGGGCGGCAATGACAGCCGGGCAGAAGCCGACTGGGATCAAGTTCAGCCCACCCTGGCCCGCTACCAAAAGTACCCTCTTTTCTTGATTGCCGGCAACCATGACATTTGGAGCGAACACTCACGCCGCCTTTTCCAACAGCGCACGCGACGCCCTGCTTCTTACAGCTTCGATTACCAAAACGCTCATTTCACCGTGCTCGATAACAGCCAGAGCGCTACGCTCAGCGATGAGCAGCATGCCTTCCTGGAACGCGATCTGAAAGCCAGCACCGGCCGCCGGCCCAAATTTGTCTTCATGCACAAGCCCTACTGGCTGGTGCCGCTTCGTTTGGGCTCGGGTGATTTCCGCCTGCATGAAATCGCCCGCCAGTACGGCGTAGATTACGTCATCGCCGGCCACACTCATAACTTCGCGCGCTTAAGCCGGGATGGCGTCACTTACCTGGTTGTGGGCAGCTCTGGCGCCAGCCTGGCCAAATACCTCCCGGATCCGGCCAGCTTCTCGCGTGGCTTCTTCTACCACCACGTTTGGGTGTCTGTGAAGGGAGAGCAGGCCCGCTTTACCGTAAAAGAGCTGAGCGGTGCCGGAGGCCAGGGGCGTATGTTTTCCGCCGACGATTGGGGTCCTGGGGGCCCGCAGTTTGATCCGGAGGATCCGGCTGGCAAAGATGAGCCCGGGACCTGACCAGCGCGCTTTGAGTCCAACTTACTTAGCACTGCCAGCACTACCCGGCCTACCACCTCCAAGCTGGCCGCGCTGAGTTTGTCGCAACTGTCTTGCTCGGTGTGCCAGTAAGAGTTCCCCGGACCGTATTCGAAGTCAATCAAATTCACGGCGCTCGCGCCCCGGCGCAAGAAAGGCACGTGGTCATCCTCGATCCAGGCGGTGCGGCTCAAGAAATGGCGCTCGAAGCCAAGCTCCGTAGCGGTCTGCCAGACCAGCTCTCGCAACCAGCGGGTGGAATTCATCTCGCGTAAGATCCCCAGATCCCGGTCCGCAATCATATCCACGTTTATCAGAGCCTGGAGGCGATTCAGGGTGCCGTCGGCGGCCCAGCGGGCCGCCAGATGCCGGCTGCCATAAAGGCCGTCAGTGTCCGACCAGGGCCCGAATGCCTCCTCGCCATCGAAAAACACCAACAGAAGCTCTTGGCGGAAACCCGCCGAGGGCAGCACCCGCGCCATCTCCAGCAAGAAGCCGGTCGAAGAGCCGCCGTCATTAGCGCCTACGAAGCGGATCGAAGGCAGCCACTTGGTGTCGTAGTGGCCGCTGAGAACCACAGTGCGCCCCGAGACTCCCGGACGGCGCGCGATGATGTTTTGCATGTTCACCGGTCCTCGGGGCGTCATGGCTCGAAAGGGGTCCGGAATAACCTGCCAACCAAACTTTTCGAGCTCCTTCCAGATATAGGCACGAAGCCGAACCAAGGCGGTTGATTCCGGCGGCCGCGGACCGAAGGAAACGGCGCGGCAGGTATAGCGCAGTGCGGAAACGCCGTCAAACAGGGCCGGTTGGCAGCGACCCAAGAGGGCGCTGAGGGCCATCACACACAAGACCTTGCGGCAATACATATGTAACCCAGGGTGAAATTGCGCTCGCGATCCAGTCCGTCCAGCAGGGACGCCAACAGGGAGGCGGGAAGCACGACCCAAACTGCCAGCAACCATAGCGGCAGCGGCAGCAGTTGCAGGGCATTGAGCAGCCTGCGGGCCAGCACGCAAAACAAACCCCCGGCAGCCCGCAATGACACCACCTGTAAACCCGCCTGCTCCAACAGATACCCGAGGCCGTACCGGGTAAAGCGGTAATAATCCCGCGGAGCCTGATGCACTTCCCACTCCTGTGGGGCAACCAGCAGCAAACGACCGCCCGGTGCAAGAATTCGCGCCAGCTCGCGCAACACCCGCAACGGGTCACGCACATGCTCCAGAGTCACGATATTCAAGCAGGCTCCAAAGCACCCATCGGGGAAGGGCAGGGCCTCCAGGTCCGCAATCGCATCCAGGCGGCTATAATCCCAGCCGGGATCGCCGACCGCCATGTCTACGCCTACGTAGTGTTGACGGCGAAACCAACCGGCATAGGTGCACTCCCCAGCGCCGGCATCCAGGACTCTGGTCCCCTCAGGCAGGCTGGCGGCGAAACTGGCCACCGAGTCCTCAATAGCAGCTTCGAATCTTAACAGTAACCGCCGCAACCATCGCGGCAGTCTTCGGGCGAGGCTGCGCGATCTCACGGTTTCTTGCGCGCCTCCAACATTATGGTTGATCCGGACCGGCAAGCCGCTTCGAGCAGCGTAAATGGGAGCGCAGCGATCACCAGACCCAGATATAACAGGTCCTTGAGCAGGCGCAGCACGGGCTTTTCTTTCAAGCCGCGCACGCGTCGCGCCATCGGATCCAGCCAGGGCGCCAGGCTGGTGGCCAGGCCGGGGGGATTATCCCGGAGCGAGAAATGCTTGCGACGCAGCACCTCGAAGCCGCAACATTCAAGCAAATACTCAAGATCGCTGGCGCGAAAGTTGATCAGATGCCGCGGCACGTCCAGACCGCTCCAGTGCTCGCCCAACAAAAGCAACTGCCAGCAGGCGGCGTTCGGGGTTTGCACTAGCAAGCGCCCGTCGGGCTTCAAGAGCCGGTACGCAGAATCCAGGTAAACCGTAGGGTCCGGCAAATGCTCCAGCACATGGAACATGCTGATAACGGCGCAGCTTTGCGGGAGCAAAGGAGGGGCTTGCAAGGAAGCGCAGATCACCGGCACGTGGTTGACGCGCCAGGCGAGGGCCGCAGCCTGCGGTGAAAGCTCCACGCCCAGGGCTGGCACCCCGTGCTCGCGCAGGACGCGCACGAGCAGCCCGCCACCGCAGCCTACGTCCAGCACCCAGCCTTGTCCGCCGGAGGCCCGCCAAGCACGTCGCACGAACTCCAGATGGTCGCACAGGACCAGCCGGCGCCAGGCTTGCTCCAGCCGGTCGGCAAAGTTATCGGCGGGTGCGAACCAGTAGGCGCTCGGATAATAACGGCGAAACTCGTTTGGCGAAGGCCAGGGATCCAGGCGAATGAGGCCGCAGCGGGAACACTCCAGCAGGCGGAAACGTTCTTGGGTAGTATTGTAAAGCCGGTCGCCGGCCTCAAACAAAACGCGGTAATCGGGCGCATCGCAAGCGGGACAAAGCCTGGGCGAAGCTGCCTGATTGGCGTTGCTCACGGGGCCAGCTCCATTAACTGCCGCAGGCGTATTCGGTGGGTCAGAATCAAACGCCTGGCTTCGGCGGGGCTGAGCCGGACCAGCTTCCTCACTTGCCGCCGCTTGTGCAGCATACGCGGCAGCAAAGCCAAAGCGCTCAGGTCGCCTTTCAGCAAGGCCACCGCAACGGCCAGCTTGGAGGTCCAGCCCGGGTACTGCGCCAGCTCCCCTTTCCGGCGCGCGGCTGCCCAGAGCCCAGCTCCCAGTCGCGCCGCGTAATAGAAAGGGTTCAGCAACAGCAAACTCAGGGGAAACAGTTTAACGGCCAGCAGCACGCGATTGCGTTCGATCAGCTCCAAGCGCCGCAGCGATGCCCGCCCCAAGGTCGCGGCCCGATGATGCAAAACGACCGCTGAGGGCACGTAAAGGCAACGCCAGCCGGCCAAACGGGCTCGCAAACCAAGTTCAGCGTCGTCCCCGTAAGCGAAGAAATCTTCGTCGAAGCCCCCTATCTGCTCCAACATGGCTTTCCGGTACATGGCGGCGCACCCATCAGGCCATAGAACTTCCTCCATGCGGTCGTATTGGCCTTCATCCAGCTCACCTGATCCCCGCCCGCGGTTTTGCCCATCCGGGTAAATCAGGTGCCCCGCTTTGTCAAGACGCGCAGGATCGTCCTTGACCAAGATCTTCGAAGCCGCCATGCCGACTTCCGGGCGACCGTCGAAGGCGCTGCGCAGCGCAGCCAGCCAGCCCGGCCTGGCTTCAGCGTCGTTGTTCAACAAGGCCACGAATGCGCCGCGGGCCAGCGCAATGCCTTGGTTGTTGGCGGCGCAGAAACCCAAATTGCGAGAGTTGATCACCACCCGCAATGGGAAGGCTGGATGTTGGCCGAACTCCTGCTGTGCCATCTCGACCGAGCCATCATCACTGCCGTTGTCCACCAGCACCACTTCGAACTCTGCATCTTGCTGGCTCGCCAGCGAGTGCAAGCACTCGCGCAGCAGGTCCCGGCGGTTCCAGTTCACCACTACCACCGATATTTCCGGCTCGCGGAATGCTTTCACGACGTCAGAAAAACCAGGCGGAGTGCCCGCCCTGCCGCGTGGCCAAACTTCACGGGCGGCGCTGGTAATCCCTCGCGCTCGAAGAGCGCAAGGAACTTGTTGTATTATAGCTGGGGGGCTTGCGAAGTCGGAAATGTACTCGATCGGGCAACGCCTGCGGGACGAGCGTGTCCGGCAAGGGTTGAAACTCTCCGACGTTTCCGAAAAGACGCGCATACGCACGGTGTTCCTCGAAGCCATTGAGGCGGATCAGTTTGATGCCCTTCCAGGCCGCTTTTACGCCCGCAGCTTTGTCCGCCAATACGCGCGGCTTTTGGGCATACACGACCCGGAATTGGAGGCTGAGATAGCGCGCGAGTTGGGGGAGCCGGGTCCGGTGGTCACAGCCGAGCAGGTCCTGGCGAGCCTGGGCGCGAATGTGCCTGAAAGAGCGCCGATTGTTTGGCGAGCTCGGCTGGATCCACGCTGGCTGGCTTACGGTACGGTGGGGCTGCTGGCGGTAGCGGGCGTGCTGGGCGCCTACTTGGGCTGGCAGCGCATTCGCGCTCGCGCAGAAGCCAGGCAAGCGGCGGCAGCCATTGAACTCCAAGCTAGTCCGCCGCAACAGACCGAGAGCGTTCCGGCCAGCCGCCCGGAGCCCGCCCCGACGGCTCCCCCGCTGGTGGTCGAAGTTGCCGCTCGCACATCAGCTTGGACCAAGGTGGTCACCGACGGAACGGAGGCCTTCGTTGGCACGCTTCAGGCCGGCCAGCAAAGAACCTTTCGCGCCTCGGACAAAGTCCGTATTCTCACTGACAACGCGGGAGCCCTGGATATACGGCGCAACGGAACCCCCTTGGGACCCTTGGGACCCGAAGGACAGGTGCGCACCATCGAGTTGACGCGCGAGGGCCACACCGTCAGCGCCCCCAAACCCAAACCCTCGGAGGAAAAGCCGGCTCCAGCCGAACCCTCAGCGCCCGGCGAGGCTCCTGCGCCGCTGCCGCTCAATCCGCAATAGCTCCCGGCGCCGACGGCGCTTGACGCCTTCATCCACTTTGCGCCAGAACTTGCGGAAATAATCGGCTGCCGAAATTAGCGCAAAAGCAGCCACCGCCCACAGCCAAACCGCCGCCCAGAACTTCAGGTGCGGCCAGCGCATAGCCAGCAGATACAAGGAGACTGCGATAACCTGGGTCACCATCTTGGTCTTACCCAGCTCGCTGGCCTCGATGGCGTAACCCACGCTGGCAGCAATGCTGCGCAGGCCGGACACTGCAAATTCACGCCCTATGATCAAAATGACCAGGCCGGCCGGCGCCATGTGGACTTGCACCAGCGCAATCAGAGCCGAAGAGATCAACAGCTTGTCGGCAATAGGATCGAGCAGCGTCCCCACGGTGGTGACTTGGCCCCAGCGTCGCGCCAGGTAGCCATCAAGCAGATCGGTGACCGCGGCCGCCAAGAAAATGCCCAGCGCCACGAGCTCGTTGCTGAGGTTCAGCAGTGGCAGGGCGATGGAAAGATCCTTTTGCACCAGCAAAGCCACCACCAGCGGCACGAAAAAGATCCGCAAGAGTGTGAGCGCGGTGGGAACGTTCATCCGGCCTTCTCATGATATACCAGCTTCTCCGCGCTCATCCTCGTTGCCTGTGGGCGCCTCAGGAGTCTAAGTGAGCGAACACCTGTGCGCCCACTCGCAGACCGGCGCCACGTCGCTACAGCTTCAGGCTTCGGAGCTGGCAGCGGCGGCATGCGCGCTCTCGGCGGAGGCTTGCGCCGAATGCGCCCCACTGTGGGCGTGGGCAGGCTTGCTGATCACCACAGTTGAAATGGCGTGCTTGAAGATGAGCTGCTCCTGGTTGTTGGATTCGAGAATGAGGGAATACTTGTCGAAGCTCTTTATACGGCCGGAGAGCTTCACCCCGCTCGTCAGGTAAATAGTCAATAAGATTTTTTCCTTGCGCGCGTTATTGAGGAAAGCTTCTTGGATGTTTTGCGCTGCTTTGTCCATAGTTGTACCTCCGGCCCGCAAATTCCGGACGGTCACGGCCCTGAGCGCCCGCGTCACCCGATTTTATCACCAACAGAGGGCCGCTAGGGGGCCGGGCCGGCGCTCAGGTGCCGCCGGCTTGCTAAGGGCGACCCTGCAAGCGGTCATATGAGTGCAAGGTATTCACGCTGCCCAGCGAAGTGTTGTAAAGACTGGGAATTCCCAAGGCTTGCCTGAGGTCCTCCTCGAAGTTATGCAGTTGGCTCAGATGCTCGGCCAAGGCCGGTTCCCGCCGCCCGCCCGGCGCCTGCCAGAACTTCTGGTAGCCTGCATCCACCAGCAGCGCCGCCTGCCCTCCAATAAGGCGAGCAGTTTTTTCGATCAGCGGCCGTCCCTGCGCGTCGGCGCGCACACAAGCTTGGAAACCCCCACGACTGACGAGAAAGCAGCCCTCAGGTTGCGCCAGCACTTGAAAGCCTGACTTGGCTAGATCTTGGATACGCTGGTCGAAACTTAGGCTCTCTTGGCGAGCGCGCCTCACCAACATTCCAGCTCTCATTGTACTACCCGCCGCGCTGTGCAATAATGCCCAAGGTTATGCTGTCAACATCACTGGTTCTGGCACTGGCGATATCGGTGCTGCCTGAGAACTCGCATCAGGCGACCGGCGTGCGCGTAGGCGAGGTAACCCCGGATTCGGCCATCGTCTGGATGAGACTGACGGCCCACACCAGCAGAAACGATAAAGGCATCCTCCGTCGCGGTCCCGTCGGACCGCCCCTGCCTGCCGACATCCGGGTCGAGCAATTGGAGGGAGCCTGCCCGGGTGCACCGGGCCGAGTGCGTCTGCGCTACGGGACGCGCGAAGACCTGCGCGACGCCAAAGCCACCCCCTGGGCCGATGTCAACGCCGCGCGCGACTACTCGCACCAATTCAAGCTCACTGGCCTCAAGCCCGACACGACTTATTACTATTCGGCGGAAACTGCCGGGCCGGGCGGCAAGCCTTTGCATACCCCCCTCCGCGGCCAGTTTCGCACCGCTCCGCCTCCCGACCGCTATGCCGAGTTCACTTTCACTGTGGTCACCGGCCACATGTACAAGGATCTCGACCATCCCGATGGATTCAAGATTTATGATGCCATGACGCAACTGAACCCACGTTTCATCGTCATCACAGGCGACAACGTGTACTACGATAATGAAGATCCCCGCGCCGTAACCCCGGCGCTGGCACGTTACCACTGGGAACGGATGTGGAGCCTTCCCCGCCACGTGCGCTTCCTGCTCCGCTTCCCCGCTTACTGGCAAAAGGACGACCACGATACCCTGCGCGATGATTGCTGGCCAGGCATGAACGCCCGTGAGATGCTGCCCATGACCTTCGCCGACGGTCAGCGCATTTTTCTCGAACAGGTGCCCATGGGCGACAAGACCTACCGGCGGTTCCGTTGGGGGCGCGGCTTGGAGATCTGGCTGACCGAAGGGCGCGATTTTCGCTCACCGAACACGGCTCCCGACGGCCCGGATAAGACCATCTGGGGTGCCGAGCAAAAGAAATGGCTCATAGATACCTTGCTGGCCAGCGACGCCGACTTCAAGCTATTGATCAGCCCCACGCCGCTGGTCGGCCCCGACCGCGCCAACAAGCGCGACAACCACGCCAACCGGTCCTTCGCTTACGAGGGCAATGAGTTCCGGCAGTGGGTGCGCCAGCACTTGCCCTCTAATTTCTTTGTGGCTTGCGGCGACCGGCACTGGCAGTACCACTCGGTTCACCCCGAGACCGGCTTGCACGAGTTCGCCTGCGGCGCCGTCAGCGACGAGCACGCAGGGGGCTCCCCGGGCTACGACCCGAAATACCATCGTTTCCACCGCGTGGCAGGGGGATTCCTTTCGGTCAGTTTCCAGCGCGCCGGCGAGCGCAGCCGGTTGATCTTCCGGCATCACGACGTCAACGGCAAGGTATTGCACGAACACGTGGCCGAACGCTAGGGCCCCGGGGCAGGTCGGTTTGCACTAGACTGTAGCCCAGGAGAAAGCAAGCTATGCAGAGTCTTTCAGCCGCATCGAGACGCCAGTTCCTCCAGAGCGCCGCGGCCGGCCTGAGTTGGCTGCCTGCTGCTGCGGGTTACACAGCGGGCAGCGACGCCATTCGCATCGGGCTCATCGGCTGCGGCGGGCGCGGCGAAGCCGCGGCGCTCAACGCCATGAATGCCGACAAGGGCGTCCAACTGGTAGCCATGGGCGACCTGTTAATGGACCGCGTGCAGGAGAAGCGCACCGCCCTGAAGCTGAAGAAGCCCGATCAGGTTCAGGTCAGCGATGAGCGTTGCTTCAGCGGCTTCGACGCTTACCGGCGCGTGATCGAATGCTGCGATGTGGTGCTGATCGCCAACGCAGCCAAATTCCACCCTCTGCATATGAGGGCAGCCATCGAGGCCGGCAAGCACGTCTTTGTTGAAAAACCGCATGCGATTGACCCGGCAGGCGTCAAGGCAGTGGCCGCAGCCTGCGAGCTGGCGCGGCGCAAGAACCTGTGCGTGGTCTCAGGGCTGCAAAGCCGCTACCATCCCGGCTACATTGAGACCGTCCGGCGCATTCATGACGGCGCCATTGGAGAGGTGGTCAGCATCGAGGAAAACTTCCTGCGCGCGCCGTACGTGCTTTACCCCCGCCGCCCGGGATTGACTGAGGTAGAGTACCAGGGCAGCAACCAATACCACTTCCACTGGCTTTCGGGCGACGACGTGCCCCAGTCGCTGATCCACAACCTGGACCGCGCCTCCTGGGTGCTGCGCGAAGCAGCCCCGCTCAAGTGCCATGGCATGGGCGGGCGATCTACGCTGCGTGGGGAAATTTACGGGAGCGTTTTCGATCATCACGCGGTGGTTTATGAATTCCCCAATCACGTCCGCGTTTACGCCTTCTGCCGCACCATCCCCAACTGTTATAACGAGACCTCCAGCCGGGTCTTCGGCACCAGGGGGCGCGCCAATCTGTTAGAGATGCGCATCGAAGGCGAAACCAAATGGCAATATCAGGGGCCGAAAGCCAACCCCTACGATTTGGAACATGTAGCCTTGTTCCAGGCTATCCGCTCCGGCAAGCCAATTAACAACGGCGATTACATGGTGCGCAGCACGCTCATCGCGGTGATGGGCCAGATTAGTTGTTATACGGGCGAGGAGATAACCTGGGAGAGGATCTCGGCTTCTGACTTTTACTTCCCGCCTAAACCTGAAGAAGTACATAAGGATATGGAGCCGCCCGTCCGGCCCGACGCCGAGGGCATCTACCCAGTTTACGTTCCCGGCGTCACCAGGCTGCTGTGAACGGGGCGTGCCGGTACACTCAGCGATAAGGCAGGCCTAGCGCCTGCATGATGCCGATGATGTAGCCGGTGGCGAAGACCTTTCCTTGCATGGCGTAGCCGGGGCGATCGTGGGGCTCGCCCTCCATGGTGGGGGCGTGATCCGGGCGCAAAGGGCCCTCGAAGCCGCCACGGCTGTAAATCTCAAGCATGCGCACCATGTTGGTAGGACCGTTGTCGTGGAAGGTCTCCCGAAAATGCTCGCGGGTGCCTTTGACGTCCCGGAAATGCACGAAGAAGATTTTCTTTTGGGCCAGCCATTCGCGGGCCAAAGCCTCTATGTCCTCGCCCATTAATTTGAAATTGGCTTGGCAGAAGGTGATACCGTTAACGGGGCTGGGGGCCATCTTGAGGACGCGCCGGAAGTTGGCGGCGCTGGTGAGTATGCGCCCTATGCCGCGCAGGGGCGACAGCGGGGGATCGTCGGGGTGGAGAGCCATTTTGACGCCGGCTTTTTCAGCCACGGGGACGATGGCCTTCAAGAAATACTCGAGGTTTTCCCAGATCTTTTCTTCGCCCACCAGCCCCCATTGCGTCAGCCCCTGCCGCTCGGCTTCTTCCCGGCTGAATTCGCTGCTCAGTGCGCCCCCGCGTTCGGGAACGTCCACGCGCGTGCGGTACCAACCCAAACCGGCCATGAAGTTGTAGCAGACCATGGGAATGCCGACTTTGCCCAAGGTTTCAATGGCAGCGCAGTAGTTCTCGATTTCCTCGTCGCGGCCCGGCAGCCCCAGCTTGATCTTCTCGGCCGGTACCGGATGGCTCTCCACGCCTACGATTGTCATGCCTTGCCGCTGGAAGTCTTCTTTGATCCGGGCCAGCGTGTCCAGGTACTGCCCGCGCGGCACGCGACTCAGGGCGGTGGCGGCGGACAAGATGGCGTGGTTCATGCCCATTTGCTTGGCCAGACGCAGCCGCTGCTGGTCTTGAGGCCCGAAGACCTCGCAGAGCTGTATGCCGCGGCTCGAAGCCGAAGAAGGCGCGGCCAGCGCCAGCGTGCTGCGCAAACATTCTCGGCGCGTCAACCTAGGCATAGTTTTTCCTCCTCTTTCAGGCTGCACAATAGCGCACCCAGCAAGCATAACAAGCTACAATAGCCGTGTCCGAGGGCCCCATGAGAAAGACGATTCCTTGGCTGGCGGCTTGGTTGCTACTCCTGCCAGGATGCACGAATCAAGTCTCACCCCCGGCCGCTCGCAGAACTACCCCTGCGCTGAGGGCGCGCACGTTCAACTCGGGCTTTCCTGAAGCGCACGACACTTACAACGGCATCGTAGCCGCCAGCGACGGCCGCATTTATTACATTCTCAGCAGTGATTCGGTGGATGTGGGCGCACGCATGTTCGTCTACGATCCGCTGGGCGACCGGATCCAATACCTGGGCGACATCACGCAGGCTTGCGGGGAAAAGGGGCTGAGAGCCATTCCCCAAGGCAAAGTGCACGTGACCCCTGTGGAGAGCGCCGGAAAGCTGTACTTCGGAACGCACATCGGTTACTACACCATTATCGACGGCATGGAGAAGATGGGCGTGCCGCCGCCCGGCTACAAGCCTTATCCCGGCGGCCACTTGCTGGCCTACGACATGAAGGCGCACAGCTTCGAAGAGTTCGGGGTAGCCCCCAACCGGGAAGGGATTCTCACCATGAACATGGACAGCCGTCGCGGACGCCTCTACGGCATCACGTGGCCTAGCGGTTACTTTTTCCGTTACGACCTGGCCAGGCGCGAATGGAAGAATTTGGGGCTGTACGCCCGCCAGGGCGAAAACGGCAAGGGAGCCGACTACCGCACCCTGTGCCGTTCGATCGCTGTGGATCCGGAAGACGGCTCGGCTTACTTCACGAACGCGGACGGGGAAATCTTCCGGTATCGCTACGACACAGATGCCGTCGAGCTGGTCGAAGGCGAGAACATGCGCAAGGATTATTTCGGCCAGTATGATCCGGCTTCGCCGGGCCACATGGGCTATAACTGGCGCCAGACTTTCTGGTATGCCCCCGAGAAGCGCATCTACGGGGTCCACGGCAACTCAGGCTACCTGTTCGCCTTTGATCCGCGCGGACCGCAGATTGAGTTGCTGGAAAGAATCACTTCGGAGCCTTCCCGGCGCAGCGGCATGTTCGACCAGTTCAGCTACGGCTACCTGGGCTTCACGCTCGGTCCCGACGGCCATACGATCTATTACCTCACAGGCGGCCCCATTTACGAGGGCGGAAAGCGGGTGACCGGAAAAACAGCCACGGCAATGGGCGAGTCCAAAGGGCGGGAAAACTTACACCTTATTACGTATCACATTCCCAGCCGAACTTATCGGGACCATGGCCCTATCTTTTTCCCCAACGGAGATCGCCCCAGCTACGTGAACTCTATCGCAGTGGGCAGGGACGGAACTGTTTATGCCCTCTCGCGCATCAGCGAAGGCGGGCGCTTGCGCACCGACCTCATTGCGGTGAAGCCGGGAGGTTGAGGCCTCTCCCGGCCCGGCGGTGTGCCAGGCCGGGAGAGCAAAGTTCTCAGGCCGTGCGCAGCAGCTCGGCTTTGGCTTCCGCTGCCTTGGCCGCGATGGCCGCTTGGGCCGCAGCCAGTCGCGCGATGGGCACACGGTAAGGCGAGCAGGAAACGTAGTTCATTCCGACCCGGTAGCAGAACTCTACCGAGCTGGGCTCGCCGCCGTGCTCGCCGCAGATGCCTACCTCGAGTTCGGGCCGGCTCTTGCGACCCAGCTTGACGCCCATTTCCACCAGCTTGCCCACGCCTTCCTGATCCAGCACGGCGAAGGGATCGCTCTTGTAAAGCTTCTTCTCCTCGTAAATCTTGGCGAACTTCACGTAGTCGTCACGCGAAATACCCAGCGTCATCTGGGTCAGGTCGTTGGTCCCGAAGCTGAAGAACTCAGCCTCCTGGGCCACCTGGTCGGCGGTAAGGGCAGCTCGCGGCACCTCGATCATGGTGCCGACCATGTACTTAAGGTCGGTGATGCCGTGCTTGGAGAGGACCTCCTGGGCCACGCGCACCACGATCTCCTTCTGGTGAGCCAGCTCGGCCACGCTGCCCACCAGCGGAATCATGACCTCGGGGATGACCTTGATGCCCTGCTTGTGGCATTCGGCTGCCGCTTCGAAGATAGCCCGAGCCTGCATCTCGGTAATCTCGGGATTGGTAATGCCCAGCCGGCAACCTCGCAGCCCGAGCATCGGGTTGAACTCGTGTAGTTCTTCGACGCGCTTGAGCAGTTCAGGCAGGTGCTTTTTCAACTCGCTCACCTTGATTCCGTAACGCTCGGCCATCTCCCGCTTGGTTTTCATGTCGGCATGGGGCAGCCGGGCCAGATCCACCATGAGCTGCTCGCGCTTGGGCAAGAATTCATGCAGGGGCGGGTCGAGGGTGCGGATGACGACTGGGTAGCCGTCCATGACTTTGAACAGGCCGATGAAGTCCTTGCGCTGCATGGGAAGCAGCTTGGCCAGGGCCTTGCGCCGGGCCTTCTCGTCACGCGCCAGGATCATGGCCTGCATGTGCTGTATGCGGTCAGGTGCGAAGAACATGTGCTCGGTGCGGCACAAGCCGATGCCCTCGGCGCCGAAGCGGCGGGCCACCTGGGCGTCGCGGGGGATGTCGGCGTTGGCGCGTACGCCGAAGGAGCCGCGGAACTCGTCGGCCCAACTCATGAAGGTAGCCAGCACGCCGGAGGTCGGGTCCGGATCCACGGTCTTGGCCTGGCCGGCGAATACCTCGCCCGTCGAACCGTCCAGTGAAATCCAGTCTCCTTCCTTGAGCGTAACTGTGCGCGCGCCCACGGCCACCCTGAGCTCGCGCTTGTGCTCGTCCACCTCGATGGCGCCGGCCCCGGCTACGCAGGGCGTGCCCATGCCGCGGGCCACCACTGCGGCGTGGCTGGTCATGCCGCCGCGCGAAGTCAGGATGCCCTTGGCCACCTCCATGCCGTGTATGTCGTCAGGCACGGTCTCGGCGCGGACCAGAATGACAGGACCTTTCTTGGCCTGCGCAACCGCATCGTCGGCGGTGAACACTATCCGCCCTACGGCCGCCCCAGGCGAAGCCGGCAAGCCCACGGCGATCTTTTCCAGATCCTTGCGCGATTCCGGAGCTATCATGGGGTGCAAGAGCTGATCGAGCTGGTTCGGCTCGACCCGCATGATGGCCTCCTCCTTGCTGATGAGGCCCTCCTCGACCATGTCCACGGCTATCCTGACTGCTGCCGGCCCCGTGCGCTTGCCGTTGCGGGTTTGCAGCATGTATAGCTTGCCTTCCTGGATGGTGAACTCGAAGTCCTGCACATCGCGGTAGTGACGCTCCAGCATGGCGGTGATCTCGCGGAGCTGGTTGTACACGTCAGGCATCAGAGTTTCCAGCTCCTTGATCGGCTTGGGGGTGCGGATGCCCGCCACCACGTCCTCGCCCTGGGCGTTGATCAAGAATTCCCCGTAGAATTCCTTCTCGCCCGTGGCCGGGTTGCGCGTGAAGCCCACGCCGGTGGCGGAGGTCTCACCCATGTTGCCGAAGACCATGGCCTGGACGTTCACGGCGGTGCCCAGATCATCGGGGATCTTGTTCATCTTGCGGTAGTGCTGCGCGCGCGGGTTGAACCAGGAACGGAACACCGCATTGCGCGCCAGACGCAATTGTTCATGGGCATCCTGGGGGAAGGGCTGGCCGGTTTTCTTCTCCACCAGCTTCTTGTATTCGGCGATGACCGCCTTCAGATCTTCCGCCGTCAGGTCGGTGTCGTAGGCGGCCTTGGCCTTCTTCTTGCGGGCGTCGAAAATCTTCTCAAACTCCTCTTTGGGAATTCCCAGCACAACGTTGCCGAACATCTGGATGAAACGCCGGTAGCAGTCGTAGGCGAAGCGAGGATTGCCGCTCTTGGCCTCGAGCGCCTTAACGGTTTCGTCGTTGAGGCCCAGGTTCAGCACGGTGTCCATCATGCCGGGCATGGAGAACTTTGCGCCTGAGCGCACGCTGATCAACAGCGGGTTCTCCGGATCCCCGAGCTTCTGGCCCATCCGTTCTTCAAGCTGGCGCAAAGCCTGCTCGATTTCTTCTTCTATTTCGGCGGGCAGTTCGCCGCCTCGCTCGAAGTAAATGTTGCAGACCTGGGTAGAGATGGTGAAACCGGGAGGCACGGGCACGCCGGCGCGCGACATTTCTGCCAGCCCGGCGCCCTTGCCGCCCAGTATGTCCTTCATGGTTCCGTCACCGTCGGCAGTACCGTTGCCGAAGGCGTAAACGTACTTGGGCATACCGTTATTTCTCCTCTTGTTGTGTGGTGACAATTTCCGAGAAATCGGCTATGGCCGAAAACTCGCCAAGTAACTCGCTCAACATAGTGAGCCGGTTATGCCGGATTTGCGGATCCGGCGCATTCACTAAAACCCTGTCGAAATAAAGATCCACCGCTGCTCGCAGCGAAGCAATGGCGGTGAGCGCCTCGCGGTATTGCCGGGCACGCCTCCAGCGCCGCACCTGCGTCCGCACGTGCCGGAAGGCGGCGTAAAGCTCCCTTTCGGGTCCCCGCTCCAGCAGGTTCTCGCGAATGGCAGAGCCTCTGGCCGGCAGGGTAGCAGCGACGCCTGCCTGGCGCAGAATGTTCTTGATCCGCTTGAAGCTGGCAGCCAGCGGCTCGAAATCCTCGGTGGGCCGCACCGCCTGCACAGCCACCAAGCGGGCTTCCAGGTCGGTCAGGTCGTCCCATCCGGCCGCCAGCACCGCATTTATTTCATCGTAGCGGAAACCGCGGGCTTCGCGGAAATAGTAGCGCAGGCGATCCTCAAAGAATTCCACCAATGCCTGATCCTGGCCGATGAGCCTGCGCAAAGGCAGCGGCAGGCTTCCCTCGATCAGGATGCGCACGACGCCCTGAGCCGCTCGTCGCAAAGCGAAGGGATCGCGGGAACCACTGGGGGCCAGGCCCAGGCGGAAGCAGCCTTGCAAGCTGTCGAGCTTGTCGGCCAGGGCCACCAATCTGCCGCTGAGCGTCGAGGGAATGGCATCCTCCATGCTCTCCGGGCGGTAGTGCTCGTAAACCGCTCGCCAGACTTCCTCCGGCTCGCCCTGTTGCCGCGCGTACAAGCCGCCCATGACGCCTTGCAGCTCGGGAAACTCTTTGACCATCTCGGTGGTTAGATCACACTTGGCCAGCCACGCGGCCCGCTCCACCGGCGCCGCATCGGCCTTGAGCATCCGCGCCAGCCTCCGGCCCAGCCGAACCATGCGCCGGGCTTTGTCCAAGTAACTGCCCAGCTTCGCCTGGTAAGTAATTTGGGCCAGCAAAGGCACGCGATCAGCCAGTCGCTTTTGCTGATCCACTTGCCAGAAAAAGACCGCATCGCTGAAGCGCGCCCGCAAGACCCTTTCGTTACCTTGGCGAACCAGGCCCTCGGGATCCGCCGCCGTGTTCATGACGGCGATGAAGTGCGGCGCCAGGCGCCCGTCTGCATACACCACCGAGAAATATTTCTGGTGGTGCCGCATTACGGTGATGAGCACTTCCTCGGGCAAGTTCAGGAACTCGGCGTCGAAGCTACCTAAGATAGCGGTAGGGTACTCGGTCAGGTAAACCAAAGTGTCCAGCAGAGCTGGATCGGGCCGCCAGCGTAGCTCGGTTCCCGCGAGCAAGTGCGCTATATCGGTCTGAATCTTCCGCTGCCGCTCCTCGGCCGAAACCAACACGTAGTTTTCCCGCAAGAGGTCGCGGTAATTCTCGGGGGCGACTGCAATCTGGCCGGCGCCCAGCAGGCGGTGTCCGCGGCTGAGGTTACCCGAAGCCACGCCGGCCAGTTCAAAAGGAACAATCTCCTCCCCCAGCAAAGCCACCAGCCAGCGAATAGGACGGATGAAGCGAGGCCCGCCCTTGCCCGTCCAGTACATCGTCTTCGGAAAGCGTATGTTCAAGATGAGGCCAGGCAGGGCTGCCGCGAGCAATTCCCGCGCGCTGCGGCCCTGGATCCTCCGCCGGCATCCCAGGTACTGGCCGCGAGGCGTCTCTGTGATTTCCAGCTCCTGTACAGGTACACCCATCTTGCGGGCGAACCCCTCGGCGGCGGCTGTGGGCCGGCCTTCGCGCAACCCCGCGGTCACAGGCGGCCCCAAGATCCATTCTTCGCTGTCGGGCTGGCGTTCAGGCAAGTCGCGAGCCTCCAGTACCAGCCGGCGCGGCGTGCCGTCCACGCTGATGGCGATCGGCTCGCTGCTGAGGTGCTGCTCTTGGAGGAAAGCGGCAAAAAGCTCGCGCAAGTGCTCCAGGGCCGGTGAGATCATCCAGTCCGGAATTTCCTCCGTGCCGATTTCCAGCAAGAAAGGCAGCCGCTTCACCCCACCACCTCGGCGCCGTTTTGCTCCAGCCAGGCTTGCGCCACCCCTACCGCCAGTTTGCGTACGCGCCCAATCAAGGCAGCCCGTTCGGTAACGCTGATGGCGCCACGCGAATCAAGCAGGTTAAACAGGTGGGAGCACTTGAGGACCTGATCATAGGCAGCCAGTAGGGGGAAACGGCGCTTTTCAGGATATTCCGGCCAAGCCTCCAGCAGTCTCTTGGCCTCGGCCTCGTGCAGCTCGAACAATTTCCAAAGGCTGGCTAGGTCGGCCAGCTCGAAGTTATAGACCGAAAACTGCAATTCCTCTGCGCGGCGCACATCGCCGTAGCTTACTCCCGGCGCCCATTCGATCTCGTAGACGCTCGATTTGTTTTGCAAGAAGGCCGCCAGGCGCTCCATGCCGTAAGTCAACTCGACAGGCACTACATCCAAGTCCAAACCGCCGCACTGTTGAAAGTAAGTAAACTGCGTGATCTCCAGCCCGTCCAGCATTACCTGCCAGCCTATGCCCCAGGCGCCCAGGGTGGGGGACTCCCAATTGTCCTCCTCGAACTTTATGTCGTGCTTGCCGAGATCAATTCCGATGGCTTCGAGACTGTCAAGGTACTGTTGCTGGATATCTTCGGGTGAGGGCTTCAGGATTACTTGCAACTGCCAGTGCTTGTACAAGCGGTTGGGGTTCTCGCCGTAACGGCCGTCGGCGGGACGGCGGCTGGGCTGTATGTAAGCCACGCGGTACGGGCGCGGGCCGAGCACGCGCAGAAAAGTTTCCGGGCACATGGTGCCGGCGCCCACCTCCAAATCGTAGGGCTCTTGAATGATGCAGCCGCGTTCAGCCCAGTACTGCTTGAGTCGCATCAAGATGTCTTGGAACGTGTAGTGCATTCTTGCGTCCGTGAATCACCGGCGCCGGCTCAAGCGCTCTCCAGCAGGGGCGCTGTGACCAGCTTGCGCTCGATGTGCTGCTCGATCTGGCGGACCAAGAAATGGCGCAGCTCCGCCGCGGTCTCGCGGTTCCAGTCCCGGTTTGCCAGCCGGCTGATGGGGCAATGCAGCATTTCATCAGCCAAGGCGCGCGACGCCTCTGCCAGCGGCAGCGGCGGCAGCAGTCCTGCCAGCTTGACGGCCCACAAGCTGAAGTAGCCCACCGCCGCCCAGACCCCTTTTCCCTGCGTCTGCCGCAAATGCTCGAGCACGGCCAGCAGCAGGCGGAAAAAGCGTTCGTTGGGCTCGGCCGGAGGCAGCAATTGTTCGGTCACCTCCGCCATATAGTCCAGCGCCACGCCTGTGGTATAGTCTGCCGCCAGCGCGAAAGGCGACCAGATCAGTTCGCAAGAGTCCAGGTTGACCAGCTCTCTGGTCTCGCGCTGAAAGTAGGACATCCTCACGTGAGATAAGCGCTCCAAGCCCGCGCCGAAGCGACTTTTGAGTCGCCGCGCACGGCGGGCCGCCCCGCGCAGCTTGCCTGCATCCCTGGCTAGGAAACTTACGATCAGGTCTGCTTCCCGCAAAGGATACGTACGAAGCACCAGCGCTTCGCTGACGCGGGCCGGCATCGGCGATCGGCGTACCTTTCAGGGTAACATTTGGCGCCCCGGGAGGTCCAGCGGCGATCAAGCGCGGCTCTGTTATACTCGATTGTTGCCAATCCCCGATGAGTGACCCGAATCCCACGGCGACGGAAGCTGCTGCTGAAATCCAGGATCCCAATGTGGTGGACAGGCTGGCCGACGGGACCAAGATCAAGCGCCGCTTACTCCGCCAGCGAGCCTGCAATGAAAAGGACGCCAAGGGCAAGCTCTGTGCCGGCCATTTGAAGCGCTGGTACTTTTTCGGCGAGGAAATCAAACAGAAGCTAGGGCCGGATGCCGAGGTCTACCGCTGCGAGCGCTGCAAGACGCTTTACTTGCCCCATCCCGATGAGCAGCCACGCAGCGGCACCCTTTGCTGGTAGTGCCTGGTTTGGTGGAATCCCGCGCCCAGGGGTAGGACCTGCGCGGCGCGGGGCCCCGAGCGGGGGCAGGGGGCCGAGCGCCAGAGCAGCCCGGAGTGTGGAGCACCCGCTTCAATCATCCTCACCAGCGAAGCCCGCGTCCACGTAGATGCATCGCCAGCAAGGCCGGGCCGCATCCGGAACTTTCGGCCCCGGGAAAAGCCCCAAAATCATGAGTGCAAAAAAGACCCTCTGCTGCGAGCTGCACGGGGCGATCGTGAGCGGCGCCTTCCAGAAACATCGGCTCCCGCAAGCACGCTGTCCAATCGCGCACCGCTCACCGCCACTCCGCCTGCCGCAACAGAGGGCAGGTCTCAGAGATCTTTCAACAACTCGACCATACAACCAGCAAGCCAGGGGCCGTCGGACTTCGTGTCTAACGCATTGACGGCAAAGCCGATTCAATCCAGCGGCACGGCCTCTGGCAGGCAAGGCCGCCACAAGGGTTGTGTCACTATGACACAATCATAGGTGGCCCTGCCCATAGCGCTTGCCTTGGGGATCACTTTGCTGACCGGTCCCAACCCCGGCCAGCCCGAACCAGATGTCTATCAGGTGGCCACCGAGCCGCCACGCTTGCTTTTGCGTCCCCAGCGCTTGAGATTGCTGCAACGCGAGCGCCAGCGCCAGTCCATGCGCTGGGAACACTTCGATGCGCTGGTTCGCGGAGGCGCACGCCTGCCCGAGCCCGGCTTCGCTCTGGCCTTGCACTACCAGGTAACCCGGAACGCGGAAAGTGGAAAGCGGGCGCTCACTTGGGCGCTGGGTCCGGGCGAAGACCTGCGTCAATTGGCCCTTGTGCTGGATTGGTGCCGGCCTCTGTCAGGACCACAAGAGACCGCAGCTTTGGTCGGCCGCATCGAGCGGGCTCTAGCCGCGCTGAGAAGCGAGCAAACCGTGCCGGCCGTACGCTCGCGCGTGCTGGCGGCGGTTGCAGTGGCTGATGAACGTCCCCAATTGGCCGCCGCCGAACTTCGTGAGATCGTGCAGCACTGGTGGCGTGGCAGGATCGTTCCCGGACTCAAGCAAGGCCGACCCATCCCCCGCGCCGACCATTATGCCTTGCTTGAGATGATGCACGTTCTGCGCGATAACCTATATCTGGACCTGCGCGAGGATGCCCCGTGGTTTTTCAAAGAGCTGCCGCTATACCAGCTTATGAGTTACTATCCGGCCTCCTACCCGGCGCCGGAAAACGAATACCGCATCCCGGCCTCCGCCAGCGCCCAGCCCGACCTGGTGGCTGCCATGCTGTCGCGTGCGGCTGAGCTGGCTATGGTAGCTTATGAGCCCAACGCGCAAGAGACCCAGTACCTGCAAGGCTGGGTCATGCAGGATCGCTTCTGGATGCGGCACCCCTTAGGTATCACTTACGAGTTTCTCTGGGCCAACCCGTATCATCCTGGCTTGACTTACCACAGCCTCCCGCTGGTCCTTTATGACAAGAACTTCGGCCGGCTTTTTCTGCGCTCAAGCTGGGAGGAGGAGGCGGAATGGCTCGGCTGCTTCGACGGAATTCGACAGCGTTTTGCCGGCGGGCGTCCGCTAGTGCTGGGGGCGGAAGCTGCGGGGAGCATTTTCCGCGTGGGCGAGGCCGTGGTGGTGGTGGTTGACAAGCAAATGCGTTTTCACATCGCCGAGCCCGCAGGCCCCGTTTTCCTGGCCGGTCTGAAACCGGAAACCTGCTATGACGTCGAGGTAGACGAGGAGGAAATGCGCCAGGAATGCAGCGACAAAGGCGGGTTGCTGGCTTTGCCCGCGGGCAGTTGGCGCGGGATCCGATTGCGCCCTAGCCCGCGATGAGAGCGGCTCAAGGGTACCACTCCCGCAAGCGCACTTCGATTCCCGTGCCCGCCATGGCTTTCTGGAATTCCTCCAGATTCGTCCCGCGGTAGTGATAAGGGTAAACCACCCGCGGCCGGAACCCGCGTGCCGCCTCAGCAGCCTCCGCAGGGGTCATCGTGTAAGGCAAGTTCATGCAAATGAAGGCCGCCTCGATTTCACGCAAAGCCTTCATCTCAGGGATGGCTTCGGTGTCGCCCGAGATGTAAAAGCGCTTGCCGCCGAAAGTCAGCACGTAGCCGTTACCGGTCCCTTTTTCGTGGTAAAGCCTTCCCGGTGCGGGTCCTCTCCGAAGGTTGTAAGCAGGAACCGCTTCGATCTGCCAGCGGCCGACTTGCTTTTGTTCCCCGTTGCGAATAACAACGGCATCGGGCACTGACTTTAGAATGGCTTCGGGCCCCAGCACCGGGGCGCCTGGCTTGCGCAATTTGGGAATCAAGGCAGCGTCCAGGTGATCTCCGTGAGTGTGCGTGATAAGTATGAGGTCGGCCTGAGGCCGGCCGCGGTAGTTGTCTTCTCCGACGGGGTCCACGTGTATCAGGGTACCCGCAGCCTCGATCATTAGGCTGGCATGGCGCACGGGAGTGATGCGGACCACCCCGGCTGCGGTCGTGAATTCGTCGGCGGACTGCGGTCCGGCGGCCACAGCAAGTCCAACAAGCACCCACATCAATACCGTCATGCACGGCATTGTACCTAACCACGCTTGCCTCTGCGCGGCCACCAGCGCGGCACGCGGCGGCAGTATTGGCGGTATTGCTCTCCGAAGCGGCGCTCCATGTCGCGCTCTTCGTAAGCGCGGATGAACCAGCGGATGTAAACGATGAAGCAGGCAAAGCACAGCCACAGGCCGACCGAACCACGCCACAGGGCCAAGCCAACCAGAATGGCGCCCACGGCGTACATCATCGGGTTCCTGACCACGGCGTAAGGTCCCGTCGTCACCAGCCGCCTGGTCTTGGCGGCAAAGGGATGGGGTGTGCCGCGGCCCCGACGCACCAGAAGCCAGGTGCACCAAGCGCCCAGCGCGCTGCCCGCCAGCAGTAATAGCCCGCCCAGCCAGCGCACACGCGGGCCCTTCCAACCTGCTGCCGCATCCAGCCACACCCACGACCAGATCGCCAGCACTACCAGCGCGGGATACCAGAGGTGGCGCATGAGCCTAGATGCTGTATCGCGTAGCCCTGCGATGTGCGTGCCTTTCCAAAGCCAGTTCGATCAGCCGGTCAATCAAGCGCGGGTAGGGCAACCCCGTGGCTTCCCACATGCGCGGGAACATGCTGATCGAGGTGAAGCCGGGGATGGTGTTGATCTCATTGATGTAAATGCGGCCTGTGGCAGTCTCCCAAAGAAAATCTACCCGCGCCATACCTTCGCACTCGACCGCGCGGTAACAAGCCACGGCCAGATGCCTGACTTGCTCACTCACCTCCGGCGGCAAGCGGGCCGGTACGATTAATTGCGCGCTGTCCAGTAGATACTTGTCCTCGTAATCGTAGAACTCGCGCGAGGGAACGATTTCGCAGGGCAGGGAAGCCTCCGGCCGTTCGTTGCCTAGCACCGCACACTCCAGCTCGCGGCCGGTGATGGCGCGCTCGGCGATCACTTTGCGATCGTACTGTGCAGCCAGCTCCAACGCCACCTGCAATTGGTTGCGATCCTTGGCTTTCGAAACGGCTACCGAAGACCCCAGATTGGCCGGCTTGACAAACACCGGGTAGCCGAAGCAACGCTCTACAGCCTCTGCATCGAGCGAGCCGCGATACTGTACGAGGTATTCGACCACGGGCAGCCCGGCTTCCCGGCACAACCGCTTCATGACGTCCTTGTCCATGGATGCGGCGCTGGCCAAAACTCCTCCGCCTACATATGGCAGCTCGGCCAGCTCAAGCAAACCTTGCACTGTGCCATCTTCGCCAAAGGTGCCGTGAAGCACTGGGAACACAACGTCAATGCCCGGATTGGCGCCCGGCTCAGGCAGGATGGGGCGGGGCTCCCACCGTCCTTGCTTGTTTATGAAAAAACGCACCACCTCGTAGCGTTCCGGGTCCATGGCCCGGATCACCGATTCGGCCGAGCGGAGCGAGACCTCATGCTCACCGCTGCGACCGCCATAAAGCACCGCAACTCGCAGTTTCATAGGATACGCTTGCCAAGGGCCGACATGACCAGCTCCACCGCCAGCACGGCGGTGCGGTTAGCCTCGTCAATTACGGGGTTGACTTCGACCACCTCGATAGAGACCATGCGCCCGCTGTCGCAAATCATTTCCATAGCCAGATGCGCCTCCCGGTAGTTCAGCCCGCCCCGCACAGGCGTGCCCACCCCCGGCGCCTCCTGGGGATCTACGCTGTCCATGTCGAGCGAGACATGAAACCCCTCGGTGCCCGCACTGGCGATCTCGATGGCTTCGGCCATCACCGCGCGCATGCCCCGCTCGTCAATGTCACGCATGGTGAAAGCGCGCACCCCGGAACGCTTGACGTGCGGCTTTTCCAGCAAGTCTACCTCGCGCAAGGCGACCAGCGCGACATTCTTGGGGTCCACCTTGGGTGCATAGCCATGGATGTGGGTCAGCGCTCGCGGGCCCAACCCAATGCAGCAGGCCAGGGGCATACCGTGGACGTTGCCGCTGGGCGAAGTCTGAGGCGTGTTCATGTCCGGATGGGCGTCAATCCAGATCAGGCCGATACGCGCCTTGTGCTGCCGGAAGTGGCGCGACACCCCAGACACCGTGCCTACGGCGATCGAATGATCGCCGCCCAACACCAAAGGGGTCTGGCCGCGGAGCATGGCTTGCTCAACCACGCGCGCCAGCCGCCGGCAGGTCTGGGCGATCTGTGGGAGGTAGCGCGCGTTGGTGGGTCCTTGCGGCGCTCGCTCCGGCTGCTCGGCGGCCACATTGCCCCAGTCCTCAACCTGGTAGCCCAAAGCCGCCACGCGCGGCCCCAGATTGGCCAGCCGGATGGCTGAGGGCCCCATGTCTACGCCGCGCCGGTTGGTGCCCAAGTCCAGCGGAGCCCCTATTACCGCGATGTGCGCGGGGCGCATAGGCTTACGGGCGCGTCCGGTAAAGCATGCGCGGGAAAGCGATGGTCTCGCGCACGTGATCCAGGCCGCAAATCCAGGCCACGCAACGCTCGATACCCATGCCGAAGCCGCCGTGGGGCACGCTGCCGTACTTGCGCAAGTCTATGTACCAGTCGAAGGCTTCGCGGGGCAGTCTGTGTTCCTCAATGCGGCGCAACAACAAGTCCAGGTCATGGATGCGCTGACCGCCTCCGATGATCTCACCGTAACCCTCCGGAGCCAGCACGTCCACTCCCAAGACCACCTCCGGGCGCTCCGGATCAGGCTGCATGTAAAAGGCCTTCACCGCCGCCGGAAAGCGGTCCACCATGAAAGGACGATCAAAGTCCTCGCTCAGCAGGGTCTCATCGCCGCCGCCGAAATCCGTACCCCACTGAATGGCGCTACCCTTGGCTTGCAGGCGACGGATGGCTTCATCGTAGCTGATTTGTGGGAAAGGAGGCTTGACGTTCTCCAGCTTTGAAATGTCGCGCTCCAGCACGCTCAGTTCCGGCCGGCGATTTTCGAGCACCCGACCCACCACAAAGCAGACCAGCTCCTCGGCCACACGCTTGATGTCATCCAGTTCGGCGTAAGCCATTTCAGGCTCGACCATCCAGAACTCGGTCAGGTGCCGGCGCGTTTTGGAGCGCTCGGCGCGGAAGGTTGGCCCGAAGCAATAGACCTTGCCGAAGGCCATGGCGGTGGCTTCGTTGTATAACTGCCCGGACTGCGTGAGATATACCTTTTCCTGATCGAAATAGTCAACTTCGAACAGCGTGGTGGTGCCCTCGCAGGCGGCGGGAGTGAAAATGGGTGTGTCCACCAGGGTGAAGCCGTGGGAGTCGAAATAATCGCGCACGGCCCGGATGACTTCGTGGCGTATGCGCAGGATGGCATGGGGGCGGCGGCTGCGCAACCATAGGTGCCGGCGATCCATGAGGAACTCGATGCCGTGCTCCTTGGGGGTGATCGGGTACGGATCGCTTTCCGGCACCCGTTGCACCACGCGGATGCCCTCCAGCTCCAGCTCGTAGCCGCCGGGCGCGCGCGGCTCCGCCCGCACCGTGCCGGTGACGATGATGGAGGACTCTTGCGTGAGGTCCGCCACGGTTTCGAAAACTTCCTCAGGCAGCGCGCTCTTTACCGCCACGCATTGCATTATGCCCGTGCCGTCGCGCACCAGCGGGAAAAGAATCTTGCCGCTGGAACGCAGATTGTACACCCAACCCGCCAGTTCCACTTTCTGACCCACATGGCGAGCAGCCTCTGAGATTCGGATGCGGGCAGGCGCGGTCATTTACAGGCTCTCCAATCGCTCAAAGATTTCCTGTACTTTCTCCAAAGGGTTTTTCATTTCAGGAACTTCGCGCAATTCAAGCACCCACGGCAGTTCGTCCCCGCAGGCCCGCAGCAGTTCCACCGTCTGCTTCCAGTCTACGCTGCCCTCGCTGGCCAGCAACGGAAACAGATGGGCGTCTTGCTGCCCGTCGTTATCATGCAAGTGCGTGGAGCGAAGGCGGTCCTTCATGCGCTCGAAGGCGTCCCGTATGCCTTCGCCCAAGTGAGCGTGACCGACGTCCAGGCAAAAGCCGAGATTCAGATGAGTGGCCTCCAGAAAGCTCACCAGTCTCTCGGGGCTGGAGAAAGCGTTCGGGATGTTCTCGAGCAGGATCTCCACTCCCCGTTGCCGTGCAAAGACCGACAGTTCCTCCAGCGAGGAAAAGGCCGCATCAAGCTTGCGCTCGTCATATTCCTCCTCAGGCAAGCCGAGGTGCTGAATCAGGTAGCGAAAAGGAGCGTACTCTGCAATTTCTATGGCCCGCTTTATTTCATCCACGGCCTGAATGCGGCGGGGCTTGGAGGTCTCCAGGATGTTGAGCACCGCGTGGGGGCCGGATCGCCCCCAGGCATCATCGCTGTAAATGGGGGCATGCAGGGCGTGGAAGACCATTTCGGAGTCGCGGAACCAGTGTCCCAGTTCCGTGATCTGCGCCCGATTGCGGTAATCCAAGTGCTGCCGGGCGCAGAAAATCTCCACCGCCGGGATGCCGGCGTGCTGAATCTTGTCCAGCAGGGCTGTAGTCAGGCGATGATTGGCGAAAAGATGGCTCGACAGCGCGCGTCTCATAGTCCTCAGAATCCCGCGGCCAGCCCTTCCACACGGGAGTCGGCGGCCCCGTGGAGCCAGCCGCCCTCCACTAGCACGGCGGCGACTTCTCCCATGCTGCGCACGGTCTCTGTCTTGAAGCCGCGCAAACGGAGCAGCGCCACCGTATCAGGCGAAAAACCAGGCTCCATGTACAGTGTATCGGGAAGCCACTGATGGTGGAAACGCGGCCAGTCCACCGCTTCTTGCACGTTCATGCCAAAGTCCAGCAGGTTCACGATCACTTGAAGCACGGTAGTGATGATGCGCGGCCCGCCCGGCGAGCCGAGTACCGCGTAAAGGCGGCCGTCGCGCAGCAGGACGGTGGGAGTCATCGAGGACAGCGGGCGCTTGAACGGCGCGATAGCGTTAGCCTCGCCTTGCACCAGCCCGTAGGCGTTCGGGAAGCCCGGCCGCGCAGCAAAATCATCCATCTCGTTGTTGAGCAAGAAGCCGAGACCCGGCGCGGTCACGCCGGAGCCATAGCCGCCGTTCAGCGTGTAGGTCACGGCCACGGCGTTGCCCTGCTGGTCCACGATGGAATAGTGGGTGGTCTCGGTGCTCTCATAGCCTTGCGGATTGCCGGGCCGAAGCTGGGAACTGGGCGTGGCTCGTTCGGGGTCAATAGTGGCCCGCAGCGCGGCCAGATAGCGCGGATCGAGCAGCCCCTTCACAGGCACGCGCACAAAATCGGGATCGCCCAGATACTCGCTGCGGTCAGCGAAGTAGCGACGCATGGCTTCCGCCATGAGGTGAATGGCAGCGGCAGATCCGGCCCCGTGCTTCTGAAAGCCAGTGCCTTCGAGCACGCCCAGCATATGCAGGATGCCAATGCCACCGGAGGAAGGCGGCGGCGCCGTCAATATCTCGACACCGCGGTAACGGCCCCGCAACGGCTGGCGCTCCACGACTTGGTAAGCCTTCAGATCCTCCACCGTGATCAGGCCACCGTTCTCGCGCATGGCAGCCGCCAGCCGCTGCGCGGTTTCGCCCTCATAAAACTCGGCCGCCCCGACGCGCGCAATGCGCTCCAGCGTCTGGGCCAGCTCCGGCTGCGTGAATCTGTCGCCCGGCTCGAAGTAGCGTCCCCCGCGCTGGAAGATGCGGTGCGACTCGGGGAAGCGCGCCAGTAGCTTGCTGGCGCGCAGGCTTTGGGCCAAACCCCACGAGACACTGAAGCCTTCGCGGGCTAAACGGATGGCCGGAGCCAGTAACTCCGACCACGGGCGTGTTCCGTACTTGCGGCAGGCATACTCCAGACCGCGCACCGTGCCGGGAACCGCGACGGCGCGCCAGCCTTCGATGCTGTCGCGGGTAGGCTTGCCATCCGGGCCCAAATACATGTCGCGGCCGGCCGCCGCCGGCGCCCGCTCGCGAAAGTCAATGAAAGTTGTGCGGCCATCTGCAAAGCGGATAAGCATGAAGCCGCCCCCGCCCAAATTACCCGCAGCGGGATGGGTGACGGCCAGAGCAAAGCCCACCGCCACCGCAGCATCCACTGCGTTCCCTCCGCCGCGCAGCACGGCCAGGCCGGCTTCGGTGGCATTCGGCTCACGTGTGACCACCATGGCGTAACGGGCGCGAACCGGCTGCCGCGCCGACAGGAGGGACCCCAGGGCTAAGAGCACGGCAATGTTTCGGATGGCGCCCCTCATCGCGACGCTCCTGTCATCACTGGTCACCCTGCATGATCCAAGCCCGGTTAATTGAAAACCGTTACCGACTTAGGCCGGCAATTTCACACGCGGAATGCGCTCGGCAAGGGGAGGCAGGGCAGGGAAGTCGGTATAGGGTTCGGTCTGATACCAGTAAGCTACCGAGAAGAAGTTGTCGCCGCGATCGTTGGCGTGGCCGTGCTCCATGGTGTACTTCATGTAACGTGTGAAGGTTATGGGATTGTCTCCGTGCCAACGGTAGCAGCAGTAACGGCCCCCGGTCCGCTCCGGCATCACTATCAGCGGCGCACCGTAGTAGTGATGAGCGAAAGCCACAGCCCCGTCGCGACCGCCAAAGTTCCAGCTTCCCAGGAAATAATCCTCCGAGCCCGTACCGATAATAACAGGCTTGGTCTCATCATCAATGAATATCATCTCGTCGCCTTCGCCCATCCAGCCGTCAGCGTTAAGCAAAACGCCCAGCGTGCAACCCATGATGTGGCCGCGGCCGCGAGCCTCGGCATACACGTAGTTTTCCTTGCCGTCCGGGTTGAGCTTGCTGGCCTTGTTAGGTATGCAAGGGGAGGCCTGCCGGTACTGGGCATGGAAGTACATAGCCTCGCGGGGCAGAGCCTCAACCAGCATGTAGTCAATGTTGGAGTAAAAGGCGCCCACTTGCTGCGCACCCTCGTTGGTCACTGTTATGCGGGCCGCACGGCGGAAAGGCATGGCGAAGTAACAGTTGAGCGACCGGCCCGGCGAACAAGCCAGATAGGCCGACTGGTAAATCTGATACTGGCCCAGATTCGAGCCGAAGAAATCGCCGATGGGAGCTTCCACGCTCGGCTTGTTGTTGCCCTCCCAGTACATGCGCAGCACAATCTCTTTGAGATGCATGGCGCTGGGTGAGGCAATAGTAAACCAGATGTGCGTGATGATGCCGGGGCCGGCGGCATTGAAAACCTCTTGCGTGGCGCCGGGCGCAATCTGCCACCGATCGGCGTTGCCGCCGGTGCGATCATAGCTGGATTGCTTGAGCGAGCGGTGATTCTGCGCCCGCGCATAGGCAGGCAGAAAATCGCAGCTCGCAACCGACTGCATCTGGGCAGAAGCGGCTGCCGGCACGGCGCTCGAAGCGCCGGCCAAAGCAAATAATCGCTTGAAGAATCCCCGCCTTCCGGCGGAAGCTGTGGTTAGCGACATGGCGAGGTCGTCCTCCTTTGCTTGATTTCGAACCTCAGGGATTATAGCAGGACTCACCCTGGTAGAATAGGACGGTTCAAGCCCGGATGAAGCTGCGATACTTACTGGCGCCGGTGGCCTTGGCGGCGGCCATCTACTGGATAACGCCCGTGCGGCTAGCCGCCATTTACGCGGTGGGACGCGCCGGGCCCTGTCCTTTGCGCGAAGCGCTACGGAGCGCCGACAACCTTCGCTGGCAGATCGAGCTCAAGGATCGGATTCTGGCCGCCAGTCGCCTGGTGAAAAAGGATCCAGCCGGGTTCAACCTGTGGGAAACCCCGAAGGGCCCATTCTGGGTGCCTAATGGCAGCGATTACTCGCTCCCTTTCAACCTGGCCGAGCAGGAGCGCAAGATTTACGGCGCGGGCCAGCTTGGCGTGCGCCCCGGCGACGTGGTGCTCGATTGCGGGGCCAGCGTGGGCGTGTTCACCCGTGAGGCGCTGGCGGCCGGCGCGCGCCTGGTCGTCGCCATCGAGTTGGCGCCGGAGAACTTGGAATGCTTGCGGCGCAATCTGGCCCAACAGGTCGAGGCCGGGCGGGTGATCATCTATCCCAAAGGGGTCTGGGACAAGGATGACGTGCTCACCCTTTACGTGGATCCCAGCAACGCGCCTGCCGACAGCGTGGTCATGCGTCCGGAAAGGGCACGCGAGGGGCCCAAAGTGCCTTTGACCACTATTGACAAGCTAGTTGCAGAGCTGAGCCTGGGACGCGTGGATTTCATAAAGATGGACGTGGAGGGAGCTGAGCAGCGAGCGCTGGCAGGCGCCCGGCAAACCCTGGCGCGGTTTCACCCTCGCCTGGCCATCTCCGCCTATCACCAGCCTGAGGACCCGGAACGTATTCCGGAACTGGTCAGGCAGGCCTGGAAGGGCTACACCATGCGATGCGGCGCCTGCGCTGACGCCGGTTCTTTCATCCGCCCCGACGTGCTCTTCTTCTATTGACCCATCACATCAGGCGGCTGAGCTGGGCGAAAACGTAGTAGCCCATTAGCGCAGCAATCAAAAGGGCGCAAAACCACGCAGCCAGCGTCACCAGCTTGGAAGGGGCGACCTCCTGAGGCAAGTGGCGGTGGCGCAAAAACATGGTCGCCCCGGCGATCACCGGCATCATCAGGAACTGCGCCAGTCCCCCCACAAACACCATACCCACGGGCTCACGAAACAACCAGTAAAGCAGCACAGGAACGATCGTCAGCAGCCAGACAAAGCGCCGACGCCAACGCAACCGGCTGGCGTAATCATCGGCGCGGAAAAACCCCATCAAGCGGACCATATCAGCATACAAACGGGAGTGCGCAGCCGTGGCGGCGAAGATGGTGCCGTAAAGGGTGGCGATGGCGCCGGCATAAAACACCCAGAGCGCCCAGGGTCCCAAGGTCTGTGTGTACATGTTCGAGAGCACAGCAATCATTTGGTCCGAAGCCGGCACCAATCCCATCCCGTGCAGTACGCCCGCGCCGAGCAGATAAAAAGCCACCGTGGCCAGAGTGTAGATCAGCATGGAAGCGAAGATGTCCACCTGCATCACTCGCACCCAGCCCAACGCTCGCCCGCACCACACCTTGGTGCCGTCATTGCGCCCGGCGAACCGCGCGTATCCCTTCTCAACGCACCAATAGGGATACATGAAGAATTCGGTGGCCCCCACACCCGTGATGCCGAACACGCCCACAGCTCTGGTGAGGCCCCCTGGCGGCAAATCCAACTTGAGACCCTCGAGTACCTGGCCCCAGGAAAAGTACTGCGGCATGCGGGTCAGCAGCAAAGCGCACAGCACTGTGAGCATAGTAAAGAGCGCGACCTTGAGCGTGGCCAATCTTTCGATGCGCTGGTAACCGCCGCCCAAGAGCAGTCCGAGGGTCAGGGCCAGCAGGGCTAATACCCAGATCTTGATGGGGATAGCCGGGAAAAGCTCATGCATTACTTGCGATACGCCGGCAAACATCGCCCCCACTTGGAACAACGTCATCGAAACCATCACCGCCCAAGCCCACACCACCCAGTTCACCCGCCACCGCGGCCCCGGAAGCCTATTGAAGGCCGCCAAAGCGGTTTCGCCGGTGGCAATGGTGTAACGCCCCATCTCCGACTGGATGACCGGCTTCACAAAACAACTCAGAAGGACCACCCAGAGTGCCGTGTAGCCGACCTGCGCGCCCAAAGCTGTAGTCGCGATCAGCTCGCCCGAGCCCACTATGGAAGCGCAAAGGATCATCCCCGGCCCGATGCGCCGCAGGATGGCACCCAGTGTTGCGGGCGGGCTCTGGACGTCGTTTGGGTCGAGGCTATAGGGGTCTTTGGGGTAGGGTTTGATGGCGGTGCTCATTGGGCGCCACTTTAACACAAGTAGAAGGTTTGGACTGCACGGTGGGCTTAGTTGACATAATATCTGTTATCGGACTAAGGCAGCCCAAGCCTTTCCCGTACTCGTCCTGGAACCTCCGCCACCGAAGCCACCCGCAATACCTCAAACCCAGCCGCCTTCGCCGCCGCTTCCCCGGCTACGGAGTCCTCCACCACCAGCCCATGCTTTATGCCCAACCGCCGCGCTGCCTCCAAGTAAGGCTCCGGATCGGGCTTGTGCCGGGCTACGTCTTCGGCGCAGATAACGCACTGGAAGCTCTCGAGTATGCCCGCGGCTCGAAGGACGGGCTCAACCTCTGAGCGCGAGGTTGAGGTTACCACAGCTAACCTATACGAGATCAAATCCTTGATCATCGAGATTACTTGCTCTGGCACCGGTGGGGCGGCCTCCGCCTTGGCGATGAATAGTCGTTGCTTGACGGGCATTTGCTGCCGCAACCGCAACGCGGTTTGAGGGCGATTGCTTTGCGTGGCTAGCAGCTCGAGGAGTTCGTCATCGCAAATGCCAATGCACTGGCTACGGTAAAAGTCCCAATCCAGCCGGATCCCGAGGGGCGACAAGGCATCGCGCCAGGCTTCGAAGTGCAAAGGCTCGGTGTCGGCGAGCACGCCATCAAAATCGAACAGGACGGCTTCGTAACGCACTTATCCAGCATAGCCACGGGCGGGCGATTGAAGCCTGGGGTCGTTTATAATGGCAAGCATGTTAAAGCCGACGCAAAAGATCTGGCACAACGGCGCCTTCATCGCGTGGGAGGAGGCCCGGATCCACGTGCTTTCGCATGTCGTCAGCTATGGCAGCTCAATCTTTGAGGGGATTCGCTGCTATCATACGCCCCGCGGCCCGGCTATTTTCCGCTTGCACGATCACATCCGGAGGATGCTTGATTCGGCGAAGATTTACCGGATTGAAGTCCCGTACACGGCCGGCCAACTGGCTGAGGCGATGATTGAGCTGGTGCGCGTGAACGGGCTGGAGTCTTGCTACATCCGCCCCATAATATTGCGAGGCTACGGCGAGATGGGCGTCTATGCCGGTTTGAACCCCGTCGAGGTGTACCTGGCCTGCTGGGAATGGGGTCGGTACTTGGGCGAAGAAGCGTTGGCACGAGGCGTGGACGTGTGCGTGTCGAGCTGGAATCGCATGGCGCCCAACACCTTGCCCGCCTTAGCCAAGGCCGGCGGCAATTACATGAATTCGCAGCTAATAAAGATGGAAGCGCTGGCCAATGGGTACCAGGAGGGCATTGCGTTGGATCCGGCCGGCTACGTCAGCGAGGGATCGGGCGAGAACATATTCGTGGTTCGGGATGGGCGTATTCTGACGCCCCCGTTGGGAGCTTCGGTGCTGCCTGGCATCACGCGGGACACGGTTATCAAGCTGGCAGGCGCGGTGGGGATTCCGGTTATAGAGACCTTGATCCCGCGCGAGATGCTCTATATCGCCGACGAGCTGTTCTTCACGGGCACCGCGGCTGAAATCACTCCCATACGCTCGGTGGATCGCATTGTGATCGGATCGGGCCAGCGGGGCCCCATAACCGAGCGTCTGCAAAAGGAATTCTTTGCGGTGATCGAAGGAGCGCGGCCTGACGGCTTTGGGTGGTTGACTTTTGTGCCCGCCGCCCAGTCGGTGCGGGCGGAATGAGGCTGCCACCTGGCTACGCGCCGCGGTGCGGCAAGTGCGGAGTGCCGCGCGGGCGATTCCCTCCCCCGAGAACCTGGCAAACCCGGCGCGCACTCCGCACGGCCTTAATAACTGAATAACGCAAGGCAAGCGCGGGCGCCAGAGGGCCAGCAGGGTGACGGCGATGATTTCAACATCTTTTTTGGCTTGTAGAATCCGGGCGTTGGATGCTGGCGCCTGTGCCAAACTTGTGGAAAAAACAAAAGGGGACTGCCATGCAAATTTGTGGATGGGATGCCCTGGCAAATGCTGCCCGATGCGTTGAGTTCGATGCGGTGATCTCCGGGGTCCACTCCCCTGCCCTGCCCCCGGCCCAACTCTGGCTGGCGCCAGGGTTCGTTGATTTGCAGGTCAACGGGTTTGCCGGCGTGGACTTCAACAATCCTGCGGTTAGTTTGCATGAGATAGACCGCGCCATGCGAGCTTTGTTTTCAACCGGCGTGACGCGCTTCTTGCCTACCGTGATTACTGGCCCGCCTGAGGACATGCTGGCTGCACTCAGCAAGCTGGCGGAAGCGCGTCGCCGACTCCGGGAGGGCGAGGCCATAGCCGGAATTCACCTGGAAGGCCCTTATATTTCTGCCGAAGAAGGACCGCGGGGAGCCCACCCGGCGGCTTGGGTGCGGGCGCCGGATTGGGAGGAATTCCGCCGGTTTCAGCAAGCAGCCGAAGGCTTGATTCGAATCGTGACGCTGGCTCCGGAATGGCCCGAGGCCCCGGCTTTCATACGTGCGTTAGTAAGCCAAGGTGTTACGGTTGCCGTCGGGCACACCAACGCCACCGGCGAGCAGATCGCTCAGGCAGTGGCCGCAGGCGCCACGGTATCAACCCACTTGGGCAATGGAGCCCACTCGCTGCTCCCCCGTCATCCTAACTACATCTGGGAGCAGCTCGCCGAAGATCGGCTCAGCGCCGGCTTCATTGTAGACGGCATACATTTGCCCGCCTGCTTCTTGAAAGCGGCCTTGCGGGCCAAGGGGTTGACACGGGCTTTCCTGGTGACTGATGCCAGTGCCCCCGCCAACTGCCCGCCGGGACGTTACCGCCTGGGACCTCAGGAAGTGGACCTGACGCCGGATCAGCGAGTGGTGCTGGCGGGCCAACAGCGATTGGCAGGGTCCGCGCTGCGCATGGACCGCGGCATCGAGAAATTGATGAAGCTGGCGGGTTTGAGCTTGGCCGAGGCTATAGCGATGGCGACCCTTAACCCGGCGCGCGTGGCCCGCATTGAAGGCAGGCAGAAGGGTTTGCAACCAGAGGATTGGGCGGACTTGGTGGAATTTCACTTCCAAGCCGATCCGCCGAGTTTGAGCATTCAGCGCACCTGGCTGGCGGGGCGCCTGGTCTACGCAGCCGAACAAGGCAGGTAGCACACGGACCTCTGGTATCTCTTAGCCTCGGGCGCCTGGCTTGTACGTTGGGGACCTCAAATGGTGAGCGCGGGAGGAATCGAACCTCCAACCTACTGATTAAGAGTCAGTTGCTCTGCCAGTTGAGCTACGCGCCCAAGCTTTTGATCTCAGGGCAACGGCTGCAACCCCCAGGCTTGCCCTGGACGGTTGAGCATGGCGTGCCATAACGAGTGTAGCACACATGCTGGGGGCAACTTCAACTGCCGCATTGGGTCGGGCAATCGGCTTGTGCACGCGGATGTTGTCCGTAATATCGAAGACCCCGCAGTCACCCTCCGGTCTGCGCAAATCCCTCAATATGAGCTGCAATCTGGTCGCGGGCACGCCGAAAGGCGGCCTTTCGATCTTGTTCCGATCCATGGACCGTGGCAGGGTCTTCGATACTCCAGTGGATGCGCTCTGCCTTTCCCGGGAATGTGGGGCAGCTTTCGCTGGCCTCATCGCAGACGGTAATGACGTAGCGGAACTCCTGGCCGAGAAACTCATCGACTGACTTCGACCGGTGCCCCGAGATGTCAATGCCGATCTCCCGCATTACCTCGATGGCCTCCGGTCGCACGTAGGTCGGCTTAATGCCGGCACTGAAAACCTGGAACCGGTCACCGAGCGCTTTGCGAAACAATCCCTCGGCCATTTGGCTGCGGGCGGAGTTCTGGCTGCATAGAACAAGGATTTTCTGTTTTGGCTCAACCGGCATTGGAAACCTGACAAGTAGGGGAGCAGGTCTACGCCGTCGAGATTCCACTTGGGACGTATGCCGGCCCCCCGGCGGTGCCCATAGTTCTATTATGGCGCGCAGGATCAGGTTGCGTCGGCGCGCGGCCGCGATGTCCAGCCAGCCGTCCGTGGCGTAGTGTTTGAACAGTGCGCCGGGATGCTCCTCGGCACTGATCTTGCCGCCGCCATTGCGGTCGGGTTGCTTGAACCGCAAGGGACGTTCAGGCGAGGCTTCAAGCGCGGCGGCTTCGCTTGTCCTCACGGCGAAAGAACCAGCGTTTTGTCAACTCCGCCGTGGCGATATAAGCCGCTACGATTGCAGCCAAGGTCGGCAAGAAACCCACGGGGATCACTGTGAAGCCAAGCACTTTCGCAAGCGGTGTGAACGGCAGCAGGAGAGCCGTTAGGGCCACCGCATGCGTGCTCCAGAGCAAAGGCCGGCCGGGCATGGTCCGATAGAACGGACGCCGCGTGCGCACAACTAGCACTACTAGCGGGGCCGAGACTACGGATTCCACGAACCAACCGGTGCGAAACTCGTCCCGCCCAGCTTTTAGCACAAGCAGCAGCACGGCGAAGGTCAGGTAGTCGAAGACGGAGCTGAGCACCCCGAATGTAATCATGAACCGCTGGATGAAGCCCAGATCCCAGCGGCGGGGGCGCTCTACGATCTCCGGGTCCACGCGATCCGAGGCGATCGTCATTCCCGGAACGTCGGTCAGGAGGTTCGTTAGCAGGATCTGCTGCGGAAGCAGCGGCAGGAAGGGCAGCAAGAGGGAGGCACCCGCCATGCTGAACATGTTGCCGAAGTTGGCACTCGTCGCCATGAAGATATATTTCAGCGTGTTCGTGAACGTCGTCCGACCGCTGCGGACCGCCCGCACCACAGCTCCCAGGTCCCGCTCCAGCAGGACGATATCCGCAGCGTCCTTGGCTACATCAACGGCGGTATCCACCGAGATGCCGACGTCGGCTGCGTGCAAGGCGGGAGCGTCGTTGATCCCGTCGCCCATGTAGCCCACTACGTGGCCGCTCTTCTTGAGCGACAGAAGGATGCGCTCCTTCTGATTAGGCTCCACCTCGGCGTAGATATCCACTCCGGGCGCCCGGCTGAGGAGAGCTTCGTCACTCATCTTGCGCAGCTCCGGCCCAGTGAGGATTACAGGGTCATCGAATCCGACGCTGGCGCCCACGCTGCGCGCCACCAGATGGTTGTCTCCGGTGATCATCTTCAACGAGACGCCCAACCCACGCAGCTCACTGACTGTGGCAGCCACGCTTGCCTTGGGCGGATCGTAGAAAACCAGATAGCCTACCAGGCACATATCCGCCTCAGCATCACGGGCGGCCAAACGAGCGGATCCCATCTCTCGTACCGCCACTCCCAGAACGCGGTAGCCTTCGGCACTGAACCAGCGGTAACGCTCGGCGAGCTGATCGCGGACCTCGTCGATGCCCACGGTTGTTCCGTTCGGCAGTTCCGCTGCCGTGCAAACCGCCACGACGTTGTCCAGCGCCCCCTTGGTCACCAGAAGCGACTGCCCGTTGTGGGCTACGAGCACGCTCAACCTCTTCCTCACGAAGTCGTAAGGGACCTCGTCCAGCTTGGCGTAGCCGGATACGTCGAACTTGCGAAACGTGCGGATCGCTTCGTCAATCGGGTTGGGGAACCCTGTCTCAAACACCGAATTCACATAAGCCAGTTCCAGCACGCGATCGCTGTCCTCGCCCGCCAGGTTCTGGGCCTTGTAAAGGTGAACGGTTCCCTCGGTGAGTGTCCCGGTCTTGTCCGAACAAAAGACATTCATGCTGCCGAGGTTTTCGATCGAAGCGAGCCGCTTCACAATCACCTTGTCCTTGGCCATCCTCTTCGCGCCCTGGGCAAGGCTCACGCTGACGATGGCTGGCAGAAGCTGCGGCGTGAGTCCGACGGCGAGGGCCAGTGCGAACAGGAAAGAGTCCAGGACCGGCTTGTGCAGGTAGGTATTGATAGCGAAGATTCCCACCAGCATCAGCAGCGTCACTTGCATGAGGAAGTAGCCAAAACGCCGCACACCCCGTTCGAAGTCCGTTTCGGGAGACCGCAGAGCGAGCCGACCGGCCACCTTCCCGAACTCGGTCTGCCGGCCAGTGTGGACCACCACCGCAAGCCCCGATCCGCTGACCACATGGGTCCCCATGAAGACGACGTTGGTGCGGGCGGCGAGGCCGGTTTCTGCCGGAACTACTCCGGGGGATTTGTCGACGGGAAAAGTTTCGCCGGTCAGCGCGGCTTCGTCCACACACAGGTCATGCGATTCCAGGACCAGGCAGTCGCCGGGAATTCCGGAGCCAGCCCCGAGCAGAACGACATCACCGGGGACCACTTCATCAACCGGCACTTCCACGTCGGCTCCATCGCGCCGGACCCTAGCCCGGACCTCCACCAACTCCAGTAGTTTCTCCACGGCGATGGCAGCGCCCCGCTCCTGCCAGTAGCCAAGGAAACCGCTCACCAGGACGATCGCCAGAATGATCGCGGCGTCGGCACGGTCATGGAGAAATATGGACAACGTCGCCGCGACCAACAGGATCAGAATGACGGGGTTCTTGAACTGTGCCAGCAGCAACTGGAGACCCTCGGACTTCCTTCGCTCCTGGAACCGGTTTGGCCCGACTTCCTGGAGCCGCCGCTGCGCCTCGGCGGTGCTCAGCCCGGAAGCAGAGGAAGACAGGCCGGCGAGGACAGAGGCCGTTTCCTGGCTCCAATATGCTGTGCTTGACTCGATCATGGGTTCTTAGTGATTGTATGCTCAACCTTGTCAACCAGATATGTGGTCCGGCCAAGGGTCACCGGCGGCTGTCTGGGGGTGGGATCCAACATAGGCCTTGGGGCGGTGTATCCTGGGGCTGCCAGACGGCGCGCACGCCTATCGGCTCAAATGGTTTGGGGTGCATCAAGCATCTTTGGAGGGTTCAGAGAGGCCAACGAACCGAACCATGATGGTTCAGCCCGTGGCCCGGTTGGAGGCGTTTCCAACCGGAGAACCGCGCCGAAACGCAAATACTGACGAATGTTTCGGATAACTCGCATGCGCAAACGGCGATGCCGTCAAGCCAAACGGGGCGGCGGCAAGTTATGGTTTTGGGGCGATGGCTCCCCGGCAAGGATTCGAACCTCGATTCGCGGCTCCAAAGGCCGCTGTCCTACCATTAGACGACCGGGGAACGGGCAGTAGAACGCTGCTCTCAATATAGAATATAGCACTCCCCGCTAACCTGCGGCCGCCTCGAGCCGCTCAGGCTCGGCTGCCAGCCAGTTCGGCCGCCGGCGTCACGGGGACCGAATACTTGCGCTCGATCTTCTCGCGGAAACAAGGGCCCGAGTTGTAAGTGCAGAAAGGATAGAGCATGCCGTTGGGCGCGGCGTAGTGGATGATGCAGCGCCGGACCCGCTCGATGTCGTAGTTGTACAGGTCCATGAAGTGCATGCCCGCCACCATCAGGGTTTTGTATGAAAAGCCACGCTTTTCCGCCTCGCCGCGCCCGTAGCGCTTGTCCATCAGGCCCTGCAAGGTTTGCAGGAACTTCTGGAAGGTCAAGCCTTCCGGAGCCCGATCTTCGTAAAAGTACTTGCGCAGCACGTTCCAAGCCTGGATCTTGGTGTAAAGCTTCACGGTTTGCTTGGTGGTCTTGCGCGCCAGCAAGTCCATTTCCTGCAACATACCGCCGATGTCCACAAAGCGGGTCACCGGCGTGCCGCGCTTGTTGGGGTCCACAAACAAATAAGTCCCCATCGAGCAATGGGGGTGCGAGGTGAGCGTGGTGGTCAGCTCGCCCCGGATGGCGCTGGCCAGCCGGGAGAAGGGCGCAACGCAAGACAGCGGGAACCAATCCTCGACCGCATCACATATGCCCGTTTGCTCGTGGATGGCCAGGGCCACGTCGGCCATGGTAAACCGTTTGGCTTCCAACTCTCTGCGGGAGATGCGGCCCGTGAACGAAACCGGCTGGAATGCAATCGCGCTGACCACGTCAATGTTCTGCAAGGCCAGCTTGAGGATGTCGCCGATTTGATGATCGTTAAGGCCCCGGACGATAGTGGGCACAAAGCAGATCTTCATGCCCGCCTTGCGCACATTCTCGATGGCCTGGAGCTTGACCTCCAGCAAGGGCCGCCCGCGGGTGCGCAGGTAGATGTCGTCGGTGACGCCGTCGAATTGCAAGTAAAGCGTGTGCAGCCCGGCTTCTTTGGCGCGCTGGGCAAATTCCAGATCTCTGAAGGCCAGCCCGTTGGTGGCGATCTGGATGTGGGAAAAGCCCATCTCGCGCGCCATCTTGAGCACTTCAAAGAAGTGGGGGTAGATGGTGGGCTCACCGCCCGAGAACTGGATCAGACGCCCGGCCACCGGTCGCTCGTTGCGCAGGGTAAGTAGCATACGCCGCACCTGCTCCAGGCTCGGCTCGTAGCAATAGCCGGTAACGTTGGCGTTGGCGAAGCAGATCGGGCAGGTCAGGTTGCAGCGGTTGGTCAGATCAATATTAGCCAGCGAGGTATGGCTGGTGTGCATGGAGCACAGGCCGCATTGGTCCGGGCAGCGTGTGGCGTTAGGGATTTGCGGGTTGCTCAGGCCCCGGTTGTCACCGAAGTTCCACTTCTCCATTTTTAGGTACAGCCGCACGTCCCCGTAATAGACGTCTTTGAAATAGCCGTGCTGCGGGCAGGTCTTCTCCATCATGACCTTGCCCTTTTCTTCAAAAATGCGCGCCTCGATCACGCGCACGCACTCGGGGCACAGCGACTGGGTGATCTTGGGCAGGCCCCGGCGCAACGGTTCAATGCGCGCGCCGGTGAAGGTAGTCTCTGGCTGGATGATCTGGTAGCCCTTGACCTTTATGGGGAAGGGGGCGTAAGTCGTTGTGCTCAACGCAAGTCCTCCGCACGAGAAACGGGGCAACTCGCCCCTTTTTCATGAATTATAGCCAGCCGCCCCGTCGGCGCCTATGAAGTTGGGCTTAACTGCCCCAATCTCGGGTCGTAAGGGGATTATCGGAGCTGAACGGGGCGCTGGCCAACTTCCGCGCCAGGCTGCTAGGATAGTGGTCTACGCAGCCAAACCTATTCCCAGACCGCCGGCGCCTTGGAAAAAGGCCCCAAGGCAGCGAGCTTGATTGGCTCCAAGGGCCTGGCGGCTGAGGCGCCGCCGCCCGCGTCCTCTGCTGCCAGCGGGGCTTCGTTCCGGCCACCAGCAGGATCAATACACTAGAAAGCTTATGCCCGAAAAGAATTACGATCCCCAGCAGATCGAAAGCAAATGGCGGGAACGCTGGAAGCAAGCTGCACTGTACCGGGCCGAGGTTGACCCTTCGCGGCCCAAGTTCTACGTGCTCGAAATGCTTCCCTATCCCAGCGGGACTTTGCACATGGGCCACCTGCGCAACTACACCATCGGCGACGCGCTGGCCCGCTACAAGTTGATGCGCGGCTTCAACGTGCTGCACCCCATGGGCTGGGACGCCTTCGGGCTACCGGCCGAAAACGCGGCCATCGAACGGGGACTCCACCCGCGCGAGTGGACTTTGGGCAATATCGCGGAAATGAAACGCACCCTGGAGCGCTATGCCTTCAGCTACGATTGGAGCCGCGAGATTTCCACCTGCGAGCCTGAATATTACCGCTGGAATCAATGGTTCTTCTTGAAAATGCTCGAGCGAGGGCTGGCTTACCGCAAGAAAGCCTGGGTCAACTGGTGCCCGGAATGCGCCACCGTGCTGGCCAACGAGCAGGCCAAGGAGGGCACCTGCTGGCGTCACAAGAACACACCCGTCGAACAGCGCCAACTCGAGCAGTGGTTTCTAAGGATCACCGCTTACGCCGAGCAGTTGCTGGAGGACATGCGCCAGTTGGAAGGCGTCTGGCCCGAGCGCGTGCTGGCCATGCAGCGCAACTGGATAGGGCGTTCCGAAGGAGCCGAGATTCTGTTTCGGCTGGACGACGGCCGGCCCATCCCAATCTTCACTACGCGCGTAGACACCATCTACGGCGCCACCTGCGTGCTGCTGGCGCCCGAGCATCCCCTGAGCGCCGAGCTGGTGCGGCCCGAGGACCGCAGCCGCTTGAAAGCCATGATTGACGCGCGCGCTTTCAAGGACCGCGAGGAACCGGCAAAGGAAGGATTGTTCACTGGCCGTTATGCCTGGAATCCTTTCAACGGGGAACGCCTGCCGGTCTGGATCGCCAACTTCGTCCTGATGGAGTACGGCACTGGCGCGATCATGGCGGTGCCGGCGCACGACGAGCGCGATTTCGATTTCTGCCGCAAGTACGGCATTGAAATCCGTCCTGTGATCCGCCCCAGGGACGGAGCGCTGGCTGAAGCGGCCACTATGCAAGCCGCTTTTGTCGAGGATGGCATTTTGGAAAAATCCGGGGAATTTTCCGGCTTGGAAAGCGCGGAAGCGCGCCGGCGCATGAGTGCCAAAGCCGAGCGCGAGGGCTTCGGGAAAGCCGCCGTGACCTACCGGCTCAAAGACTGGCTGATATCCCGGCAGCGCTACTGGGGAACGCCCATCCCCGTCATACACTGCCCCCGCTGTGGCGTGGTCCCGGTGCCCGAGACAGAATTGCCTGTGCTCCTGCCGGCCCGCGTCGAGATAACGGGCTTCGGCCGTTCGCCCTTGGAGACGGTTCCGGAATTCACCCGCGTGGGCTGCCCGCAGTGCCGGGGGGAGGCCCGCCGCGAGACAGATACAATGGACACCTTCGTAGACTCGTCCTGGTACTTTTACCGTTACTGCGACCCCCGCAATGATCGCGCGCCTTACGATCCTGACGTAATCGCCTACTGGTTTCCGATTGACCAGTACATCGGCGGCATCGAGCACGCCATCCTGCACCTGATCTACTCGCGTTTCTTCTGCAAGGTTATGCGGGACCTGGGTCTGATAGCGCACGACGAGCCGGTGCGCAGCCTCTTCACGCAGGGCATGGTGCTCAAGGACGGCGTGGCCATGTCTAAATCGCGGGGTAATGTGGTGGGCGCCGACGAGCTGGCTGACAAATATGGGGCGGACACCGGGCGCCTGTTCATTCTTTTCGCTGCTCCCCCCGAAAAGGAGCTGGAGTGGCAGGATGCCGGCGTGGAGGGCATGTACCGCTTCCTGGCCCGCACCTACCGCTTTCTCACGCGCAATCTGGAGCGGATCGCGGCCGGCGCGCCGGGCCGCGCTAACGCCGACGCTAGGGCTTTGCGCAAGCTGCATCAGACCGTACGCAAGGTCACCCAGGATCTGGAAACCCGGTGGCATTTCAATACCTCAATCGCCGCCATTATGGAGTTGCTGAACGAGCTGCAAGGGCTGGAAGCGGACCTTTCCGGTTCGGTGCTGCGCGAGGCGCTGGAGAAGGTCACCCTCATGCTCGCGCCTTTCGTCCCCTATCTGAGCCAGGAAATGTGGGAGGAATTGGGCCGCGAAGGGGCTGTGTTCAAGCAACCCTGGCCGGGCTATGATGAGGAGCTGGCCCGCGAGGAAGAAGCCGAAATCGTGGTACAAGTTAACGGTCGCGTCCGCACGCACATTCGGGCGGCCTTCGGCGCTTCCCGCCAGGAGCTGGAACGTTGCGCTTTGCAAGATGCTAAAATTCAGAGCTTGCTTGAAGGCAAGCAGCTTGTGAGGATCGTGGTGGTGCCGGACAAGCTGGTGAATATAGTGGTCAGATAGCGAGGTGTGCATGCCTGATCGGAGAACGTTCCTGGGTGTTTCGACCGCCCTTACCGCTAATATATTCACGGGTCGCCTGCGCGGCGCCAACGACCGCATCCGGATCGGATTCATCGGCATGGGCAGGATGGGAATGGCCAATCTGGGCTTCGCCATCCGGCATAACCTGGAGATCGCCGCCGTCTGCGACTGCTACCAGCCGCACCTGGAGGCAGCGGCGGCTTATGTGCGCAAGAACGGGCAGCAAGCCAAGGCGATCAAGGATTTCCGGGAAGTTATCGCCGATCGCTCCATTGATGCAGTCTGCATTTCTACCCCTGATCACTGGCACGCTTACATGACGGTGGAGGCCTGCAAGGCGGGCAAAGATGTTTATGTGGAAAAGCCGCTTTGCACCTACCTGGTCGAAGGCCAGAAAATGGTGGAAGCCGCTCGCAAGTACCGGCGCGTGGTGCAAGCGGGCACTATGCAGCGCTCGGGCTTGCATTTCCAGCAGGCGGTCGAGATAGTGCGCAGCGGCAAGCTGGGCAAGGTGACTTTTTGCCGTACTTGGAACACGGGCAATTCGCCCCGGGAAGGCATCGGCAATCCTCCCGACGAGGAGCGCATCCCCGAAGGGCTGGATTGGGACATGTGGCTGGGCCCGGCGCCGATGCGAAGGTTTAACGCCAATCGTTGGGGCGTTCACCCCGAATTGCCGCGCAAACCTTTCCCTTATTTCCGGTATTTTTGGGACTATGCCGGTGGCTCCTTGACCGACTGGGGAGTCCACGTGCTGGATATCGTCCACATGGCCTTCAACGAGCCCATGCCGCGTTCGGTGACCGCGTTGGGCGGAAAGTACTGGCTGACGGATAACCGCGAAACCCCGGACACGCTGCTGGTTACGCTGGAATATCCCGAGGGATTTATTGCCACTTACGAAAACCGGCTTTGCAATGCCGAAGCCCCGCTCGCTCAGGGCTACGGAACCATGTTTCATGGGACCGAGGGAACGCTTTACGTGAACCGGAGCTTTTACCGCATCATTCCCGAGCGCGGCTCCAAGTTAGAGCCAGCGGAGGTCCAGCGATCCAACAATGCCAACGTGGACCACTGGGCCAATTTCATTGAGTGCATCCGAACGCGCCAGCGACCCATCTCCGACATTGAAACCTGCTACAAGACTACGGCCGCTTGTATCTTGGGCAACGTTTCCCTGCGGGCGGGAATCCGGGTTGACTGGGATTTCCAGGCTCAAACGACCGTGCAACCGGAGGCCCGCAAGTTGCTGTGGCGGGAGTACCGGCCCCCGTGGAAGCTGGAAGTTTAGGGTGGTTGCCGCCACTGCCTTGCGGTCGGGCGCCGCGGGCAGGCCTTAGTCTTGACTGTTATTAATCTCATACCCTTGACAGAAAGAAACGCTGGGTGTAACTTTAAATTGGGCGTAGAACGGGACAGATTTCATCAGAGCCGGGAGGTACCATGGCTGCTGGCTTGTCAAGCTGGAATGTTGCCGTGCTGCTGGCTGCTGTTAAGGCTGCTAGACTGTCGCTGCGCTTGAGTTCGGCTTGGAACCCCTTCGTTGATTACCTTATCGAGGCTCTGGGCCATGCCATTGAAGAAAATGAAGGGGACCCGCACATACGGGCCCACAGCCTCTGGTTTGGTCGGCACCTGAAGCCGTTCTTGCTCCGCGTGTTGCACGAGCGGCCCGCGGCCGCCCGCGCTATCCTGCGCTTTCTCGCCACCTACATCCAGGATGTTTACCGGCGCACCGAGCATCAACACAGCGGGGCTGTAACGCCTTCCACCGTGGTCATCGAGCCCACGGACCGGTGTAATCTCCGCTGCCCCGGCTGTTACGCCAAGAGCAGTTCCGATGGCGTAGATCTGCCTTACGAGCGCATCGTACAGATTGTCGAGCAAGTCATTGACATGGGCGTGACACTAGTCACACTCTCGGGAGGCGAGCCGTTCCTGCGCGAGCGCGCCGATCGAACCATAACGCGTCTGGCTCAACGCTTCCCAAATCAGGGCTTCTTGGTTTACACCAATGGGACCCTCATTGACGAAGATACGGCCAGGCGCTTGGGAGAGGTGGGCAATGTCTTCCCCGCCATCAGCGTGGAAGGCTTCGAGCATCAGACTGATGAACGGCGCGGCGAGGGCACGTATGCCAAGATCCGGCGCGCGCGGGAGCGCCTGGCCCGCTACGGAGTGATGACCGGCTTCTCCGTGACCGTGACCCGGCAGAACGCGGAGGCGGTGGCCAGCGACGCTTTCATCCGGCAACGCCTGGCCGAGGGCGACCTTTTCGGCTGGTTCTTCCTGATGCAACCAATCGGTCGTGCGCCGCGGCTGGACTTGATTCCCACGGCTCGGCAGCGCGCCATGGTGCGCCAGGCTATCATTGGCTGGCGCGAAGCAGACCTGCCCATTTTCCTGGGCGACTTCTGGAACGACGGCCCCCTGGTGGGCGGCTGTATCGCCGGGGGCCGCTATTATTTCCACATTTACGCCAACGGCGACATCAGTCCTTGCGTATTCGCTCCCGTGGCTTGTGGCAATATCTTTGACATCATCGCCGGTCGCAGCGAATACGCGAGCCTGCGCGATTTTGTCCAGCGCAATCCCGTATTCGTCGCCTACCGCCAGGAGCAGGCCCGCATCGCAGATCGCATGCGGCCCTGCTTGCTGATTGACCATCCCCAGGCTTTCCGCCGCATTGCCCGCCTGCCCGGCTGCCGGCCGGCCAAGAACATGCCTCCCGGCTACCTGGATGGGGAAATTGCGCAGGCGATTGACGCTGCGGCTATGGAGTGGCGCGAGCTGGTTCCCTCGCTGCCTCCGCTGCCGGCTCTGCAAGGCGGCCTCCAGGGGGACGACAGGCAACCCAGCTCCACGTTGTCTCGCCCCCGCTGCCGCCCGGCGGGATCCAGCGCGGCCAACCCGCCGGCTTCGCCATTCACTCACTGACTCGCTTGGCTGTCATCTCGAAGCTGCGCTCGCCAAACTCAACTGTGAGTTTGAGCTCGTCCCCGGAGACCTTGCCCGTGTACTTTATGCGCACTTCGTTGCCGCCGAATTCGCGCACCACAACGAAGCTGATCTCATCGCTGCTGACTTTACCGTCCTGAATGGGGGCTTCGCCTCGCGGACTGGAAACCGTGCCTGTCAGCTTGCCGCCATCCACTTTGAACGTGAATAAACTAGTTCGCGTCTGGCCGTCCGGAGTGGTGAACTCTGCCTTCCACTTGCCGGCCACATCGGCCGCCAAGGCCGCCGCGGCCAACATCAGGATCGCTAACAAAATTGCTTTAGCCTTCATGTTGTTCTCGCCTCCCTGGCGTGTCTCGGCTTATTATACGATAGCCCGCGGGCCGCCCCAGCATTCCGATCCGCGGCGGAGATAAAATGATCGCCGGCGCCCGCTCTGCCGTAAACAGGCAGAAACAGGGCGCGGCAACGGAGTGTGCAATGCTTGCAGGCAATCGCAGGTCGTTCTTGCTAGGCTCGGCCGCCGCGGCCGGCTTTGTTAATCTCAATCCCTCGGCTCGAGGCGCCAATGAGCGCGTGGTGTTGGCGCTGATCGGCGCTCGCAACCAGGGCCGCAATGATGCTCTCAGCGCGATCAAGGCCGGCGGTCAATTCAAAACCATATGTGACGTGGACGACGCCATAATCGCCAAAGTGGGCGGAGAGCTGGCCCGCGCCCAGGACAAGCAGCCTCTTGCGCAGAAGGATTTCCGCCGCGTTCTCGAGGACAAAGACATTGACGCGGTTATTATCGCTACGCCTGATCACTGGCACGCCATCATTACCATCCTGGCATGCCAGGCGGGCAAGGACGTTTACATAGAGAAACCGCTTTGTCAAACCATACGTGAGGGCCAACTCATGCGGGACGCGGCGCGCCAGCACAATCGCGTGGTGCAAGTGGGGACTCAGCGGCGCAGCGCCGAGCACTTCCGGAGCGCCGTGGAGTACGTGGCCTCGGGCAAGCTGGGCAAGATTTGCATGATCCGCGCCTGGATGCATCAAGTTCGGCCCTCCATCGGCAGGCCGCCCGATGAGCCGGTCCCGCCAGGCGTGGACTACGACATGTGGCTGGGCCCCGCTCCCAAGCGTCCCTTCAACCGCAACCGCTTTCATTACAACTGGAGATTCTTCTGGGACTACGGCACCAGCGAGCTGGGCAACCAGGGCGTGCACATGCTGGACGTGGCCATGTGGGCCATAGCCTTGATGCGCGGCCCGCAGAATTGCTTGCCGCGCCGCGTCAGCAACCAAGCCGGCATTTACTGGCTGGATGACGCCAAAGAAGTGCCCGACACCCAAGTTACCAGTTACGACTTCGGAGATTTCATGCTGGTCTGGGAGCTGCAAAGTTTCCAGCGCGGGCATCCCCTGGAGGGCACCGCCGCGGGCACGGCTTTCTATGGTAGCGAGGGTGTGCTAACAGTGGACGGGCGAGGCTGGGCGGTTTACGGCCCCAAAGGAGAGCCGGGGCCCTCCGCCAAAGCTTCCGGCGGTTCCCATACCGGCAATTTTCTTGAATGCGTGAAGACGCGCAAGCGCCCCAATGCGGATGTGGAAGTAGGCAGGCTTTCAACCATGATTTGTCATCTGGGCAACATCGCTACGCGCTTGGGGCGCGATCTGCGCTTCGATCCCCGGACCGAAACCTTCCCGGACGACAAAGAAGCTAACGCGATGTTGACCAAGACCTACCGCTCGCCTTGGACTTTGCCCCGTCTCTGAGCCGCAAGCGCCATGCAGATGGTGGTGGCCGGAGTTATCGAGCACGAAGGGCGCTTGCTAATCTGTCAGCGCACTCGCGATGAGATCGAAGCCTTCAAATGGGAGTTCCCCGGAGGTAAGGTGGAGGCCGACGAGGATCCCCGCGAAGCGCTACGCCGCGAGCTGCGCGAGGAGCTCGGCATAGAGGTGGCCGTTGAGGAAGAGCTCGTTCGCTTGGGTTGCCACGATCAGAACCGTCAGCCCATCACGCTGATTTTCTATCGAGCTCAACTGATCGGCGGTGAGCTTGAGAACAAGGTGTTCGAGCAAATCAAGTGGGAGCGTCCTGAGTCTCTAAAACGGTACGACCTGCTGCCCGGCGATCGCGAGTTCCTGCGGTGGCTGCTGGCCGAGCCCTGAGCGGCCCCGGGCGGCATGCGGGTTTACTCCAGTGCGGCTGCGATCGCCTGGGCCGCTTCGCGCCCCAGGCGGACGCAGTCCGGCACACCGACGCCCTCGTAAGCGTTACCCACCGGGTGGAGGCCGGGCAGATTCCGCAAGCGGGCGCGCAGCCGATCCAGGCGCTCGCGGTGCCCCACCGTGTACTGGGCCATCGAGCGCGGCCAGCGGGCCACGCGGGCAAATTCCGGGGCTGCCTTCAAGCCCATGATGCGCGTCAGGTCTTCTCGCACCAGGGCTACCAAGCTCGCATCGTCCTGTTCAAGCAGCGCCTCATTTAGCAGGAAACAGCGCAACAACGCCATGCCCGCTGGTACGCGGTGCGGGAACTTGTTACCCACCCAAGTGCAGGCGGCTAAAGCCCGTCTTTCGCGCTGCGGCACCAGAAAGCCGAAACCTTTCAGCGGGCGATTGAGCGCCTCTACCCGGTAACCCAGCGAGACTGTGATTGAAGATGTGTAGGGCACTGAGGCAAGCAGTTCGGAAACCTCTCGGTCAACACCCTCCAGCAGCCGCGCTGCTTCCCAGGCCGGACAGGCCAGCACGACCTGCTTCGCCTCGAGCCATTGGCCCTGCAAGCGCACGGCGTACCCTTCCCCGCGCCGCTCGATTGCTTCCGCCTCCCCTCCAAGCAGCTCCACTGTCGCCCTCGTCGCCGCCGCCAGCGCTTCCACTAGCCGCCCCAAGCCGTCACGCAGGGTTTGGAAGAGTGGTCCGCTGCGCCGTAGCCCTTTCCGCCGCAAGGCCAGCATACCGCGCGTCAGGCTGCCGTAGGTTCGCTCCAACGCGAGGAATTGCGGCAACACACTGGCGGCGCTCAATCGCTTCACATCACCTCCGTAAACTCCCGCCAGCAGCGGCTCGGCGATATAATCAACCGCCTCCTGCCCGTAGTGCTCGGCCAGAAAATCCGCCACCGATTGGTCGGGCGGCTGGCTTGCGGGAGGCTTGCGCAGCAACTCCAGCGTCAAGCGCAGCTTGCTCCTCCAGCTCAGCAGGCCGGAGGTTAGCACCGGTGCGATGCGCGTGGGCGCCACCAACATCAGCCCGTCGGGCAAGGCCACAAGGCGACCGCACCGCAGCACGTAAGTGACGCGCAAGTGGTCGTTGGATCCGACCACTTCGCTTTCGAGCCCCAATTGCCGGATCAGCTCCAACGCCCACGGCTTTTGCGCCAGAAAGCTATCGGGGCCGTTCTCGACCAAGCAACCCCGAACTCGCTCAGTCTGGATCACGCCGCCCAGGCGCCGCTGTCGTTCGATCAAGGTGGAAGCCGCACCCAACCGCGAAAGGTAATAGGCGGCGGAAAGGCCCGAGATGCCGCCGCCGATAATCGCCACCCGCCGCATTCAGCCCCTTCGCAGGCTGGCCAGAGCTATATCAGCGAGGGCAGCAATGAACGTGGGCGAGTCGTTCAGCGATTGTGGTCTCAGTAGCCGCAGGCCCCGCCGCAGGGCATAATCGCGCAACGCAATATCCACGTCGTAAAGGACCTCCAGATTGTCTGCGACGAAGCTTATAGGCGCCAGCACGAACTCCCGCAGGCCTTGCTGGGCGTAGCCGTCTATGACGGATTCCACACTCGGCCCCAGCCAGGCCTCGTCCGTGCTGCCCTGGCTTTGGTAAGCGAAGTCCCACTCCCGCAGTCCCGCCCGCTCGGCTACCGCCGCGGCCGTACCGCGGGCTTGTTCGTCGTAGTTATCGCCGCCCTCGATCAGCCGCACCGGCACGCTGTGAGCGGTGAAGACCACGCGGCGCCCCGCAGCCAATGGTGATAACTTTTCTGCGAATGCTTCCACCAGCAGCGGGTGATTGTGAAGCCCCGTCGCCCACACCAATTCAGCCTTCAAGCCTAAATCAGCTTGCGCTTGCTCGACTCTGCGGTGATAAAGCCCCAGGCTGGCGCGCGTTTGTTGCGGGGCAAGACAGATGACGATGAGCCGCTCAACCTCCTCTGCCTTGACGCGGGCCAAAGTTTCCTGTATGAACGGCCGCCAGTTCCGCATGGCCCAGTACACAGGTAAAGGCCATCCCCTGCCGGCTAGCCGCTCCGCCAGCGCTTCAGCTTGCCGGCGGGTAAGCGCCCCCAGAGGAGAGCCGCCGCCGATGGCCTGATACCGAAGGCGCATCTGTTCTCGCAGCTCCCTGGGTGCGGGACGCCCGCCGCGTACCAGATGCAGAAACGGGTCTACATCCTCGATGCGCTCCGGCGCTCCGAACGCCAGCAGCAGTACCGCTTGCTTCACAGCTTGAATTCTCGGACGTAGCCCACCACCGCCTTGACGTGCTCGACTGGCGTTTCCGGCAGAATGCCGTGACCCACGTTAACGATGTGCCCCGGGCGAGAACCGGTTCGCTTGAGCAGCTCTTGCACGCGCAATTTCAACTCAGGCAGCGGCGCAAAAAGCACCGCCGGGTCCAGATTGCCCTGAATGGCGCAGCGATAACTTACATCCATCCAGGCCTGATCAATGGCCACGCGCCAGTCAACCCCTAGCACGTCGCAGCCGACTGCGTGCAGCTCCCGGTAAAAGCCCCCTGCCCCCGAGCCATAGTGGATGACCGGCACGCCGCTCGAGCGGAGCCGCTCAATCAAGGCTCGTGAATAAGGGGCTACATAGCGCGAATAATCCTCCGGCCCCAGCGCGCCCACCCAGGTGTCGAAGACCTGAATGGCACGCGCCCCTGCCGTCACTTGCAGCAAGCCGAAAGCCCCCAGCACATCCACCAGCTTGCCCATCAGCCGGCGCCAAAGGGTTTCGGCCGAGTACATCATCTGCTTGGTCTTGAGGAAATTCCGGGAGGGGCCGCCCTCAATGATGTAGCTGGCCAGCGTGAAGGGCGCCCCTACGAAGCCTATGACCGGCACTCGCCCCGCCAGGGCCTTGACCACCATCTGGATGGCTTCGCCCACGTAGCCTAGCTCATCAGTGTTGGAAATCGAGAGGGCGTCAATGTCTTCGGAAGTCCGCACGGGGTTCTCAATCACGGGACCTTCGCCGGAGACGAAACGCAGCTTCAAACCCATCGGTTCCACCGGCAGCAAGATATCCGCGAAGATGATGGCCGCATCTACATCCAGGATCTCTACCGGCTGCAAGGTCACCGTCGCGGCCAGCTCCGGACTCTTACAGATTTCCAGCAGGCTATGTTTGGCCCGTATCGCACGGTAAGGTTTCAGGTATCGCCCCGCCTGCCGCAAGAACCATACCGGGCGCACGTCGGTGGGACGGCGCCGGCAAGCGTCCAAAAAACGACTGTTCATGGGAGCCACGCGCATTGCAGTTCCGCTTTGTCCTCGCACATGAATACGCGCAAGTCCTGGGGTTTATGTCGCGCCGCCCATTGGCGGCCATGGATGAAGAAGGGTTTGGTCCACGCCTCGCTATCCAGCGTCTTGGGAGCCAGCACGGAGACCGAGACTACTCCCTCGGCCGGATAACCGGTGCGCGGGTCCATTATGTGGCTGTAAGTCTTGCCTTCGGCCACGAAAAACTTCTCGTAGCTGCCCGAAGTGGACAGAGACTGGTCTTTCAGAAAAAGAGTCTCGACGGTCTGGGTTTCATTGCGGGGATGCCGGATGCGCACTTCCCACCCGCGCGGCTCACCCGGTGGCGCGCCCAGCGCGTATATGCTGGATCCTGAACCGGACACCAGGGCTGCGCGGATGCCATGGTCTTTGAGGATAGCCACCATGCGATCCACCGCGTAACCTTTTCCGATCCCACCGGGGTCAATTTCCACTCCCGGCGCAGTAAACCGCACGGTCTGCTGTTCTGAATCCAATACGATATGGCGGTAACCAACCTTTGTCAGCGCCGCACCGACCTCCTCTTTAGAAGGCACACGCCCGCTGCCGCGGTAAAATCCCCAGATTCTCATGAGCGGGCCGACGGTCACGTCGAAGGCGCCCTCGCTGGCCCGGCTGTAATCCAAGCACGCCGCCAGCAGCTCGAACAACTCGCGGCTCACCGCAACGGGCCGCTCGGCCGCTTCGCGGTTGACTTTACTCAGCTCGCTGCTAGGACGGTAATTGGAAAGCATCCGCTCCAGCCGACGCAGTTCCGCAAAAGCTTGCTCGGCGGCGCCCTCCATGCGGTCGCGGTCTTCTCCGTACAGGGTCACGGTAAACGTGGTACCCATGGCGTCCTGGCTGGCTTCAAGCCGCAACAGCTCCTGGGCTTGAGCGCGCGCTATGGCTATAAACCACCCCAGCGAAGCAGCCAGCAAGGCAGCAACGATTGCGGCTGTGCGCTTTATCGGAAGCAATCCCTGGCTTCTCATTCGGTTCCTGCCTGGCCGTTGCGCCCAAGCTCATCCAGCCCAGGCTCTTGCTCCTGGCCGCTGACTGCCCGAAAGTGAAACTCCGGAATGCGCCACAGCCTGATCCGCCCCGCCATCTGCCGGCGGATCCAGTGCCTGGCTCCTTCCAGAGCTCGCATGGCCTCCCGCTGGCGCTCGGCATCACCCGCAGCGGTAACGCGGACCTGGGCGCGCCGCAAATCCCGGCTTACCTCCACGCCCACCACGCACACAGCCTCCAGCCGCGGGTCTGCCATCTCGTAGCCGATGATTTCGGCCAGCTCTTCGCGCAGCGCTTCCGCCACCCGTTCCGCGCGCCGGGCATTCATGGGTCTCTCACGCAAGCCATTCCAGGTTGGCCGCCACCAAGCCGGGACCTAACACGGCGGCCGCCTCGCGCTCCACAGACTCAAGAACCAGCGCAGCGTGCTGCTGGGTATTGGATACCGTGACCGCGGCCAGCAAGGCCCGTTGCCAAAGCTCCTGGTAGTCAATCTCGGCTACCGCCACATTGTACTTGCGGCGCAACCGATCCTTGAGCCCCTGCACCACCTGGCGCTTATCCTTTAATGAGTGCGAATTTTCCAGCCTCACCTCGAGGGTGAGGACTCCGACCGTGGGCATCTGCTCGCGTCAAACCAGGATTTCGGCGGCCACCTGCTCGCGCACGAACGCTTCCAGGATGTCGCCTGGCTTGATGTCGTTGAAATTCTCCAGGGCCACACCGCACTCCAGCCCGCTCTTGACTTCGTGCACGTCGTCTTTGTAACGCTTGAGAGAGGCGATGCGGCCCGTGTAAACCACCACATTATCCCGCAGCAACCGCACTTCGCTGTCCCGGCTGATGAAGCCGTCCACCACCAAGCAGCCGGCCACCGTGCCCACCTTGGCGATATGGAAAATCTGGCGCACTTCGGCCCGGCCCCGGTAGACCTCCTTTATGACCGGCTCCAACAGGCCGGCCATTGCTCGCTTGATCTCGTCGGTCAGCTCATAGATGATCGAGTGCAGCCGGATGTCTACCTTCTCCTGCTCCGCCAGCGCGGCTGCATTGCGGTCCGGGCGCACGTTGAAGCCAATGATCACCGCATTAGAGGCCACGGCCAGCGAAACGTCATTCTCGGTAATCGCGCCTACACCCGCATGGATGACGCGAATCCGCACTTTGTCGGTGGAGAGCTTCTGCAAGGTCTCGGTGAGGACTTCCGCCGTGCCGGCCACGTCGGCCTTCAAAATCAGCAGCAGCTCCTTTGCCTCCCCTTCCTTCAACTGGCTGTGGAACTGCTCGAGCGAGATCCGGCTCGAACGAGCCAGCGCTTGGTCGCGCGCCTTGGCCTCGCGGTACATTACTATCTGCTTGGCCTTGGCAGTGTCCGTGACCACCTGCAAGGAGTCGCCCACCTCCGGCAGCGCTTCCAAGCCCAGTATCTCCACCGGAGTCGAGGGACCGGCCTCGCGCACTGAGTCCCCGCGATCGTCAAACATGGCGCGCACCTTGCCGAAGACAGCCCCCGAAAGCACGTAGTCGCCCACCTTCAGGGTGCCATTGTTGATCAACACGGTGGCCACCGGGCCGCGGCCGCGATCCATTCTGGCCTCCAGCACCGTGCCCACCGCCGGACGGTTGGGATTGGCCTTGAGCTCTTGCATGTCGGCGACCAACAGAATCATTTCCAGCAATAAGTCGAGATTCTGCCGGGTGCGCGCCGAGACAGGCACCATCACCGTATCGCCGCCCCACTCCTCCGGCACCAGCCCGCGATCGCTCAATTGTTGTTTGACGCGCTCAGGTTGCGCGTCCGGCTTGTCAATCTTGTTGATGGCTACCACGATGGGAACTTTGGCTGCCCGAGCGTGGTCAATGGCCTCCAGGGTCTGCGGCATCACGCCATCGTCGGCCGCCACTACCAGCACTACGATGTCGGTGACCTTGGCGCCCCGCGCGCGCATGCGCGTGAAAGCCTCATGGCCAGGCGTGTCTATAAAGACTATCTTCCGGCCGTCCTTTTCCACCTGTGAGGCGCCCATGTGCTGCGTGATCCCACCCGCTTCCCGCTCGGCTACGTTGGTCTGCCGAATTGCGTCGAGCAGCGTAGTCTTGCCGTGGTCCACGTGGCCCATTACCGTGACCACGGGTGGGCGGGGCACCAGCTCTGCATCCTCTGCACCCTGCTCCAGCTCCAAGCGGGCGGCAGCTTCTTCTTCGAAGCTGACTTGGGAGACCTCAGCACCGAATTCCCGCGCCACCTCTTCGGCGAGCTTCACATCCAAAGTCTGATTGATGGTGGCGAAAACCTTCTTGTCTACCAGCTTCTTGATAACCAAACCGGCCTTCAGTCCCAGCTTCTCAGCCAGTTCCTTGACCGTGATGCCCTCGGCAATAGTAATTTGCTTGCCCTCGGCCGGACGAGCCGGTTCCTCGCGCCGAACGCTTGGGCGCTGGAGGATTTTCTCCTCGCGTTCCAACTCGCGGTCTACTACGCGGGCATGCTTGCGCTCGGGCGCCCGGCGGCCGTCGGCGGGTGCCGGAGCCACTGGCTCCCCGGGCAAAGGCGCTGTGGGATGCAACCCACGCGCTCGCAGCGCGGCGGCGGCTGGGCTAGTTGTGGGCTTGACACGCAGGGGCTGGCCAGGTCGGACCGGCCCTTTGTAGATCGGCTGGCCGGGGACAGGCCTAACTGCGGGACCCGGGCGCGGTTGAGGCTGCCCCGGCATCGCACGGGTCTGCTCGATCCGCTTCACGATATCCGGGCGAGGTGGCACCACCGGGCGCGGTGCAGGTTGGCCTACCAAAGCTTGAGTTCCAGAGGGCGGTGTCCCTGGTTTCCCCACCACGACAGCAGCCGGAGGCGCCGGCGGCGGTGGTGTGGCGGGTGGCTGCGCCGCGGGCAGGCGCGTCGGTGCGGGACGAACTATCCGCAACGTGTCTGGAGGCAAAGGCTGCCGAGGCCCGCTTATTATTTGGCCCGGCTTGGGCGGGGGAACGGGCCTGGCAGGCGTTACCGGTGCAGGCTTAGCTGAAGTACTGGGCTCCGTTCGACTAGGCGCGATGGACGGGGGTGGCGCCGCTTGGGAAGGAGGAGGGCTAGGCGGGGGCATTGTGGGCAGCGCCACCCCCGGTAGAACTACAGCCGCGGGAGGATGCTCTTCCTTGGCCAGCGTTCGGCCTGCCAGCGGAGGCCGCACTGGCTTAGCTGGACGCGCCAAAAAGACCACTTCGGGTGCAGGAGAGGGACGGGGTTCGGGCGCGGCTTGCGGCGGAGCGGGCGGCGTGGCCTCAGTGGGCGGTAACTCGGGTTGGGGGACCGCCCCTGCCTGTTCCGTCTCGCCCGTCGGGGCCTGCGCGATTTCTACTTCCGCCTGCGGCTCGGCCTCCGGCTGCTCCTTGATGATGCCGAAGTGACGCCGAATTTTCTCGGCAATCTCTTCGTCTATCGAGCTCGAATGCGTCTTCTTTTCTGTAATGCCGAACTGCGGCAGCAGGGCCAGTATTACGCTGTTAGGCTGTTCGCATTCGCGCGCTAGCTCGTTGATCCTGATCTTCTTCATACTGCCCTAAGGGCGTCCGTGCGATTGTGCCCCGCTTTAATACCGCGAGGCATCATTCGCCGCCTCTTGTCTTTGCAGGCCTCCACCTTCCAGTAAGTGGCTGGCTCCGAGCTTCTATCCTAACAAATCTTGCTCGTCGCCCGGTTCAGCCGTAACCTTTCCCTCCGGCTCGCCGGCGGCAACATCCGCCGCTGGCGCCGGCTCGGTAACTTCCGGCGCCAGCACGGCTTCAAACTGGGCGTAATAGTTGTTCACGGCGATTTGAATGGCTTCCACGGTTTCGGGCCCGATGCCCTCCACTTCTTCCAGTTGTTCGGGCGTCATAGCCCCCAGTTGCTCGACCGAGCCCACGCCGGCTTCAACCAGCCGCTGGATGACCGCCTCGGGCAAACCATGCTCAAGGAGCACCGAAACCGGAGCCCCAGGCACCACCAACGCCGCTATCTCCGACTCCGCCTCGCGCCGCTTCTCCTCCTGGCTCTTGATGTCAATGCGCCAGCCCATAAGCTTCGCCGCCAGGCGTACGTTCTGGCCTTTCTTCCCGATGGCCAGCGAAAGCTGTGTGTCTTCCACGATCACTTCCATGTGCTTTGCCGCCGCGTCGAGGATGGTCACTTTGGCGATCTTGGCGGGGCTTAGGGCCCGCGTGACAAACACCACCGGGTCGTCGGAGTACTCAATGATGTCTATCTTTTCCCCCCGTAGTTCGCGGATGATGGACTGCACGCGCATGCCCTTCATCCCCACACAGGCGCCCACGCCGTCTACATCCCGATCCCGGCTCTGCACTGCAATCTTGGTGCGCTCGCCGGCCTCGCGCGCGCAGGCTTTGATGACTACCGTGTTGTCGTAAATTTCCGGCACCTCCTGCTCGAACAGGCGCATCACCAGCTCGGGTGCCGCGCGCGAAACCACCACGCCCGCATTCTTGCCGGCCTTTTCCACGCTTTTTATCACGCAGCGGAGCCGGTCGCCCACACTGTAGCTGTCCAGCCGCGACTGTTCCTTCTTGGGCAGCCGGGCTTCCGTCTTGCCCAGGTCAACGATCAAGTCGTTGCCTTCGATACGCTTGACCGTGCAGTTGACCAGCTCCCCTATGCGGCCGGCGTATTCCTGGTAGACAATCTCGCGTTCGGCTTCGCGCACCTTTTGCAAGATGACCTGCTTGGCGGTCTGAGCGGAAATGCGTCCCAGCAGATCGGTGGACTTTCTCACCCGGATGAGCGAGCCCAGCTCGGCGGCTGGATCCAGCCGGCGCGCTTCGGCAAGCGCGATCTCGTGCACCGGATCCTGCACTTGCTCTACCACGCGCTTGAGCGCGTAAATGCGAATGTCGCCCTCCTCCAGTTCCGCCACCAACTCTTCGCTGGTGCGGAACTGCTTGCGCGCGGCGGCAATCATGGCGTCTTTGACCGCCTCCAGCACGATCTGCGGATCAATGCCTTTTTCCTTGCTCAGGATCTCGATGGACTGGTAGATCGTTGCCAAGATGCCCTCTTCAAAAGCTGCCTCTTTTTGTTATGATTACCACTCGAACTTCAGATTGGCCCGTGCGATCTGAGCCAGGGGAAGACGCACCTGGCGCCCGGGCTTGGGCTCCAGCGTGACGGCGTCGTCGGTCAAGCCGACCAGCACGCCTTCCCAATAGCACTGATTTTCAATGGGCTGGCGCAACACGAGCCTGGCCTTCCGGCCCAAAAAACGCTGAAAATCGCGGGGGCCGGAAAGCTTGCGCTCCAGCCCAGGCGAGCTCACCTCGAGCGTGTAGCTGCCCCCCGGCACCAAGTCCTCCACGTCCAGAATCGTACCCACCTGGGTCGAGACCAGCTCGCAGTCGCGGTGAGAAACCCCTTCCGGTTTGTCAATAAAGATCCTTAAGACGCGGCGGGGCCCGCTTCCACGTAGCTCGACGTCCACCAGTTCCAGGCCTTCGCTTTCGGCCACCCGCCGAGCCACTTCGCGTACTTTCGCGACTATCTGCTCCCTCTGCATCGCATCGAGCGTGGCCAACAAAAAAGTGGGCTTGCGCCCACTTTTCGGCTCGTCGCCTACTTTAATTATACACCGCGCGCGGGTCCGACGCCCGCGCCTTATTCGACGCTCACCCAGCCGCCTTTCTGCGCGCTTTCCAGGATCTTCTCAAGCAAAAGCATGCCCCGTACGCCGTCCTCGAAGGTGGGGAATTCGATGGGCGCCGAGGGATCGGCTATCTTGCGGTAGAAGCGGCGGAAGACCTGCTTGTGAGCGTCGTCATAGCCCTCGCCGTGCCCGCCGGGCAGGTCGGCGAAGCTGCGCGCACTCTCCAGCATCAGCGAGGGATCCTTGACAATCAGCTCGTTAGGGCTGTTGCGATGCCCGATCCAAAGTTCGTCGGGCCGCTCCTGATTCCAGATCACGCCCAGCTTGGTCCCGTAGATCTCGATTTGCAACCGGTTCTTGCAACCGGTGTTGACTTGACTGGCGGTAAAGCAGCCGCGCGCCCGCTCGCCCAGCCGCAGCAAAACCGCGCCGAAGTCTTCGGTATCAATGGGGACTTCTTCGTAATCCTCGGGGCGCAGGGTCTTGCCGGCGAAGGTCTCCACGTCGAACTTGGGCCGCTTGCGCGTCTTGTGAAAGGTCATCAGGTCGGCGCACAAGGCGGTGATCTTCAGGCCGGTGACATGCTGCACCATGTCCATCCAGTGCGAGCCGATGTCTCCCATGGCGCGCAAGGGGCCGTTTTCTTTGCGTTCGATGCGCCAGTTCCAATCCGTTTCATACAGCAGCCAATCCTGCGAGTAGGTGCCTTGCACCACCAGCACCTCGCCCAGCTCCCCTTGCTGGCACATGGCCCGCATCTGTTGCACCATCGGGTAATAGCGGAGGTTGTGGTTCAGACAGTGAACCACGCCCGCCCTGCGCGCTGTCTCCAGCAGATCCTGCGCTTCGGCCAGCGAAAGCGTCATGGGCTTCTCGCACAGCACGTGCTTGCCCGCCTGGATGGCTTGCTTGGCGATGGGATAATGCAGTGCGTTGGGCGTACAAATGTGAACCGCTTTGATCTCTGGGTCCTGTAGCAACTCCCGATAATCGGCAGTAGTGCGCTCAATGCACATCTGCCGCCCGAAAGAACTGGCTAGTTCCTCGGTTAGGCCCGCTACTGCGGCCACCTCGACATCAGGCAGCCGGCGGATGGCCTCCGTATGGACCCTTCCCATGAATCCAGTGCCGATTACAGCCGTCTTGATGCGTGCCATATTTGTCTGCTCCCTTGTGTGTTGGCTTGCCTCGCTGGGCGCCCGCTTGCCAGCCGCTGAGATTTTGGCTTCGCCGGGCGCACCTTGTACAATGTAGCGCAAAACTTGCTAGACTTGAAGCACAGGCTGCCTCGCGGGGCCGCAGGCAGGCGGCCTGTGGGCTTCGGAGAGAGGCGGAAGATGGTGGTCAGGCTCCGGTTCCGTTTGTCGCCCGTCTCGCCGTTGGAATTGGGCGCTCGCCGCGAGCTGGTGCTGCTGCTGAGCGCGCTGCTCACGCCCGCTGCTGTGGTTGCGCTGGCCCTTGCCTTGTGGCGCATCGGCTCGGATCTCAACTTCACCGAGCATTTCGTGATCTCACAAGGCTTTTTCTCGCACTGGCAAAGCTGGTTGCTGGTGGCAGCGGTTCTGCAAGCTACCTCGGTGCTGTTAAGCCGGCTTGCGCGCAGGGACCGAAACGCTGCCGCCGCCGGGCCCTACAGGCGCCACCATCAGGCCATGCCGTAGGCTCTACCCAGTTCTGCCTCCACCAGCTCTTTCATGGCCCCGGCGTAGAAGGCGCGGCTGCGAGCGCGTACCTCTTGTTCGCTCTTATCTGGGAAAGCCAGATGCTCCAGTTCGTGGAGCAATACCGCCAGCAAGGCTGCGCCGAAGTGCAAGGGCTGCAAAGCATCCGGGCTGCTGGCCACGGCCAGGCTGGCTAAGGGCTCCGGCTGCCAGCGAGCAATTTCCTGATAGGCGAGATCTACTTCAGCCAAAGGGTGCCCCAGTTCCGATTCCAGTCGCCGCGCCAGCCGCGATTCGGTTCCGCGAGGGTGATGATGGCCCAGGCATCCGCAAACGTTGCGGGGGCGCAGCAGCACCACCACCATGGCGGGCAGCGCCGGCCATAGCGTCTGGTAAGCCGCGCGCAGTTGCGCACTGAAAGCCGGCCACAAGCGCGCGTAAGCTCCCTCCAGCTCCGCCGCCGCCGACTCCCCGCCGCCGGGATAGCTCAGCAACAACCACGGCCTGCCCTCAGCCACCCTCACCAAACGCTGCCGTCTTCCCCGCAGCCACTCCAGTAGCCGCTCGAGCACTCCCTGAGGGTGTACGGCTCGGGCCCGTGGCGACACGCTCCCACTCCCCTCTTTCAAGACATCGCTTTCTGTTATTCTGGCATAAGGTTAGCCACGCGGGATGCCTTACGCACAGTACAAGAGCTTCGGTTACTATTCCGGGCGTTTTCCCCCGGGCGTGAAGTGGCTGTTGATCTTCAACATCGCCATTTTTGTGGTCAATTTCTTTGCGGCCGCCCTCGCGGGCCATGAGCTTTTTGGTTCCTTCGCTCTGGTGCCACGGCAGGTGCTGGTAAACGGCTATATCTGGCAACTTGTTACCTACCTTTTCTTGCACGGGGGGTTGGCGCATATCCTTTTCAACATGTTTACGCTCTGGATGTTCGGCGTCGAACTGGAGCGCGATTGGGGCACCGCCAGGTTCCTGCGCTACTACTTCTTGTGCGGTGTGGGCGCCGGCCTGTGTGTGATTGGGGCCAATTTGCTGGCAGGTGATTTGTACACTCGCACGCTGGGTTCATCGGGAGCCATATACGGGTTGCTGCTGGCTTACGGGGTGCTTTATCCGGAGCGCACGGTGCTGTTCAGCTTCCTGTTCCCCATCAAGGCCAAGTACTTCGTCCTCATCATCGGCGCCATTGCCTTTATGGGCTCGTTCGGCGCCGCCGGCAGCGGGGTCAGCCACATCGCCCACCTGGGCGGGATGCTGTTCGGTTACGCCTACCTGAAGACGCGCCTGGCTGCGCGCCGGCTCGCCAGGCCCGGTCTGTGGGACAGCTTGCGGGTGAGCTACCGGAATTGGAAACTCCGTCGCGCCCGCCGCCGGTTCCAGGTCTACCTTCGCAAGCAGGACCGGGATCGCTGGGTGCATTGAACGGGGACTGCCGCAGCCTGCTATATTTCATTTTAGTGGGGGCGTTATGAAGCGCTTGAGTTTGACCGCCGCCGCAGCACTGGCTTGGTTGCTGGCCGGCACGGAGCCGCTTTGGGCTCAGGCAGGGCCCAAGAAGGAAAGTAGCGAAACTGTTGCTCGGCCCCGCAAGAAGGAGACCAGCGAACCCGAGCCGGCCGAACAGCCCAAGATTCCCTCCAGGCTGGGTAAGAAAAAGGAGGGGTTGCCGCAGGAGGTGCCCAGTTTCAAAACCGAGGTCACCGCAGTCAGCATTGACGTAGCCGTGCTGGACAGCCGCGGGCAGTTCATCCCCAACATCCCGCGCGGCAACTTCCGGGTCCTGGAGGACAACGTTCCCCAGCAGATCACGGGCTTCGAAATGGGCGAAGCGCCCATGACTGTCTGCATGGTCATCGAGTTCAGCAACCTGTTCCAGCAGTATTGGACCGAGACCTGGTACCAGACGCTCACCGCGGCCTACGGGTTCCTGGAAACGCTCAAGCCGGAGGACTACGTGGCGGTGGTGGCTTACGACATCCGTCCCGAGATCCTCTCGGATTTTTCCACCGACAAGCGCGCCGCTTACGACGCCATGTCGCGCCTGCGCATCGCCGCTTATTCGGAATCCAACCTGTTCGACGCGGTGACCGACGTGGCCCAGCGCATGAGCGACATCGAAGGGCGCAAGGCCATCGTCCTGATCTCCTCGGGCATAGACACCTTCAGCAAGATCACTTTTTCGAAGGCGCGCGAGATTCTTCAGAACGCGGGAGTGCCCATCTACGCCATTGGACTGATGCAAGCTTTGCGCGAGTGGTATGACGCCTACGGGATGCTGGGCCCGATTGCCCGGCTGGATTTTTTGCAGGCCGACAACCAGCTCCGCACCTTTGCCAAGGAGACCGGGGGCATGGCTTTCTTCCCGCGCTTTTATGGGGAGTTCCCGGGGATCTTCCGCTCCATTTCGCAGGCCTTGCGCAACCGCTATTACATTACCTACCAGCCCTCGAATTTGAAGCGCGACGGCAAATTCCGGCGCATCAAGGTCGAGCTGGTCAATCCCGCCACCAACGAGCCGCTGAAAATCACCGACGAACGCGGGCGGCCCATCAAGTACACCATCATCGCCAAGAGCGGCTATACCGCTCCGCGCGAAGTCGAGTGAGGCTTAGCAAAATCAGCGGCAAAAATCAAGCAGGAAATTTCGCTTCTTTTCAGCTCGTTGAGGAAGTATTGACCCGCGGCGCGCCTTTCTGTTATTTTCGCTTCGTCTGCTATGCATTCACCGCGGGCTACTCAAGCGGCAGAGATCTTGCTCGTGGATGACAACAGGCTCGGGCTGGCCGCTCGCAGGTCGGTGCTGGAAGAAATGGGGCACCGCGTTACGGTGGCTAGCAGCGGGGAGGAAGCCCTGGAACACATCCACCGGGCGGGTTTCGACGTGGTCATAACCGACTATCAGATGCCCGGCATCAACGGCGTTGAACTGATACGCCGCATTCGGGTCCTGCGTCCCGGCATACCCGTGATCCTGATTTCCGGCTATGCAGAGGCGCTGGGCCTTACGGAAGCCTCGACCGGCGCCGACGCTGTCATCGCCAAGAGCGCGCACGAGGTTTCGCACTTGACGCGTACGGTGGCCAGGCTGCTACGCCGGCGCACTGCGCGCAAGCCGGCATCCCCAGCCGCAAATCTGAAAGCGCGCCGCACCAGCGCTTGAAGGGAAGCGGCAACCTGGTTTTACCATCGCTGGCAGGCCCCCGAGGGCCTGCCAGCGAGCACTCCCTGGGAGATAATCAAGGAGGAGGATTGGCATGGAGATCACCTGGCTCGGTCACGCCAGCGTCGAGTTTCGTTTGGACTCAGGAGAGGTTTTTCTGCTGGACCCATGGGTCGAAGGTAATCCCGCTTATCCCCCGGGACACTCGCTTTCACGCCTGGACGGGATCTTAATCACCCACGGGCACTTCGATCATCTGGCCAGCGTGCAGGCCCTGGCCGCGCGCTTCGCGCCTCAAGTTGTGGGCATTTATGAGGTTTGCCAGTGGCTTTCGGCCAAAGGTCTGAACAAGCTGACTGGCATGAACAAGGGCGGCTCGATTACGCTCGGGCCCCTGAAGGTCACCATGACGCACGCCGTCCACTCCAGTGGAATCGAAGACAACGGTCGCATGCTCTACGGCGGCGAAGCGGCCGGCTACGTCATCCAGATCCCGGACGGCCGCTCGATCTATTGTGCCGGCGATACCAATGTTTTTGCCGACATGCAGCTCATCGCTGAACTCTACCGCCCGCAACTAGCCATATTGCCCATCGGGGGTTACTACACCATGGGGCCCGCCGAGGCAGCCCTGGCTTGCCGCCTGCTCAAGCCCAAGCGCGTGATACCCACGCACTTTGGGACCTTCCCTGCCCTGGCAGGCCGCCCCGAGCAGCTGGCCGAGCTGATTCGCGATTTGCCCGAAACCCAGGTCTGGGTGCTCGAGCCCGGTCGCCCTGTGCAATGGTGATCAGCGAGGGCCGGGCGGCCTTTGCGTCGAAGAACGGGCGGCGGCTTCCTGCGCCTCCACTACCGCAATAGCGGCCATATTGACGATCTCGTTTACTTCCGCCCCGCGCTGCAATACGTGCACAGGCCGCGACATCCCCATGAGGATAGGGCCGATCACTTCGCAGCCGCCGATGCGGTTCAACAGCTTGTAGGCGATGTTGCCTGCCTCCAAATCGGGGAATATCAATACATTGGCTCCCCCTTTGAGCCGGCTGAACGGGTAGTCCTCCTCAATGATCTCCGGCACCACCGCGGTGTCGGCCTGCATTTCGCCGTCTATCATCAAACCCGGCTCGCGCGCCCGGACCAGCTCCGTGGCCAGGCGCACTTTCTCCGACAAAGGATGGCGAGTGCTGCCGAAATTGGAAAACGACAACATCGCCACGCGCGGCTCGACGTCGAAGCGGCGGGCCATTTCCGCCGTACAAATGGCGATTTCGGCCAGATCCTCGGCCGTAGGCTCGATGTTCACAGTGCAGTCGGCCAAAAAATAAATCTGCCGTTTGGGTGAAATCAGCAAATATAGCCCGGAAACTTTGGTCAAGCCCTCACGCACCGAGATCACCTGCAAGGCGGGACGGATCGTGTCCGGATAATGCTGCGTAAGCCCTCCGATGAGAGCGTCCGCATCCCCCATGCGCACCATCATGGCGCCGAACATGTTGCGGTTCAAGATCAACTCGGCCGCTTCCTTACGAGTCACACCCTTGCGCTGGCGCAAGCGATAAAGTTCCTCCACATAGTCGGACAGGCGCGGGAAGCGGGCGGGGTTTATGATCTGGGCCCCGTTCAGATTCAGGCGCAACTCCTCCATGCGGCCGCGGATCTTTTTCTCATCCCCCAAAAGGATGGGGCAGGCGATTCTCTCCTCCAGCAAGATCTGGCTGGCGCGCAGCATCTTGCTTTCCTCGCCCTCCGGGAAGACCACGCGTTTGGGGGCCCGCTGGGCCTTGTTGATCATGATACGCATCACCTCGGAGGCTTTGCCGAGGCGCCGGGCTAGCTGCTCTTTGTATTCGGCAATGTCCACTGGCTGCTGCGCCACTCCGCTGCGCATGGCCGCCTCGGCCACCGCGGCCGCTTCCCAGATCAGCACCCGGGGATCGAAGGGCTTGGGGATGATGTAATCGGGGCCGAACTGCATCTCCTCGACCCCGTAAGCCTTGCGCACGGAGTCAGGCACATCCTCCTTGGCCAGTGCGGCCAGGGCGCGGGTGGCGGCCAGTTTCATCTCCTGGTTGATAGCGGTAGCTCGCACGTCCAAGGCGCCGCGGAAGATGAAGGGAAAGCCCAGTACGTTGTTAACCTGATTGGGGTAGTCCGAGCGACCGGTGGCGATGATGGCGTCCGGCCGCGCGCTCCGAGCCTCCTCGTAAGGAATTTCCGGATCGGGGTTGGCCATGGCGAAGACTATGGGCCGCTCAGCCATGCTACGCAGCATATCGCCGGTGACGCAGTTAGCCACTGAAAGCCCGACGAAGACGTCCGCGCCGGCTAGAGCTTCGGCCAGTGTGCGAAGCTCGGTTGGCTGTGCGAAGCGTTCCTTGTAAGCATTCATGCCCTCCTTGCGGCCCTTGTAGATAACGCCTTTGGAGTCGCACATGATAATGTTTTCTCGCTTGACGCCCAAAGCGACGTAGTGCTCGGCGCAAGCGATGGCGCTGGCCCCCGCCCCGTTGATGACCAGCCGTATCTGGTCCAGGCGTTTGCCCGCCAGTTCAACCGCGTTAAGCAGGGCGGCGCCGGAGATGATGGCGGTGCCGTGCTGATCGTCGTGAAAGACGGGGATTTTGAGGGTGCGCCGAAGCTGCTCTTCGATGTAGAAACATTCGGGAGCCTTTATGTCTTCCAGGTTGATACCCCCGAAAGTCGGCTCCAGTAACTGGCAAGCTCGAATGACCTCATCGGGATCCTCGGTGGCCAGCTCGATGTCGAATACGTCAATGTCGGCAAAGCGCTTGAACAGCACCGCCTTGCCTTCCATGACGGGTTTGCCGGCTTGCGCCCCGATGTTGCCCAAGCCTAACACGGCCGTGCCGTTGCTCACCACCGCCACCAGATTCCCTTTGGCCGTGTACTTGTAAGCCAGGCTTGGATCCCGCTTGATCTCCAGACAGGGAATGGCCACGCCGGGCGAGTACGCCAGGCTCAGATCGCGCTGCGTCTGGCAAGGCTTGGTGGGTGTGATGGATAGTTTGCCCGCCGGTGGGCCGGCATGGTAGTCGAGCGCTTCTTCAATGCGAATCATAGGCTAGCCTGCTTTCTTACGGCTTGATGCTTCCTTGCTAACAAGACCAAGCCCCTCCCTCCCTCAGCAACTTAGCACAGTTCGCGCCTGCTTTCAGCAGTGGTCGCCGCTCCGGGCCAACCCGGGGATCGATTGCTCTAGCCGCACCAGGGCTCGCTCCAGCGCCTCAGGATCGGGGGCGCTGCCCTGGCCTATCTGAGCGTTCCCGCCACCCCGGCCGCCGACCTCAGCCAGAGCCTCCCTCACCAAGGCCCCGGCGTCATAGCCGCTGTCGGCGGAAGCTGCCAGCAACAACGAGGGCGGATCAGCAATCAACGCAAGAAAAACCGCCTTGGGCTGGCGCGCGAAACTCTGCGCCCGCGCGCGCAATTCCTGGTCGAGCTTGCCCGAGCGCGCCCTCTCGACGGCACAACGCAGACCAGATGGATCCGGCTCCAGCGTTCGGTAAAGCTCCCGGCCACGGTACTCGGCTAGTTCAAGCGTCGCCTTGGCCGCAGCCTTCCGGGCCTGCTCGAGAGCCTCAATTTGTTCAGCCACCAGCCGGGGCACTTCTGGCATGGGAGCAGATAGCCTGCGTGCGGTTTCGGCCAGCGTTTCGTACTCAGCTCGCGCACGGCGCACCGCCCGTGCGCCGCAAACAAACTCCAGCCGCACGCCACCGTGCGCCCGATCCAGCTTGCGCAGCAAAATGACGCCGATTTCGCCCGTCGCCCTGACGTGCGTGCCACCGCAGGCCACCCGATCCACACCTTCGATACTCACGATGCGCAGCGGACCGGAGCGCTGCACGGCTCGCCTCAGCTCCGCGGGGAGGGCTTCCTGCTCCCAGTGGGCGCGTACAGGCAGATTCCGCACCAACAACTCATTGGCGCGCATTTCGGCGCGGGCCGCCTGCTCCGGGCTCAAAGACGCTATCGCCAGATCTATGGTGCAGACCTCCTGCCCAATATGGAAACCTACGGTGGGCGCACCGTACAGCTCCAACAGCACGGCAGAAAGCAAGTGCTGCCCGCTATGCTGCTGCATGTGATCGAAGCGGCGATCCCAGGCGATGTGGCCGCGGACCTCTTCAGCTTGGACCGGCCTCTCCAGGCGGTGCACCACGCGCTGGCCTTCCTCTGTCACCTCGAGCACCGGCACGCCGTCAATCCAACCCAGATCGCAAGGCTGCCCGCCTGATTCGGGGTAAAAGGCGGTTCGGTCCAGGCACAGCCGCAGGCCGTCCGCACTCCGTTCGAGCACCCGCGCTGTGAACTCCGTCTGGTAGCTGTCCTCGTAATACAACCGGACAGTCTTCAAATCCACTCCAGTGCGCCCTTCTTGTAAGCCCAGACGTAACCCACGATCAGAATAGCGAGGAAGACCGCCACTTCGGCCACGCCAAACCAGCCTAGCTGCCTGTAGTAGACCGCCCAGGGAAACAGGAAGATGGTCTCCACATCGAAAATGACGAACAGAATCGCGACGATGTAAAACCGCACCGTGTAACGCCCGCGCGAATCGGAAACGGCGCGTATGCCGCACTCATAAGCTTCTAGCTTTACTGTGGCGGGTGCGGCAGGGCGAACCAGTTTCATCAACACCAGTAGCACCACAGGGAACAGCAAGGCGACTGCCCCAAAAATGAAAATGGGCAGATAACCTTCGGGCATATCGCCAATATAGCACGCAGGCGCGAGGCGTTTCGCTAGCGGGCTGCGAGCAGCCGTCGGGCCACGGCGATGGCAGCGTCGTAGTCGGGGAAATCGGTCAGCTCACGAACGTACTGCGCGTGGCGGATAACGTTTTCCCGATCCACCACGAAAACGGCTCTGGCCTCCAGGCGCAGTTCCTTAATCAGCGTGCCCCAGTTCCGGCCGAAACTAGCCAAGCGATGATCGGAAAGCAGCTTCACCCGATCCGCACCCGAGCTCCCACACCAGCGCTTTTGGGCGAAAGGCAGGTCCATGCTAACCGCGTAGACCTCCAAGCCTGCCAGTTCGGCCGCTTCCTGATCGAAGCGCCTGGTTTGCGCGTCACACACCGGCGTATCGAGCGAGGGCACCACGCTGAAGATGCGCACGCAAAGGCCGGTGTCAGCCAGGCGAACCGGCTGCAAGGCATTGTCCACGCACTCGAAGTCGGGCGCCGGATCGCCCGCCTTCAACTCCGGCCCGAGCAGGGTGAGCGGCTTCCCATTGAGTGTCACCGCCTGCGGGCGCTCCACTGTTTTCTCAGAGAAGTTGTTCATCGCCTGTTTAGATGCAGTCTGGGCGGGCGCCGGTGCAGGCGGTTCAGGACCCGCCCTGGGCCGCAGCCAGCCGCCCAGCCAAGTACCCGGCCGCGCGCAATTGATCGAGAATCCGCGCCAATTCTGTCCGCGCCTGTTCGGAGACGGGCCCTACCGGCCGCCGGCAACGTCCCGCAGGCACGCCTGCCATAGCCATAGCCTCTTTGACGATTGAGGGAAACGTGCCCAGAGCAAAGGCGCGACGCAACGGTTCAACCAGCGCCTGTAGTCGCGCAGCCTCATCCAGATCGCCCGCTTGAAAGGCACGGTACAGCTCGACGAAAGCACGCGGGGCTACGTTAGCGCACGCCGTGACCGCGCCCACGCAGCCCCGTTTGAGCCCCTCCAGAATCATATGATCACGCCCAATGAAAACCTTCAGCCCGGCGGCCCGATATTCCTCGATGCGTTCCAGCTGGCCGCTAGAATCCTTTAGCCCCACGAAGTTCTCAGCACCGTCCGCAATGCGCCGGGCGACCGCCGGGGTCAAATCCACACCCGTGCGTTCCGGAATGTTGTAGGCGAGCACCGGCAATCGCACGCTACGGCAGATATCCTGAAAATGCTCGACCAGCTCTTCAGGGCTGGGACGAATGTAGTACGGGGTTACCGCTACGACGCAGTCTACGCCGTCAGCTTCGGCTCTCTGGGCCAGGCGCACCGCCTGGCGCGTCGTGACGGCGCCCACGTTCGCGTAAACCGGAATTCTTCCGGCCACGGTTTGCACGCAGAAGCGGGTGGCCACCTGCCTTTCCTCTTCGTCCAGAGCAAAAAACTCGCCCTGGCCGCCGATTACAAAGAGGCCGTCCACGCCGCTGGCGATCAACATTTCCAAAATCCGCTGCCAGGCGGGGTAGTCAATGCGCTCGTCATCGCGGAAAGGGGTAACTACGGCCGGCAGTATGCCCCCCGTGAGTCTCGGCATGACGATCATTGTAACGCGCGTCGCAAGCAGGTCACCGGGCCGCCGGGGGCGTTGTTAAACTGTAGGGAACCGCCATGCTGGATTACTACCGCGAACACCGGAATGAGTTCCTGGAAGGCCTGAAGGCGTGGTTGCGCATTCCTTCCATCAGCACGCTGCCTGAATACGCAGCGCAGGTGCGCCGGGCGGCTGAGTTTGCGCGCGACGCACTTGCGGACGCGGGCCTCGAAAGAGCCGAATTGATCGAGGGAACGGGCCATCCCCTGGTCTACGCCGAGTGGCTGGGAGCGCCTGGCAAGCCTACGCTGCTGCTTTACGGGCACTACGACGTGCAACCCCCGGACCCGCTGGAGGAGTGGAAATCGCCGCCCTTCGAACCCGAAGTCCGCGAGGAAAACATTTACGCGCGCGGCGCTTCCGACGACAAGGGCCAGACTTGGATTCTGATCAAAGCCGTGGAAGGCTGGCTGAAAACGCAAAGGCGGCTGCCGGTGAACGTTCGGTTCTTGATCGAGGGCGAGGAGGAGTCCGGCGGCGGGCACATCTCGGCTTATGTCGCTTCGCACGCTCCGCGTCTGGCTGCCGACGCTGCGGTCATTTGCGACACCGAAATGTTTGCGCCCGGCTTGCCTACCATTTGCGTTGGTCTGCGCGGAATAGTTTACGCCGAGATTGAGGTCGAAGGCGCCAGTCACGACCTGCACTCGGGCGTCTATGGCGGCGTGGCGCCTAATCCTTTGCAGGCGGTGGCCGAGATCCTCTGCGCGCTCAAAGACCGCGACGGGCGCATCCGCATCCCGGGCTTTCTCGACCGCGTGCGCCCGCCCAGCCCCAAAGAAAAGGAAGCCTGGCAACGTCTGCCCTTCGATGAGCAGCACTACCGTGAGAAAGAGCTGGGCGTGAGCCAGCTCACGGGCGAGCCGGGCTACTCGGTATTCGAGCGTTTGTGGGCGCGGCCGACCTTTGAGGTACACGGCATCCGCGGCGGCTTTACCGGTGAAGGCGCCAAGACGGTGATACCCGCGCGGGCAGTGGCCAAAGTGAGTATGCGTTTGGTGGCTGATCAGAAACCGGAGGAGGCGGCTGAGCAGCTCGAGCGCAGCGTGGCGGAGGTTTGCCCGCGAGGAGTGAAAGCGGAAGTGCGTATCCTGCACTCGGCAGGTCCTTCGCTGGTGGATCCGGAGAATCCTTTGGTGAAAGCGGCGGCGGAGGCTCTGAAAGAAACATTCGGGCGGGAGACTGTCTTCGTCCGCTCGGGCGGCTCCATCCCCATCGTAGGCGTCTTCCAGCAGCATCTGGGCATACCCAGCGTGTTGATGGGCTTCGGCCTGCCCGACGACAACCTGCACGCGCCCAACGAGAAGTTTCACCTGCCCAATCTCTGGCGGGGCATGGAGGCGGTTGCGCGGTTTCTGCAAAAGGCAGGCGAGTGAGACCGCACAGGTGGGAAAGGGACTTTTGGCCCCCCAGCCCGGATTCGATTGCGGTAGGTTGATGGAGAGAGGCTCGTCCCGGGGGCGAGTATGAACATCCAGGTCCGCGATTTCGGTCCCATCACGGAAGGCCGCGTCACCGTAAAGCCTTTGACAGTGTTCATCGGTCCCAACAACTCCGGCAAGTCCTACATGGCCATGCTCACGTACGTCCTTGCCGGAGCGCAGAGCTGGTTCAGGAGGGTGCGGCTGGAGCTCGAGCCCGGTCGCGAGAACACGTTGGAGACAGACCTTAAGGAGCGGGTGTGCAGCGAGTTGGAACGCTGTTTCGGAGCTGAGATCGCATCCCTCACCCGAGCCAAAACTTCAGGATTCCAAGTAGCATTCAGCGGTGGTGAGGATGGCTTGGGCTTTAGAATTTCGGCGGATGGCGCTTCGGTCCACTTGGAGGATGTTAGCTTTCCCCGTGAATACATCCGCTCCGAGCACCACGAGGATACCAAGCGGGAGCCACGGGTTCTCAGGCTCGCTTGGCTGAGGGCAGCTCTCGTGCCATCCCAGCACTATCTTCCCGCCGCCCGCTCTGGAATCCTTCAGGGCCACAGGGCGCTGGCCGCGGCCGTTATCAGCCAGATGCCACTGTTTGGTTTTCGGGAGGTGAGGATTCCCCGGCTCTCCGGAGTGGTGGCAGATTTCATCGGCGAGCTGCTGCGCTTGTACCCAGCGCAGCGCGGTGTTTCTCACGTGGCCGAGTTCTTGCAGCGGGAGCTTTGTGATGGTTCTATCGAGCTGGAGCCGAGGGGGCCGTCTGAGTACCCTGAGATCCTGTACCGGCATCACAAGCTGCGAGTGCCAATGCATCGTGCCTCTTCGATGATCTCGGAATCGGCGCCCATCGTCTTGTACTTGAAGCATGTCGTGGGTAAGGGCGACCAACTGATCATTGAAGAGCCAGAAGCCCACCTTCACCCCCACAGCCAGCGCATAATGGCCAGAGGCTTGGCCCGCATGGTGCGCGCGGGACTGAATGTGCTGATCACTACTCACAGCGATTACTTGGTGCATCAAATAAGTAACCTCATTCGAGTGTCGGCGTTGGCTCCCGAGCAAAGGGCCCGGCTTGGCTACCACGAGGAAGAGCTCCTGGATCCAGACCAAGTGGCAGCGTACTTGTTTCATTGCCCTGTGGAGGGCGAGGGCAGCCTGATTAGTGAACTTCCGGTAACCGGGGCCGATGGCATCCCAGAAGAAGAATTCATTAGAATCGCGGAGGCCCTTTACGACGAGACGGTGTCGTTGGAGCAACGCCGAGGCACCTCGCGGTGAGCTTCCATGCGTATGTTCAGGCACGCCACGGTGACGCGGTGGTCTCCGCATGCCGGCGCCACGGGTGCCGTCTTGACCTGGAGGGCGTGGGTAACCCGATCACGGTCCTGGACTGCGACAAGCTAACGCGCTCTGGCCAGCGGGCGGCGATGTGCGATTTCATCGCTTTTCTGGGGGAGGCGCCCCACGTGATTCCAGTGGAAATGAAGAGCAAATCGTGGAGAGCCAGCGAAGTGGCAGCCCAGTTAACAGGCGGCGCCTCCCTAGCTGACCGGCTCCTAGGCAACCATCCCTGCGCGGGTTTTCACCCACTGCTCGTTTACGAGGCGGCTTCCCACACCGCGCAACTGAAAATTCTTAATATGCACAAGGTCCGTTTTCGCGGCCAGGAGTTTCCCATTACAAGGCTGCGCTGCGGTGCATCCCTCCGCGACAAACTCAAGGCAGGCGAGTGAGCGCTGCGCGCGGGGTTCAGCTTTCCAGGCCCATCTGGGAAAGCCGGTAACGCAAAGCGTTCCGAGTCAAGCCGAGCATCCTGGCCGCCTGGCTCTTGTTGCCCCCCGCCCTGCGCAAGGCCTCGCGGATGATAGCCTGCTCGTATTCCTCCAGCGTCATCCCTTCGGGCAAGAAATAGCCTTCAGCCGAGGGGCGCGTCCGGGGCGTGGTGTCCAGCTTTATGTCCGGGGCGTCGAGCACCGTGCCCGAGCACAAGACCAGGCTGCGTTCAATCACGTTTTCGAGCTCGCGCACATTACCCGGCCAATGATAAGCCGCCAGCTTCTGGATGGCCGCCTCAGTGATCCCGCTGACCGGGCTGCCCACCATGGGCGCTAGCTTGCGCACGAAGTGCTCGGCCAGAAACGGAATGTCCTCGCGGCGCTCGCGCAACGGGGGCAAATTCAGCGGCACTACATTCAGCCGGTAATAAAGATCCTCGCGAAACGTTCCTTGCTCCAAGGCGGCGCGTAAATCCTGGTTGGTGGCGGCAATCACGCGCACATCAATCTGGCGCGTCTTGTTGCTGCCCAAACGCTCGAACTCCCGCTCTTGCAGCACGCGCAACAGCTTCACTTGCACCGAGGGCGGAACATCGCCGATCTCGTCCAGGAAAACAGTGCCGGTGTCAGCCAGCTCGAACTTGCCCGGCTTGGAGGCGACGGCACCGGTAAAGGCGCCTTTTTCGAAGCCGAACAACTCAGCTTCCATCAGGTTTTCCGGCAAGGCCGAACAGTTTATTTTGACGAACGGTCGGTCGCGGCGCGGCGAATGGTAGTGAATGGCGCGCGCAATTAAGTCTTTCCCTGTGCCGCTCTCCCCGCACAACAACACCGTAGTTCGGGTTGGCGCGACGCGCTGGATGGTGGCGAAGATTTCCTGCATGGCAGGGCTGCGGCCGATAATGTTGCGAAAGTCGTAGCGCCGGCCCAGCTCTTCGCGCAACTGAAGATTCTCTTCCTCCAGCGCGCGCCTTCCCAACGCCTTTTCAATGACCGCGCTCAAATGGTCCAGCGAAAAAGGCTTGAGCAGGAAATCTTCGGCTCCCTGTTTGATGGCCTCGACGGCGGTCTGGATGGTGCCGTAAGCCGTCATCACTATGACGGGTGTGCGGGTGTTCTGCCGGCGTATGCGCGCAAGCAATTCCAGCCCGTCCATGCCCGGCAAGCGCAGATCGGTGAGGATCAGATCAGCCCGCTCGGCCAGCCTCCAGCCTTCTTCGGCTGAGCCGGCCATCTCCACTTCATAGCCCAGCGAGCGCAAGTGCAGTTCCAGGACACGACGCAGCTTGTCCTCGTCTTCGATGATCAAAATGCGTGCTTTCATTCGACCGATCACCGGCTCATGGGGAGGTAGACGCGGAAAACGCTGCCTTTTCCCGGTTCGCTTTCCACCGTTATTGTACCGCCGTGCAAATCTACTATCCGCGACACAATGGCCAGGCCCAGACCGACGCCATCCGGCTTGGTGGTCACAAAGGGATTGAAGATGCTCTCCTGGCGCTCCGGTGGAATGCCCGTGCCCCGATCAATCACGGCAATTTCCGCATTACCTGCCACCTGTCGGGTCTTGACCGTGATGGCGCCGCCGGGCGGGCTGGCCTGAGCGGCGTTAAGCAGCAGATTGTACACTACGCGCTCGAGCAAATCGGGGTCAAATTCGAAAGGAGGCAGCTCGGGCGAGTAGTTCTTGTAGACGGTAACGTCGTAGTGGGGAGAATTCCTTTCCAACTGCGCGATGGAGCGATCAATAACCGCGGTCAAATCGGCGCGCACCGTTTTCAATTCCAGCGGGCGTGCGAACTCCAAGAAACGGGTGACCAGATTATTAGTCCGGTCGACCTCGTGGGCGATAAGCTCGGCCAGCTCTCTAGCCACCGCATTATCGGGAGGGATCTGGCGGGCGAGCATTTCCGCCGAGGCACGTATGGCGCCCAGAGGGTTGCGCAACTCATGCGCTAGGCCCGCCGAAAGCTGCCCCAAGGCCGCCAGCCGCTCGGAACGGCGCACCGCAGCTTCGGCTTCTTGCAAGCTGCGGTTGGCCTCCGCCAGTTGGGCGGCTACGGCTTGAGCCCGGCGCGCCGCCGGATTGACCTCAGCCAGTCGTTCGGCCAAGAACCCGGTCAGGGCCAGAAAAGTTACTCGGAGGAGGATTTCGGGAACCTGATCGGAGGGCAACTCGTACCGGCTCCAATCAATCCAAGCCAAAGTGGAAAGGTAGGCGCCGCAAGCCAGTCCCGTGAAAACTGCCGTGCCGCTGACCCCGAGCACCATGCCGGCCGAAATCACGGGCGCCAGCAGGACCCAGTAATAACTGCTTGTGATGCCCCCGGTCAGTGCCAGCAGCAGGTAACCGACAGCCAGCTTGGCCAGATTCACCAGGATGCTGCCGGCTGTGCGGCCAAGAAATTCCAGCCTTGCCTCCAGCACTTGCAAAGCCGCCAGCCCGAGCAGAAGGGTCGCTACCGGGAGCGTGCGAATCGGACCCGCCAGCGCCATCAGTGCATACAGAACCGCGATAATGCTGTCGTGCTTGTTCCAGCGGGCCGATCCCACGCTCACATCTTAACGTGAACCCGCAGCGGCAATCAGCGCCGGCCCCTGTTGTAAACTAACCTAATGGCGGTGTCGCCGTGGCATGTTGATCGCCCGTGAATTCATCCGTTATCTGGCTCGGCAAATGGTCAGGCGACTCACGCCTCGCCTGATTGACACCACGCAGCCGGAAGCACTGGCCGAAATGATGGGCGAGGTGATCATCCAGGAGCTGGAAGTCGAGGACCGCCTGAACGAGGAGGTACGCAATATCCTCAGCCAATACACGGACTACATGCGGCGCGAGGGCATAAGCTACCAGGAAATGTTTCGCCGCATCAAGAATACCTTGATTGCCGAGCGCAAAGTCGTGCGTGCCTCCGGTCGGGACACGGGCGATCAAATGAAGCTCTCGCGGGACAAAATTATAGACATCTCCCACAAGCTGATGGCGGCCCTGCGCAAGGCGCGCTACGCTCGCATGAAAATCGAGGAGAACGAGATCCGGCTGGAAATAGTCCGCGCAATGATGGATTTGCTGGCTTTGGAGGAGAAAGTGGATCGGGCCGCCCGCCAGAAAATCCGTTCGCAGAAGCGGGAAATTCCCGAGGGAAGCGAAGAATGGGAACTGTTGCACCGGCGCTATTACGCCGAGGAGCTGAAGAAATTCGGGATTGACCTTTCACGATGACCCCCGCCCTGGTAGTAGTAGGCAGCCTGAACATGGACTTCGTGGTAAGTGTGGAGACGCTGCCTGCTCCGGGGCAGACGGTGCTGGGGCACGATTTTCAAATGATTCCCGGGGGCAAAGGGGCCAACCAGGCCTGTGCCGCAGCTCGCCTGGCGGGCCTGGCGCTGGATGTGCGCATGGTAGGGCGCGTGGGCTACGACCTTTTCGGCGACCACCTGAAGGCCAGCCTTTCGGCGGCCGGGGTAGACGTGAGCGCGGTCCATGCGACACGCTCGCAGCCTACCGGGGTCGCCTTGATCTGGGTCGAGCGCAGCGGCCAGAACTCGATCGTGGTCGCCCCGGGCGCCAATCACGCCTTGCTGCCTTCGGAGATCGAGGGCTTCCGCAGCAGCTTCCAGCAGGCTCGCTTTGCACTTTTCCAGCTCGAGGTCCCGCTGGCTACCACCGAGGCCGCCTTGCGCTTGGCTCGCCGGGAAGGCGCCACGACTATCCTTGATCCCGCGCCGGCCCGTCCGCTCAGCCCAGCGCTACTCGAATTAGTGGATATCCTCACCCCCAACGAGAGCGAGGCCTTGATATTGTTGCAGCGTCCGCCGGGCCGCGTCTCGGCGGCCGAAGCGGCAGAGCTGGCTCGGATGCTACGGGGAATGGGTGCGCGCAGTGTGGTCATCAAGCTGGGCGACCAGGGATGCTATTACGATGACGGCGCGCAACAGCTCCACCAGCCTGCCTTCCCGGTGACCGTGAGGGACGCCACCGCGGCCGGTGACACCTTCAATGCAGCTCTGGCCGTGGCGCTGGCCGAAGGCCAGCCCGTCGAGCGGGCTTTGCGCTTCGCTAACGCCGCAGCCGCCCTTTCGGTGACGCGGTTGGGCGCACAGGCCTCTGTGCCCACACGCGAGGAGGTAGAGACCTTTCTTAGCCAAGCGAGCTAACGCCTCTCAGGGTCCGGCGCTTACTTGAGGCGATACACCAGGAATCGGGCATTCTGGAACACTGGGCTATATGCGGGTAGCTTGCGCGGCGGGCGCAGCACCAAATAGTCCACCCCGGCCGCCTTGTAGCGCGGCAGCTTCTGCACGCGGAAGCCGCCCTCCATAGTGTGCTGCCAGCGCTGCCACCACTCATAAGCAAACCCTTTCAGGAAGTTGACCTGCCCGCCGCCTTTCCAGTCCACGTAAACCGGCCGCAGCGCCTTGGCGCGAAAGATGCCCGGGAAGAGTTCACGACCGGCGTCAGGGAACAGGAACACAGCCTTGGGTGCGCTTTGAGCGCGAGCCCAGGCAGCTAGCTGGTCCAGCTCTTCGCTGTGCAGGTAGGGATAATTCTGGAGCTTGCCCAAGGTGGGGATAGTGAAATAGGGCGCCAGCAGGGCCAGCACCCATAGCGCCCACGTCCAGCGGCGGCGGTGAAGCCGCGCTTGCATCGCTGCCGCCGTGCAGGCTGCCAGCAGCGCTACCGTCGCCATTCGCCACCGGCTAAGCGGGGACCACAAGCCGGTTGTAACAAGTTGCAGCAAACGCGTGTGAGCCGGAATGGCATACACCACCACCAGCCAAAGCAAGCTTTCCCACCATTCGCCGCGTTCGCCAGCCTTGGCGGCCGCCACCGCAGCCAGAATACCAGCCAGGGCCATCACATAAAGCAGGTTGCGGGTCGGCTGGAGTTGCGAAATCAGCGCCAGCTTCAGGCGGTCGAGCAGAAAATAGCTGGCCGGAATAGCGAGCATACCCGCCAGCGGCAGACCGACCAGAAAGAACTCCAGATCGAGCAAGGGCCAACGCTGCCAGCCGTTGTTGTCGCGGCTGCCCAGCGTTGGAAGCACACCCGCCCGCCGCAAGCGCCACAGAGCCCCTAACGAGACAAGCCACAGCAACACGTACTGGCGGAAATAACTGCTCTCCCAGGTGCCCACCCAGTTGTAAGGCGCCCGCAGGCGCTGAAGTTTCTCCAGCGTTTCGTCCAGGCGATCAAACAGCATTTGGGGTTCATGCATGCCCGGCTGCGCGCGAGAAAGCACGAACAAGATGACGACACCTGCCGCTAGAGGAATTAAACCCGCCACGCGGCGGCTCATGACGGCGGGGCGCGAAGGCCACAAGGCGATGACGAAATACACTGCCCAGAAAGCCGCCGCCGTAGGGGGATGGTAGAGGAAGGCCAGCGTAGCCGCGCACCCGGCAGCCAGGTCGCGTCCCTGCCCCACCAAACCCAAAGCAAGCAGGATCAAAGGCGCCGCAAAACCCCGGGGCACGGGCTCGTATTCCAGCGTCAGCACCGAAGGCCCCACTACGCTGGCGCCCAGCGAATACGCCGCGCCTACCAGCAGAGCCGAGCGGCGTGAAAGGCCAAGAGCCGCCGCCAGCCAGTATACGCCGAGAATGCCGAGCGCCCGGAAGACAAGCTGCTCGGTGACAAGAATGGTGCGGAAATCCAAGCCGCTCAAGCGTCGCGCCAGCAGGGCCACCTCATCGTAAATGGTGAAGGCCACGTGAGGACGCTGCGCCACGGGATCATTGGCCAACACGCCGGGATCCCAGAGGCGTTCGAGGATTGGCAGATAAATCTGCGTATCCGCCTGAAGCCAGGTGTGGCCTGGGAAAAAGCGGTAACTTAACAGGGTCAGGGCAATCACGCAAAGTGCGACGGAAAGCTGCCTGAGCGGGCGGCACGAGATCATGGGGCCGGTGTCTTCTCCAGTTGCTGCCGGGCCCAGACACGGTCAGGATTCAGTTGTAGGGATTTCAAGATGGCCTGGCGGGCCTCGCTGCGGCGCTCGGCCTTACGCAGCGCAATTCCCAGCCACAGCCAAGCGTCGGCTGCGCGCGGGTTCAATTCGATCGCCTTGCGGAAGTCTTCGATGGCGGTTTCCAAACTGCCTCCGAGCGCAGGGGGAAGATAATAGTTGCCCACTCCACGGCTCAACCAGGCGCGCCACGATTTGGGATCCAGCTCCAGCGCGCGCCGGAGGGACTCCTGCGCGCATTTGCCGTAGCGCAGGGCCAGCAAAACATTGCCAGGTATGATCTGCCCACACAGGGTGCCCAGGATGCGGTGGTACTCGGCCACCTGGGGGCGCAAAGCCACCGCGCGCTCGGCGGCGCGAATACCACGTTCGCAAGCCGCACGCGCTGCCTCGCGGTCGCGCAACTCCAGCGCCACTTCCGCCAAATACGAGGCGGCCTCCGCCACCAGGAACTGCGCCGCCGGATCGTCAGGGCGCTGGGCGGCAACGGCTGCCCTCTCGACCAAAATGCGCTCCAGCGCGGCCCGGTCCTGTTGGTTCCTGGCCTGGTCCAGGTTCGCGGCGGCTGCGGCAGCCACGAGCGCCAACGAGGTTAGGGCAAACATGCTTCCTTCGATTCTAAAGCGGAGGCCCTTGTTCCCGCAGGCGAAACCGCATAGGCGTTCAGTACACGTCAAAACAAAAAACCGTATTCGAGCCCGCCGGGGTGATCGAATAGGAGCCGTTTTCCAGCCCAAAGCGTTCGCTCACCTCGAGGCGATACAGCTTCTCATCCAGGCGGGTTACCACCAGGCGCAGGGGCCGGGGCTGGTCTTTCTTGTTTTCAGGAAAAACGATCTGGCGATTGCCGCCCTTTACTTCCAGCTTGTAGAGTTCCAGCGACTCGGGTGCGATCTTGTCGGCCAGAAACAGGAAAATGGGCTCGGGTACCGGGGTGCGCGCCGGCGAACTGGCGCCAGGCACCGTATAAATGGTAGTCCTGCCCCGGGTCTGCTGCTGTGCCTCGTTGAGCTCGGTGGGTATCAAATTGTCAGCGTGGACCAGGTAAGGCAAATCGGGTTTGGGAGGACGCGGTCCCGTGTATTTCTCGGCCCCTAGCGCGAGCAACGCAGCCAGCCACAAAGCCGATCTCATGGTCTTCCCTCACCATTGTAACCGGCCGCCTGAGCGGGATCCGCTATGATGAGACTCTTGACGTGTCCCGACGGATCATAATCGCCATTGACGGGCCGGCTGGGGCCGGAAAGAGCACCATCGCCCGGCGGGTGGCGGCCAGGCTCGGCTTTCTTTATGTAGACACCGGAGCCATGTACCGGGCGCTGGGTTTGTGGGCCTTGCGCGCAGGCGTGGATTTGCAGGATGCGCAGCGCCTGGGCCAACTCGCAGCGGCGGCTCGGATTGACTTCGCAGCTAATGGCACACGAGTCCTATTGAACGGCGAGGACGTCACCGAGGCCATTCGTAGCCCGGAGGTCTCCGCGGCGGCTTCACTAATCTCCACCTACCCCATCGTCAGGCGGGCTATGGTTGCCGAACAGCGCCGCATCGGCAGCCACTCGAGCGTGGTCATGGAGGGCCGCGACATCACAACAGTGGTCTTTCCGGAGGCGGACGTGAAAATTTACCTTGATGCCGCCCCGGAAACGCGGGCTCAGCGACGGTTGGATGAGCTTGCGGAACGGGGCCAACAGCTCACGCCCGCGCAGGTGGCTGCTGAGCTGGCAGAGCGCGACCGACGCGATCGCAGCCGCGCTGAAGCTCCCTTGGTGCAGGCACCTGACGCGGTCTTGATTGACACTACCAGCCTGAGCATAGAGCAGGTCGAAGAGGCCGTTTTGAAGCTCATTCGGCAGCGCATCGGCAACGGGCCTGACTTCGGCTCGGCGCCGGCCTGAATCGCCTCGCAGCCGCCGCCGTTAGAAGGTCCCAGCCCTTGGCCGGTTGGCGGGGGCGGCGCCGTGAAGTGGTAAGATGGCTCAATAACCGGGGCGGCTGCTTTCGCTTAGTGCGCCCACAGGGGAGAAGAGGACTAGTGAGAGACCTGCTAGTGATGAAATTCGGCGGCACCAGCGTGGGCTCCGCTGAACGCATCCAGTCTGTATGCCGGATCGTGGCCCAGCAGTGCCAACAGCGTCCGGTGTTGGTTGTGATCTCGGCCATGGCTAAGGTAACCGATCTGTTGCTGGAGACGCTGCGCCGGGCCGAGGCGGGAGAGGAAGAAGACGTTCGAGTCAACCTCTCGCGACTCCAAGAACGCCATGTGAGCGCCTGCCGGCAACTGTTCCCGGAGGGAAAACGTGCGCAGGTGGAGCAGCGCATTGATGAGATCCTGGCGGACTTCCACCGCATCGCCCAGGGCATCTTGATGCTAGGCGAACGGCCGCCACGGTCGGTAGATGAAGCAGTGGCTGCGGGTGAGCGCCTTTCGGTCCTGTTGGTGACCGCATATCTGGAGCTGATGGGAGTGCCGGCTGCGGCCGTCAACGGCTCCGACGTCATCGTTACCGACGCCGTCTTCGGCAACGCGACGCCCTTGATGGCGCCCACGCGGGAAAAAGCGCAAGCAAAACTACGGCCTATGCTGGAGGCGGGACTCACACCCGTTGTGACGGGCTTCAATGGGGCCACGCAGGACGGTCGGCCCACCACACTCGGCCGCGGCGGTTCGGATTTTTCGGCCTCGATTCTAGCCGCGGCGCTGGACGCCTCGGAGCTCTGGATTTGGACGGACGTGGACGGCATCATGACGGCCGATCCTCGCATCGTGCCGGAGGCCGCCGTGCTGGAAGAGGTGACTTACAACGAGGCCGCGGAGCTGGCCTATAACGGGGCCAAAGTTTTGCACCCGCGCACGCTAGCCCCGCTGAGCGAACGCCAAATCCCTGTGTGGAGCAAGAACAGCTTTGCGCCCGAGCAGCCCGGCACGCGCATCGTGCCCAAGATCCGGACCTCAAGCGGGGCCCGCGCGGTGACCTCGATGCCCAACGTGGCGCTAATTTCGATCGAACCGGCCAGCGGCGTGCTAAGCGGAGCCCAAATTATGGGGAAGGCGCTGGAGGCGCTGGGGCGTGCTAATGTCGAAGTCCTCGCGCTGTCGAGTTCTTCCTACAGGCAGGCTTTTTGCTTTTTGGTCAGGGAAAGCGAACTGGCCGCGGCGATGGAGGCCCTGGAAAGCAGCTTGCTCTTGGAGCTGGAGCACGGCTACCTGAAGCCGCTGGAAGTTGACGAAAATGTGGGCTTGCTGGCTGTGGTGGGCGAAGGCATGCGGGGCACACCGGGGCTGGCAGGGAGAATCTTTACCGCCATATCCCGGGAAAAGATTAACATCATCGCCATTGCCCAAGGCTCCAGCGAATTGACAATCGCCATTGTGGTGCGCCGGGACGGCCTGGAAAAAGCGGTCCGCGCAGTGCACGCCGAGTGTCGCATGGCCGAGCAGCCCGGAGCCAAGAGAAGAACCGCATGAGCGTGCTGCTTCGACTGGCAACGCTGGCTGCGGCGGGCTTGTGCGCCGCCATGGCTCAGCCCGCGGCTCATCTGATCGAGTGGCTGAGTACTCTGCAAGCGCTGGGAGCGCAGCTTGATCCAAGGGCTAACCGAACCTGGCCGCTGGACGAGGTGGCGTTCCAACTGGCAGCCCTTTACCGCGAAATCCGGGCCGAGGGGATCAGCATCGAGGAACCGCCTTCCCCACCGCAGCCCGAAGCTATGCTGGCGTACATTCGCCGCCTCCGCACCGTTTTGGAGGAAATCGAGCGACGCCGGCCCGGCGGCGTGTTCCAATTGGGGCGCATCGAGGTTAATGTAACGGCAGAGGCGCCTCAGGTTGCCACTGCCGCCGTAGTGGACGATTCCGTCTACCGGGCTCGCAACGCGCAGGCGCTCCCGGACGCCATAGCCTCCCTGCCGGGCGTGTCGGTAGAACGCATAGGCATGCGGAACGAGCGCGGCGTTTTCGTGCGCGGCCACGATGTCCGCCGCGTCCCGGTATACGTGGACGGGATCCCGGTCTATGTGCCTTACGATGGCTATCTCGATCTGGATCGTTTCCTGACCTCGCAAGTGAGCGAGGTCCAAGTGGCCAAGGGGTTTACCTCCCCGCTCTACGGTCCCAATGCCATCGGAGGCGCCATTAGTCTGATCTCGAAAGGGCCCGCCGAGCCGCTAGATTTGGATTTGGGAACTGGCTATGCCTCCGGGCGGCAGATCCATGGCTTCGCCAACGTCGGAACCAGGCGCCGCCTTTTCTCACTGCTGGGCAGTTACTCGTGGCTTTCCAGCGATTCGTTCCCGCTTTCCAGCCGCTTCCGGCCCGTCCCCAGCCAGCCGCCCGGCCTGCGCCTTAACGCTTACCGGGCGGACCAGATTCTGCGACTCCGATTAGGGTGGACCCCCAACTCGCGCGACCAGTATACCTTCACCTGCGTTAACCAGCAGGCTGAGAAAGGCCAGCCGCCTTATGCCGGCCTGGATCCCACAGTGCGCCTCCGTTTCTGGCAATGGCCGCAGTGGGACAAACAAGATTATTACTTCGTGGGCAACAAAGCTCTTGGAGCCGGCTCTTACTTGCGGGCCCGCTTGTATGTGGACAAGTTCCGCAACCTGGTCAAAGCCTTTGACGACGCGCGCTACGCCACGCAAACGAGCCGTTCCTCTTTCACCAGCCGTTACGACGACGGCACCTACGGCGCCATCGTCGAATTCGGAACCCGAGGCGGCCAGCGGCACGGCATTAAGAGCTCTGTTTTTTTCAAGGACGATATCCACCGCGAAGGAAACCTTGGTGAGCCGGTGCGCTCTTTTCGCGACCACACGTTTTCGCTCGGGCTGGAAGACACCGTGCGTCTGACCGGCCGTACCTCAGTAGTGCTAGGCGCCAGCGGGGACTACCTGGCGGCCCGCCGCGCCCAGGATTTCCAGCAAGGACGACTCCTCCCGTTCCCGCTGGAAAGCTTGCTTGCCTGGAACGCGCAGGCAGGGGCTTTCCATGCGCTCAGTGAAACGTCACGACTGCGTTTCACTTTTGCGCGCAAGACTCGCTTGCCCACCATGAAAGATCGCTTTTCCTATCGGCTGGGCACCAGCTTGCCCAACCCATACTTGCGCGCGGAAAGCTCCAGCAATTGGGAAGTCGGCTACTGGAAATTGCTGCCACATAGCACGCTGCTAGAAGGCGCGTGCTTTGGGTACTGGATCGGCAATACCATGGAGAGGTTTTTCGTGGCGCCCAACGTATACCAGTTGCGCAATCTGGGCAGAGCGCGTTACTTGGGCGCCGAAATAGCTTTGCGTTCCAGTGCTGCTGCGCGAGTTACATGGCAGGCGAGTTATACTTACCTGAGTCGGAAGAATCTCTGGGACCCAGGCACGCCGGCCACTGGCGCACCGCGGCACCGACTTTACGCGGCGCTCGTACTGCAACCATTATCCAGGTTGAGCTTGCTGGCTGACACGCAGGTGGAGGCAGCTCGCTTCGAGTTCAACGACGCTGGGCGCCTGCTGCGTTCGGAACCCTTCGCCATCGTCGGCCTGGCTGCCACCGTCCGGCTAACCCGCCTGCTAGAGTTGCAGTCCGGCTTAAGCAACCTCTTTGACCGCAATTACTTCTTCGTTGACGGTTATCCGGAGCCGGGACGTAATGCGTACCTCAACTTGCGCTGGCGTTTCTGATCTCGAGGCGACGGCCAGCGGCGTTTGGAGCCGGGCGGCGGCGCTAGGTAGCCTGTGGGCAGCTTTCGAGATTGTGGTGGGCAGCTTCCTGCACAATTTGCGGCTGCCATTTGCCGGCACGCTGCTGGCCGCTCTGAGCGTGCTGTTGATGACGGCCGCAGTGCAGGTTTGGCCGCAGCGGGGGCTGGTCTGGCGAGCGGCTCTGATATGCGCTCTGATGAAGTCCATCTCTCCCAGCGCAGTGATCCTCAACCCGATGATCGGGATTTTCGTCGAAGGCTTGATCATGCAAGCCGCGCTCGGGCTTTTGGGGCGGGGCCTGCCGGGCTGCGCGCTGGGAGGAATGGCTGCGGTTAGTTTCACGCTGCTGCAAAAGATTGTCTCGTTACTAATCACGTACGGCACCGACATCGTGCGATTGTACGAAGCCTCGATCAGCTACGCCGGCAAGGCAGCAAGCTGGCAGCGACTCGAACCACTGGATCTGATTCTTGCTGTGCTGGGAGCCCAGGCGGTCTTGGGATTGATAGCGGGAACCGCAGGCTGGCGAATGGGCCGCAAGGTGAAGTTCGCCTCGGCTGAGCTCCCCCTGCGGGCTGAGGCTCCTGCTCGCCAGGGGCAAGCCGGCGCGGCTTCGGTCGGAGTGCAACCCTCGCTGGTAATGCTGGCTGCCCTGGTTGTAGCGCTGCCCGCCGGGTTTTGGCTGTTAAGCGTCCAACCGCTGGCCCTCAGCGCTCCGATCTTGCTGGCGGCTAGCGCGGGCGCGATTGTTCGTTACCGGGCCAGCTTGGGCAAACTGCGCAAGCCAAAGCTCTGGATTGAGCTCGGCGTGGTCCTGCTGCTCTCAGCGCTGATGCTGGGCGCTGCGCAGGGAAACCCGTATGCCGGGTTACGCGCAGGCGCCACCATGCTGCTGCGCGCCCTCTTCGTGATTGTGTTTTTCTCCAGTATCAGCGCTGAGCTCAAGAATCCGGTCATCCTGAAACGGCTTAGCCGCGGACGGTTGGCCCGCGCCACAGCTGCTGTGCAAGCAGCCTTCAGCGCCCTGCCCGATTTCATAGCTGCCATGCCCGATCTCCGGGAGGCTTTTCGGCGACCGGCCGTCACGCTGGCCGCAATGTTCCGCCGCGTTGATTACTGGCATAGCCGTTTGGGGCCTGCCCCGGTTATACTGCTAACCGGCGCCAAGGGCCAAGGCAAGTCCTCGCTGTGCGCCGAAGTGGCGCGGCTGGCAGGCCAGCGCGGCTTGAGGGTGGCCGGGGTGCTTTCCATCGGCCACTGGGACAATGGGACTCGGAGCGGCTATCAGGTACGCGATCTTTTCACCGGGGAAACGCGCTGGCTGGCCCGGCGTAGCCAGCAGGGAGGACAGCTCCGCTACGGCCAGTTCTCGTTCGAGCCCGAAGGCTTTGAGTTGGGACGGCGCGCACTGGCCGCTGGGGCGGTCAGAGGTGCGGAGCTGTTGATCGTGGATGAGGTGGGTCCCCTGGAGCTTCGCGGGCTGGGGTGGGCGCGGGAGCTGGACTGGCTGCACCAGCAACGGCCCTGCCCCATGATTTGGGTGGTCCGGCCCAGCCTGTTAGAGCCGGTACAGCGGCGATGGCCCGGATTGACCGGTGCAATGGTAGCTTGGGCGCCGGCCGCCTCTGCTCAACAGTTATTGGATCTGCTATTGGCGGAGCGGGCGGCAGGAGGCTAGCCAAGCATTCACCAAAGCACCGGATTTTTATTGCCTTCTCCAAGAACCGCTTACGCGCCCCGCCGGGTTGCGCGGCGCCCCGGCTTCAAGGTAAGATCAAATTTCCCCCCAGGCACACGCACTCACTCGGAATCCAAGCCGATTTCGAGGAATATCGAGGTTAAGCGAAAGACGGGTTCCAATGCAGAAGCACAGCAAGAAAGTATTGGCAGCGGTCGGCGATCTGTTCTTCACCATCAAGATCACTGATGCAGCCAAGAAGGCGGGCATGCAGGTCGAGTTTGCCAAAACCGACAAGGAGCTTTTGGACAAAGCTCGCGAGATGCCTGCTCTGATCTTGATGGACCTGAACTTTCAGGCGGTGCAGCCCTTAAAGATGATTGCCCGCTTGAAGAACGATCCGGAACTGAAGCCCATCACTGTAATCGGCTACCTGCTCCCAGTACAGGGCGAGCTCAAGCAAAAGGCGCAGGAGAGCGGTTGCGACATGGTGCTGGCTCGTTCCGCTTTTTCACAGAACCTGCCTCAGATTCTCAAGCGTCACGCCAGCACGGTCTGAACGGCTGCCCCGCCCCGGGGTCATGGCTCATTGCAGCCAGCGCAATACTCGGAAGTGAAATGCGCTGTCATTTAGGTCCTCCATCTGTTTGTACAGGTCTAAAAAATCCCGGCCAGTGAGTAGGAAACAGCGATCCTTGTAAAAGACGGGCACCACCACGCGATCCGGCTCCTCCGGATTCACAGACTTGTCCTTCAAATACCTGACCAGCGCCGGGAAGACGCGGTCGCGCAGCCACTCCCAGGGCTTGCCTTCGCCTAAGGCCACTTCGTAGAAGATCAGCCTTTCCGGGTTCTTCCCTTGCTGGGTGAGCTCGGCCAGAGTTTGGTTGTAATGCACGCCCGGCACCACCCGGAAAGCCTTGCCCGCCAGAATCTCCAGATAGTCCGCCATATACGTATCATGTGGCTAAGGGAGAGCCTGCGGATGAGACCGGTGCTGCGCCTGCTGGAAGACGAATTGACTGAGCGCATCATTGACGAAGCGCGAGAGCTGCTTTGCCGTCTGGGGGTGGAAATTCACAATCGCTCCGTGGTCGAGCTGCTGGCGGATCACGGAGCCCGGGTAGATCCCGACGGTCGTGTGCGCTTCAGCCAAGACTTGATAGAGCGCTGCCTGTCCACCGCCCCGCGCTCGTTCGGGCTTTATGACGTCCAGGGACGGCAGACCCACAAACTGGGCGGGGACAACGTTTACTTCACGCCCGGCTCAGCCGCTATCCACATCCTGGACGCGCGCACCGGACAGATGCGCAAGCCGGGTACCGGCGATTACATCCGCTACGCAAAACTGGTCAACGGGCTCGAGCGCATGGCTGCGCAAAGCACAGCCTTGATACCGGCCGATGTTCCCGAAAAGATCTCTGACAGCTACCGGCTATACCTCAGCCTACTGTATTGCGAAAAGCCCGTAGTCACGGGCGCTTTCACCATCGAGGCCTTCCAGATCATGCGCGACTTGCAGCTCATCGTACGCGGCGACGATCAGGCGCTGCGCGCCAGGCCCCTGACAATTTTCTCTTGCTGTCCCACAGCGCCGTTGAAGTGGAGCGACGTCACCAGCCAGAACCTAGTGGATTGCGCGCGAGCGGGAATACCGGTCGAGTTGGTTTCGATGCCGCTGGCCGGCTTCATGGCGCCTGTTACTTTGGTGGGCAGCCTGATCCAGCAGACGGCAGAAAACCTCAGCGGTGTGGTGATCAGCCAGGTGACGGCGCCCGGACACCCCCTGCTTTTCGGCGGCTCGCCGGCGGTGTTCGACGTGCGCTACGAAACTACCCCCATGGGAGCCATCGAAACCATCATGCTCAACTGCGCCAACAGCCAGATCGGCAAGCGCCTGGGCTTGCCCACGCAAGGCTACGTGGCTTTAGGCGACGCCAAGCTGCTGGATGCGCAGGCCGGCCTGGAGACCGGCATAGGCGCTGTGCTGGCGGCGCTGGCGGGCATCAACAGCGTGTCCGGACCCGGCATGCTTGATTTTGAAAGCTGCCAAAGCCTGGAAAAGCTCCTGCTGGATGATGAGATCTGCGGCATGTGTTATCGCCTGTTGGAGGGCATCCGGCCGCGCGAGGACTTCCCTGCCCTGCCCCTGTTCGAAGAGCTTTTGCGCGAAAAGCATTTGCTCATCGCCGAGCATACGCGTCGCTACTTGCGCCAAGAGATAAGTTTTCCCGGCCCGGTGATTGATCGCGCCAACCGCACGCGCTGGCTCAAGCAGGGCAGCCCGAGCCTGCTTGAGAGGGCAGCGCGCGAAGTTGATCGCATCGTTCGGGCCTGGAAGCCTTCCCCGTTGCCGGAGGACGTCAAATCGGAGCTCACCCGCCGCATGAGCCGGGAGGCGCAACGCTATGGCATGAGCTCGCTGCCGAAACAGGATTGATCCAGGCCGCTCAGCTCACTGAGGAACGAGCTGGTCCAGCCTGATGCGCACGTGCGCGCTCATGCCCGGCTTTACAGCAGGACTTGGGTTGCCGAACTCGACCACCACTTGCCCGTTTTTCTCCACCGCCAGCACGCGGCCGAGCAAGCCCGAAGCGGGCCCCTCCAGGATTTCGACCAGCGCCGACTGACCGGGGCGAATTCGCTCCAAAAGCGGCGGCTCCGGCTCCAAAACCACTTCCAGCAGGGACAGGTCCACCGCGATCTGGAAAAGATCCCGCACGTGCGGGCCGACCGCATCTCCCACTTGTTTGCTCCGGCTGAGCAGCACGCCGTCTACCGGCGAATGCACCTCGGTCGCAGCCAGGTTCTGGCGCGCCTCTTCAAGCGCCTGCCGCTTTTCCTCCAGAAGCACCCGCGCTCCATCCAGTTCTTTGTTCAGCGAAGCCACGCGATCTTCCGCCACGCGGGCCAGGCTTTCCACGCTTTCCATTTGTTCTCGCGCAGCCTCGAATTCCTTTTGAGCGCGCTCGAAAACCAGCCTGGGCGTGGCGCCCTCGCGGAAAAGAAACTGTTGGCGCTCAAAGGTACGCCTGGCTTTCTCGTATTCGTCCCGGACTCGCTCAGCTTCGGCCCGAGCACGCGAGGCCTCCAGGCGTGCCGCGATCAAGCTGCTCTCCAAACCTCGCACGCGGCCCTCGACGCGCTCCAGATCCGACTGCGCAGCTTGCTGGGCGGCGTCGAGCCCAGCGTTGCGGATGCGGGCCAGCAATTGGCCTTCGAAAACCTCCTGTCCGGGCTCGACCATGAACTGTTCAAGGATTCCGTCAATCGGGGCGGCTACCGGTACCACCTGCCGGGCCCTTATGGTGCCTGCCAGCCGGATCTCAGAAGGGATTGCGCTGGGCGCGGTCGGTCTTTTCTGTTCCCCGCGGGAGGCCGCCGGCCGCTGGTGCCAGAGTAGCCACGCAACCACGGCCGCTGCCAGGACAGCCCCCACCGCCACCGCCAATCGCTTGCTTTTCGACACGAACCGTGCTGATACGAATGTAGCACCAGCTCGGCGCATCCGGCCAGCGTTATGGCCCGGCCACAGCCGGCCGTGCTAAAATTTCCACGTTCGCTCCGCGCCGGGAGGCCATCATGCGGGAATTGCAATTAGGCGACATCATTGACGATTACTGCGCCAAGTGCAAGCGGCTGACGAATCACTCGGTGGTCTCGATACTGAACGGCGAACCGGCCAAGGTCCGCTGCCGCACCTGTTATCACGACCATGACTACCGCCACGCGGAGCCGCCACCGGCCAAACGGGACCCCAAGAAGCACGCATTGTTCAAGGAAGTGCTTTCTAGCCTCGCCCCCGATGCCGTAGCCGAGCAAGGCGGCAAAGCATCGCGGGCCCGCAAGCGCAAGTCAACCTAAGCGTAACTCCTTGCGGAGGTCCTCAATGACCTCCTGACGCTTATCGCCGCTCAGATCGCGCTCCAGACGCCGCAGCGCTACGCCCACCACGTCGCGGTGGTGCAAGCGAGCGCCGAATTCCTCCAGATCCGAGAGGCGCAGCCAGAGCTCGTGCAGGCGCTCGACGTCCTCGGGCCACAAGCGCGGCGGGTGAGGCCCCAGGTTTACGTAGATGGAGGGCCGATCCGGGCTGATAACTTCGAGCGAGAAGGCGTGGCGAGGCTCGGGCAGGCGCTCCCAGGCCAGCCCGATGCGTCGGGCCAGCTCTTCCGAGCTCATGCGGGCCGAAACGCCCGTGACTAGCCGCGAAGCCTTCAGCCGGGCCGCCGTCTGCACCATGGCATCGAAAGGATCCAGCGCGGGCACGGTCAGCAGCTCCACCGGCTTGCCCTCCTTTTCTGCCAGCGCCACCACTCGCGTGAACAGCTCCTTTTCGTAGTCAGTGAACAGTTGATCTTCCGACAGCTCGTATTCGCCGGCGCGGGGCGGGATAGTGCGCACCGTCATCACAACAATGTCGTGGCGGCGCACATTGGTTTTCTCCAGCACCTTTTGCAAGTGGTGCATGTGGCGGTAGTCGCGCACGGCTACCAGCACGCAGCCGGGGCGCGCCCGCACGGTTTCGGTGGACACGGTAGGCTGTAGTTCAAGGTTGAATTCCTCCAGACCCTTGGCCCGTGTCTGCCGCCTGGCCAGATTGATGCGTTCCGATACGCTGAACAGCACGAACAGCAGCAGCGTGAAGCTGACGCCGTAAATGGTGGCGAACTGCTTGGTCAGCAAATTGGCGATGGCGACGGCAAACAGCGTAAGCGTGATCAGAACCAGTCCGGCCGGCAACTCCCGCCCGCCCAGCCAAACGTTGAGCGGGGTCTTGTATTCCTGATCGTGCCGCTGGAAGCGCAGCACGAGCACGCCCAGAGCTTTCAGGCAAAAGCTCCAGACCACGCCGAAGGCGTATGCCTCGCCCAACAGGTAAACGTCGCCCCGGCTGGCCAGGATTGTCGACAGTTGCAACAACGCCACCAAGTTGATGATGCGATAGCTGGTGCCGAAACGTGGATGAGGCCGGCGAAACCAGGCCAGCAAGACGCCGTCTTCGGCCACGCGGTTGAGCATGCCGTTGGCGCCGATCATCGAGGTGTTGGCCGCTCCGGAAAGAATCAAAGCGCCGACCAGCACCACGAAGCCGTGAAAGAGCACCCGCAGCAGCTCGGGCCCGGCCAGATTCATCACCAGCCCCGCGATCAGATTGTTGTAATAGCGCGGACGCGCCGCGTCGGGAATGATCACGCCGGCCAGCAGCGTCACCACTCCGGTCGAAACCAGCGCATAGCCGCAAACCAGATTGGCGGTTCGCTTGAGATTCTTCAGCTTCGGATAGCCTATCTCCCGGTAGACCTGGGCGAGCGTTTCGAAGCCGCTCATGGAAAGAATCGAATGGCCGAAGGCGATCAGCAAGGCGATGACGCCGATGTTCGGCCAGTGGGTGCCTTTTAGCCATCCCAGCGCGTCAGCGCTGAAACGCAGGTTGGGGGGCAAGGGAGCAGGGGGCCACTGCGCCCCGCCCCGAAGCAAGAGCGTGATGGGCGCCCAAAGCAGTATCACCACCACCATCACCGTGGTGATCTGCATGATGCGCAGCGCCTTGGCGCTAGATTCCTGGATGCCCTTGACGTTAGACCACCAAAAATAGACTGTCACCAGCAAACCGAAGGCCGCCGCGAACGAGTTGGCATCCACACGAAAGTCCTGGCGCAGCAGCTCGCTGGTCTCGTTGATCAGTCCTGCCAGGTATTGCCCCGCGCTGACCGAGGATATCGGCCCGGTGAGGATGTAATCAAACACCAGCGCCGAAACCGAGAACTTGGCCATAGCGTGGCCCATGCTGTCGCGCACGACCACGTATACCCCGCCGCGCACGAACATCGAGCAGCTTTCCATGTAAATGGAGCGCACGGCAAAGGCAAACAGCATCACTGCCAGCACGAACCAGGGCGCCGAACGCCCCACCGCCTGCTCGGCGATGCCGCCGGCGTAAAAAGACGAGGAGGCCAGATCGCTCAGAACAATGGCAGCCGCCCGCCAGAAGGAAATAAAGCTCAAAGCTACGGTGGTGGCCACCACCACCTTGGTGGCCGGGGCGGTCGGTGAACCGGAAGCATTCCTTTCGATGGCTCAACTCCTCCTGTCAGTTACCTATACGATCATAAAATGATGGCGCGTGAGGCGCGGCAACTGGCCGAGAACATTATCCAGCGCTTGCGACGGGCCGGTCATCAGGCCTGGCTGGTGGGTGGTTGCGTGCGTGATCTGCTGCTCGGCCGGGAGCCGGAAGATTACGACGTGGCTACCGACGCGCCGCCCGACGAAGTGCGGGCGTTGTTCGGGAACGCCCGTCTGGTCGGTGCGCACTTCGGCGTGGTGCTAGTGGCGCAAGGCGAGGCCGAAGTTGAGGTAGCCACACTGCGCACTGATCATTGCTATCGCGACGGCCGGCGGCCTTCGGCCGTCAGCTTCGAAACCGACCCCCGGCGCGATGTCGAGCGGCGCGATTTTACCATCAACGGGCTGCTCCTGGATCCCACCACCGGTGAGGTACTGGATTTCGTAGGCGGGCGGGAAGACCTGGCGGCGGGCCTCATCCGCGCCATCGGCGATCCGGACCGGCGTTTCGCCGAAGATCATCTCCGGATGCTGCGAGCGGTTCGTTTCGCTGCCGGTCTCGGCTTCCGCATCGAGCCGCAGACACAAGAGGCGATCCGGCGCCACCGGGAGCAGATCCGCCGCATCTCCCCCGAGCGTATCCGGGACGAGCTCATCAGAATCCTCACCCAGGGCGGGGCGCGCCGCGGGCTGGAGTTGATGGACGAAACCGGGCTGCTGGAAATCATCCTGCCGGAAGTGGCGGCCATGAAGGGCGTGCCCCAGCCGGTGGAATTTCATCCCGAAGGCGATGTGTGGACGCACGTTTTACTCATGCTGGAGATGATGCAGAATCCATCTGTGACCCTGGCCCTAGGCGTGTTGTTGCACGATGTGGGCAAGCCGCCTACCTACCGGCTGGCGGAGCGGATACGCTTCGACGAGCACGACCAGGTGGGTGCGCGACTGGCAGTTGAAATCATGACCCGGCTGCGCTTTGCGGGCGAGCAAATCCGCCGCGTGGAAGCGCTGGTGCAGCATCACTTGCGCTGGCGCCATGTGCAGCAGATGCGCGAGAGCAAGCTTAAGCGCTTCCTGGCTCTCGAGCACTTCGACGAGCATATGGAATTGCACCGCCTGGACTGCCTAGCCAGCCATCGCAATCTGGACAACTACTACTTCGTAGCGCGGAAACTGGCCGAGACCCCGCCCGAGGCGCTCAAGCCCAAGCGCCTGCTGACCGGGCATGATCTGATCCGCGCCGGCTTCCAGCCCGGGCCCGCTTTCAGCGAAATCCTGCGCGAGGTCGAGGACGCGCAATTGGAATCGCAAATACGAACCCCCGAGGAGGCGCTGGCTTTCGTGCTGGCGCGTTTTGAACCGCCCGAAGGACGTCGTCGTGAAGGAATTCGATGAGGAGGCCTCACGCTGAGCGTTGGGTGCTGGCCGCGGCATTGTTGAGCCTGCTAGCGGGCTGCCGGCATCTGCCCGTCCCTCAGGCGCCTGGGGGGCGGGTAATTCGAATTATAGACGGCGACACGATAGAGGTCTTGCTGGAAAGGCAAGTTGTGCGGGTGCGGCTGTACGGGATAGATTGCCCGGAAAGGGGCCAGGCTTTTGGGACAGCGGCCAGACAGTTTACGGGGCAGTTATGCTTCGGCCGGACGGTCCGGCTGCGCACGCGCGGCGCCGATCGCTACGGTCGCTTGCTGGCTGAAGTGGTGCTGCCCGACGGACGCGTACTCAACCATGAGCTGCTGCGGGCGGGACTGGCCTGGTGGTACCGGGAATTCGCCCCCCAAGCCGGCGAGCTGGAAGCGTTGGAGCGCGAAGCTCGGGCAGCCAGGCGCGGTTTGTGGTCCCAAGCCGACCCTTTGCCCCCTTGGGAATTCCGCCGGGCCTCCAAGCGCCCTGCTCAGGCTGGACGATAACTGAAGATCATGTACAGCACCAACGCGATGATGAAGAAGATGGTGGTGGCGGCCACCAGTTCCAGCAGGATGACCTTCCTGTCGTTCAGGTCAGGTTTGCTCCGCTTGCTCAGCTCCAGCATCGGACAAACCTCCCTGCAACCGTTGTACGCCCGTTAGAAGCCGGTGTCAAGGGGGCCCACGGGCCGGCCCTCAGGCTCGGAATTCCCGGACCGCTTCACCCGCTGCGGCCAGATTAGCCAACCGCATCTCAGAATACTTGCGCGACAGCAGCACGCCGTGAGCTCCGGCGCGCAGGGCAGCCAACACGGCCGCCTTGGTGGCCGGGGGAGTGGAGCGCGAGTGCTCGAGCGCCGTTGGGATATCAATGTCAATGCCCGGCCAGATCAGGATGCGCGTGCCGGCCGCTCCCTGCAAGGCGCGAGCGGTTTCGCGGCGGACGTAATCCGCCGAAAAGCCGGTGAATGGAATCTGCTCGTAAGCCCGCTCAGCGAAATTCATCACGCGGTAATGAAAGGCCAAAGCCTCTTCTTTGCTCAGGTCCCGGAAAATGTGCTCCTGGACGCTGTCTATGTAAGTGGCCATGCGTTCGCCGGCGCAGTTATGGTACATGACGATCTTCAAGAAATCCGAGCACGGCGCCAGCTCCTTGAGATCCTGCTGGGCCCGGTAGAAGGGGCTGAAGGTATTGTTGTGCCAGATGTGCCAGCCCACCTGCACGGCGGCTCGGGCGGCTTTGACACGCTCGTAGATCACCCGGTAGCACTCGCGCAGACTGTCGTGGAAGAATTGCTCCCAGGCCAGGATTTCCGGGTAGCGCATGAGGATGCGCAGGAACTGCACAAAGTAGCCGTCTGGGGGACGGCGTCCGGCCCGCGCCGAGCGAACGTACTCCTCCAGCACGCGAAAGCCTTGTTTGACGCGCTCGACAGCGATGCCGCGCTCGCGGGCCTTTTTCTCGCAGTGAGGACAGAAGCAACCGACCCGGGAGGGATCGCTCGAGCGGCCGCCGTGGCTGGCCCCCAAAGCTAAGCCCAAAGCGCCATGGCGCTCCGATCCCCACATGATCCCGTCTATCGGGTAGCTGCGCGTCCAATCTTCGGCGATACCGGCCAGGAAGGCGCGATGATCCGGATTGTTCAGGCAAGTCCGCGAGCTGCGGCGACCGTAAAGGTCCACCTCTTGCACCTTTTCGATGCCGGGCACGTCATTGCGCCATACGTCTTCGTACCAGCAGAACACCTTCATACCGCGCCGCTGCGCAGCCGGGACGACGGCTTCCAGTACGTCGTAATCGCCGTAATCGCGCGAGCGCACGTCCTTGAGCACGGTATCCTTGTAGAACTCGGGCCGCATGCGGGTAAAACAGCCGCCCCGGAAATTCAGGTCGTACTCTTGCTTGCCGTGATCAGGCAGGGGCTGGCCGGGCACCTGTCGGCCGGCAATGCCCCGCCCGTAAGTAAAAGTGGCCACAAAAAGAGTGTTGACGGCGCCTTTGCTTTGCAAGATGTCCAGCACTTGCTCGACGCCTTCGTCCAGGAAGGAGACGGCGCCGATCTGAATGCCGATCATCTTAGAAGCCGCTGTCTGCGCGCCGCTGGGGGCGGCAGAGGCGGCGGCCGCCTTCAATAAGCTGCGTCGCGAAATGCTCACCGCGAAAGCCTCCTTTCGTCACAGCGTCTAAAGCGGATCCGTCCCCCGTTATCAGGGGACAACAGGACACCCTCCTTACTTGCGCGCCATCTCGCCAGGCCGCCGCCGGCCCATCCGCCGGCGTTCAGAAAGTCAGCTTCAGACCTAATTGGATCGAGCGCGGGCCCGTGCCACCCACGCCTTGATTAGAGATCAGCCCGGCTAGGGTGCCGGTCACCTTGCCGAAATTCACGCTACCCAGTGTGGTGTCGGGATTGGCGAAAGCCGGGGTGTTGGTCGTGTTGAAGGACTCGATGCGCAGTTCGCCCTTCAGCCTCTCTCCTACCTGGAACTTCCGAAACAGCGACACATCCAGATCGCCCAAACCGGGTCCCGAAATGCAATTCCTGCCTAAATTGCCGAAGTGCGGCGTCTTGCCGTCGGGATCCAAGGGCTGCCTGAACACTGAAGTGTCAAACCAGAGAGCAGAGCCGCCCGGCCCGGCGATCCCTTTCAAAATCTTGATGGGACCCACCGCGTCCGGCGTGATGCTGCTGCCGGGCGTGTTGGCGCTGACCGTGGTGCCGAATGTCATTGGCCGCCCCGTCATCAGAGACAGCACACCCGCAATCTGCCAATCGCCCAGAATCCACCGGCCCACACCGCTTTGCAACCAGGGTTTGCCTTTGCCGAACGGCAGCTCATAAAGGTAGCTCTGCACAAAGGTGTGGGTACGGTCAAAGTCCAGCCGCGCGTAGCTGCGGCGCGGCTGGATGTAGTTCCACAAACCGCCGGTCTCAGCCGTGTAGCCCAGCGCCTTGCCGTAAGTATAGGCGGTAGTCAACAGGAAGCCACCGCTGAAGCGACGGTCCAGCTTCACTTGCAGGCTGTTGTAGTTGTTACTGTAGCCGGCGTAACGCAAAAGAACATCAGTATTCTTGCGGAACTTCTGATACAGCGGCCGGCCGGCCGCCCCTGAGTTGAAAACCGTGGCTGCATTGACGTTGTAAGCGATAGGCGCGCGCACGGTGTGGTTGCCCACGTAAGCAGCTTCAATGGTGAAATTCTTCGGCAACTGGCGCTGGAGCGCGACGTTCCAAGCCTCGATGTAACCTTCGTGGTAATCCAGCGGCACCACAGAGTTGATGTTTTGCGCCAGCAAGTAAGGGGTGTCGGCGGGGATGATACCGTTGGGCGGAATCACGGCCACCTGCGGCGCCGGGAACCCGGTCGCCATGGCGCCGTAAACTCCCGGCGCGCTCTGCGCCTGGCCGTAGGAACCCAAAGCCTGGTAATCGTTGCTCTGCTTGACCGGGTAATTGTCCCAGGCGTACTTGTTATCAGGGAAAGGAATCCAGGAAATTCCGAAGCCCCCGCGAACCACAGTTTTATTGCTGAGCCGGTAGGCAAAACCCGTGCGCGGGGCGAAATTCTTGTAATAAGTCTTCCGGCCCAGGTTCATGGGGTTGCCACCGATACCAGCCACTACAAAGCGGTTATTCTCGAAATCATAGTTAGAAAAGCCGCCCGGCAGGCGGGGGGTGGCCGGCGGGTAAAAATCATGACGCAGCCCGATATCGACGGTCAGCTTGGGGCTGGCTTGCCACTTGTCCTGGATGTAGGTAAACAACATGGTGGCGCGGTAAGCCGGAAACATCACGGCCAGATCGCGCCGGAAGCGGGAAGGCACATCCAGCAGGAAGCTGGCCAGCCCGTTAGCCTGAGCCAGCACTGTGGCGCCCGGGATGGAGGTCTGGTTGTTGCCGAATTGGTACTGGCCCCGCGGGCCGCCTGCGTCCTGGGTTTGCAAGAGATCGTCGCGGATCCGGCGCACGTCTATCCCGAATTTGATGGTGTGGTTGCGCAGAAGCTTGGTCCAGTTGCTGACGAAGTCAATGTTGGTTTCGGCCCGCTTCCAGGGCAAGCTGGCGGAAAAGCCCACCAGCGGGCTGTTGTAGCCACTGACGTCCATCGAAGTAAGGCCACTAGTCCAACGATCCAGGTTGACGCCCTTGATGCCTATTGCCTCCGAGGCGTTGGTGCCCGCGTCCATGGTTTCCGCGATGTTGGCGTAGCGGCCCAATCCCACGCGCGTCTCAGCAATGAAAGTAGGGGAGAACAAACGCGTGTAGTTAATGCCCGCGCTTTGTGTGCGGTTGGTGCCCGTGCCTGCGAAACCCTTGCCGCCGCCGCCCGCAATTCCGAAGCGCCCGGGATCGGTCACCACCGGCCTCTGGAAGCTATAGCGGAAAGAGAAGCGGTCTTTCTCGCTCTGCTGGTGGTCCACTTTGATGTCGAAGGAGTCGCTGTCCTTCTTCCGCGTGGTAGAGCTGGCGTAGTTGTTGCTTATATCGGTGCCCAGATTGGGTAGGGGGACCATGGCCAGGATTCTCTTGGCGATGGGGCTGATACGGGAATCAGGGATAACGTTGCCCGGGAAGGGCTGGCGGCCGCCGCCCGTGTCCCGGTTGCCCGTAGCCGGATCATAAATTGCGGCCCGCGCGGCTACGCTGCTGAAATCTCCGGCCCGGAACGGGGCGGTGGGCACCGAGATGATAAAGGCGTCGCCGCGGCGGTCCTTTATCCCCAAGTAATCACCGAAAAAGAAGGTGCGATTACGGCGAATCGGACCGCCTAAATTAAAGCCGTAGTAGTTGTAAGTGGTCACCGGTTTGCGCGGCTGGAAAGTTTCCCGAGCGTCAAGAGCGCTATCGCGGTGAAAGGCGTAGAGGGCGCCGTGCAGCTCATTAGTCCCGGACTTGAGCATCAGGTTAATCACCGCGCCGCCGGCACGGCCCAGCTCGGCTTCGTAGTTGCTGGTGCTAACGTCAACGGTTTCCAGGGCCTCAATGGGAGGGACCAGGATAGTGAGCAAGCCCGTGCGGTGGTTGTTGTCCACGCCTTCAAGCTGAACGTTGTTGGCCAGGCGATTGACCCCGTTGACCTGGGTGTCGAGCGCCCCCTGCGAGTTGAAAAACTCCGAGTGCGGCTGAAAGGCGCGCGTCGTGCCCGGCACCAGATTCAGCAGGGCGAAGTAATTGCGATTGTAAGCGAGCGGCATGTTGACGATCTGCACCGCCTCGATCTTACGCCCGGTGTCGGCTCGGTCGGTTTGCAACATGGGCACTTCAGCGGTGACCGTAATGGCCTCGGTTATCACGCCGGGCTCCAGGGTAAGGTCAGCTCGCACGGTGGTGTTTACCAGCACGTTCACGCCTTCCTTGACGGCCGTGCGAAAACCGGTCTGCTCGACGCTGACCCGGTAAACACCCGGATCCAAAGCGGGGAAAACGTAATTGCCGCTTTCGTTGGTCTGCGCAGTACGGGTTATGCCGGTATTCATTTCGGTGATGGTGACCTTGGCGTTAGGCACCGCAGCGCCGGTGGAGTCCGTTACGGTGCCCAACAATGTGCCTCGAACAGCCTGGGCCGCAGCCAGGCCCGCCAACACTATCAGGCTGCTGAGCCAGAAGGCAAGCTTGTTGGTTCCGAATTTTGCGCAACGCATGGTAATGACTCCTGGTTTCGTTCAGGCAATTTCGTGCCGGAGACCCCGACCACTCAAGCATACACCAGCCCCGGGCAGCCATTCAGAGGCCCCCTATCGCGCCCCCCTGAGCGGGCTGAACTCCGCCATGCTAGGCTCGAAGAAAGCGATGAAAGGAGCGAAAGGGAAAGCGACCATGCCAGCCACGCGCAGAATCTTTTTGGGCGCCGCCACGGCTGCTTCCGCAGCCCGCGTCTGGGGCGCCAGCGACGTCATTCGCATCGGCGTCATCGGCACCGGCCCGCGCGGGCAATGGCTCATGAAAACCCTCAACAAGATCGCGCCCGGAGAGATCAAGTTCGTAGCCGTCTGCGACGTTTACGACGTCCGCCGGAACGAAGCTGTCAAGATCGCCGGAGGCGCGGCCGAGCAGTACCTCGATTACCGGCAGCTTCTGGATCGCAAGGACGTGGACGCGGTCATCGTGGCCACTCCCGACCACTGGCACGCCACCATGACCGTAGATGCCCTTAACGCGGGCAAGGACGTTTATGTCGAAAAGCCCATGGTGCACTTTCCTAATGACGGCCAGGCGGTGGTGCGCGCGGCGCGGGCTAACCGCCGCATCGTGCAAGTGGGCATGCAGGGCCGGGGAATGCCCAATTTTGTGGAAGCCAAGCGCAAGTACATTGACAGCGGCATCATGGGGAAAGTGGGGCTGGCGCGCACCTGGTACACCTCCAATACCGGCTACATTCGCACTGCGCCGCCCGGTTTCGAACGCAAGCCGGAGGGACTGGATTGGAATCGCTGGCTGGGACCGGCGCCCAAGGTCCCCTGGAACCCGGAGATTTATTTCAGCCCTTACAAGTGGCTTCATTACGACGGTGGCATGATCATGGGCATCGCCATCCATGTGGTGGATTCCGCCCATCACTGGCTTTCCTTGCGCAGGCCTCTAGCTGCCGTCGCTGGCGGGGGAATCTATTACTACAAGGACGGCCGCGACACGCCGGACGTGGTCAGCTTTATTTTGGAGTACCCCGAGGAGGTGATCGTCACGTTTACGGCGGAATGCTTGACGGCGCCAGGGGTCAAGACCTCGGCGGGCGTGGAACTGCGCGGAACCGGCGGCACCCTATGGGCCGAGCGATACATACAGGACTATGGCTACATCTACACTCCCAACACCAAGTTCAGCCAAGAGCCGCCCGCCGCGGTCCGTTTTCCGCCCAGTAACGCTGAGAATATCCTGCGCGACTGGCTGGATCGCATCCGCGACCGCAAGCGCACGGTAGTTAACGAGGAAGAAGGCTATTACTCATCGGTGGCTTGCTTTATGGCCGCCCAAGCTCTGCGCAGGCGCTCGCGCGTGGTCTGGGACCGGAAGTGGGATTTGCCGGCCTGAGCCTCAGCGTCGGGCTAGCCGCTCCAGGCGGGCGACGGTTTCCTCAATCTCGGCCTCGCTGGTGCGCGGGTTGATAGTGCACATGCGCAGCACCACCTGTCCGCGCAAGCGCGTGGAAGTGAGCACCGCGTAGCCATCCTCAAGCACGCGCTCTACGAGGTCAAGGTGCAGGCGATCCAATTCGCTTTCCGTGCGCGCCGAGTCGCGATACCGAAAGCAGACGATAGCTAGTTGCGCGGGGGAAACCACTTCCCAGCAGCCACTGGCCCGTAACCTCTGCTCAGCCAATTCTGCCAGGCGGAGGCCCCGCGCCACGGCTTCGCGGAAAGCCGCCAGCCCGAAAACCTTCAGCGACATCCACAACTTCAAGGCACGGAAACCGCGAGTGAGTTGAATGCCGTAATCGCAGAAGTTGACCGCCCCTTGCATACGGTGCACATCTTGCAGGTACTCGGGCAGAATGCGGAAAGTCTGCTTGAGCAATTTCGCCTCGCGCACCAGCACGCAGCCTGCCTCAAACGGTTGAAAAAGCCACTTGTGAGGATCCAGCGCGAGCGAATCCGCCCGTTCGATGCCGGCCAACAAAGCACGACCCTGTTCGGTCAAAACAGCCGGAGCGCCGTAGGCCCCATCAACGTGCAACCATAATCCCTCTCGTCGTGCCAGAGCGGCAAGCTCCTCCAATGGGTCCACCGCCCCCGTATTGGTCGTACCTGCGTTGGCCACAATGCAGAAAGGCCGCCAGCCCGCCGCGCGATCGGTCCGAATCGCTGCGCACAACTGCTCCAGTGGGAGCCGGAAACCGGCGTCGCAGGGCAGGCAGCGCATCTGCTCGGGAGCAAATCCCAGCAACCGCAGAGCTTTCAAGACAGCCGAGTGGGTCTGATCAGAGAAATAAACCACGGCGCTTTCCAGCTTGTCCTCCAGCACAGCGCGACGCGCCGTCGCCAGCCCGGTCAAGTTAGCCAGCGAACCGCCGCTTACTAACAGGCCACCCGCTGATTCCGGCAATCCCAGCAGTTGCCGGATCCAGTCCAGCACCACTAGCTCGAGCTGAGCTGCCCCGGCGCCTGAAAACCACGAACCCGCGAAGACATTGAAACCGGCAGCCAGCGCGTCGGCCATGGCGCCGACAAAATTGCTCGGACCCGGAACGAAAGCGAAAAAGCGCGGATGGTCTACGTGCATGATGTTAGCCAGGACGCGCTCAACGGCCTGCTCCAGCACGTGCTGTGGATCTTCGCCCCGCTCGGGCGGCGGTTCGCGCAACAGGGCCTCCAAGTCACGGCGCAGCGGGCAGTGCGAGGGTTGCTTGTTGGCCAGTTGTTCCAAGTGCTCCACGATCAGGTCTACTACCCGATAGCCAAAAGCGCGCATGGCCTGCGGCGGCAGAGAGAGCTGTGGGCCTTTCATCGGGTGCGCCCCTGTATCTGATGCACAACATCGAAGGTGGTGGATTGGGCCCGCCGGCGTACCACCAGTACGGGGATCCTGTCTGAGGGATCGCGTCCCGGCCCGACGCCGGTAATCACCTCGGTCTCTGGTTCGCCGCGAAAGCGCAGCACCAGGCTGGCGCCGTCGTCTTCCCAGCGCGCCCACCACTCGCCGGCGGTTGTTGCTGTCGCCAACTCACGCACGTGCTGGTAGCCGTTAGCGGCGCCCAAAGCGCCCGGACGCGGCTTCAGCGGCAGCGAGGTCGTCAAGCGGCCCGCGGCGTGAAAGGCCCAGTCATAAGTGTGAACGGCCTCCGAGTAGCACTGGAAGCGATCGAACAATTCCGCGCCGCGCAGGCGCAAGGTGCGCGAAAGCTTCACGCCGGGGTAAGCAGCGTCGGCGGAGGCGGCCAGCGTGGTTTCGTCATCCTTAGCTTCCCAGCCTTCCAGTCGCCCGTCAGTGCCGGCTTGCAGTTGCTCGTCCACGCCTACCGTGTTGTGCGCGATAGTGGAGCGGTACCACTCGCGGTGCAGAGGTACGCCGTAATTGATCGAACCGGGATCCAAGCCGAACAGGCGACCGGCCCCGTAAGTCACGATGTTGAGCTTGTCGGGGTGGCCGTGCCCGCCGCCGTGCCGGCCGAAGCGCACTGCCACGCTCATCGAGGACGAGCGCAGCACCGCATAGCCTGCATCCTTGAGCAAGACGCTTTGCGTGGGAATCATCGGCCCGCTGGGAACCTCCGAAGCACCCCACAACAAGGCCTCCAAACTGACGCGCGAAGTGTGGGAAATCAGCCGCCCGAAGACAGGCTCCCCCCAGCGCGCGTAGGCCAGCTCGTACAGCGGGCCGGCGCTTTCCAGATTCGCCCCGGCATTGTCATTGAATCCAGGCGGACTGCCATCCGGCAACGCCAGCGCCAGGGGAGCTTGATAGAGGCTCCGGTAACGCTCCGTGTAAAGGTCAATCCCAGCCAGCCGCGCGGCTTCCGCCAGCGGCCAGAGGGCTTGCATGGTGTAACGATGGTAGCCGAGCGACCCCTCCCACCACAGACCGTCGGCGGTGACGCCGCGCGAGATTTGGGCGCGAAAGCCGCGCTCGGGATCCTCAATGGCTTCTTCCAGCAACCCTCGCCGGCCGGTCACCAATCCCACCAAACCCACCGCGCTGTTTTTCCAGCACTGTATGTTGTGGATGCCCATCTTGTGCTCACGTATCAGGTCCGCAGCCGGCAACAGCAGATCCTGCTCGATGTGCCGGCGCACCTCCGGATCCAGCGTGTCCCGCACCAGCGCGTAAGCCCAGCTCAGCGGGATCAACCAGACGCTTTCGTCGAGAGTCTGCGCAGTGGCCCGGCCACCCCCGACCTTGTCCTCGCCGTTAATGTTGTGCCGCGGATAACGGCGATAACGATCTGCGTAGCCTGTCAGGATCGCGGCGGCGCGGCGCGCCAGCTCTTCGCGGCCGGAAAACCGAAAGGCCAGGCCGAGATCCCGCGCGGCGCGGCTCAGGCGATTGTGCACGCGGTAAATGACGACGGCGTCATAGGGGTCGCCGCGATACACCGCGCCGCAAACGGGGCAGCGATGTTCGGTGTCCGAGATAGTTCTCAAGGTGGTGCCGTCCCGCGGACAACTGTACCAGTGCGGCCACTGCCCGCCGCGCTCCGGAATGGGGGGTAACTCGCGCAGGCTGGCTTCGGCGCTACGCAGCAGCTCATCCAGGGCGCGCCGGGCCCAGGGCTGGGTCTCGGCTTTGCGCCGGGCCGCCTGAAGGCCGGCCTCGTCAATCAGAAGGTAGTTCCCGGGCGCCGCCTGCCCGGCCCAGAACGCGAACCATAACGCGAGAGCGACCATGATGGAAATTCTACCCGCACCAAGCTAGACTGGTGGACATGCAGCGACGTCAGTTTCTGAGAACTGCGGCCGCGGCGCCGCTGGGGGTTGAGGGTTCGGGGGCCCGGCCCTTGCCCCGTCGTCGCTATCGGGACAATGTCGAGCTCTCGATCATCGGCTTCGGGGGCATCGTGGTCGTGGGACTCGAACAGCAGGAGGCCAACCGGCTGGTGGCCGAGTCCGTCGAGCTGGGGGTCAACTATTTCGATGTCGCGCCCTCCTACGGCAATGGCGAGGCCGAACTCAAACTGGGACCGGCTCTTCAGCCTTACCGCAAGCAGGTTTTCCTTGCCTGCAAGACGCAACAACGGGACGCGGCCGGGGCGCGACGCGAGCTGGAACGCTCCCTCGAGCGTCTGCGGACGGATCACTTCGATCTCTACCAACACCACGCCGTCACCAGCCTAGAGGACGTGGAACGGATCTTCGCCCCCGGCGGCGCGCAGGAGCTGCTCTTGAAAGCCCGTGACGAGGGCAAGGTCCGTTATCTGGGGTTCTCCGCGCACTCGGTGGCGGCGGCGCTGGCCATGCTGGATCGCTTCCCCTTCGATTCAGTGCTATTCCCGATCAACTTCGTTTGCTACTCGCAAGGCAACTTCGGACCGCAGGTGGTGGCGCGTGCGCGGGAAAGCGGTGCGGCGCGGCTGGCCTTGAAGGCGCTTGCGTACACACGCTGGCCCGCGGGCACCGATCGGAAGAAGACTCGCACGCCGAAGACCTGGTACCAGCCGGTCGCCGACGAGAAGCTGGCGCAGCAAGCCTTGCGATTTACGCTTTCTGAAGACGTTACCGCCGCGATTCCGCCCGGCGACGAAAAGCTATACCGGCTTGCTTTGCAGTTGGCTGCCCAGTTCAGGCCGCTGAGCCCTGGGGAAAGAAAGCAACTATTCGCTCTGGCCGCTGGCGTAGAGCCTATCTTCCGGGCGTGAGCCCGCGCCGTCGGTCTGGCGCCTCAACTCTTCTTGGATGTGTTGGCGAAGAAAGGCTCCAGCTTTTGCTCAACCCGGGTGCTCCCGCACTCTGGGCACTTGATCCCGCCTTTTTCCAGCTCGGCAATGTGCATGAACAGCGTGAACGACTTCTGGCAGTCCTGGCAGATGAAAGAGTACTGAGGCATGGTACCTCCGCTTCAGTGTCTTTCCGCATAATATTCTAGCTAGGGCGGGCGCCGCGCGCCACTGCGGCTAAGCCCGGCTCGGTCTGGAGTTCGCAGATGCTGGTTTATCAGAAGAGCTTTCGCATTTCCACCCGCGGTCACGCGGATGTGCTCGACATCACCAGCGAGGTTGAGCGGATCGTGCGCGAGAGCAAGATCCGCAGCGGCCTGGTGAACGTCTCCGCAAAGGGTTCCACGGTGGGCATCACCACGATCGAATACGAGCCCGGCGCGGTGGCTGATCTCAAGCGTGCCTTGGAAAAGATAGCACCCTCGGACCACGACTACGCGCACAACGCGCGCTGGGGCGACGATAATGGCTACTCGCACCTGCGCAGCGCCCTGATAGGCACCGCCAGGAGCTATCCGATCCGCGACGGGCAGCTCGATCTGGGCACCTGGCAACAAGTCGTGCTGTGCGATTTTGACAACCGGCCGCGCGAGCGCCAAATCACGGTCACGGTGATGGGAGAGTAACGAGATGGAAAGGCGCGCTTTTCTGCGAAACCTGATTGCCGCGCCCGCCATCTTGCGTCCCGCTGCGGCGCGCCGGCCCAATATCCTGTTTTGCATATCCGATGACCAGTCCTACCCGCACGCCTCGGCCTGCGGTGCCGCGTTCCTCAAGACGCCTGGCTTTGACAGGGTGGCCGGTGAAGGCGTGCTGTTTCGCAACGCTTTCGTCAGCAGCCCTTCTTGTTGTCCTTCGCGCGGCAGCATTCTTTCGGGGCAGGATTTCTACCGCCTGCGCGCAGCTTCCATGAACCACACCGAATGGCCGGGGAGCATACCGATCTTCACGGATCTGTTGGCGGAAGCCGGATATCACATTGGTTGCACGGGCAAAGGCTGGGGACCGGGTAACTGGCGCAACAGCGGTCGCAAGTATAATCCGGCGGGCCCTGATTACAACGGGGTCAAGCTGACGCCGCCGGCACGTTATATCAGCGCCATAGACTACGCAGCCAACTTCGAAGCCTTTCTGCGAAGCCGGCCCAAAAACGCGCCGTTTTGTTTCTGGGCCGGATTTACCGAGCCGCATCGCGAGTTCGACCCAGGCATCGGTGAGAAGCATGGCATTCGCCTGGATTCGGTGAGCGTGCCCGCTTTTCTGCCCGATAGCGAAGAAGTCCGCCGCGACCTGGCCGACTACGCCTTTGAAATCCAGTGGTTCGACCGGCATCTGGAGCGCATGTTGCAAGCGCTTGAAAAGCGGGGCGAGCTGGAGAACACCATTGTGGTAGTCACCTCCGATAACGGCATGGCGTTCCCTCGCGCCAAAGCTAACCTTTACGACTACGGTACGCGCATGCCGCTGGCCTTGCGATGGGGAGAGCGCGTAAAGGCGGGTCGTGTGATCGAGGACCTCGTCAGCCTGATTGATCTTGCGCCGACGTTCCTGGAGGCTGCCGGAGTCAGGATACCGGAAGTCGTTACAGGCCGCAGCTTGCTGCCCCTGCTCGATCGCCGCTCGCCCGGACGGACCGAGGTGGTATTCGGCCTGGAACGCCATTTCCCCGGGAGTCGCCCCAACGGCGCCGGCTATCCCTGCCGGGCCATACGCACTGCCGAGTATCTGTACATCCGCAATTTGACGCCGGAGGCCAACCCGTGCGGCGATCATCCGGGTCCGGTGTGGCCCGCGGATGACCCTGTGGGCGGCTATGGGGACACGGACGGAGGCCCCACGAAAACCTACCTGTGGCGCAACCGGGAGAAATTCCGCGAGCTGTTTCGATTGGCCTTCGGCAAGCGCCCGGCGGAAGAGCTTTACGCCGTCCGTGAGGATCCGTTCAATATGCGCAACCTGGCCGGCAAGGCCAGCTACGATACGGTGCGCAAGCGACTAGCTTCTCGCTTGGACGCCTATTTGAAGCAGACCGAGGACCCGCGCCGGCTAGGGCGGGGCGCGGAGCTGGACGCTGTGATGCGGCGGTTTCCCAGTGTGCCGCCTGGTGCCCGCTGAAGGTTGGGCGGCTTCGGCTGGTCGAGGTGGCAAGATTGCTATTGGAAAGCACCTCGGCCACGGTGAGCCGGCTTTTGGACAGCCGCGTGGTCAGCCAGATGCCTTTGGGAAACCGGCTCGCCCTGGAGCTGGTCCGTCTGGCGGCTAACACCGTCTGGGTGGATTACAGTCGTCCGCGAATTTCGCCTGGTCCAGAACAATTACTCGGCGGCTCAGCGGGCGGATTGGTAGTTACCAGCACCAAGTCCGGCACCAATGAGTTCCGGGGCAGCGTTTTTGAATATTTCCGGAACGACAAATCGGTGCCGTTGCCCTCGCGCCCCGCCGCGCACCACCCAACTGGGCCTGCGTGTGGCATTCTGAAAAGCTGGAGGGAAGACACAATGCCACTGACCCGCCGGGAGGCCGTGAGCCTCTCACTAGGGGCGTTTTCTCGTTCCGCGACCGCGGCCGGCAGACCAAACATCCTCTGGCTGATTGCCGAGGATCTTAGCCCCGACCTGGCTTGCTACGGCAATCGCGTCGTGCACACCCCCAACCTGGATCGGCTGGCGCGCGAAGGCATGCGCTTCACGAACGCCTTCGTAACCGGTCCGGTGTGCTCGGCTTCCCGTTCCGCCATCGCCACCGGCATGTACCAGACTACGATCGGAGCGCATAACCATCGCAGCCACCGTGATGACGGCTATCGGCTGCCGCAGGGCGTCGAACCGTTTACCCGTTACTTGCAGCGGGCCGGTTACCACACTTCCAACGTCATCAATGCCGCACCCGGCGTCCGCGGCACGGGCAAGACCGACTTCAACTTCGTCACCGAAAGCGTCTTCGATGGCAAGGATTGGAGTGAGCGGCGCAAAGGCCAGCCCTTCTACGCGCAAGTGAATTTCTCGGAAACGCATCGTCCCTTCCGGCGTTCTCCCGAGCATCCTATTGACCCAAGCCGGATCGTGCTGCCTCCCTACTACCCCGATCATCCCTCGGTCCGCAAGGACTGGGCGATGTACTTGGAAACCTTGCAAAACCTGGACGTCAAAGTGGGCAAGGTGCTGGCGCGCCTGGAGCAAGAGGGGCTGGCCGAAGACACCATCGTGTTTTTCTTTGGCGATCACGGCCGGCCCATGCCGCGCGGCAAGCAGTTCCTTTACGAGGGTGGCATCCGCATCCCGCTTCTGGTTCGCATACCGGCAAAGTTCCGGCCTGCGGGCTACAAGCCGGGCGGCGTTTCGGATGCTTTGATTAGCGCGATTGACATCACGGCTACCACGTTGAAGCTGGCCGGCGTCGAGCCGCCCGCACACATGGAAGGCAGAGTTTTTCTGGGCCCGGGCGCGCAACGCCGCCAGTTCATCATTGCGGCGCGTGATCGTTGCGACGAAACCGTGGATCGCATCCGCTGCGTGCGGACGCAGCGGTTCAAGTACATCCGCAATTTCTTCCCGGATCGGCCTTACACCCAGCAGAACGTTTACAAGGACGTCAACTACCCCACCCTGGCTGTGATGCGCCAGCTTTACGAAGAGGGCAAGCTAAGCGGGGCGGCTGCGGCTTTCCTGGCGCCGCGGCGGCCGGCGGAAGAGCTGTACGACCTTCAAGCCGATCCGCACGAAACGCGCAATCTCGCGGAGGATCCGGCTCACCGCCGCACGCTCGAGCAGATGCGCGCGATCCTGGATCGCTGGATCCGCGAGACCGGCGATCAGGGCCAGTATCCCGAGGACAGGGTGATGCCATGGGATCGCGATCGGACGGAAGTGGATGGCTGGTGTACACAAAGCGGATGTCGGGCATCAAAGCAGGCTGGCGCGCTCAAAGTCCGCTTGAGCGGTGACAAGAACGCACGGCTGGAGCGGGCCTTTGTTACGTCGGGCGGCGATATGGCGCTCGAGTTCCGTGCGCGCTCCTCCGGGCCGGCGCTGACGGGTCTTAGCTGGAGCCTCATCACCGACATCCGCAACCCGCAGAACCGCTGCCCGATCCAGTTCGTAGCCGACGGCCAGTGGCGCGAGTACCGAATACCTTTCCAAGCCGCCGACGATCTGGCGATCCTTACGCTGGAGTTTGCACCCACGGCGGGCGAGATCGAGTTCGACTGGATCCGTCTGAAGCGCGCCGGCGGTGAGGTGATCAAAGTTTGGGATTTTGCCTGACGCCTGGCGTTTGTCAGTGCCGCAAGACTCCGCGCCGCCCGAGCAGCCCGATTCTCTCGGCCTCGCGTCGCAGCTCATCGCGGAAGGCGGGGTGAGCGATCCCGATCAGAGCCTCGGCGCGCTCACGCAGCGTCTTGCCGTGCAAGTAGGCGACGCCGTATTCCGTCACCACGTAGTGCACGTCACCGCGTGAGGTAACCACTCCGGCTCCGGCCCTCAGCAGCGGCACGATGCGTGACACGGTACCCTCCTTGGCCGTGGCCTGCAACGCGATAATAGGTAAGCCGCCCTTGGAGCGCGCCGCGCCGCGAATGAAATCCACCTGGCCGCCTATGCCGCTGTAGGGCAGCGGGCCGATGGAATCGGCGCAAACCTGCCCGGTCAGATCCACTTCGATGGCCGAGTTGATGGCCACCATGCGGTCGTTCTGAGCGATCACGAAAGGATCGTTGCAATAGGAAGTGGGGTGGAATTCGAAGATGGGGTTGTCATGAATGAAATCAAACAACCGACGGGTGCCCAGCACAAAGCCGGCGATCACCTTGTTGGGATGCAAGGTTTTCTTCTCGTTGTTGATGACGCCGGCCTGAATCAGGTCAATTACGCCATCCGAGACCATCTCGCTGTGCACGCCCAGGTCTTTGTGGTTGCGCAGGGCGCTTAGTACGGCGTCCGGGATTTCGCCGATGCCGGTTTGCAGTGTGGCGCCGTCGGGAATCAAATTCGCCACGTGGCGCGCAATGCGGTGATGCACCTCGGTGGGCTCGGGCTTCCGATACTCAGGCAGCGGCCGTGAGGTCTCCACGATGGCCTCCACCTTGCTCACGTGAATGAAGGCGTCGCCCAGCGTGCGCGGCGATTGATCATTGACCTGCACGATGACATGCCGGGCGCACTGCGCCGCCGTAAGGGCGATATCCACCCCCGCCCCCAGGCTCATATAGCCGTAGTCGTCGGGAGGGGAGCACTGTATGAGGGCCACGTCCAGCGGCATGGCGCCGGTGCGGAACAGGTTCTCGATCTCGTGCAAGAAGATCGGGATGTAGTCGGCGCGCCCCTCATGCACCGCCTGCCGCACGTTGGCCCCAATAAAAAAGGCCACGTGCCGGAAAATGCCCTCGTACTGCGGCAATGTGTAATCGGCATTGCCCATCGTGGTCAGGTGGACGATCTCAACGTCGCGCAACTCGGGCGCCCGCCGCAACAGCGCCTCTACCAGCTCCTCCGGCTCGGCGCAGCCGCCGTGTATATGCACGCGGTGCCCGGGCTTGATCAGCTCGACCGCACGATCGGCGGTGGTCACTTTCGCCCGGTACTGATCAATCCACCTCATAGTTCTCAACCGGAGGAGTGCCGAGGCTGGCTTTCCTCCAGCAGCGCAGCCAAATCATAACAGGGCACGTTCCAAGCCGCCGCCAACCGGGCCTGCACACAGGCGCCGCGATAAAGATACACGCCCCGCGCCAGCGCCGGGCAGCTCTTCAGCGCCTGTTCGACGCCCCGCTCAGCCAGCAGCAGCACGTAAGGCATCGCCGCCTGGGCAATGCCGATGGAAGCCGAATGCCCCATATCGGCCGTCATGTTTGGCACGCAGTAGTGCACTACCCCGCGGTAGATGAAGGTAGGCTCGGAAATGGTTGTCGGCCGGCTGGTCTCGACGCAACCGCCCTGATCAATGGCCACGTCAATGATGACCGAACCCGGGCGCATGCGCTCCACCATCTCGCGCGTGACCACATGGGGCGTACGCGCCCCCGCCACCAGTACTGCGCCAATGACCACGTCGGCCGACTCGACCGCAGCAGCGACGCTCTCCGGATCGGCCAAAGCAGTGGCCGCATGCGGAACGTGCTGCACCAGGCGGCGCAGCTTATCAGGATCAATGTCGAGGGCCGTGACGCGGGCTCCGGCAGCCACCGCCGCGCGGGCCGCCCAACTACCCACCGTACCCGCGCCCAGAATCACCACGTGAGCCGGAGGCACACCGGGGCTGCCACCCAGCAGAATGCCTCGCCCCCCGGAAGATGAACGAAGCAGATGGGTAGCCAGCGCAATCACCATCTGGCCGGCGATTTCGCTGGGGGCCGCCAGCACGGGCAATCGCCCGTCGTCGGTCTCGATTATTTCGCAGCCGATAGCGGTCACCTTGCGCTCGACCAGGCGCTGGAAAACAGCCGGTTCGGCCACCGCCATGTGGTAGAAGGCCATGATGGCTGTTCCCGGCAAAGCCTCGCTCAATTCCTCCAGCCGTGGTCGGGAAATCTTCACCACCAGGTCGGAGCGATGCATGACCTCAGCCCAGGAATAAACCACCGTGCCGCCGGCTCGGCTGAAATCGTGGTCCGAAAACATGGCGCCGTCTCCGGCCCCGGTTTCCACCCACACCTTATGTCCGCGAGCGGCTAGCTGGCGCACCACGGCCGGCGTCAACGCCACGCGCCGATCGCCCGGATTCCGCTCTCGCAATACGCCGACGTTCACAAGACCTCAGTAGGCTTCCTCTTCCGGCTTTGCCTTACCGGCCATTCGCCGGTACACCCACCCAGTATAAGTCGCCACCAGGATCATTCCTGGTATCCACCACCAGAGCGCCACGCGGAGTGCATAAGGCTCGGCGGCAGCGTTATAAACGGTCAAGCCCAAACCGGCCTGGCTGTTGGAGGGCAACAAGTAAGGATAAAGCCCGAATGCTGCGCTGCCCAACATCCCCGCCAGAAAGACGCCAGAAGCCAGGAACGCCCACCCATCCATGCCTCGCTGCCGCAACAGCAAAATCCACAGCAAGCCCGCCAGCGCCAGAGCCGGAAAGACGAATCCCCAAGGCTGCTGCACGAGCCGTTCCGGCACATGAGGCTGTACACGGAAGGTGGCGCCGGTTATCACCAGGCTCATTCCCAGAGTACCGTACCAAGCGGCTGCGGCCGTGCGGCGGGCACGTTCCTGGATCGAGCCTTCCGTCTTCAGCGCCACCCAAAGGCTGCCATGCTGCGCCAAGGCTGCCAATGCGGCCAGGCCCACCAAAATGGTGTACCAGTCCAGAATCCCAGGCTGTGCGCCGAGCCGAAAATCGCCCCACAAGGGAACAAAGAAATTTCCCGCCGCGTCCAGCGGGACGCCCCGCACCACATTGCCCAGGGCCACCCCGAACAATAGCGTCAACAGAAGGCTGGCCCCGCTGAAAACAACGTCCCAGAAGGAGCGCCACAAGGCATTGACGAAATGATTACGCAGCCCGATCGCCGCGCCCCGCAAAATCAGCAGCCACAGCACCACCATCAATCCCAAATACAAACCGCTGAAACCGCTCGCGTACAGGGACGGAAAGGCCAGCACCAGCGTGCCGCCCGCCGCTAGTAGCCAGACCTCGTTGCCGTCCCAAAAGGGGCCGACGCTGTTGAGCAGTAGCCGTCGCTCACTTTCGTTGCGAGCGGCGCAGAAATGGATTGTTCCTACACCCAAATCAAAGCCGTCCAGCAGCACGTACATCGTGAGCAACCAGGCCACCAGAACGAACCATAACGTTTCCATGCGCGCCTCCTTAATGGCCTTGAGGTCCGCCGCTGGGGACTTCCGGCCCGGGACCACGGTCTATTTCGTGAAAAAGCAGATACAGAAGCAACATCCCCAGCAACAAGTACAAGCCGACAAAGCCGATGATTGTAAACAGAGCGTTGCCGGAAGAAACCTGAGCAGAGGCTCCTTGCGCGGTGCGCATGACGCCATACACCAGCCAGGGCTGGCGGCCCAACTCGGCCGTCATCCAGCCGGCGGTATTCGCGATGAAGGGGAAGGGAGCCATAAGCATCAGGATCCACAACCAGGACCTCGATCGGTACAAGTCGTCCCGGGCGAGTTTGTACCAGCTAACCAGGGAAACTGCTATGAAAAGGCTGCCCAAGCCTATCATGATGCGGTAGCTGTAATAAAGCAGGGGGATCTGGTCCGGCCATTCTCCTCTGGGAAATGCGTCGAGGCCTTTGACCTCCGCATTCCAATCCCCGTAAGTCAAGAAACTGAGCAAGCCTGGAATGAGCACAGGGTTGTCCAAGCGTGCAGCCTCGACGTCAGGCTGGCCCAACACGGCCATAGGCGCGCTTTGAGTCGTCTGGAAAAGCGCCTCCATGCCCGCAAACCCTGCCGGCTGATGAAGGGCGACGTTGCGGGCTTGCCCGTGCCCGGTCGGAAACAGCATAAGAATGCTGGCCACGCCCGCCGAAATTACGCCCAGACGCAAGTAAGTGCGGGCATAGTTCTGGTGCCGACCAGTCAGCAAGTAAAAGGCTCCCACCGAAGCCATAAAGAAGCCTGCCGTGACGACTGTTCCGAGCTGGTTGTGCAGGAACATCCAGCCTAGCCAGGGATTCAACAACAACGCGGCCAGGCTTTCAAGCTCTGCCCGACCGCCCGGCAATAGTTTGTAACCTACTGGATGTTGCATCCAGGCGTTGGTGGCCAAAATAAAATAAGCCGAAAGCCAGGTGCCCAGCCAAACGAGCAGCGAGACCATCCAATGTGCCCGCGCCGAAAGCCGCTTTTCGCCGAACAGCAGCAATCCGATCAGAGTCGATTCCAGGAAAAACGCGAACACACCCTCCATGGCTAGGGTCTGCCCTATCACGGCACCCGCAGCTTTGGAAAAAGCCGCCCAATTGGTGCCGAACTGGAATTCCATGGGCAGTCCTGTCACCACCCCTATCACAAAGCACAGAGCCAGCACACGAATCCAAAGCCGGGCTGCCTGATTGTAATAATCATTCCCCCTGCTGCGGGCCGCGGTCTTTAAGAGCAAAATCAACAGCGCCAGGCCCATGGAAAGCTGGGCAAACAGGTAATGGAACGTGATCGTGAAGGCAAATTGCAGGCGGTGGAGCGCCAGGGCGTGGTCCATGCGATTATTTTGACCCTGCGCCTGCAAGCAAAGCAACTGCGCTCAGGCCGGCGCAGCTTTTCACTCGATGGTCTCCCATTGCACCCCGATTTGCCTAGCGGCGTAGCCAAGCTCTTTTAGCCAATCGCCATAGGCCATCACCCAGTGCGAATCGCGCACTTCATCGAGCAGCTTTCGCCAGTCGCCCAATAGGCGCACGTCTTGCTGAGAGCGGCAGATCTCATAAAACGGGTTGTCTTCCACCACGCCGCGCAAGCCCAGCCAGCGGCAAGTGGCGTATTCCGGATCAATAAACGTCACGGCCTGGCCGCGGGGCGCCTCCACCTTGGGCGCGGCGCCGTATTCGGATTCGTAGTGGGTAAGGATGCGCGCCGGCTGGTAGCGGACCCCATCCATGCGCCGCGGCGCCGTGCAATGGGCGCAGGTCACCAGCCCATTGTGAGGGAAGGTTGAATTGTGCAGAAATACCGGCGCCGCCGCAACATGCCGCAACAGTATGCAAGCCGGGATGATCACAAAGTCCGATTCGCACAGGGCCAGGAAGCCTTCGTCGTTCAGCAGGCTCAGTGTCAAGCAGGCCGTGGTCTCGGCCATGGGCAAAATGGTTCCCATGCAGCCGGCAATGGTCAAGGCATCGGCCTGAAGTTCACGCAGCAAGTCACGGAACACCCCGTAGAGCAGGAACGCATTCACTACGAAGCGGCGCTCGGTTTCCAACCTGGTTCCGGGCAAGCTCAAATAACGTCGCGTCCATTGCTCGGCGCAAGCTACTTTGTCTTTGTCCGCCAGCGCAGCCCGAATGCGGGGTCGAAACTGCTCATAGCTGACTTCTACGATGTCGAGCTTGAAACGCTCGCGCGCCACCTGCGGCGCTTCCGGGGCATACTTGCCGCGCGCCCCGCCCAAAGCTACGATGCGAGCTCCCAAGAAATTCTTCACTCCGTAAAGAGCTCGCAGCCGCCGCAGCAATTCGCCGCCGTCGTCCACCACCACGTCTTCCACCGAGAGCCGGGGAAGGCCTGGTGCGGGCGGCTGGCCCCGCTTGCGCAAGTAGCGCGTGCTGAGGGCCTCGTACCAGTAGTAGATGGGACCGGATCGGCGCCGCACAAAGATGACGCCATAAGCCCTGGCCGGGATTAAAGCGCGCAGCAACTCGCCCGAGCCGGTGGCCGGATAAAGCACCCGCACATCGGTCCCGGCCTCGCGTAATTGTGAGGCCGCCTCGGCACTCGAGACCCTGGTAACGGGCAGGATTTCTAACGGCACGCCGCCTCGCAGGCTCAAAGCGTTGAGCTCTTCAGCGATGCGGGCCGCTTCCTGCACCGCCGCTTCCTCGCTTTGCACACCACCCCAGGACTTCCAGGAAGCCGCCTCGCGACGTTTGGGAATCTGGTACATGAGCACCGGTTGTACTCGCAAAGGCAAGCCCGCGTTGCGGAAAGCCCGCTCCGGCTGCCAGAGATCCGCTGGCCAGGACGAGGGTTCCTGGCTCAACGTGACGAGGGGACTGGCAGCCCCGAAGCGTAAGAAATCCCTGCGACTAGCAGCGCCACAGCACATGCCGCCTCCTTGCCAGGGCCCATTTTCTCAGGCCGGCGATCAGATTACCAATCACCAATCGGCGTAAGGGGTGCCGTCCAGGGCGATCTTGTCGGAGCCGCTGCGCACGTCGAAAATGCCCGGCTCGCTCTGGTTCACGCTGGTGGTGGCATCCTCCATGATGAGTTTCCAGGTGCGATTCGAGCCCGTCATGGGGTCAACCGGAATCTGCCGAAGGTAGCCGGCCGTAACCAGTTCTTCCAGCGTCTGGGGAGCTTTCTGCTTGTCGTAAGTGTACTCGTCAATTACGGTGCGCAGCGTAAACAGGTTCTGCCGCAGCACGCTCTCCTTGGCGGCGATGACCGACTTCTGATAAAGGGGCACGGCGATCGAGATCAAGATCGAGATGACCGCCATCACGATCATCAGCTCGATCAGCGTGAAGCCCGCGCTACCATTCCGAATACGGGGTGCCATCGGCTGCCCGCTCCGTGCTCTTGGTGTAAACGTCGAAGACGTTCTGCCCGCCCCAGCTCGTGGAATCTGGGTCGTCCTGGAGGCTGCGCAGTCCCCACTCGTAAGAGTTAGTCATGGGGTCCTTGGGTATGCGCCGCAAGAAGCGGATTTTCTTGTCCACCGAACCGGCCAGGCGCACGCCTTCCACTAATACTTCCAATTTCTCCGGATAGCATTCAGTGCCCAGCTTAACGGGCCCCAGTAACTGCTGGTCGCAGGCATCCTTGTACTTGTCAATAGCCTGGCGAATTTCACGCAGGGCGTAGCGCAATTCGCGTTCTTTCTCCCGGCGTACCTTGACGCGCGCCAGCGGCACAGCCATGGCCGCTAGCAGAGACATGATGGTGAAAGCGACGATCAGCTCGACCAGCGTCAGACCGCGCTGCTTGGACCGCACACACCCTCCCCTATTTGATGCTAACTTCAAGCTCGGGCGGCTCAACGGCAATAGTCTCTAATTGGTAATTGCGTAAAGTGAGGCCAGGAAAGCTAACCGCAGTCTGCCCTGCCCCGAGAGCCTGGAAAACCAAGACCGCCAGCGGGCCCGAGCCGTTCACCCCGCCCGCTCCCGGCACGCGATTCAAATTTACGATCGCCTCGCCCACATCATTGAGTATGTTATGCGTGAACACGATCTGCTTGCCATCGCCGGAAAGAAGGCTGCCGGCCCGCACTTCGTTCAGCCGAAGCAAACGCGGGTCGAACTTGACGCGAAAAGGCGCTGAGAAAAGGGCCTGCACGTTCTCAACTTCTAGCTGCACGGTGAAGACGGCCCCCGCTTGCGTGGTGATTTTCTCCGGACGTGTGATTATACGCGTGGCTTGCGGCCCCGGCGCGGGTCTGGCTTCTCCCGCGGGCTTTTCGGCCGGCGCCGGTGGGGCCTGGCTGGGCGCGGGTGTCTCCGGCTTGGGGGGCAAAGCCGCTGGCTTGGGAACCTGTGGCGCGGCCTCCGGCGGCGGAGCGTAGCTGACTCTGACCACCGTGTCAGTACCAGCGGCCACCGGTTTCAGGTTGACATCGGTTATGCCCGGTGTGCGCACGATATGAGGCACCAAGGCGATCAATAACTCGCTCTGGTTACGCTCCACGCTCTCGCTGGAAAAAATGCGGCGCAAGAGCGGCACCTTGCTCAACCCCGGTACGCCCGTAACCGATTTGGTGTCCTGATCCTGCATCAAGCCCCCGATCAAGTTCACCTCGCCCTCGCGCAGGCGCAGATCCAGAATGGCCTTCCGCTGGCCAATCACAGGCTGCGCAATGCCGCCAATATCAATGCGATCCCGCACGGTTGAAATCTCCAGCTCAACGTGCAGCGTAACTTCGTCCTGCCCGTGTACGCGCGGCGTGATATCCACATTGACGCCTACGTCCTTGTACTGGAACTGAGTGTTGACCAGCGGGCTAACTCCCACTACGCCTATGCCTGGCTGAAAGCTCCCGGTGGCTATAGGCACTTGATCGCCGATCCGCAAGGAGGCTTTCATGCCGTCGGCCACCCGGATCTGAGGGGATTGCAGCACGCGCGTGCTGCGGTCGGTCATGAGAGCTTCGAGCAAAGCTCCGGGCAAGGTAAGCGAGAAATCATTAGTAGAAATGCGGGCGATGCGCGCCATCGAGATCAACTGATTGAGCGTGGAGCTGGTTCCCGTCCCCGCATACTGGCCGTAGCCGTACTGCCCGTAGCCGCCGTATCCATAGGGGTAGCCATAGCCGTAGGGATAGTAACCCCCAGGCGCGCCGGTGGGCTGCGTGGTGGTTGAGCTGGTTCCCGTGCTTTCTGTGCTGGGCGTGCTGGGTGTGGTTCCACCCAGCAAGACAGGGTTCCGCGGCGTAAAGTAAATCGGCACGTTGAGGCCCGCCGTCCCCGCCGAAGCGATGGCGGCCGCCAGATCCCGCGTACGCGCGCGATTGGCTTCCATCACCAGCACGTCAATGACGACTTCGGATTTGGGCCGGTCCAGATCATGGATGATTTTCTCAGCCAGCGCCACCTGATCCGTGGTGCCGCGCACGATGATGGCGTTTTGGGCGGTGGAGGTGAAAACCCGACGAATGTCGGTTATGGCCCGCAGATTGGTGGCTAGCTCTTGCAGTTCCTGCGGCTGGGTCACGTTTTGCAGGTAGAAAATCTTTACCACATAGTCTTCGTAATCCCGCCGCTTGGTTTGGTTATCGCTGGTGACGAAAATGGTGTTGGCCGACAAGGGCTTCCAAAACGCCCTGGTGAGTACCGCCAAATAATCAAGAGCCTGCTCGAGCGTGGCGTTGACCAATTCCACGCTGTGGTTGCGGCTGGCTGTGGGATCCTGCCGAAAATCGGGATCGAAAATCACATTGATGCCCGCCAGCTTGCAGACCGTCTCAAACAACACGCGGGCCGGCTGGTTAGCCATGCGCAGGTTGATCGGCTGGCGCGATAGCGGGCGCAGCTCGGGCGGCGGTTCGATCCGCTCAAGCTTGCTGTAGGTCTGCTGGCGTGCTCGTTCGGCGGGAGTCAGGCCGCGCTCCTCGGGCTTGGACGGCTCCGGCCTTTGCTTTTCCCGCTGGATCATTTCCAGGGTCTGTTGCACTTCTTGGCGGGCAATGCTGGAGGAGGGATCAATGCTAACGGCTTTTTGAAACTCGATAAGGGCTTCTTGCAGATTGCCCTCGGCGCGTAACTTGCGGCCGCGATCTACGTGCGCCTGCCCGGCCTGGAAGCGCACGCGGCGCACCGCCAGCAAGTATCCGGCGTCGGAAGGATCCTCCGCCAGAGCACTTTCGTAATACTCCAAGGCCTTGTCCCAGTCTTTGCGGACCTCGGCCTTGCGGCCCTCGGCCATTAGCTTGTCAGCCTTGCGGGTGCGGGCCTCGAGCGGCGCCAGCACGCCCGCCAACAGGGCGCAAGCTGCCAGGAAGCTGCCTGTCCTCCGCATATGCTTGTTTTCCAACAGGTTGTGTTAAACTGGACATTCCACAGGCCAAACCGCTACAACATCTAATGACGCCCGCCACAGTGCGGGCGTGCAAAGCCATGGCGGGCGAAGCCGAGAATATCAAACTGCTGAGCGAAAACCGGCAGGCGCGGCACGACTATATCCTGCTGGAGCGCTTTGAAGCCGGCCTGGCCCTGACCGGGACCGAGGTCAAGGCAGCACGCGCAGGCATGGTCCAGCTCAAGGACGCCTACGCCCAAGTGCGCGACAACGAAGCCTGGCTCGTCAATGCCCACATCAGCACTTACTCGCACGGCAATCGCCAGAATCACGATCCTTTGCGCGACCGCAAGTTGCTGTTGCATCGGCGCGAAATTGACAAACTGCTTGGGCGCACGCGCGGTGGTGGCTTGACTATAATCCCCCTCAGGCTTTACCTGAAGAAGGGCCTGATAAAGTGCGAGCTGGCGCTGGCCCGCGCGCGCAAAACAGCCGACAAACGCGCACGGGAACGCGAGCGCGAAAAAGAAGCCGAAGCGCGGCAAGCTTTGCGCGAGGCCCGCCGGCGCTCAGGCATCTGAAACAAGGATTATGGAGGTTAGACTGACGTTCCAGCCCTGCGAGCAGATTGACACCGATGCGCTGGGCGTGATTGCTTTCGACAAAGACAGCCCCGCGGCCGGACTGGATTGGGAGGTCACCCGTCGCGTGAACCAGGCGACCGGGGGGTGGATCGAGGAGGCTTACCGCAGCGGAGAATTCACGGGCAAGGCTTGTGAGACACTGCTGATGCATCGCCCACCGGGCTTGCGTGCGCGGCGCCTGGTGCTGGTGGGCGGTGGTAAAAGCGACCGGTTCGGCTTGCTCGAGCTGCGGCGAGCCTCAGGCGCGCTGGTGCGATCCCTCAGGCAACGCTGCGTCAGGGAAGCCGCGCTGGCGCTAGAGGGCGGCGCCGAGCAAGTGGCCGCGGCTGCTCAAGGCGCCATCACGGGCGACTACGAACCGGATCGTTACAAGACCACCAAGAGCAACGGCAAGCCGCTCGAACGGTTGTCCTTGGCCCTGCCATCCGGGGCGCCCGAGCTGGAGCCGGCATTACAGCGAGCGTGCCTGATCGCAGAAACACAGAATTTCGTGCGTGATTTGGTTCTGGAGCCGGCCAATCAGATGACGCCCGGTGCGCTCGCCGAGAGAGCCCGGCAGATGGCCGCCCAATATGGGCTGGATTGCGACGTTCTGGATCAGGCGCGCATGCGCCAGCTTGGCATGGGTGCGCTGTTGGGCGTAGCGCAAGGTAGCGCCGAGCCCCCCGCGCTGATCGTGCTCAGCTACCGGCCCCAACCGGCGGCCTGCTCGGTTCACTTGGGCTTGATCGGCAAAGCAGTGACCTTCGATTCCGGCGGTATTTCGATCAAGCCCTCAGAAAACATGGACAAGATGAAGTACGATATGGCGGGCGGCGCCGCCGTGATGGGTGCTTTGCGAGCCATCGCACAACTGAAGCCCTCGATTGCGGTGACCGGATTGATCCCTGCCGTCGAGAACATGCCGGGCAGTCGTGCGCAGCGGCCGGGCGACATTGTCAAGACTCTCTCGGGCAAGACTGTCGAGGTGCTCAATACCGACGCCGAAGGCCGCCTGATTTTAGCTGATGCGCTGGCTTACGCGCAGCGGTTGGGCTGCACGCATTTGGTGGATGTAGCTACATTGACAGGCGCTATCGTGGTCGCGCTGGGGCACGTCAACATGGGCGTTTTCGCCAGCGACCAGGCCCTGCTGGACCGCGTGCTGGCCGCGGCGCGGGCCGAAGGCGAAAAAGCCTGGCCGATGCCGCTGGACGACGACTACAAAGAACCCTTAAAGAGCATAGTTGCAGACCTGCCCAACGTGGGCAACCGCTGGGGCGGCGCCATCACGGCGGCTATGTTCCTGAAAGAATTCGCCGATCCGCTGCCCTGGGTCCACTTGGACATCGCGGGCACCGCCTGGCTGGAAGAAGCCAAGCCGTATATGGCGAAAGGTCCCTCGGGCGTCGCTTTGCGCACGCTGGTCCGGCTGGCGTTGGAGTGGAGTTGAGGGACCGCTCCGCGCACATGGTGAGAAGGTGCCCTTGCGAATCAGCCTAAGGTCTCGCTTCAATGTATTGAGATGCGACTCGACAGTCTGCTGTGGCTGTGTTTGCTGCCGACCGCTCCGGCTTTCTCGCATAACTGCTGCCTCGGCGCACCGGGTGCGGCGCAGGAGTCGCTCCTGCAAGAACCTTCTGGAGCCGTACCCCCGAGCGATCGAGGCAACGGCGACGGTGCTACAATCATCCGCCCCCTGCCCCGCCCTGCCGAACGCGAGGAAGGTGAAAGATTCCAGTGGGTGCCCGCCCTCAAGCAGGCTGGATTCTTCCTCGGCATTATGCACGCTTGGCGGTTGGCCACAGAGCCGGGCACACGCCAGGAGCTGCGCGGCCCGTTCCTGCGGGATTACGTGGCCTCCATCAAGGGTCTGCATGGCTGGGGCGACGGCGACCCCTTCATCGTCAACTACGTGGGCCACCCGTTTCAGGGCGCTGTAGCCGGCTATATCCAAATCCAGAACGATCCACGTTATCGGCGCCTGGAGTTCAGCGGCAGCCGCCCGTACTGGACCAGCCGCTTGCGGGCTGCCGCCTTCGCTGCCATCTCCAGCACGCAGTTCGAATTGGGCCCGGTGAGCGAGGCCTCGCTGGGCAACGTGGGCAAGAACCGTGTGGGGGCTGGTACGGTGGACCTGGTCATGACGCCCGTCGGGGGCTTTGCAGTCATGCTGGCCGAAGACCTTCTAGACAGGTTCCTGGTGAGGCGCGTGGAAAGGTGGACTTCCCAGCCCTTCTGGCGCGCTCTGGCCCGAGGAGCTCTTAACCCTAACCGGGCCTTTGCCAATCTGATGCGTTTCCGCATTATCTGGCACCGGGATAGCCGTCCCGGTGTGTTGGAGCCCTGAGGGGCCACCGCCAGCCCGCTTCCCATCGAGCTGCCACCGGCACGCTACCCTGGAAGGCAAACTAATCACAGCCCGAACTGCTCTTGCCTGGCCGAGTTTTCTGCGCGCGTTCGCTTCACTCTTGACACTACAACTGAAGGCAGTAAAATACCAAAGAGCTGGCACCGCCGAGACCGACTATCCTTTTAGTCCCAGCGGTGATCAAGCTGAGGAAAGGGCCAACTCGAATGGGCGGCAACTCGGCCTTAAGGCGGCGCCCTAGGGCCTGCGTGCAGGCGTCCGAGTTCGCTCTAGGGGATAGAAAGGAGAAAGGTCATGTCAGGTAATCGTGTGCTGTTTGGTTGTGCCGCAGCTATGGCGTTGGCCGCGGCAGCGTCATCCGGGCCCGGACCTGCGGCCCAGCAGGCCCAGGCACACCTGAAGTCTTTCAGGCTACCTCTGTATTTCATTGAGAACCGCGGGCAGGCAGACGCGCGGGTGCGCTACTACCTTCAGGGGCGAGACACGGCGGTGTACTTCACCTCCCAAGGTGTGGTGGTGGCGCTGAGCGAGCGGGCGCCGAGAGAGGAGGCTGGATTGCGCCTGGTAAAGCACGAGCCGGCCGAGGCGCGGCGGCGCTGGGCGCTGCGGCTGGAGTTTGTGGGGGCGCGGGCTGGG